>Ga0315315_10000408_pt1 | contig 35652 bp, 54 predicted proteins | sample M140m3416metaG_FD_203699 | JGI IMG/M metagenome (GOLD analysis project Ga0315315, IMG submission 203699) | Ammonia-oxidizing marine archaeal communities from Monterey Bay, California, United States - M1 40m 3416 | ecosystem: Environmental > Aquatic > Marine > Intertidal zone | place: USA...
GGTGACGAAGCAAGAACACTAGAAGGTTATGCAATGGCAGGTATAAACATTGGGCAGATGGAACAATTACTTAAAAGGCTTTTACAACTTCGTGAAAAAGGTTTATTAGAAGGTAAAGGTTGGATACATTGTTTAGGTACAGGTAAACTACATTGGGGTTGTTACTTAACAAGCATACAAAGACAATTAAGAAAACATGACAGTCCTAATATACAAGTAAGTTACGATGCGGCTTCTCCTTTTGTTAATACAGCATATGGGCAAACATATACTTACAACTTCTTTGATAAGAAACGTTTTGGATACTTTATGGATAAGGCTATAGATAATAAAGATCTTAAAGGTTCAACCTTACCAATGCCGTTTAAAGGACCTATTATGGATAGACTAACAGTAGGTGATATTTGTGTGCAAGGGCACGGAGATCTTAATAAAGCAGGTAAAGAATCTAGAACTAGTTGGGACACATTAAGTTACAGTTTGTACATGGGTCATAGTGTACATAATCATATAGAAGCATTTATAGAAGCAAATAGACTTGCTGATGTAGAAAAACATAGAACAGTATGTGATTGGAAAGAATATAGAACTGGTGAGAAAAAGACTTCTAGTACAAATGAAAGAAGCCCTCATGTACCAGGTATTATATTAATGTTTGATAAATTTGTAGAAGAACTTTTAGATCCTGCAAATCCAAATCCATATAAAATGTTAGAGGATAACAAACTATTCTTAGATGAAATTACACAGAACGGTTGGCAAGCAGGTAAGAGTAATTCTTTTGGTAGTTTCTTTGAACAAGAAGAATATATTGAAGGCGATAGAGATGATGATATGAATCATGAAATAATGACAGGAGAATTTGACGGTGAAGGATAAACCTAATTTTAATGATGTAAAATTCTTTGTAGGAAAAGAAGTAGACAATACGGTTGCACATGGAGAAATTACATTGTTTGTAGCAGGGTATCAACCTGTAGAAGAAATTCTTAGCAGAGCATTAAATGAAAAGTGTACACATATACATATATGTTACTTTGATCCTGAGAGATTTGACCAGTGGAAATTATGGGAAGAACTACTTTTACATGTATTAGAAAATGGTGTAAAGGTAACATTAGAGTTTGCAGTAAAATATGCAGAAGATATCTATAAAATGGGCTTACATGAATTTAGTAATTTTATACCTGTTATAGTTGCTATTTTACCTAATTCGTCTAAATATAATTTCAATACAGCATTTAAGGTTGCTGATAAAGGATTTGATAAAACAAATGAAGGTACATGGTCAATGCAATTACAAGATGTATTAGATAAAGAACATTTTATTCCTTGGTCTAAATATACTGATGGGGGCGATAAGCCAGTAAAATGAATCTTTATGAAATAAAATGTAAGGACGAAGATGGAATAGAAACATCTTTAAAACTTTCTTCTGATATGGAAACAGTAGAACAGTTAGAAGAGGTGTTAGAAAAACTATTTAAATTCTTTTTAAAAACTGGTGCAGTTTTACCTGAGGAGTTAGAAGAATATTTTGAAGATCTCTAATGGCTAAGATTATAGATCCTTCTATGTGGTTACATAATTGCAAAGAATCAGGTTGGACAGGCACTAAAAAAGGAGAACCTTGCAATTGGTGTGATGTCACTGAAGAGGAAATAGAAGAAGATGCATTACGAGAAAGACACGATATATTAATGGAGCCTAAATGATAGATTTTTTACATACAACATTTATAGTATTACTTTTAATCTTTATGGCTTATGGTTGCTGGGTTAGTTCTGTAATATTATCAGAACGCAATAAGTTAAGAAAGATTACTGGAAAGTATTACGATTACGAAATAGAAGAAGAATTAAAAGAAATGGGTCTTAGTAGAGAAAAGGCCTTAAAGGACAATAAATGAAGATACCAAAAGTAGAGGCGCCCTTAGCCACATTCTTTTTGAGAATACCATTAAGTGTAATGTTCTTACAACAAGGACTTAGTAAGTATCCTGTTGATGGTGCAGTTGCAGAGATGTGGAACTTGCCATACATAGTATGGTGGTTCGTAACTTGGGGAGAAATAGGTTCAGCCATAGGACTGCTAGTTGGTGGTGTTATAGGTATTGTTCCTTGGCACAGATGGTTAAGTAACTTTTGGAGATCAGTTGCATGGAACATAGGAGACTTAATTACTAGGTTTAGTGCTATTACAATGACCTGTGTGGTTACTGGTGTTATATGGTTAATGGCACCTAATAGTTTATGGGACGTCATTTGGAGAGACTATTTACATGTAAGTTTATATGTAGGTGGACTCTATTTTGCATTAAGAGGTAATGCCAAATATGGTGTATAAATGAGAACATTAATATTTGCTACGCCTTCAACAGGCTCTTCAGAATTTAAAAGTAATCTTTGTAAACGTAAGAAATATGATTTTGATTTTGGTGAAATATTAAACGAACGTACTTTTAAAAAGAAACTTTCTAAAAATATTATTGATAAGGAGGAATGGAATATTTTCTGTGAGGAAAATTCTGCATTACATTATACAGAACAATTAGCACAATTTCAAATAAAACGTTTTACAGAATCTAAAAATTGCATAGCAAAATTATTTCCAGATCATTTACATTTACTAAGTATAGATCTTATTTTAAATTATTGCTATAAATTATGTGAGGTTGCAGATAAAATATTCTATTTGCAAAGAGAAAATAAAAAAGAACAAATAGTAAGCAGATCAGTTAGATTTATAAATGGATTACCAGATAAAAAATTAATGTACACATACAAAGGAGATTTAAGTAATGAAATACTTAATGAAAACTTTGAACATTATAAAAAGTATCTTAATATTATAGAAAAGGTATTTAAGAACTATCCTGGGCAGATTGTTACATTAGAAAGAGATATAGAAGACACAACTGCTGAGGGCAGATATGTATATAAAGGTGATTGGGAACTTCCAGAAGAGTTGCCTTTTTTAGAGTTGACAAAATGTTAGAATATGTTAATATAACTATAGAGGTAATAGTATGAAACCTGCAGGAATGCATATAGAAAGTGGTTGGGCAGACTTAGAACGTGCCAAGGAACAAGAACAGGAACAAGAAGTAGAAGAGTCATTTAATGACTGGATAAAAGGACAATTAGGATTTGGATCATAATGGCAATATCAGATGAAATGAGAGAACAACTTGAACAGGTTGTTCAGTATGGTGATCAAATCAAAGCAATGTTTAAAGAACAAGATGACGTTGACTATGAGATTGGTGACTACGATGAACCTATCACACAACTGTTAGGTCATATGAATGAAGTAATGGAAACAATTGACGGAGGTTGGTAGTGAGAAGTATTTGGGTAACATTTAGTAAAGAAGGCATACATTTTTATCCTGGAGCAGACACAAACCCTGCTACAGCGACAGGAGATGAGTATGATGTATCCTTTTTAGGATATAAACACAGACACATATTCCACTTTAAAGTGTGGATAGAAGTATTCCATGATGATAGGGATATAGAATTTATACAATTTAAGAGATGGTTGGAGAACTTATACAAAGAAGATGTAATCCAACTTAATAACAAATCATGCGAGATGATCGCAGATGAACTAGCAGAAGAGATACGCAATAAGTATCCTGGACGTTGGTTAAAAGTTTCAGTGGCCGAGGATAATGAGAACGGCTGTGAAATGGAGTATCCTGTCTATATAGATGGCGATGGTCCAAGTTTTGATGATACAGATGCAATAGCAGATGTATTTGATAGTTTAAAATAAAGGAGAAAAACAGATGGAAAATCATTTAAAACTTAAGGCACTATTTGAAGAATATCAAGCAGAGCAAGACAAATTTGAAATTAACGGTGTCAAGGCATCAGCCGCTAGAGCAAGAAAGGCACTAATGGAAATTTCTAAACTTTGTAAAACTAGAAGAGGCGAAATCCAAGATAAAAAGAACTCAATGTAATGACAGAGGAAAAGAAGCAACCTAAAAAAATTAGTAAGGAAGAAGCAGATCAAAAGCAAGACTATGCTCAAGATCTAGATGATGAAATTACTGATGTGGTTGATTATGGAGAATTAGGAGAAGATAATGCGTAAATTATACTATATGGGTCTTGAAAGTTATGAAGCAAGATACACATTACAGTTGCAAGACTGGAACGAAAGAGTATTTGGCAAGAGAGATATAGACTACGAAATTATTACTGGTGAGGAGTTAGATAACTCTAAAGCAATAGTAACAGGTAGTGTTCTTGATGCCCATGGTAGAACTTACTATAGTCTTTCACAAACAATGTCTTTAATACAAAAGATGAAGAATGGAGAGATTACATCTGATGATGTTATCTTTTATGAGGACATGTTTACTCCTGGTTTAGAATGTTTGCCTTATATTATGGATCAAAGTCCCCCAGAGTTTAGGCCTAAAGTCTATGTTAGATTTTTAGCACAAACTACAGATCCAGATGACTTCTTAATAAGAGAAGGCATGTTTGACTGGATGAGAAAGTATGAAGAAATGCTTGATCAATTCGTTGATGGTATAATGGTTGCTTCAGAAGAGTTTGTTGCACATTTAAGAATTGCTGGTATCAAGTCGCCTATATATGTTACTGGTTTACCTTATGGTAAAGAAGAAGTAAGAGGTAGAATCGATACCAACGTACCCTTAAAGGAAAGAGCAAATAGAGTAGGATTTGCGGCTCGTTGGGACGATGAGAAACAACCGCACTTCTACATGGATTTAGCAGAAGCATATTACAAAATAGATCCTACAATGGAGTTTGCAATATTTTGTGGACACCCTGAACTTAAAAGTAATGATCCAGAGTATGTAGAACGTGCTCTTGCATTACAAGGTGGTGAAAACAACAGTGGATGGCCAGACCGTAAAGCAAATTTTAAAATTTACACAGGCTTGAAAAAGAACGATTATTATGAACTGTTAGCAAACAGTAAAGTATTATTTAATTGTGCATTACAAGACTGGGTAAGCAATACTGTTAGTGAAGCAGATACATTTGGTACACTTACACTATATCCAGCATATAGAAGTTTTCCAGAAGTATTTGCTAATAACGGAAACCACTTATATGTACCTTGGAGTCTAGAAGACGCAATAGAGAAGTTACAAAAGATGACATCTGCTATTGACAATGAAGACGTTTCAAAGTATAATATAGGTAAGATATCAGATTATCAGGATGGTACTATAGATAGAACTTTAGACGCCATGCTTGGTACTGGTGAACAGTTATCACGTAATGATAATTTATTTAGAAGGCATGTAGCCAGAGCAAAATATGAGTGAACAGAAAACAATATTAGTAACAGGCGGTAGCGGCTTCATAGGAAGTGTTACCTGTACATTATTACAACAGTCTGGATACAACGTAATTAACGTTGACAGAGTGAAAAGGAGTCTTGAGGGTGTTACACAATATCCTTTTGATATAGCAAATAATCAACTTAAAGGTGTTTTAGAATTAACAAAGCCTGATGCTGTAATACATTTGGCGGCTAACCATAGTGTTCCTAAAAGTGTAGGTAATCCTGCAGAAACATATTTCAATAATGTTGCTAATAGTATTATGTTATTAGATGAATGTGTTTCATCTGGAGTAAAGCATGTTGTGTTTAGTAGCACTAGTTCAGTATATGGTAATTCTGATATGTTATTAAATTCAGAAATAGATCCAACCAATCCTTTAACACCATATGGTAAAAGTAAACTAATGGTTGAACATGTATTAGAAGATTTTGCTAAAGCATATGAAGACTTTAGTTATACTGCATTAAGATATTTTAATGCGGCAGGTAGTTATGAAGGACTTGGATATCAATTAGATCCAAAGGAGCATATGATTCCTATACTTGTTGAAAAAGCATTAAAAGGAGAAACATTTGTTTGTAATGGTGATGATTATGATACACCAGATGGAACATGTATGAGAGATTATACTCACGTTGTTGATATTGCAACAGCACACATGGCCGCATTAAACTATCTATTTGATGGTGGTAAAGGCGGCTCATTTAATATTGGTGCAGGTTCATCTAACAGTATAAAAGAAGTTATTACAGAAGTTGAAAAACAATTAGAAGTTACTGTTGATGTAGAATATGGGCCTAAAAGAGAAGGCGATCCTGCAAAAACTTCAGCCAACATTGCCAAAGCATGGGAAGAGTTTGGTTGGGAATCTTCACATACTATAGAAGATATAGTTAGAGATGAAATAGAATATCATAAGACTAAGATTAAAAAATAATGAAAGAATATCAGTCGTGGGACATCTTACAATCTTACTTATCCGAGATAACACGTCAAGTAGCATTAGATGAATTTAGTCCTGATGTTATATTAGGTCCCGGTAGAGGAGGATATCCAATAGGAGTAATGCTTAGTCATTACTATAATGTTCCTTTTCATGGCTTTGAATGGACTACTCGTGATCACGGCATGATCAAAGAATCTACTAGGTTAGAAACTATTTTGTCTAAATACAGTAGTGATGATATTTTAATTATAGATGATATAAACGATTCAGGCGAGACACTTACAGCAATAGATGATGTAGTAAATAAATTTGATGTCGAGGAAAATAATAATATGTTTCACTTGCATGAAGGTATAAAGTATGCTACACTATATGATAAAGAGAGTAGTAAATTTAGTAAAGTTAGTTATGCAGGAAAAATTGTTACTCCAGAGGAAGAAAGATGGATAGTCTTCCCATATGAAGAATGGTGGAAATAATGTGCGGTGGATTTACAGGAGAACATGAAGAAATGAAAGTTCATAAGAAAGCAGAAATATTTGAGGACAACGGGTACGTTGTTCTTTTATGGAAAAACTATGAACAATTTGGTACAGTAGATGTAAGAGATAAAAGCATACACTATGCCAATGATGTTTGTGAAAATTGGGAACAAGGAATATTAACAGAAGATAATGAGTACATTACAAAGTCTTAGTAATCATTTAAAACACCTAGAAGAAATACATAGGGAGTTAGACGAAAAAATCACAAGACATTGGGAACATCATGATAGTGATGATAAAATTAGGCAGGAGAAGTTGGAAAAACTTACTCTTAAAAGAGAAATAGAAGAGTTAAAGATTAGAATTGGGGAAATGAAAAATGAAGATTAGTGAAAAAATAACAAAAAGAATTAAGGATGCTGGACATAAGTATTGGGCAAGTGATAATGTTGCAGAATTTATGGAAGAAGGCGACGATCAACAACTTATAGAAGAACTTATTCCTCATTTTGAAGGTATCCTAGATACACTTATTATTGATAGATTTAACGACCCTAACAGTCAAGGTACAGCAAGGCGTCTTGCAAAAATGTATGTAAATGAACTTATGTGGGGCAGATACAATGACATGCCTAATGCTACAGCATTTCCTAATGATATAGAAGAAGGCTATAAGGGTATGTTGGTAGTTAGAAGTGAACTTATTAGTATGTGTTCACATCATCATCAGCCTGTAAAAGGTACTGCATATATTGGTATTATTGCAGGAGAAACACTAATTGGACTAAGTAAGTACACAAGAATTGCACAATGGTGTGCAAGACGAGGTACATTGCAAGAAGAACTTGCAAATGATATCTCTAAAGAGATAATGAAGGCAACAGGCAGTAAGAATCTCGGTGTTTATATACAAGCAACACATGGTTGCGTAGAGCATAGAGGTGTTATGGCACATAGCAGTTTAACACAAACAACTGTATTAGAAGGTTCGTTTTTTGATGACCCTAGTACAAAGAAAGAGTTTTTTGATAATATTAAATTACAGCAAGAATACGCAAGTAAATAAATAATGATAGCGAGTAGAAATAACCATTTAGTAGTTGGTAAAAGAGCAGTCTTAATAAGAGACATTACAGATAGTGTCTGTGCAAGAAATGACATAGATTTTATTACAAGGCGTTTTCCTGTTAATATATCAGAAGTTTGGGAATGTATAGATGCAATAGCAGATATAGATAGAATAGGTAGAGGCGTACATTTAAAAGTTTCAAATACTTCTCAAGATAGACAAAATATTAATTTAGAAACTGTACAAATATCAGATATATTCTTTATTAAAGTAATACAATTTGGTAAAATATTTTTGCCTGAATCAAATAACTTTAATAAATTATTTGATAAAGGTTTTATTAAACTTGCCGCAGAAGTTTATGGTGATTTAACACAAGGTGTTACTACTTTTGAAGAAAGTGACGTACATGTAGTAATTCATAGAGCAATAGATAATGCTATTGGTGATACACTTACTAACGATGAAATGTATAATTTATTAAAAGAACAGGATGGAAAGGACTAAAAAACAAGCCAAGTTAAGGTATAGCGAAGCATTTTACTCTGTACAAGGAGAGGGTAGATTTGTAGGCGTTCCTTCTTTGTTCTTAAGAACTTTTGGTTGTAATTTTGAATGTGCAGGCTTTGGACAAGAGCGAGGCAACCTAATAGCAACTACAGAAATGCCTTATGTTTTAGATCCTAAGGCAGATAAGAATCATCCAGATGCTTATAAAAGCATAGAAGAGTTACCCGTCACACCTATTGGTTGTGACTCAAGTGCCAGTTGGTCAAAGAAATATAAGCATTTGCAGATGACTAAGTCTGCAGATGAAGTGTTTGATCACATCACTTCTTTGATACCAGAAGGCACTTTCACTGGCAAACACGGTGAAGACATACACTTGGTGATCACAGGTGGTGAACCGCTACTAGGGTGGCAACGTGTTTGGCCAGAACTTCTTGAAATGTGTAGAGAAGTAGGACTGAGAAATGTTACATTTGAAACTAATGGTTCCAAAGCAGTAACTCCTGAATTAAGAGATTACTTTAATAACGAAGCAACTGACTTGCATGTTACTTGGAGTACAAGTCCTAAACTATCTATAAGTGGAGAAACATTAGAAGACACTCTGATGCCAGAACAATTACTAACAATGAATGAAGTAACAAACAGTTTCTTATATAATAAATTTGTAGTACGTGATGAACTATGTTTGCCAGATGTAGATACATTTGTGTCAGCATACAAAAAAGCAGGTGTACAAATTGATAGTGTGTTTTTAATGCCCGAGGGTGCTACACTAGAGCAACAAACACTAACAGAAAAAGATGTAGCAGAAATCTGTATGAATACAGGTTACAAATTTAGTCCCAGATTACATATAAACTTATTTGGTAATGCTTGGGGGACTTAGGAGATATTATGAATGAACACGATAAAAACTTTATAAAAAATATGAGCCCATTATTAATTACAGCAATGGTAATGTTTTTTATGCTAGTAGCATATGAAACAAAAGCAGATGAAGAAATTGTAGGACATACATTTGATGGCCATGCAATTCATAAATCAGATACAGAAATTGATGGTATTAGAGTAGATAATATTAGAGGTAGTTCTTACAATAAAGAAAATAATACATTAAATTTAAAATTAAAGAACCAAAATGTAGAAGTACATTTTTTTAATAATTGTTTTGAATTAGGATTTGCAAATAATTTAGGATTTAGAAGTGAAAGTTCTTCAAGCAAATATAATGTTATATTAAGAAAAGGAGATTCCTTTATCCCAATTAGTTTTGGACAAGTAGGAATGCCTTGTAGAATAAAAGCAATTTATGAAGTCCTTGAGGAGGAAGATAATGGCGAAGAAAACTAAATTACCATTTAGTATGATGCCTGCTAGTTGGGGTCTTAAAGGTAAGACTCGTGCAATAGCAGAAGCAGAATATTACTATGACGGAGAAGAATTAGAAAAAGCATTAGCAGAAATAAATGCTAATACTGAAGAAGAGAAAACATTATCCCAACTTGAAATAGATTTTAATAATGGAAAGATTGGTAGATATGAATACGAAAAAGAAGTTGCTACTCTTAAAAAAGAACCTTATGTTAATGTAATGAAGTTAGAAGTTAATCCAGAGAATGCAAAAGCAGGATATATGGAACTTGATTGGAACGATGAATTTGTAGCATTTTTATCTGATAACGGTTACACAGGCGAAAGCGATGAAGCAGTAGTAAACAAATGGTTTAATGATGTATGTAGAACCGTATTAGTACAAGAGATGGCTGATCAAGATTATGGTTTACAAGAAGCAAGGACTCCAAATAATACTAATGATGTTGTAAATGTAAAAGTACAAGAAGAAGATGGATCAGACAAAGATTGAAGTTCAAGCAAAAGTTAAATTAGGCCTTTTATCTAAATCCTTAGATAAAGTTATTGCTGAAGCAATAGAAGAAATGACACCCCAAGAAATTAATTATATTTTAGAAAATTATTCTAAATTTTTAACTTATGACTTAAAAAGAAATTTTGAAAAAAAACGTGAAAAGGACTTGAAAGAATCGCCTTTTGATGCTATAATAAATGATAACTTAGGAAACAAATGAAAACATATATTTTAGTAGATAGTTTAAACATGTTCTTCCGTGCTAAACATGTAGGCGGTGGTAAAGATATAGATATGCGAGTTGGAATGGCTATGCATATTATGTTCAACAGCATAAAGAAAGTATGGAACGACTTTGATGGTGATCATGTTGTTATGTGTTTAGAAGGTCGCTCTTGGCGTAAAGACTTTTATCCTCCTTATAAGGCTAATAGAAAAGTTTTAATGGATAAACGTAGTGTTAGAGAACAAGAAGATGACGAATTATTTTTTGAGTCTTATAACGATCTTACTAAGTTTTTAGAAGAACGCACAAATGTAAGTGTTATTCAACAATCTAATGCAGAAGCAGATGACTTGATTGCTACATGGATACAGCAACATCCAGAAGATAAGCATGTAATTATAAGTACAGATAGTGACTTCTATCAATTATTAGCAGACAATGTAATACAGTATAATGGTACAACTGATCAAATAGTTAGTTTAGAAGGCTTTAAAAATGCTAAGACAGGCGAATGGGTTATTGATAAAAAGACTAAAGAAGTAAAGACACCAATTATTCCTGAATGGGTATTGTTTGAGAAGTGTGTTAGAGGTGATAGTGCTGATAATGTGTTTAGTGCATATCCAGGTGCTAGACTAAAGGGCACTAAGAACAAAACAGGCATCACAGAGGCATACAACGATAGACATACTGGCGGCTTTAACTTTAATAACTTTATGTTACAACGTTGGGTTGATCACGAAGAACAAGAGCATAGAGTTCGTGATGACTTTGAACGCAATAAAATTCTTATAGACCTTACTAAACAACCTGATGAAGTTAAGGTAGAGAGTAAAGCGATTATAGAAAACGCAAAGACTAAAGATACAAAGCAACAAGTAGGCGTGTATTTTATGAAGTTTTGTGCTAAATGGAATCTAGAAAGAATGAGTCAGAATCCAGGTGATTATGCGGAGTTCTTAAATGGGCAAGCCTGATCCAGTAGAAGAAGCGATTAAACGTATTTGTTTAGACTGGCCTAAAAATCCTCGTTGGATATATACTAGCCCAGATCAGGACAAAGTATATAGGCAAATGAGAACAGATGTTTGTCCTGAAGCATTTAAAAATGCCAAAGGAGAACCCAATAAACAACTTTATTCCGTAGGCGGAGTTGTTGTTGGTAAAGATCAAGACTATGGAAACAAGGAGAATATTGCATGGTAAAGAAGCAAACAAAGAAATCAAAGGCACATCTACAACAGGTATCTGATGTAGCATGGTTAGTAAGACAAGGTCCTAGAAAAATTGGTATCTTAAATAAAGATGTACAGGATCATTATTTTTATTTAAATGGTAAGTCTATTTTAAAGTTTGATGATGAAGCAGATGTTGGACAGCATTTTGGTAACACATCTATATTTGAAGAGCAGACTAAAGTTTCTCCCATACAAGAAGATGCATTCTATATAAAAGGTCATTTAATAGATTATGAAACACCATATCCTTTAGATACAAATCATGTTGATTATGATGAAAATGTTCCACTATATACAAAAACACCAGATAGTGATGTTTACTATGCGGCTGGATGGTACTGTATAAATTTTGAAAAGGGTTGGAAACACAGTCATGGTCCTAAGTATTCTACATTAGTAAATTATGGTTATGCAGGTCCATTTAAAACTGAAATAGAATGTAGGCAAGCCAATAGCAAACTTAATAAAGAAAAAAGAACTAATGACGGAAACTGAGAAACTTAGATTACATTTAAGAAATCTCATAGAAAAGGACCAGACTGATGTGGTCCTTAATGCCAAATGGTTATTAGATATACTTGAAAACAATGATCAATCGCAAAATAAAGATACGGTTGGTAAGGTTGATCTAGATGGTGGACAATTCTAAACCACTCAACGGAGATGGTTATAATAAAATTTATAAGCATCAATGGCACACTCACGTTTATGGTCTACCTATGAGTGCTAAAGACCTTATGGTAGAACTATGTGAGAAAAGATTTGGTTGGCATTTTATTCCTCATAGAAATATGCAGTATGAAAAAGAAGATTGGTATAGAGATCAAACACTAGTAATTAGTTTTGAAAGCGAAACGGACTTAATTACCAGTAAATTAAATATAACATTATAAAATAATAATAAATAAAGATATGAAAGTAGAAATTTTTAGCAAACAACAATGTCCCTTTTGTGTACAAGCAAAATCTCTTGCAGAAAGAGAAGGACATGATTTAACATACAAAATGCTCGATGAGGATTTTGATAGAGAAACACTTATGGAAACATTTCCTGGTGCAAGAACATTCCCACAAATTATTGTAGATGGTGAAAAAATAGGAGGCTTTACAGAATATAAAGCCTTAGTAGACGCAAGTAAATAATGAAAGAATTAGGAATGGTTTTATTAGGTTGCTTTGTAATCTTTGGTTTCTTTGCATTCAAAATCCACCCAACGTTAGAGTACACAGGTTATAGCAGTAATAGTTCATGTTACGGAGAATGCTACGAAGAGTATGTAAGAGTTAACGGAACATCAGTGGATATACTGAGAGCAAAACAGGCCTTAGCCGCAGGAGATATATTTAGTGATATTAGAAGTGTATGGACTGGATGTGCAGGGTGTCATGGACAAGAAGGCCAAGGCATGAGTGTATTCCCTAAATTAGCAGGGCAAAATAAAGATTACATTGTAGACAAACTTAATGCTTACAAAAACAAAGAACAGGTTGGAGCAATGAGCTCAACTATGTGGGCACAGGCAGATATGCTTAGTGCTAAACAGATGGACTTGATAGGCGAGTTCATTCAAGAAGGTATGCCTAGCAAGTAGTTACTTAACAACTGTTTTAATTTCAAAAAAATGATAAATATATGTATAGGAGAATACATATATGAGTAGACCAAAGCCTACAATATTACTAGAACATATTAATAAAACTACATATAAATCAGAGCAAGTGTTAGGTGCGGATGCAATTTATAGTGTGTTCTACGAAAGCAAACCCATAAACTTAAGAATTTTACATACCCTTGTTTCTTATCCAGGTCCTAAATATAAAAAAGTTTCTTTTTCTAATTCTGGACATGCATTTAATTTAGCAGAAAGATTAAATAAAATTTTTGGTACTGATAAATTTGAAGTAGTTAAACTTACACAAGGTGAAGTAATTACTGAAGATGACATCAAGTGAAACTCCATTACAATACAAAATAATTGATAGTCTTAATCAAATTATAAAAGAAGGCTTATTACCAAGCAATTCAAGACGCCCAGGTTTTAAAAAAAATTCTAGATTCTATAGGCAATTTAAAGGCTTTACAAGAGAACAATTAGGATATAAGATCTTTAATAACTACAGAGTATCTAAACAGAGAGGGCCTATGGGGCTCAGACTAACGTTTTTAGGTAATGAACTACTTAAACAACATTACGATCATTACGAATACGATCATAGTATTAATCCTACACCAAAGATGTATTTAATGTTAGATAATACTATGGAATGGCCTTATTATTTTACTAAAAAGAAAATGGTCTTATATAGTCAAGAGGATTCTGCTTGGTATAAACTTAATGGTGCTGATATTAATGCCTTTATACAAATCAAATAAAGGTTGACAAAACTTATTTTTAATGTATAATATGATAATACTGTAGAAATATTTACAGTTTGTTTAAAGTTGTTTAAAATAGGAGGTCATATGACTACATCAACAACATCAACAGTGACTATGGAATCAAAAGTTCTATCAGCACTACAATCAGGCAGAACTTTAAGTTCAGCTCAACTAAGAAGCCAATTTGGCGCAGGTAACCCACAAGCAGTTATCCAATCTTTAAGATTTAAAGGTTTTCCAATTTATCTTAATACTGTAACTGACACAAAAAACAGATCAAGAAATGTTTACCGTTTAGGTACACCTTCAAGAGCTGTTATTGCCGCTGGTTACAAAGCAATGGCTTCAGGAACAACTACTTCATAAGTAGCAAATCCTAATACTAAAGGGTGCCTAGGCACCCTTTTTTATCTTTATGAAAAAGATTTTAAAAAAAAGGTTGACATATATCATTTTTTTGCTATACTAGTTGTATATTAAAAATTGTTAGGAGTAACATAATATGGAAACATTAAACGTAAAACCCACAACAGTAGAACCTATTCTACTGAGGTCACTAAAAGTAGACAGACCAATTTTTATCTGGGGAGCACCTGGTATTGGTAAGTCTGAATTAGTAGAAGGCATCGTCCAAAGTGGCGAATTAGGAAATGCAGTAACAATTGATTTGAGACTTGCATTACTTGAACCAACTGATCTAAGAGGATATCCTTTTAGAAATCCAGAAACAAATACAATGGAATGGTCCCCTCCAAGTGATCTACCCAGCGAAGAATTTGCTTCTGAATATGATACTGTGGTATTGTTTTTAGATGAGTTAAACTCTGCACCTCCAAGTGTACAGGCGGCGGCTTATCAATTAGTTCTTAATAGAAGAATAGGACAGTATAAACTACCTAAAAATGTTAAAATTGTTGCCGCAGGTAACAGAGAAACAGATAGAGGTGTTACATATAGAATGCCAGCACCGTTGGCAAACAGATTCAGACACATTAATATGGAAGTTAATTTTGATGATTGGCAAAAATGGGCAATCAACAATAACATACATCCAGATGTTATAGGTTATTTGAGTTTTTCTAAAGGTGATCTTTTTGACTTTGATGCAAAAAGTAGTTCACAATCATTTGCAACTCCAAGAAGTTGGACTTTTGTAAGTGAAATACTAAGTGTTGATAGTTTTGATTCAGCAGGTGCCTTTGAACAAAAGGCGGAAATTGCTGGTGCTATTGGCGAAGGTATGGCAATTAAGTTTGTAGAACATAGAAAGATTGCTAGTAAACTTCCTAACCCAGATCAAATTCTTAACGGTGATGTTAAGACTTTAGATAGCAAATTATCCAAAGAGATATCAGCGAAGTATAGTTTAGTTGTAGGACTAGCATACGAACTTAACGATATCTTTAAAGATAACGGTATAGATGATAAGTTCAGAAAAGGACTTAATAATACTGTAAGATTTGCTTATGATAACTTTGAACCAGAAATGGTAGTGTTCTTGTTCAAAACAATAATGAAAGACTATCAGATTAGATTTAATGTAAGAACTGATCTCGAAAAAGACTTACATAAAACTTTCTCAGATAGGTATACAAAGTATATTGCCTAGTAGGAGGCAACTGTTAAAAATCCTTATGCACCTACCTATGTTACTCCCTACCTAAGAATGCATAAGGTGAAGAGGCTCCAAACGGAGCCTCTTTTTTTCGATTCAAATAAACCTAATTAACCTTCTGGTTGGTTAGGGTCAATTGGTGCTTCTTCAACAACAGGTGCTTCTTCAACAACTGGTGCAGGTTCAACATGCTCGTCGTCATCGCCCATATGCGAATGAACAGGAGCAGGCTCAACTACTGGTGCAGGTTCAACATGCTCTTCTGCATTATGTTCCTCATGATGTACTTCTGCAGGCATATCTTCTACAAAAGATGTTGCACTTGCTTCGTAATCATGCCAGTCGTTAGCATAATCGTTTGACCAATCATGACCTTCTTCCCATGTATTTGCTTCACAGTTATAACTTATATCTGCATTTGCGTTATCACAGTAGTTGTATGAATCCCAGTCCCATTGGGTTGGTTCCATCCAACATTGACAACATGAATCCCAGTAAGCCGCATCGCTGAAGCCTTCTGGTTTATGATGTGTTGGTGTATCAGGGTGCATATAATCACCAGATTGAGGTGCTGTATATACTGCTTCGTATTCTGCTACAGGCTCTTCATGGTGTGGGATTTCCCAAAGTTTGCACTCTAATGCATTTACCTTTTCTCTTATTTCGTATAGCATATTCGCTATCTCTATGCGTGGGTCTAACATAATAATCTCCTAATGTTTGTATGTTTAATCGCGATTTATTATGTGTGTTAAATGTGGAATGTACCCATATTTATCGAAAAAACACTTGACAAATATAGCATATTTGCTATAATATATGTATTAGTTAGGAGTAACAATATGACGGACACACTAGAAGCAACGACAAAGTCAACAGGTAATGCATCAGATAGAGCACCTAAACTCTCTGTTGAAATACCTGAAACTACTTTGACCCAAGCAGAAATTGAAGATAGACTTATAAAAGCAAGAATAGAAATGCTTATATCTGCACCCTTCTTTGGTAACTTGGCTACTAGACTTAGATTCAAAGATGCTACAGAGTGGTGCCCTACGGCCGCTACAGACGGCAAATATTTTTATTACAATAGAAACTTTATTGCGGCACTTTCAGATGCAGAAGTTATCTTTTTAGTAGGACACGAAGTATTACATTGTGTATATGATCATATGGATATAGATAGAAGGGGCGACAGACACCCTGTGCTTTGGAATATTGCTAATGACTATGTTATTAATGCTGACTTAATAGATGCAAATATAGGTGAAGAAATTAAGTTGGTTCAAATATGTCATGATTGGAAATACAGAGGTAAAATTTCAGAAGAAGTATATGATGAACTATTTGATGAAATGGAAAAGAACGGACAGTTGCCACAAGAGTCTACATTAGATATACATATAGATCGTGAAGATGGTGATGATGAAGGTTCTGGAGAAGGCCCAAAAGGTAATACTGATGAAGATTCAGAAGGAACAAACGGACCAGCAAAATATACTGCAGAAGAAAAAGAAGCAATTAAACAAGAATTCCAAAATGCTACTATGCAGGCCGCCAAAGCCGCAGGTGCAGGTAACTTACCTGCAGGTGTCAAAAGAATGCTTGATAAATTCCTTAATCCTCAGTTAGACTGGAGAGAGTTACTTGCTATGCAGATACAGTCCATAATGAGAAGTGATTATACATATCAAACTCCTAGTAGAAAAGGTCTAAATGAAGGCTTCTACTTACCAGGAATGGATAGAGAAACAACTATTGATATTGGAATGGCTATAGATACTTCAGGTTCTATGAGCGATGAAATGCTAATGGACATACTCAGTGAAACTAAAGGTGTTATGGATCAATATACAGACTTTAAAATACATTTATTCTGTTTTGATACTGAGGTACATAATCCAAAAGTATTTACATCTTACAACATGGAAGAATTTATGGAATATGAATGTGCAGGCGGAGGCGGTACTGAATTTGATTGTGTATTTGATTACATGAAAGCAGAAGGAATACAACCTAAGAAACTTGTTATGTTTACTGATGGTTATCCTTGGGGTAGTTGGGGAGACGAAACATATTGTGATACATTGTTTATTGTTCACGGTGGTGGATATGGTGGCAGAAGACCAGAAGCACCTTTCGGTATAACCGTACCTTATGAAAGAGACGATGATTAAAAAGATCGTACTTTTAAACGATACAGACTGGAAGAACTTACATGGTAATGAAATCTATGTTAGCATGTTAAGGAATAAAATTAAATGTGACGTAGATAAAGAAAACAATGAATCAAACTTAAAAATGGATTTAGTAGAGTATTTAGAATCTGTACCTATAGGATTTGTTTATTATACTTCTGAAAATATTTATGGTTATTTAAAGTATGAAGTATATTTTGAATCTCCTTTAGATATGGAAAACTTTTTCCATTTTTACAATACTACATATGGTCTTAATGAAATACAAAAGTAGCGAACAAAGAACACAAGATTATGTTGAACGTTTTGATAGAAACTCTGTCCTGACGTCTTTAGTAGATTCAGAGGAGCCTATAATTTTTGACGTAGGTGCAAATACAGGACAAACACTTGAAACATTTAAACAACTTTGGCCTGAATCTATAATACATTGTTTTGAGCCTATAAAAGAATTTTACGATAAATTACTTGAAAACAGTTTAAAGTACGATGAAGTAAGTTCTCATAACTTTGCATTTGGTGATAGTGATAAGGAACAAGTAAAATTTTATTATCACGAAGTTCAACCAATGCTTAGTGGAGTATATCAACTTAATCCTAATAGTAAAGATAGCATTGGTATAAACGAACCTGATCTTGCAGGCCTTAAAGAAGGAGAATTTTTAAATAATTCTAATCAAGAAATAACTGTAAAACAACATAAATTAGATACTTTTGTTGGTTATTGGGATATACCACAAATTGATATTTTAAAATTAGACACACAATGTAGTGAAGCAAAAATTTTAAAAGGTGCAGAAGAAACACTTGAAAAAACTTCTGTAGTATTAACAGAACTAAACTTTTATGACTTATATACAAGGAATTTAAGTTTCTATGATATAGAACAATATCTAAAACCTGCAGGTTTTAGGTTATATGATATATCCTATATCAGCAAAAATCCATTAAATGGTAGAACAGATTGGGTAGATGTTATCTACACAAAATAAACCATTTTTTTACAATCATGTATTTAAAATAAGTTAAATACATATATAAATTAAAAAGGAGTTATTTTAATGTCAGACGAAAATATTAAAAACGAAGAAGTTGTAGATGCACCTGAAGGCGCAGATGTCAATTTAGAAGGTGATGGCGACGCACCTGAGAGTATTGGTTTACAAGACTTACAATTACTTGCACAAATCGTAGACTTAGCATCACAAAGAGGTGCATTTAGAGGAAACGAACTTACTCAAGTAGGTGCAGTATTTGATAAACTTACAGTATTCTTACAATATGTTGCTGATAAACAAGCAGAAGCGGCTGAAGGTGAAGAAGCAGATAGTGAAGCACCTGTAGAGGCTCCTGCAGAAGGAGAATAATATGGCAGATGTAATGAAACATGTTGGCTCAGTAGGCGATAAGCCTTGTGTAGTGGTATTCAGAGAAGTACCCAATGAGCCTGAAAATTGTTTAATTGTTGAAACTGGTTCTTTAGAAGACCAAAAACACGATGACTTAATGAGTGTTGTTTCTAGTTTAGAAGCACAAGAAAGCAACGACATTTCAGAAGTGTTAGCAAGAAGACAATTTACAGATGGTTCTAATATGCTTAATGAATTACATTTTGGTAAAAAACTTACTAAAATGGCAGTAAATATGGTTAACTTAACGCCTACTCCAGGACAATTTGTTCCTTTAGAAGATGTTAATAAAGAAATTAGAAAACTTGCTGAAGGTACTAATCCACCTTTAAATACAGAAGTTTCTGATACACAACCAGAATCTGCAAGTGATCCACTATCAAGTGCATCACCTGAATTTGCAAAAACTTTAATGTATGAGGCATCTCTTTTAGAAAGAGATTCTAAACAAATGTTAGTTGAAGCAGATATAAAAAGAAAAGAAGCATACGCATTAGATCCAAGCCTAGAGCCTAAAAAAGGCCCTGGTAGACCTAAAAAAGAAGCCTAATGAGCAATAAGAGCACTCGTATAATGCTCTTAGGAAAAAAGACTCAAGAAGGTAAAACCCTGCAGGAATTTATGCCAGAGCAATTCCCTGTAGAGGTACCTGCTGAATACATCTTTTCCATAAAAGTTATTACTGGAAAAGATAAAAGAATAGAACTTGATCCTGATGAATTAATAACTCCCTTAGATTTACAGGATCTTAGTTCATTCTATAGACAATTCAAACTTAAAGAACACATAGATACTATAGAAGTTTATCTTGATTTACAATTAATAGAAGAAAAAATGCTTACAGTATCTTCTAAATTCATAGAAAATATATTCCCAAAAGATTAAAAAAAAGGTTGACATATCTCTAAAATTTGCTATACTATATGTATATTAAATATTTAGGTAGGAGTAAATATGCAAACTTTAGTAATCAATACACAATATCGTGAAAACTATGCGGCTCATAATGAGGGATATAGACACGGTGTTTCTGAACCACATTGGAAATTTAAGGGAGGTTGCACATATTTTGTAACTGATCTTACTGAATCCAATATCAATAGCATTATTGCTAATGGCATTCCAACCTTAAGTAAATTAATAGAGTCCTTTAATGAAGGATTCGAAGAATATATCCTGGATTGGGAGATTCGTGACCTTGGTAAAAATGGCGACGGCAAGGGTCCAATATGTGAACCTTGGGAAACTCCAATACAGTTCTTTTATGAGAACGGTTGGAAATGTCGTACCCATCACACTCCCCATCCTGAATATACTCATTATGCAGATGGCATTACTGGTAAAGCAGAGCAATGGACACCTGGTGTAGGTAACAGTAGAGATAACTACAAATGTCAGTATAAAACTGCAAATGGTTGGTTTGATCAAAAGGACCCACAACTTCTTAAAGAAATTAACGAGGCGGCGTAATGATTGAGATATTACAAGAAGTCACTGACTGGGGCAAATATAAAGTAAACAATGGCATATATCACGTCAATGGTTCAGGACAATTAGTAGCATATCAGCCAAATAAAAAATCAGTTGTGCAGGTTCTTAATGTGCCTAGTGCTAACTTTAGTAAAGCAAGACGTAAGTTTGTAAAGATAGGCGAACGTGAAGAAGAGTTGCCAAGTCACATAAAAAAGATTACAGGCTCAAAGGGTAATATATATCTATTAGATACAGAAAAAATGACTTGCACTTGTCCAGGTTTTACATATAGGGGGAACTGTAAACATGTCAAAGAAATTAGTTGATATAATATTATTTGTAGTAGTAATACTTGCATTAATAGGCTTAGGCGGTTGTGCTAGTGGCGGCGGTAGTGCTGGTTTAGTTACAACAGATACAACACCACCTCCTTCAGGGGGTAGTAATTCTACTGCACCAACGGACGAAAGGATACCTTTTGATGATTTCTCACAATCTTTTGATGACATATACGGTAATGTAGTTGTTACTTATGGTATGTCTCCCTTCACTACAGAAGGCCTTGCAGAGTCAACGGAGAAATTTAGAATTGCAGACTATGGTTTTATGAGAATTACTATAGATGGTAAACATAATGGTAGTAATGAGGGAGCAGAGTCAACACAATCAGGACCTTTTGAAAACGGAGGATATTGGTTTGAAGCAGATCTAAATGGTGATGAACATGTTGATATGTATTATGTTGGACATACTGATGGTTCGCTAGATTGGGTGCCTGCAGGATTACTTATGGCATTTATAAATGATGGCAATGGGCATTATAGACTAGCACCTGAAATATTTGAAAATTCTGAATTCCCTTGTATATGGGGAGGCGGTCCACAAATAGATAAAACAGACCCTAACGATCCTTGCGGATTTGCACAAAGTAATAATTTTCCTTTAATTGCAGACTTTAATGGTGACGGTATGACTGATTTCTTTTCAGTTAGTATGTTATATCTCAGTGATAACGGTGTTATTAAAAATAAAAGTCATAGTAATTTACCAGACTTCTTTTTTACAGAACATATAGGACCTATATTTTCTCATAGAGTAGATGATGGTGATGTTGATGGCGATGGAGATTTAGATATATTTTTACCAATAAATCAAACAACTAAATCAGGTTATAAATTAGATGGTTCTTTAGATCCTTGCTCAGGATGTAATCAGCAAGTACCTTGGACAATGCTTATAAATGATGGTACAGGATATTTTACTGCAAATACAAACTTTAATACACCTAACTGGGAGAACGGTAATTTAATTTGGGCAACGTCTACAACTGTAGATGACTTCAATAATGATGGTTGGGGAGATGTGGCTGTAGGCTGGGAAAGTCCTGGATTAGCAAGTAATTACGGTTGGTTAGATAACAGTTCTGGTAATGTCTACTTTAACAATGGTTCAAACGATTGGCGTACAGACCCTATAAATTTACCTGAGAACTGGTATGGTGCTAACGGCATAGGTGTAGACATGGATTCGTTTGATTTTAACGGTGACGGATTTACAGATATTGTAATGTCCACAACAAGGCATGACCCTTACTACCAAGGTAACATTGTACAGTTCTTTTTAAACGATGGTACAGGTAATTTTTCAGATGTTACATCAACTTTTAATCCTGAATTTGCAAAATATGAAAACGGTTCAGGTACTGACTGGTGGAACGGTGGCGGTATTATACATATATTAGACTTTGACCATGACGGTGATTTAGATATTGTTAGAACGACTGGTAGATCTTATGTATTACTTAATGAGGGAGGACATTTTAGTTTATATGATGACTTTCCTATATGGGACGGTGGACAAGGTGGCGTACTTTGGCCTGTAGAAATCGACGGAAAATACTGGTACGATTTTATAAGTAGTAGAACTATACAAGTAGATGAGGATACTCAATATACAGACTATTTTCAAGTACTAGACCCACCTGCTAATGCAGAACTTATGTATATGGATTTATTTACAAAACCAAATGCATATAGAGACTTAGGTAATTTAGCAAATAAAAATTACGGTGGTGCATTCTATGTAAGTAGATTCAACAATAATAAGTTAAAACTATTTTATCATGAGGGAGAAGATAATACTGAACACGGTATATTTGCATACTTTGAAAACTTTGGCCTTGGCTACACAAAAGGACAAGGAATAGCAAGTGATTCTAGTGCATTATTTAAATATTTTTCAGATAGTTTTATTTTATACACTATAAAAAATAATATATATGTTGGACTGGGATATAATAATTCAGACTTTGATAACAAAACAAATACGGCAATGTATGGCTCAGGACAATCTAATGTTGGTGCAACAACATTAGGATTAGAAGTATCATATCGTTGGACATGGAAAAATTTTAAAGCAAGTTTTGGTATAAGACAAAACGAAACTAATGTAGAAGGCTTTACAGATTACGGAGATACTTTAGAACTTACTTATGATACACAGGATTTTTCTAGTACAAATTTAATCACTACATTAGAATATAATAAGTATTTTAATATTGGTGGCATAGATTCATATATTGGATTTGATATTGAACACATAGATTATGCTGATGAAGTTTCTGCTTATTTGGCCTTTACACAAGGCGGAGCTCATACTAGCACATATAATTCTTATTACGATGAAGAATATACATTTGCTAGTTTTAATATTGGATTTATTTTAGAAAAAATAAGTATGAATTTAGCAATTACAGATAGTGACGGATACGAATCTGCTACACTTAGTCTTAATTTAAATTTTTAATATCTTTTTTATACGAGGAAGGGCAATATCATTTGCCCATTTCTCTTGTGCCCAGGCACTTAGATGGTGTAGATGATTATGTGTTGGATAATTTATAGGATCTTCCATTACTTCAAAGTCCCATTGTAAAGCCTCTGAAATACCTCTAGGTTCAAACATTTCTTCAGGTATAAAGTCCCAATTTTTATACATTCTTTGAGCCTCCTCGTCAGATAGACCTTTGTATTCCATCATTGTTTGTTTAAAGCCAAAGGTGTTAGGAGCAAATATAAAGGGTATATGAGCGTCTTGTAGGGCCTTAACAGCACTTTGCATTATATAATACTGTTTATGTGCTTCTAAATCGTCGTCATACATGTGAATAAAGTAGTCTCTGAACACTTCATATTGTTTCTTTGTCATGCTAGTGCCTAAGTTTGGCCACCATTTAATTAATTCTTCATATGATATATCTATATCTTGTGTGTTTATCATACCTGTAAGACTTTGACTTATAATTACAGGATCATTATTAGGATATGTAGGATGAGAAGTTTCATTTGTCATAAATTCATCAACATCATAATCTAAATGGGCAACACCTTGTTTAGGATCGTATGCTCTACCGCTGTGATTCCAACTAAATCTACATGCAGTTGTCCAATTTATTATAACAAAATCTGCTTTATCTTTAATTGCTTGATCTACTTGTAATCTTATACTAAAATTGTCGCAACCTACACGACCGTAATTCTTATAATCCCAACTTAAATTATTAGACACGAAATATCCAAATTCTGTATCTGGATAATTTGGATCTCGGCTACTCCAACTACAACCACATACTACTAGTTTCATGATTCTTTCTTTGACATACGTTTCATTACATAATCGTATGCAACGTCAACACTTTCTTTATTAATATCTAAGTGAAAGAAAGGTATTTCATAATCTTTAAACATTTCATATAATGCATCATCTATTTTTAATGCATTTTGTAAGTCTAATGATCTTTGTATTCTATCATATTTTTGTGGTATTCTTTTACACATAAAATTTATATTAAAATTTTTATTATAACATTCATGTGCTACCTTATCTATAGTATCAGTATAATGTGGTTCTCCGTATGCTGTTCTATATATAGAACTTAATAATATAGGAGAATCAGTTACAGCAAATCCAACCTTTCCTTCTAACCTTTTTACTCTACGGTTTTGTTTGGCCATTACATATAGTTGATCTTCCAATAGATCTATTCTATTTTCCCATACACACATCTTTGCATATTCGTTTACATGTTCTACACTACAACCTTCTGTTTTCATTTTATGAAACAAACCAGCCGCCTGTGTAGATTTACCAGAGTTAGGTCCTCCAAAAAAGTTTATTACTATCATTTGTATCCTATTTGCATAAATCTTGTATAACTAGGTGTCTTTAATTGACCAGAATACATTGATTTTGTTAGTGGGTAAAGTGTTTCCATTTCTTTTAAATTTGCTACAGGGTTTATATGGCCCTCAAATTCTGGAGAATTGTTAGTTTGCATAACAATTAACTGATTACTACCTGCAGATTCAAACCATTCTGTATCCATGTGTTCACAACTTGTATTTATAATACAGTCTGGTGATACCTTAATAAGTTCTCCTCCTGTCTCAAATTCCATATGATTACAGTCTATTATACTTGCATCAGCAACTACGCCTTTAAATTTCCAACTATTTGCTACATGTTTTTGATTAAATTTTTCTGCTAGTTCTATACTTTGTGCATCTATGTCTAATCCATATATACGTTCTATTGGCATTGTGGATATTAATAAAGGTTCAACGATTGCACCAATCCAACACCCTAATATAGCAATAGTCATATCTTGAGGCAATTCTTTTACGTTACTTAACTCTTTTAGCAACCAACTTTTACTTGCTAATTGGCCTTTACTGAAAGCATCACGTGGATAACGTCTATCCATTACTGCTCTTTCAAAGTAACTAGGCGGTATATATAGAAAACTATTATCTATATAATGTTCTACCTCGTTCCAAGTATTAAGATTTATTATATTGCTCATTTAACCAACTGTAATCATTTATTTTATCTAACTCTTCCAAGTTATCTTTATTTGCTAATGCAAATTTGTTCCCCGCTAGTGCTCCGCTTACTGCATATTCAGTAAAGTTTTCTTCGCCCCTAGTGTTTAGCCAAGTATTTAGTCTTGATTTACTTTCTTCATCTTTGTTAAGTGTAAGTTTTACACATTCTCTAAAAGCACTCCTCCAAGTACTAAAAGGATCTGTGTTAAACCTTGTTATACAACTTACTTCAGGCATTGATTTAAATCTTTTACTTAACCCTGTTGTAAAATCTAGTCCCCAACTTGTAGCATCACGTACTAACTTTGTAGGGAATAATTTTACTCCTCCATATCCGTATTCCAAATTGTTTACAGGATTTTCACTTCCCCAAACATGGACTACGTCTTCATCATATACATCTGGTATATAACTAAAATTAAATTCTTCTTTTATTTCAGCATCTGCATCTACAACCCAGAACATTTTGCTTTTTGCTCTTTGTGATGCTTGTTTATGTGCTTCAAATATTCCTTTTACATCTCTAATCCATACAAGATTTATATCCTCACTTATAGATTTTAAATGTTTTTCTAATTTATCAAAATTTTGCTGTGCAAATGTTTCTTTATAACTAAGATAAACAACATCTGCAAGTCTAGAATAACTTCCTTTTTGTTTTACATATTGTAAATTTTTGAATCTATTTAATTTTAAGTCATCAGATTTAATGTCCCCAAAATTCATAGATGTAGGCCACAGTCTTAGTCCGCCATAAGCATGAACTTTATCTGTTATAGTATTAAATTTTTGCCATGTGTGTATCTTGTTTATGTCTGTAATTTCCGGCATGTGACCCTTATCTAAAATGCTTTCGTCTACTTTAACATCTGGGTCTATAGTCCAAACAAAAGGTGTTACTATGTCTTTTGTCGCGTTTATAAACTCTTTCTTTTCTAAACTTTCCAAGTACACTACAGGCCATTTAGGTCTTAGGCTTGCTATAGTATTTATTTCTTTAAGATTTTTGTAACTATTATTTGCTATTTCTTTATCTGTATATTCTTTTTCTAAAAACGTATTTGTTGGTACTAGTTTAACGTTACGATATTCATTATCTTCATTTAAAAACACATGTACATTTTTTATATCCCATTGTGTTGGGTAATAATCAAACTTAAAATCTTCTGATACTTGCGTATAAGCATCTACAATCCAATACATATTACTTGTAGATTGCCCTGCTAGACGTTCATAGGTACTCTGTAAGCCATCATTATAGTCATCTGCTGTAAGTGTGTACACAGGATATTCCTGCTGGGTACAAGCATGTTCTCTCATATATTTAGGACGACCTTTTGTTTGTGGCTCTTTAGGGCATAACATTACACCACCATAATCATATTGTCTGCCTGTAATAGGATTAAGTTTTTGCCAAATATGTTTTTTACCTTTGTCCCATACTGTGGGCACATAAGTAAAATCAAAATCAGGTAATATATCTACTCCATCTTCGACTACCCAGAACCAGTCTTTAGTTGTTTGTTCTCTTCCTTCTTCCTCATTATTATATTTTTCAAATACAGGCTTTGTAAACGGAGATTCAGTATGTATTTTAGTTTCTGCTTCTTCCCAATTTAATGGAACCCAACGTACCCCTCCTATTTCTTCAGGATACTTATGTTCTAGTTGTCCGTCTACATGGAAAGTATGTATGAAACTTTTCTCAAAATTACTAGGTAACCATTCTATATCTTGATCTATTTGATATTCTTTATCTATTAACCAACATTCTCCTTTTGCTTGTGAATAATCGTTAGGGTCTAGTACAATATGTATAGGATAACGTTTAGGTTTTACAGGTAAATCTTTGTGTATAACTATGTCTTTATTTCTATTTACAGGCACCCATCTAACTCCGCCTATTGATTCTGGATACTTATGTTTTAGTTGATTAGGAACATGGAATGTATGTACATTTCTTATTTCAAATGTACTTGGAGACCAATCTATGTCATCGTCTATTTGGTATTCTTTGTCTATTAGCCAACAATCTTCTGTAACTATACTATAATCCTCTACATCATCTACGAATAGTATAGGATATTCTTTTTTATGTACACTTATAGAGCCTTTATATTTTGTAGATGTATTGATATTATAAGATTTAGGTACTAAATATACACCGCCTTCTTTTTGAGGATACTTATGTTGTAACTGATCTGTAATTTTAAAATTTAAAAGATACTTTTGCTCATCTTTTGTAGGTACATATTTTAGAATATTATTTATAGAGTGTTCTTTGTCTATGACCCAGCACATTTTTGTTCTGCTTTTCTTTAAAGATATACTAAAATCAGAAGGATTATCAACATAAAAGATATCGTATCTTACTGGCACTACATTAGGTTGATATTTATGCTTAGTCATATCAAATTCTTTATGTATAAGTCTTACTCCGCCACAACGATTATCCCATGCATCAGTATAATCAGTAGGATAACGTTCGTCTAGATGTCCAGGTATTTTAAATACATGAATATAATCACGTTCATGTCGAGAAGGAACATAAAGTAACTTTCCGTTAAATTGAAACTCTCTATCTACTACCCAAAACCATTCTGTTTTACTTCTTTCAGCACATTCATTATATGATTCTGCTGTAAATTCATCCTCGTCTACATAAAATACATCATAAGTTTCATCTTCTATAGGACATGCAGGATGTATTTTAGTCTCTGCCTCTTGCCATTTTTTAGGTACAAGTCTTATACCTCCCATTGCTTGTGGGTATTTTTCTTGTAATTGATAAGGCATTTTAAATGCATGAATCATTGTATCTTCAAAAGGATTAGGCACCCAGTCTAGTGTAAGGGCATTTATTTTATAACCTGCATCAACTAACCATACATATTCATCATCAAAGATTCTTCGCTGTGCATAATCATCTACATCTTTTACATAAAATACAGGATAATTTGCTTTGGTATTTAAAAAGTTGTGATATTTTGTATCACATTCTTTCCAGTTACGAGGATATAGTTTAATACCACCTTCTTCTGCAGGATATTTGTGTTCTAATTGCCCTCGTAAATGAAAACTATGTATAAAATTAGGTTCAAAATTATTAGGCGCCCAATTTATATCTTCTGGTATTTTATATTCTTTATCTATACACCAAACATGAGTGGCAAGTATATTATTTTCAAAATATTTACCAGGTGTTTTTGTATATAGAATATTAAATGTCTTTTTACATACAACTTTGTTTACTTCTTTTGTGCCTTCTGATTTTGTTTTAGGTAGTAAAGTTACGCCTCCGTAATTATTACTATCCCATTTCCAAACATGAGTATAATTCATATCATATTCTTCAGGTCTAAAATTAAAAATTGTTGTATCAGTAACTTCTATATTAGGATCAACAATCCAATACATTTTTGTATTTGGTTTTATACTTTCATAATCAGGAACATTTTTTGCAAAAGGAAATTCTTGCTCTAGTAATTTATTTTCTCCTATGTAATAAATATCAAACATAGTTTTTCAACTTTTTAATTAGTACTTCAGTTATATCACTTATATGCTTAACTGAATTATCTATTTTTTCTAATTTTTCTAAAAATTCCTGTTCAGGAATAGGGCAACTAAATGCATGTTTAGGTAATACTTTACTACAAATTATGCATCTGCCTTGTAATTTACTATGGATTTTGTGCCAATCAGTCTCGGACATGTACCTTTACTCCATAATGTTGAGCAAAGGCTTTGGCATCTTCTTCATCGTTTACAATAGGTTGTCCTTTAATGTTTAAACTTGTATTAAGTAACATAGGACAGCCTGTATCTTCGTAAAACTTAGTAAGAAGTGTATGTAAGTCAGGATGTTCTTCCTTGCGAACTGTTTGAACACGACTGGTGCCGTCTTCATGTATTATAGCAGGAAACTCTTCTGGCTTTTTGCACTTTGCTACAAACTGCATATATGGTGCATGGGAAATGCCACCTGGCATTTCAAAATAATCATGCACATGTTCTTCCAAAATCATTGGAGCGAACGGCCTAAACTTCTGACGTTTTTTGATAACATTCATTTTATCTTTAACGTCCGGTCCTCTTGGATCAGCACATAGGCTTCTGTTGCCTAATGCACGTGGTCCAAACTCTGCTTTGCCATTTGCTATTCCAAAAAGTTCCCCCTTTTTTAAACTTGCTAATGCTTTCTTTATAGGATATTTTCCCTCTATATCATATCCTAAATAAGGTGTTTGCCAATTAATACGTTCTCCATTTGTATTATATAATTCTAGAGCGGCGGCACCCAAACTGCTACCACAATCTCCTGGATTAGGCATTATAAATATATTTTTAAATATATCCGTTAACATACTGTTAGCAACACAATTTAATGCTACACCTCCCATATAAACTAGATTATTACTACCAGTAAGTTCTTTGGCATAATGAGCATACGCATTAATTCTTTGCTCAACTTGGTCTTGTGCGGCCGCGGCCATGTCAAATTCATCTACACCTATAAAACTATTTTTAGGTAATCCTCTTTGTAAATTATTAATTCCATCTATAGTTTGTCTATGACTTATCCATGGATGTTTATATTTGAAAAATTTCCTACCCATTTTTTTACTTAATGGTTTCCAGTTTTCTGGCTTTCCGTATGCGGCCATACCCATTAATATATACTCATCTTCCATAGGTTTAAGACCTACATGATGTGTAATAGCACTATAAAATAATCCTAAACTACTAGGAAACTTTACACTATCTTTCTTTGTGAGTCTGCCGTCCTTCCAATGCCATATACTTGCTGTATCAAATTCTCCTATGGCATCTATAACCATAACAGCACATTCATCAAAATTGCTACTTAATACTCCAGCACCAGCATGAGTCTCATGGTGCCAATAATCTTTTATAGGAATACCTGATAGTTGAGGATAGAATTTCTTTATCCATTGTCTTTGTGTAGGTTCTAAAAGTGCTCTAAAGTTACCTGCGAATAGATTACGCATACGTTTTGCCCATGCTTTTTCATGTAATACTATAACATCAGGTGTACCGCCTTCTATTGCGGCGTTTATAAGATCATTATTAATCCAAGGGTCGTTCTTTTCTTTGCTGTAACGTTCAGAATGCCCAGCAAATTCTATTTCTTTACCGTTAAGCATACATGCCCCGGCATCATGAAACCCAAAACTTAAACCTAAAATTCTCATCTATAAATAAAAGGGTCTCTCTTCCTCAATTCTGCAATTTTTTTCTTTAGTGCCTCTTCTTCGTCGGGTGTTAGTTCTAAATCATCATTAAAAACTTTCTTCTCATGTTCTTTTTGTTTGTCGTTTTTCTCTCTTCTCTCTTCGCTCATGTTCTGTATCTCCATAAATACATATTATATAATTCCTGTGCTATCTTTTCATACAACATCTCGTTTTTAATATGCATACTTTCTGAAAAATCCTCTTGATATTTCTCTATATAATCTTCTATAAAACTATTGCTAGGCATATAGTATTTACTTGTATCTATGCTATTCCATAGAGGTATTCGGCAGTTGTCAGGTATGCTATTATACATATTACAAAATATATATTCTATACCCTTTTTTTCTAAATATGTTTGTAATGCAAAAATATAAGATATTGTATCCTCTAATCCTGTATTCCAATCTGCTAAATGTAAATCTGCATATCTATAAAACTTTTGCAAATCTATATTCTCACTTTGTTTATATAAAGTATAATCTTTGCGTTCACCATCAAAACTAAATTCAAATCTTTCGTGTGTACTCCAGCCGATCATTACTAAATCTACTGGATTGCTCTCACAATACTCCATAGTTGTACGCATAATTCTGTGATTACCACACCCGCCTTTTGCTATGTTTACATGATCATAACCGTCTATAAAGTCACCAAATGATTTAGTACATTCACTTGCTTCTGTATGACTACAGCCGTTACTTAATAATTTTTTCATAAATATAATCTGCTAATGCAATACTTCCTGTTGGAGAATAATGATTAGGATATTCCATATCGTCCTTTCCGTTCTCACCGTAGTCGTCAAAACTGTGTGCATGTTTATATAAAGACCATTGATCTGTTACTATACCTTTCACAGGTATATGTAAATTATTCTTATCTCTTTCTTTTATCTCAGACATAAAACAATAAAAATGAAAAATATTTTTACATGGTAAATTTTTTAGCATTCCGTCTACAGCAAGATAAGAAGAATTAGCCATTTGCAAACATTGTTCATCTGAATATAAGTAAAGATAATACAAAGATACCGCTTGTTTATATCTTTGTATATCTTTCTCATCACTAAATCTGTTGTTGTCGAACTCAGGATCTAAATAAGGGTCTCCCCATTTATCCATTTCTCTATCTTTTCTACTCCAACAGAATACAAGTATATCCCCTTCGTTTAGTTCATTTGATTTAAGAAAATTAAATAATTGTTCTACTAAATCTAAGGGGCCTCGTCCTGGAGTACCTAAATGGCCTATACTTTGTTCTGTTAAATCGGATAAGTGATCTATCCAACTCATTGTCTTTTTAATTTTTAAATCTGCTTGAAATGTTGGATCTATTCCAGGAACAGGATCTCGTCCTTGGAATACATATGAACTATATGCTCCGTAACTATCTCCAAATACATATATCATCTATTGCTCCTATACATAAGTTTATGTAATTCTGGCAAGGCTTCTTCCATACTTTCTTTACGTTGCTTGTCTAACATTTCAGTATATTTTTGAAATGTTACTAGTTCTTGTCTCCAATTATCGTGTCTATTTTCCCTTAATGCCTTAATAGTTGCTTCTATACTTTGCACATTTTCAGGTCTATTTTTTAATACCTTACTTCTTTTTAACCATTCCTCTAATCTACCTGCGGCAACATCTCGCACTTGGTCTGGGCAGTTTCTAAAATCTAAACTAGTTGGATAATCACATATTAAGAAAGTAACAAATACTTCTCTACCATATTCTATCTCTAAACTTTCTATAAAGTCTAGTAATTTTGTTATGGTTAAAACATTATAAATTTGTATAACAGGAGAGAATAAGACAGTTCCTACAACATCACTGGCACAATAAGTTCTTAAGTTCTTTTCAACTCTGCTCCAATGACTTGCTCCTCTTATATATTCGTTCTCGTGTCCATATGCATCTACACTTATACACATTAATACACTTTTAAACTGCTCTACTAAGTCTAAGAAACGTTTTTGTATATTAGTCATGTTGCTGTTAAACACTAATTCTATGTCTTTTGCTATGCCCATTTCAACACATTTTTCCATTATCCAATATACACGTTCAATAATAGTAGGCTCTCCACCTGTAAAATATAATTTTACTACACCAGGCAACCATTCTTCTACTTGTTTTAAAAAGTCTGGATCGTCTTCCCAGTTTGTTAAATTGTCAACAAACTGACCCCATGTAAAGTTATCTTTTATAAATTGTGCAGATTCTGGACTAGCAGTTTCTATCTTTTTATATTCTTTTTGTATTTGGCTGGAGTTTTGAGGTTGGCACATTCTACACTTCAGGTTACACATATTGCCAAGCCTAAAATCCAAGTACATTGGTGCTTCTTCAACTTTATAGTCATTATTAATACTACGTTCTATACGTTCGTGTATTTCTTCGCCTTTACCACTGTACTCAAACCAATCCCTAATATAGTTAGTTCTATAACTAGGGAAACCCATGTCTTCTAAATCATAACAATGCTCACAACCTTTTACCACTTCGCCGTCTATCATCTGCTTACGGATTTTACGCATATGATTGCTATTCCAAACACTTTCTATCTTGTGTCCGCGATTTAGATCTACCATACTTCCATCATCATTTTTAAAGTTATCACGTGCAACACAACACCAACTTACTGTTCCAGTCGGTTGTGTCATCACAGTAATCCAAGGATAAGGACAAAACTTATCGCTATATTCCATCGTCCCAGTCCTCCTTTATCAATGCATATAGTTGAGGGAAAGTTTCAGGGAAACTTTCACTTCTATACTGATCACTAAATTTTGTTATTTGTATAAATCTTCTCCAGTATCTTTTATGGTAATCTTCTCCGTTCATAAAGTTTAATGTACGTTGTATGTATTCTGGATGATACTTATACTTATTACTTATAAATTGTTTTACTGCTTTAGGTAATACTTTAGGTGAAATATGATTAGGCGTAAATACCATATTGTAATGTATAGGTATCCCTAAATGTTCATGTGCATATTTTGTAAGTTCATCTAAATCTAGTATATTAAAAATACTTATTGTTTGAAAAATACCTAAAGTATAATTACCATTATTTTTATCTAAACTTAAATTTTTAAATTTTATCAAGTTTTCTATAACTTCTTCAAAATTACCTGGGTGTCTTATATAATTAAATCTTTCGTATGTGTCATCTAAACTAAAAAATAATTCTACATGTTTAAAATGTTTCCAAAGTTCTACATGTTTTGTAGGATATATACTACCGTTTGTATTGTAACTTAAAGTAATTTTTTTAGCAACATCTTTTTCAATACACTTTTCTAATATTTCAAAATGCTTTGCAATTAATAAAGGTTCACCGCCGTAAAATTCTAATTTATTTACATTATCAAGATACTGATTTATATCTTCCCAAAATCTATCGTTAGTTTGAGCCCATTGTCCTAGTTTATTAAATGTTCTGTATTTTTCTTTGTTTAGAGGGTCCATTCTAGATTCTTCTGCCGCCCATTGACTACTTGCAAAACTACTACATATTCTACATTTACTATTGCAAATATTTCCTAATTTTAAATCTAATGCAACTAATTTATCGTGTGGCGTATGTTGCCAATATATGTTTTCACGTTCTCTTTTACTTTGAATACCTGCTTGTTCTTCCTTCCAACAATTTTTACAAGCATCTATTTGTCTTCCCTTATTAAAATCTTCCTGTTTATTTTTAAGCCATTCACTATTAAGAACATCAGTAATTGTATCTCCATTTGCTAGATTGAAATCTGTGCCGTCCTCTTTCTTGGCATGATCTTGCATGATACAGCAGACACTCATAGTACCGTCTGTCCTTGCTTCTATGTTAATAAATGGTAATACGCAACTCATATTCCTATTAACTCCGGATATACATCATCAAAGTTTTCCTCTCTTAATTTATCAAACTCTACGTTAAATGCTTTAAACTCATCTAGTAAATGAGTGTGGTCGTCATTTAAAAATTTTATGGCACTTTTGTAACCTTCTGTTGCTCTACCTATATGATCTTGAGGTTCTAGCCATGCTAAGTGTTTCTCCCATTTATATTTAATTTCCTGTTTTATTGTTTCAGGTAATACACTCATTCTAAATCGCTCGTTATTTAGTAAAACATTTACATACCAGTCTCCTGGCTTTAAATAACCTTTCTCTACCCAACTTTTATGAAAATCTGTTATGTGCCAGGCATTATAGGCACTTACTGTTGCACTTACATAAAAATCAACTTCAGGAGAACGTTCTCTTAATTGTTCAATATTGTTTACTACATCGTCCCATTTAGTTCCTTTACGTTGATATTCTCCACGTGGTCCTTCTGCATCTAAACTAGCACCAACACTAATATTATCAAAGTTTTTCCATAAATCTAATACACTTTGACCTTTATAATTTAATGTTGTAAAGTTTGTATTATAAAAAATTCGTATATCAGTTTTACCCATTTCAACAAGCCTGTTCATTATCCCCCAATGCTCGTCCATCATTATAGGTTCGCCACCAGCCCAATAAATTTGTTCTATATGTTCTAGCATTGGGTCAAATTCTTCCATAAATCCATCTACGTCTTTACGAATTTGTATTATTCTTTCTGTAGGACTTACATTAAATGTACTTGCTTTGGCATCTTTATACCAATTACTGCTTAGTTCTGGTCCACAGTATCTGCAACGTAAGTTACATACATTACTAAATCTAAAATCTAAATATACAATGTGCAAATCATCTAAACTTCCAT
>Ga0315315_10000410_pt1 | contig 35603 bp, 26 predicted proteins | sample M140m3416metaG_FD_203699 | JGI IMG/M metagenome (GOLD analysis project Ga0315315, IMG submission 203699) | Ammonia-oxidizing marine archaeal communities from Monterey Bay, California, United States - M1 40m 3416 | ecosystem: Environmental > Aquatic > Marine > Intertidal zone | place: USA...
CCATCCTTTGGCGCTCTCGAGGAGGGTCGAAGCTTCTGTTCTGAATGCGGGAGTACCATGGACGGTGGTGGTAGAGGTCCGCTTGTCTACAACAATTGCACCATCAGTTCGCCACAGACAGATGTCGTGTGCTGGGCGTGGTTGGTTCTGTACAGGCATGGTCTCTACGGACCGCCCGGACTCGTAGCCAAGCCATCCGACGACGCCTCCAGAGTAGGGCGTATCGTCTGCTGATGTCGGGTGAATATTCGCTCGTATGAACGCCTGCCATCCTTCCACCGAGGTGTGCGGAAGGCTGCTGCCCCATGTCACAATTGTCTGCCCTTCCGCGCTTTCAAAGCAGCAGAAGCCGGGAAGTGCATGAGCAAAACTGACAATTGCGTCGAGGCTGGGCGTGGGCGTCATCAGGCCGCGCTTAACCCCCGTCGAGGTGAACTGCTTCGTATTACATTGGGTGAACTGTATTGTATTACAATGTATGATTAGATGGCCGGAGATGTTGCATGCGCGTGTTGGTGCTGGACCCTGATGATGCCTTTGGGCGTGAGGTGGTCGACCAGTTGAGTCGGAGTGGTGTTGAGGCCGTGCATGCTGACACGCCTGCTCAGATGTCCGCTCACATGCGAACGCGTGATTTCAAGGCCGTAATTATCGATCTGAGTCTCCGGCGGATGAACGGTTTTGACATCGCCCGAGAGCTACGAATGACTCACCCTGCATCCGCAGTCGAGATCATCTTAGTGTCGCCACGACACAAGCCCGATGCCACAGAGATCGTCGATCTCAAGCGTGACACTGAGTGCCGATTTTTCTACAACAAGCCGTTGGACTATTCAGAACTGCTGGCAGCCCTTAAGGCTCCACTCAAGACTGCAGAGGTCGTCCCTCCGGCTGCCGCATCACCGAAACCGCAGCCCAAAACAGTAATGAAGACGGCCCCTTCGTCCACCCAGACACCCGGTGGGTCGCTGAAGACAACCCCGAGGCCAAAACAGACCCCCGCGAAGCCTGCGAAGAAGCGCAGCATCGCCTGGGAGAATGTCAAGGATCTGGTCGAGATCTGGAGCGAGCGTAAGAGCGGCATCCTGGTGCTTGCTGGGACCGAGTCTGGCAGCGCCAAGCTGGTTGATGGTGGGATGCTCGATGAAGCAGGTCGTGGGATCATCAAGGCTTCATTGCTCGGTGGTGTGATTGCATTCAAGGAAGGTCAGGTCGAAGGGACTGGTGACTGGGCTCGGATGGGTCGGATGCTGTTCAAGGGTGCGCGCGCGGGAACGGATGCAAGGACACTCCGGCGCTACATGGGTGCAAGGCCCGAGCGAAACGAGATCACCGAGCTCGCGCGGTCACTCCCGCTGAGTGATGATGCGCGCCGGTTTGTCGGTCGAATAGATGGCAAGGGATCTGTAGAGGGTATCCTTGACCGAGAAAATCTCGCCGTCGGCGAGGTGTCCAAGGAGGTCATTGCGCTGGTACGTCTTGGTCTGTTTGAACTCCGTAGGGAAGGCAAGGACGGAAACCCTCTTGTTGAGACAGCATCGACGGGGGACGAGACAGCGCTGCGAGCCATGAATCGGTCCAATGTTCAAGAGGCTGATACTGCGGCAGGGGACGCCAAGGTCCTCGCCCGCTTGGAGCGCGAGATGGAGACCATCAAGGACGCGCCGCCACCAGTAGTTTTAGGGATTCCGGCAGACTCGGAGAGAGCCCTGGTTGATCGGGCCGGTGCGAGAATGCGTCAACGCTATGCTGAGATTGTTGCACAGCGGGAGGTGTCTAATGAGGTCCGGACGCTGGCCTTAGCGATAGCAAAACGAATCGATCTCGCTCACCGGACATTCAACTTCGATGCGCAGATCGCAACGGGCCGCCGAGAGGTCGTAGACACACGCGGAGATGAGATTGGTCAGATGTTGGCTCGAAGTCGTCAGCTGATTGAGGCCAAGAGCTGGGAAGAGGCTGACTCGGTTCTGGCCGAGGCCCACAAGAAGCAGATCGACCATGTGCCGGTCCTCGCAAACTTGGGCTGGGCCCGCCTGCACAATCCACGCATAGAGCTTGAGGTACGTACTGAAGAGGGGCGAGACTTCTTACTGCTAGCAGAGCAGTTCGATCCGCTCGACAAGGATGGTCAGTATTATCTGGCCCAGGTTCTTGTGGCGTCGAATCGACTGGATGCAGCTGAGGAACGCGCAGCGCGTGCGGTGGAAGCGGCGCCCGGCGATGCGCTCCGTGAGGCGCTGCTGCGTAAGATCAAGCGGCTCCGGGCCCAGGCTGATGCCAAGGCCCGCTGAATAGCCTGATTTACTCGTCCAAGTAGCCGAGGTCCTCGAGGCTGCCGTTGTCGTTAGCGTCCTCGTAGTCGTTGCCATTGGCGTTGTTGTTATTGTTGTTGTTGTTGTAGTCCGGCTCAACATCCTCTTCGTAGACGGGGGGCTCGTTGTTGTTGTTGCCGCGCGGATAGTTGTCTCTTTGGTCATCTTCGTAGCGATCGTCCACGTCATCGTATTCCTGACGGTCGCGGTCACGGTCACGGTCGTCGACCCGATCCGCATCCCTATCGTTATCGCGACTGCTGGAGCGTCCACGTCTCTCTTCACGGCGTTTCTTCATCCGCTCGCGACGCTTCTTCAGTCGCTCTTTACGCTTGGCCCGCCGCTCATCCCGATCCTCGTCCGAGGTCGACTGTGAGGACGTCCGACTTCTATCGGAGCCTCGGGGCTTTTCGTCATCTTGATTGCTCAGGTTAGCGCGGCGACCTGCGGCGCTCTTGTTGACTCGGTCCGCTCTGAACCGGGGGTTCATGAGTGTGCCCTGGCCCTTGAAGTGGTAGACGCCATCTTCATCACGGGATGACTTGAGCGCTATCTTGGCCAGCTTGTCGAGGGTGTCGTCAAACTGAACTTTGATGCTGAGTGACAGGCGAGAGCGGGAGATGTCCTTACGAAGGGTGATGTGCCCCTCGATTGTGGCCTCGAGGAGATCGCCTACAAAGCTGCCCTTGGTCACGTTCGCCTTGCCGTCTTCGACCTCCATCTCGAGAACGGCCTCGCTGAAGGTGGTCTCGGCGAGTTCGAAACCACTGATGACTCCCTTGACCAAGCCGAGCTCCTCGACGGTGAGCTGTAGGTCACCCGTTGAGTTTTTGATGTCGTCTCTGTCGATGGCGATGTCGGTGAAGAGGTTCAGGGCTCCACTGAGCTCGAGCGCCCCATCGGTCAACGAGATCGGCTGCGCAGCGAGATTGAATCCCTGGATGTCTGTACCAATCTTGAACTGGCTTGTATTCATGCCGAAGCTGGTGTCGATATCGCCACCGTCAAGCTCGAGGGACAGATCGGTGGCCACGGTGCCGCTGAGTAAGGGGAGTATCTGTGGTGAGAGTGCAACCGACTTTAGTGATCCCAGGAGGGTGTTTTCACGGGCAGGACGCTCTTTCTGACCCGGGGCCCGACGTCCTGGCTTGGACTCAAAGAGGCTGACGTTTGTGAGCTCAACGCCCATGAAGCCGATCGCAGATGCATCCTCGATGTGGAGGAGCATCTTCTTTCTCGTCTGGCTTTGGACTTGGTAGGTGAGCTGCTCTTTGACCCAATCGCTGGGGAAGAACATCATCATGCCGATCGAGAAGACGAGCATGCTCCAGACTGTGCTTCCAACAGAGGCAAGTAACCAGCGCATCATCCTTCACCTCCAGCGTCAACGGCGACCGTTCTGTATGCGGCGATGTCGAGTATTAGCTTGATCTTTGACTCACCCTTCCGTTTCCGTGTCTTTAAACGAGCAGTCTGTACAACAAGTGGAAAGCCACTCGTCTCGATTTCAAACAGAAAGTTGGTGGCGTCCTCGAGAGAGAGCTTCGAGAACTGTGCAGCGTAGATGGTCTCCTCAAGCTCACCGTTGATAGATGTTGAGCTGGCCTTCACGCTGTCGAGCCGGTCCGCGATGCCGACAGACTGCGCGGTCTTCTCCACGAAGGACATGAGGTTTGTGGCCTTGTGCTCCTCCAGGCGCTCTGCGATGAGGCGCGCAGTGTCCTCATTTGATTGAAACTCTGCGGCCATCATTGTCGCTGTTCGCACCGCTTCTTCTCGGTACTCAACCTGGTTGTTGATGGAGTTGAGGCTGGACTTCATCCAGACAACTGACCCCACAACCATTCCAATGACAGCGAACCCGGCGAGCCCAAACAGGAGCTTTCGGTCGCGGTCACCGAGGCCCGCTAAGCTGTCCTGAACACGCAACGCGATGCTGTTGAATTTTGCTTGAATGCTCATCTCAGCCCTCCTCTCCAGCTTCTTCTTCCAGCGGGATGTTCACCGTAAAGCTGATGCCGAGAATGGTTTTCTTTTCGTCCCCCTTGCGGGCGCGCTTGAAGCGGATGTTCTCGACCAAGGCAGCCTCAATGTTGGCGGCCGCGTCGTAATCTTCAGTGGTTGCCTTCATATTGATGGCCTGTGCTGTGACCGTGAGATCGCTCACATCGATACGTGCCGCGCCCGGGTCGGGGAGTGCAGTAGAGAGCTGGCTGAGAGTCGAGACGACTGGAGGAATGCCCGAGACGACAGGTCCGAGCAAGTCGATGAGCCCGCTGGTCTCAAGAGTCTTCATCTGCAGCGCAAGGAGTGCGTCATCTGGAGACTCGAAATTCAGCTCCGCCGCATCGGTGCCGCTTGCGAGCGCGACAGCGTCGACAAGCTGGGCATCGAGTGCTGAGAGGCGCTGACTCGCCTGTTGGTGCTCGTAAGCAAACAGGCCAATTCCGACTCCGATCCCACACAAGACGACTGCAGCGCAAGCGAGCACAATCAGTCGAAGATTGGCCATATTGCCGCGATACTTAAAATCGCCTTGGCGCAGCTCCATGGTCCGACTTCCGCCGATACCCGCTGCTCGCTCTGCATGTGCTCCGGAGAGCGCGTGCCCTGCCGGTGCGTGTAGATCCCTAGACCCGGTCCGCAGCTTGGTCACGGGTACACCCATCTCGACCTTCATGAGGTTCTCGAGTCCGGCGAGCTCGCTCGAACCACCTGTGAGCTTGATGCGGTCAATCTCAGAACCTGAGGAATCCTCAAAGCCAACAAGGGTGGTCCGGATGCTGGCGAGTAGGGGGGCGAGGGCAGTCAGCAGCACCTGGCTCTCACGGCTGATTTCTGCGAGATTTTCATCGCTCGTGTCTGCCTGGGTCTCCTCTTCGTCGTCCCACTCGGCGACTGCAGTTGTTGCTAGGCGTGCACTGTGTTTGCGTTTCTGGGCCTCGTCTTCGCTGAATCCAAATGTCTCGCGGAGTGCCTGGGTGAGGTGCCAGCCACCGATTGAGATTCCGCGACTGAAGGTCGCTTGATTGTCCATGATGACGGTGACGATGGTCCGGGAGTGGCCAATATCAATCACGGCCTCAGTGCCGTGGTCGCCGTACACGCCGAGTGCATCACCATCGATGGCGAGGCTCTTGGGGTCGGCGCCGACATCGCTGAGTTGGTGAATGTGGGTGTGGAGCTTTTCCTTGGGGACCATCGCGGCCAGCACACCGCTGCCTTCGCCCGTGGCGTCGACGATGCGATGACTCAGTGACATGTCTTCGAGATCGTAGGGAACGAGGCCCTCGACTTCGAACTCAAGGGTCTGAGCAATCTGATTCTTGTCGGTAAAGGGCATCTGCACGAGCCGCATGGATGCTTGATTGACGGGAAATCCTGCGCCGAACTGGCAGGTCTCATCTGTATCGAGGTCACTCAGGAGTGCTGAGAGCGCCTCGAGTCGTGCCTGTACAGATGGCAAGCTGCCTTCTGACTGTGCGACAGGTGCCGATCGCTGAGTCTCGACCTCAAAGCGGCTGAAGCCACCCTCAAGCACGGTCGCTTTGACCGCCCACGACCCTAGGTCTATTCCGATGATGCGTGCCATTGTTGGCTCCTCAGTCCACTCGCCAGTAGGTCACTTTGCCTGCTGTTGAGTTGTTGTAGTCGATGATGGCTGTGGTCGTGACGGACGTATCGCCGACGAGTCCTGTACTCACAACCTGAAATGTCTTCGATGAGTCGCCGATCTGGCCAGCGAGGTCTTCGCTTACTGTGAGGCCTTGATTGGTCAGCCACTTCGAGAAGTCTTTGCCATCCTTGAAGCTGGCAAACCACATGTACTCCCGGATTTGTTCGAGCAGCCGAACGCACTCGGAGTCTGGTGGCGCTGGAAGGACATAGGCCTTGAGTAGAGCAATCATGACCTCGTCGGAGGCCGTGTTGATGTTGACCTTGCCCAAGCCGTGGATGGTCAGCTGCTGTCCAAAGCGCTCCATGACACTGTCCTGCCATCCCTCAACAAGGCGGACCTCGTCGAAGGTGTCGAGGGGTGCGTTCTTTGCCAGGTATGCGCTCTCGCGATTGTTGTAGAGGCTGTCCTCTTGTCCGCCAGACCTGCCGGAGCCCATGGCGTCAGAGTCGACCCAGTCTTTCAGGTTGGCGATGATGTCCCAGCGGTCGATGTCCTGGTCGCGAAACCACTGATCATTCTCCTCTCCGCTCATGAGGCCGAAGAGCTGCTGCCCAATCGCTGACTCCTGAACGGTGCCGTTGCTGTTGCCCAGGAGGCTCACGTTCAGTTTTCGGTCTTCGTCGGTGACCTCGGCAGTGAAGTCGCCGTCGAAGTCTAGAAAGTTCTTGTCTGAGAACAGCCCGCCTTCCCGCGATTCTTGCTCGATCTCCTCAGAGACCTTGCCTGAGCTCTTGAACTCTTCGATGGCATCATCCTCGATGTCATCGACATCGCCACCAGAGGCGAAGATCATACGCATCAAGCCGGTGTTGATGATTGGAACCCACTGCCAGAGCGCATCGCCGAGATTGATACCAAAGCTTCCAGCCATCGAGCCAAGAGCGGAGTTCTTCTCCATCTCTTTGCTCGCTGTGAGCAGCAGCTTGTATATGTTGATGCCGGTCTGGCTGACCCAGTAGGCCTGAGCTCGCTCTTTCTCGTGAGCTGCGAGTACGTACCGAACCCGTGCAGTGTAGCTCAGCTCGGTGACCACGACGGTGAGCACTAGGATGGTGGACACGGCCACAAGCAGGGCGATGCCGCTGCGACGGCGACGACGATTACCGCGGGGTCGGGTGAGTGCGTTGATCATCCGTTCCCCTTTGCGAATACGCTTCGGGTCTGGGTGTCAGCCATGGCGAGCATCACCGTGCGTACGTAAGGGGTCGTGATGACATCGTCTTCATCACCGTTGGGGTCCTTGGAGGTGATTTCAATCACAATCTGCACTGCGCGGGGGAGTCGACCGGGTGTCTCTGAGCCCTCAGTGTCCCACTCGTCACGCCACTCCCCGGTCGTTCCATCGAGATACCGCAGGTCGAAACGACTGACACCTCTGGCCAGGGGCATGGGTCGTCCACCCTTGTCTGGGTATTGGTCGATTCTTGGCGACTCGCGCATGAACAAGACCTTTGTGTCTTTGTCGTCCGGATCATCATCCATAAACAGTGTGATCTCTGCCTGGTCACACTCGCGACTGTCTCTAATCTTCCGCTGATGCCCCAGAGTGGCGAACCAGATCTGGTCCTCGTCTCCTTCATCTTTTCCCACAAAAACTGTGCGGTAGGTGTTCACAGCTGTACGATTTGGTGTCAGGTACGCAAGCTCGAGCGACTTTGTGATTCGCCTCATGACAATCCGAGCGCTTCGACTTGAGCCGCCAGCGTCCTCCATGATCTCGAGTGCGTCGATCGACGTGGCGAGGGTTCCTGCAGAGATGGATCCAATGAGTGCCATGATGGCCATGGCCACCATGATCTCGATGAGGGTGAGTCCGCGACGGGCCAGGCGAGTCATTGACCACCACCTGCAGCTGCGGCCGCACCACTAGCGCCGAGCCCACTGAAGCCGCCCTCTTTGACGACGCCAGTTGGATTAATGATGTGAGTGGTGAGCTCGACCTGATCGGTCTCATCTTCGTTGTCACCCCACCAGACCCGCACGCGTGCCTCGCGGATGAAGCCTGCCAGATGGTCGGAGATCATGGTCGGGGAGATGCCCATATCGCCCAAATCGGGCGTACCGCCCACGTCCATCTCGGACCCTTTCTCATCACCAAAGTAGCCATTGCCGGCGAGGTCGCCCGCCATATCGCCGAGGTTCGTCGGAAAGCTGAGCTCGATTCTCCTCACCGTGTAGGCCCACTTGAACTCTTTGAGATCGTCAGAGTCTTGGTTCAAGTGCAGGTCGTCCCCGCGGAACTCTTCCTCGCCGAAGTCGTCGAAGTCGCCGTCTTCTTCAATGTCTTGTTCGCCAAACCCCTCGCGCTCGAGCAGCAGCTGAACCTCCATCATCTTCTCTTGGGCAAGACCTGTGGCCAATGTGAGCTTGCCGGCTTCTTGGGTAGACAGAACCGCCATGGCTTGGTTGTCCACGAGCACGACCATTGCGCCGGCGAGGATGCCCAGGGCAATGATGACCTCGAGGAGGGTAAAGCCTTGTCGTCGGAGCTTCATCGAATCTCCGGGCCGTCTTCTGGGATCCAGGCGAGGCTCTCTTGGGGATCGATGAGGTCCTCTGACATGCGGATGTCGCCGGAGATGGGCAGTACCTCGATGGTCCAACCATCGTCTGGATCCTCGTCACTCACAATCCGAACCACAGTGTGTTCCGCGGTGCCGTCAGGGAAGACATAGGTGTAGGCGATGACCTGCTCGGCCTCGTCTTCGGGGGGCTCGCCTTCGGTGGGTGTCACGCCTTCTTCTTCGTACTGGGGCGTATATACGAATGCGAATTGGGTGCCATCAGGAAGTGGTTTGGCGACGTCGAAGCCCACATCGAGCCCCTCGAGCCCGCTGAAGCGTCCGCGCTTTGCGAGCACATCTTCTGCGGCACCTTCTTCGATCTCGCGCTTGGTAAAGCGAGACATGGCGTCCTCGAGGTCTTCATCGAACTTCTCGCGGGCCTCGGGGTCGGAGAACACCATGGTATTGGGGTCTCCAGCTTCTACCGCCCAGGTTCGTTGATCGAGGTTGTAGACCATCCGGAAGGCCACGTTTCGCAGAGCGGCCTCGTCGAGCAACCAAGTGTAGGTCTGCACGATCTCCTTGGCGGCAGCACGCTGCTTGAGGGAGAAGAGGCCATTCATCGTCGGAACGCTGACCGCGGCAATTCCCGCCATCACAGCAAAGGCGACCATGATCTCAATGAGTGTGAGACCACGGCGGCTGAAGCGGGTGCGGGCGGGTGCGTTGGACAAGTTGGTTTACTCGAGCTCCCAGCTCTTGATGTCGGCTGCGTGGTCTTCTCCGCCTTCTTTGCCGTCGGATCCCATGCTGACAAGCTCGTACTTGTTGTCAGAGTGCGTCCCAGGAGAGAAGTACTTGTACTCATTGCCCCATGGGTCCATAGGGATCTTGTTCCCGGCGAAGAACTTCCGTGCGCCATCGAGGCCGTCGGAGGTCGATGGGTACTTGCCCTTGTTCTTGAGCGAGTACATCTGCAGGCCGGTACCGATCTGCTTCATCTGCAGTCTGGCTGCATCGGCAGAGTTGTCATCGAGGGCATCGGTGAGATTTACGGCAATGACTGTGCCGAGCACGCCCAAGAGCGCGATGACGACCATGATCTCGATTAGTGTCAGTCCGCGACGGGCTGACCGGACAAAGATGTTTGTGTTGCGTTGCATGAGCACTCCTGAGCCGCCGCTATTTGGCGATGGCAGACATATTGAGCATTGGAAGAAGGATGGAGAGAGCCACTACGGCCACAATCCCGCCCATGACGACAATCATCACGGGCTCAAGAATCGAAGTGAGTCCCTCGAGGGTGCGCTCGACCTCTTGGTCGTAGGCATCTGCGACCTTACCGAGCATGGGCTCGAGTTCACCGGTCTTCTCGCCGATGTTGATCATGTGTGTGACCAGGGGCGGGAACTGTCCGGATTCCTTGAGGGGCTGAGCTATCGACTGTCCCTCGGCGATGTTCTTGCCCGCACTGGCAATGGCGGCAGCGATGATGTCATTGCCCACAACCGTCTTCACGATGGAGACGGCGGTGAGGATGGGCACACCAGAGTCGAGCAGTGTGGACATGGTCCGACAGAAGCGGCTCACGGCGACCTTACGGTTGACGTTGCCGAGAACGGGAGTCTTCAGCAGAAAGGCGTGCCACTGGGTCTGCCCCTTCTCGGTTCCGACCCAGCGTCGAAATGTGACGACCATCGCGATGACCACAATGAGGGGGATGTACCACTGCCCAATAAAGAAGTCGGAGATGGCCATGACCGCTTGGGTGAGGGCAGGCAGTGCCGTGTCCATGTTCTCGAAGACACGCTTGATTCGGGGAATGACACCTACAAACAGTCCGATAATGATGAGCCCGCTCACGCCGCCCATCAAGGCTGGGTAGGTCAGCGCTGTGATTATCTTTCCTTGCAGCGCGACCTGTGACTCGGTGTAGTCCGTGAGTCGCTGCAGCACGGTCTCGAGGGCGCCCGATTGCTCGCCGGCACCGACCATATTTACGTACAGGGGAGGGAAGACGTCGCCGTGGTCACCGAGGGCTTCTGCCAGTGTCGCACCCTGGTTGACCTTCTCACGGATGTCTCTGAGGATACGCTCGAGCTTGGGCTTCTCTACCTGATCGATGAGTGCCGTGAGGGCCTCGACAATCGGGATATTGGCACCAACGAGTGTGGAGAGCTGGCCGGTCACGGCTGCCACATCTTTGGCGCTCACACGCTCAAAGTACTGAGCAAAGTCCACCTCAAAGTTGAGGCCTGTGCCTTTGGTGGCACCCTTCTTTTGCTCATCGACATCGGTCGGAAAGACACCCTGCTTTCTGAGCTTGGAGCGGGCCGACTTTGGGTTGTCCGCGTCGATGATGCCAGTCACGGCGCCACCTGATGCATTCAGCCCTTTGTATTCGTAGATAGCCACGTCTTACTCCGCTCCGGCCGAGTCCTCCTGGGTGACGCGACGGACTTCATCCAAGGAGGTGATGCCCTCCAAGGCTTTTCGGATGCCGTCGTCCCTCAGGGTTTTGAGTCCTCGCTTGACCGCCGCATTGCGAATCACGCCCGTGGCTTCACCAGCCACAACTAGCGATCGAATCTCGTCTTCGACGACAAGAAGTTCATAGATGCCGGAACGGCCAGAGTAGCCTTTGTGGTTGCACTCCTCGCAGCCAACAGGCTTGTAGAGCTGTCCAGGGTTTCCACTCAGGCCGAAGTCGGCAAGCTCGGTAGCATTTGGCGTGTAGGGCTCTCTGCAGCTGGGGCAGAGTCGGCGAACGAGACGCTGCGCGAGAATCGCAACCACTGAGCTTGAGACGAGGAAGGGCTCCACGCCCATGTCAATGAGTCGGGTGAAGGCACCGGAGGCATCGTTGGTGTGGAGCGTAGAGAAGACCAGGTGGCCAGTCAGGGATGCCTGGATGGCGTTGTCTGCTGTGACCTTGTCTCGAGTCTCACCCACAAGAATAATGTCAGGGTCTTGTCGCAGGTGTGCCCGGAGAACACTCGCGAAGGTGAGTTCAATCTTGGGGTTGACCTGTGTCTGCCCGATACCCTTGAGCTCGTACTCAACCGGATCCTCGATGGTGAGGATGTTCTTGTCCGGTGAGTTGATCTCAGAGAGCGCTGAGTACAGCGTGGTTGTCTTGCCTGAGCCTGTGGGTCCACACACCAAGACGATGCCGTGTGGCCGGCGAATCAGATCCCGGAATGCGTCGAGGGTTGACCCGCCCATGCCGATGCCGTCGAGGCTGAAGACGCTTCCCTTCTCGAGAATACGCATGACGACGCGCTCGCCGTGCCGAACGGGGAGGCTCGAGACACGAAGATCGATCTCGCGACCGGCCATTCGGGTTCGGATGCGCCCGTCCTGTGGGATGCGCTTCTCTGCAATGTTCAGGCCCGCCATGATCTTGACACGGCTGACAATCGACGCCTGGAGGCGGCGAGGAGGTTTGACGACCTCGTAGAGCACGCCATCTACACGAAAACGAACACTGAGCTCTTTCTCGAAGGGCTCGATGTGGATGTCGCTCGCTCGCTCCTTGATTGCCTGGGTGAGCAAGGAGTTCACGAACCGTATGATTGGCGCCTGGTTCGGGTCGTCGAGGAGGTCCTCTCCGAGCTGAAGGTCGTCGGCGACATAGCCTTCTTCTTCCTCGATCTCGTCGATGACCGAGCTGGCGGTCCTGCTGGCCGCATCGTAGGCGGCATTGACGAGCTCTCTGAGCTTCGTTGGGCCCATGATCCATGGCTTGACCGGCCTGCTAAACAGGACGCGAAAGTCATCAACCGACGGCAGAGAAGTGGGTGAGCTGAGGGCCACCTCGATGACACCATCTCTCTCCCACAGCGGCAGCACCCCCTGCTCACGGGCGAGGCTGAGGGGAACCAAGCGGACAAGCTCCACATCGATGTCGTCAACTTCTGCGTGAGCGAGGACCGGAAGTCCAGTGAGTGTGCCGAGAGTCTGAGCCAGGACGTCATCGTCTACAGCTTGAGTGCGGGTGACGCCGCTCAACAGGGATGTGCCAGCACGCTCCGCCTGGGTGCGTGCATCTGCCATCTTTGCCTTGTCCGCACCTGCGCGGACAAGCAGGTCGTCGAGCGAATCGCGCCGAATACCCATGAACTACTCTCCCAGCTCGTTGGTGGGCTCTGCGGTCGGTTCTGTGCCGCCGAGCTGACGGACCTCGACAGGCTGAGCCTCACCAGCCTGGTCGCCACCAATCGTGGTGAAGCCGCTGGCTTGAGTGGCTGTAGGAACCTTGGTCCTGTACATGCTAGGCGTGTCGATTTCGTTCATGCTGTAGCTCAGGAGCTTCCGCATCTCATTGTTCTCATCGGCCTTGTTCTTGCCGTAGAATCGCTTCAGGTACTCCTGGCGCTGAGCCCACTTGACCCGATAGACCTCTTCGAGATCTTCCGGTCTATCGATGATGTGAGGCGTCAGGAAGATGAGCATATTTGTCTTGCGCTTGGTGTCACTCTGCGAGCGAAAGAGCATGCCCAAGAGCGGAAGATCACCGAGAATCGGAATCTTGGATTCGGTCTTGCTGGTGGTACTTCCAATCAGACCACCGATTACAACCGTCTGGTTGTCCCTGATGACCACTGTCGTCTCAGCTGACCGTTTTGAGGTGATGAAGCCGGCGGTGGCCGCATCTTCTGCTTGAACCTCTTCGACTTCTTGAACCTCCTGGAACAGCTCCAGGGTCACGAAGTTGGACTCGTTGATCTGTGGTGTCACCTTGAGAGTGATGGCGACATCTTCACGCTGGTAGCTCACAATCGGCTGACCGTTATTGTCTCGACCCGTGGATACGGGGAAGGGGATATTGCGGCCCACAACGATCTTGGCCTCTTCATTGTCCATGGTGAGGATGTTGGGCGTCGACACGATGTCCACAGCGGCGTTGGTCTGGATGGCATGGAGTGCGATTCCGAAGGACGGGATGCTCATGGTCTCACCACCGATCTCCACATCAACTGGGTCTCCGTAGACGCCGACTGCCATTCCGCTCAGCATCGCCGGAGAGAGCCCGAGCGATGATGTATCGGTCTGGTGACTCACTACGGGTACGGAGCCATTGAGGTCCGCATAGTGCCCGCTTATCCCTGCGTTGAACTCATCCTGGCTGGCAACCTCGAGCACGACGGCCTCGACGAAGACCTGCTTTCGGCGGATGTCGAGGCGACTGATGACCTGCTGAAGGATGGAGAACTGGTCCTGAGTTGCAACGATGACGAGAGAGTTTGTGTTCTCATCGCTCGTGATCTTGACTCCGTCCTCAAAGGCTGCCGTCGCACTCCCGCTGGTGGAGTCAGAAGAGTCCCCGCCGCGTCCACCGGAGATGGCTGCAGACCGGGCGTTACCCGCTGTGGGGCCCGGGCGTCGAGCGCGGGAGCGGCGGTTGCGGTCGTTGCCTCGACTGGAGTCCGAGAGGTTGGACAATACAGATGCCACATCTTCTGATTTTGCGTGCTCCAGGTAGACCACGTGGATCTTGGCGCGAGAAGAGGGGTCGACGTCGACATCCAGCTCTGCAATCAGATCAACCACAGCGTTCATCGCTTCGTCATTGGCCATCACAATCAATGAGTTTGTGCGCTCATCAGCGATGATCTTCTCGATGTACTTCCCTTCGGCGCCGACATTGGTCGAAGAGCCGCCTGAGCTTCCTCCTCCCTTGGTGCGGTCTCGGAGTCTGCTGCGTCGGCGTGAGCGCCTATCGTCGGCACTCGCGCTTGAACTCGTGCTGCCCGATGTCGCGGTCCCATACAGGTCCTGAATGATCTTCTGGATCTCCTGAGCAGTCGCGTGATTCAGCGGGACGACGTTCAGCTTGGCCTTGGGGGCCGCGATGTCGAGCTGGTTGATGATCCGGTAAATCTTCCGAATGTTCGTCGCTGCATCTGTGAGGATCAGCGTGTTTGCTGGAGCGTAGCTGATGACCGACGCGTCCTTGCTCATCAGCTCCTTCACGACGCTGGAGATGTCACTGACGGTGACGTTCTCCAGCTCGATGACCTGCGTGACAAAGTTGTCCGTGAACGGAATGTTTCCGTTCTGGTGTACTCGGATGGGTGTCTTCGCGGCCTGCCCGCTCGAGACCACCTTGGTGATGTTGCCCACTGTCACTGTGGTGTAGCCGGTCTGCTCGAGTGCACTCAGGAAGGCCTCGTACGCTGCCGGTACAGTGACAGGCTTGTGGCTAATGATGGTGATTTCACCCTTGATGTCATCGGTCAGGATGAAGTTCCGGCCCGTGATCTCGGCCATGTACTTGATGAGGTCCATGATGGGCTTGTTGACGAAGTCCAGCATGATCTTGGCGTTTGGGTTCAGGATCGGTGGTTTCTGGCGTGGAGGGGAGATGATGGTTCCGCCCTCATCTTCTGAGGCGCTCTCTTCCTCGCTCTCACCGTCATCATCGTCAGCTTCGTCGCCGCCCGAATCGGTAGACTCAGTCTCAGTCTCGGTCTCGGTCTCAGTTTTGGTCTCTTCCGCATCAGGCTCAGTGCTCGTGGGCTTACCGAGATCTGTGCCGAGACCCTTCTTGATCGACGGCAGGCCCTGTCCTGGTTTACGAAGGCCTGGAATGGTACCCGAAGGCAGCTGTGGCTTAATCGTTGGGGCAGGCGACTCAGCCCATGCGGGCGCAGTCGAGAAGCCGAGCGACAACAGCACCACGAGTGTGGTCCTGCGGAGGGTCGTGCTGACGGATGTGTTTGTGTTTTCTTTCATGCTGCCTTGGGGGGGATGCATCACCGCACCTCGTACTCGTATTTCTTCTTCTTTTTCCGAGTGGTCACATCGAAGTTGAAGCTTCGCTCGGATTGAAGAGAATCAAATGCTGAGAGCGCTGAACTCATTGAAGTGAGGTCATGCCCGTTGACGGAGTGAACGACATCACCATTCTTGATGCCGAGCTTGCGGAACAGTGAGCTCCGCTTGATACCTGAGAGTCGGTAGCCATCGACCTTGCCATCTTCGCCCGTGTGGGGAACTGCGCGGATCTGTCCGGCCAACTTGTCTGGGTTTTCTAGAATCTTGTTGAAGGTCTCTTCATCGATAGTGAACTTGGTCTCGCCGTCCTTCTCGACGCCGTCCCACTTGCCCTTCTTGCTGCCCTTTGCGGACTTTGATGTGCTGGGTTTGGGGCGCTCGAACTCAGCATCATCCATCTGGAGGTACTCAAGCTCCCCGTCTGTTCGCTTCAGCACGACACGCTTCTGTTCGATGCGATGAATCGTGGCCTCGCCCATAATGGTGTCGCCAATTCCGTAACCAAGCGCGCCATCTTCACCCTTGTCCTCAGAGATAAGGCAGGAGCTGTATTGCTGAGGCTCTGCGACGATGGTCGCTAAGAGCACCAGGGGCAGGGAGGTCTTATTCCCAGCCTCGCCGTCGGACTCTGGTGCAGCCTCTTGGCCTACCTTGGAGCTATCGAAGATGTTCCGACGGATGATGGGATCGACCAGTGCTCGCTTGGTGGGCTTGCCCAGGACTTCAGCTGTGGCAGGAGGGTCGTCGGTAGACTCGAGGTCTCCGCCTTCCGCTTCAATGATCTCGCCGCTCAGTGGGTCAATCAGGTCAGCGTTCTTGGGTAGCGGCCATAGCTGTGCTGGTGCAACATTCGCCGTGAGCACGCCCAGGCCGCCCATCACCGTTCCGGTGACGAAGATGCCAATCAACATTTTCTTTTGGGCGAGGTCCATCGGGAAATCCAAACACGGGCTGTAGAACTGTATTCCACGCAAGATGTATGCCATTAGTAGATGGGCCACGTAGGAGCAATGTGCGCCGGTTTTTAGTGACAAAATGGCACACAATTGACCCCGACTCTCACCTGAATTGACAGAATGTCACTGGTCCGGTTTTTTTACTTCGCGGACGATCCTCTCAAGTTTGTTGGCCGGAACTTCGGCAGAAGCAACGAATGCGGTTTTCATTGGGTCGACTCCGGTGGCCATTCTGCGCTATGGTCAGGGCCTGTCGGAGGGACAGTGCCAACACGCACGCTTACAGTAGTCTTTACAGACCTCGCGAACTACACGGCGTCGGTGGGTCGTGCCGATCGCGAGGCGATTCGAAATATCATCGCCGAGCATGAGCAGCGCGTGGCCCCTGTTGTCGCCGCACGTGGTGGCCGAATCGTAAAGAACCTCGGCGACTCGTACATGGCTGTATTTGAGGCAGCGACCGATGCCGCACAGGCCTGTCTCGAGCTTGTGAATGCGCTCGTGCATGAGGACGGGTTCTCGATCCGTGCTGCAATGGCTACGGGGGATGTCGAGGCCATCGACGGCGACGCCTTTGGTGAGGCCGCCAACCTTGCGGCCCGAATTTTGGCCAAGACTCCGGCTGGTGAAGTCTGGATGTCCAGCACGACACGTATGTGCATGAATCAGACGGAGCTTGCCTGGGAAGGCGTTGGGGGCTTTTCTCTCAAGGGTATCGCTGGCGCAGTGCCAGTCTACAGGCTGGTACCTGAGGGTCGCGCTTGGTTGCCACAGAGCCTTGTCTCTGCCCTCCGGTCTGGCCGTCTTGTTCGGGTCAGAAATGGTGCAATGTCTCCATCCATTCCTCCAGACCCAGTGATCCTCTTGGAGGGCTTTCAGGCGGGGTCGGATACACTGCGAGCCGCCATAGATCGGCTCCCAGTCGTTGACCCGGCCAATCTCTGGCTACAGGCATACACCATTGCTCCGAGTGATCGGTATGGCTGGTCAGACCTCGGGCGGGGACTCCTCATTGGAACGATGGGAGCGATCGAGAAAGCGGTCAGCGTCGTCAATCGTCCGGTCTCCCAGAGCATGGGTAGCGATACCATTATTCTTGAGCTGAATAGCCAGGCTGCCCTCGACTTGGTCATGAGTGGGCTTGCGCTCCCGGCCGTCCCTATGAGTGATGTGGTCGCAGGCTACACATACGATCTGCTCTCGGATGGACGCTGGACGAATCAGGCTGAGCAGTTGGTACTGAGACTCGAGGTGCTTGCCAGCGGGCTGCAGGTCGAGGCACGAGCGCAGGGTGTTGTTGTGGCCGGTCAGCAGATGCGTGTAGGCGACAAGCGCGGAATCAGTGATGGCGAGACAATTCAGCTGTCAGGCTCCAGGTACACCTATCGACAGGTCGACCAGGGCGGCTACCTCGGGCTGATGATCTCAGACTCGAATGCGAGGCTTGGTGTTGGCCCTGGTCAGTTAATCGAGATTGGTCGGGAACCTCAACATCCAGGTTTTGCGTTGCCGGACCGGCGGGGCCAAGCCAACATTCGATGGTGTGTTGGGTCTCGTGCTTCGCGCGCCCGTGAGGGTGGGTTCACAATGGACCGTGCACTGGCTGGGCGTCGGCAGGCTGCAGTAGAGATGCGCGATGGCTCTCCTTGGTTGTTGGGTCTGCATAAGACATGTCCAACGTTCAGGATGCGAGGTGGCGCACTCGATCGAATCTCAGATCCCGCAAGCTTAGATATAGACGATATGATTGTGGTGGGTACCAGCGTCATCTCGGTGCGAAGCCCTCAGGAATAACTGCGATGCTCATACAGTCCGAAGCAGCAATACTGACAGTTTTAGAGACGGTGCCGCTTTTTAAGCAGCTTGAGCCCTCGGCCCTGCAGGACCTCGCACGTGAAGCGAGCATGAGCGAATTGACCGACGGCGAGGTCTTGTTCGAAGAAGGTCATCGAGCCGATGATATTGCTTTTGTGATGTCCGGAAGTATCCGGCTGACCTGCAAGCCAGGGAATGGACCGGAAATCGTGGTTGGCTATGTGCAGGCTGGAGATATCGTCGGTGAAATGGCAGTCCTCGATCCCGCGCCGCGGAGCGCCTCTGCGCGCGGTGCAGAGGGTGCAGTCGTGCTGCACCTCCCCCAGAACAGCTTCGAGAGCTTTCTCAACGATGGGCACCCGGTAGCCAGAGTCATGCTGGTCGCCATTCGGCAGATGATGACCCACCGGATTCGTATTCTTAATGAGCGTATTGGCGCACTCTTTCTCATCGACGCCGATGAGGAAGTGGGGGATGAGTTCCAGAGCATGGTGGTCAGACTGCGTGGCATCTGGTCGACCGTTCGGTCGGGAGGTTGAGATGGACGCAGTACGCCTGACACAGCTTGACTACTTCTTGGGCATGAAGCCTCAAGAGGTGGAGGTCATCGCTGGAGCGATGCGCGAAGACGCTTGGTGGGACAGCTCTGTGGTCGTCCAGCAAGGGGACCGCAAGGGAGCCATCTACTTTGTGCTCGAGGGTCGCGTGAGCGTGGAGCGGCGCATGGACAATGGTGAGATTGTCACCGTTGGAACCTTAGGGCCTGGCGCTGTATTCGGTATTCTCGCCGTCCTCGATGGTGTTCCTCGAGCGGCGAGCTGTGTCGCTCAAGGAACTGTTCGGTGTGCCATCATGGACCGAAAAGACTTCATGGACCTCATGAATGGAGCCACGCCGCTCGCGCTCCGGTTTCAGATGGCCGTACTTCGCTGTTTGGCGCGCGACATTCGCAGCACAAATGCGCGCCTTACCGAGCTCGCTGCACTTCCATCCTGCAGCATCTCTCTTGATGACCTCGATCAGGTGTTCACAAGCTAGGTGCTTGTCTTGGCCAGGTCTTGAATGGTTCTCGATGGGCGAACAGACAAAGTCTCGGGCGCAGAGAGCCTACGGACTGATGCTGGCAGTGCCGCGACAGTTCGTGCGCAGTGCTCTCGAATATCCTTGAGCTCCTGAGGTCCTCCCTTGGGCTGCCCGTTCTCAACAATAGGCCTCAGCAGCGGGACGCCTCCGCGAAGGGTCTGCTCGGGTGACTCGACCTCGCTGCATATCAAGTCGTGGTCGACAAAACGGTGAACCTGCTTGATGCCCGGCCAGCATGCAGACCAGTGTCCGGTGATGGGGACCGGTGATGTGCCACGGACTAAGGCTGCCATCCTGTAGCAGAGCTGTGGGCCAGTACCTGTGATCCCCTGGGTGAGCGCTTGGCCAACAGCAAAGAGATCAATGGGAGCATCCTCGGCGACCAGCATCTGAATACTCTGAGCATCTAAGGATCCACTCCCGAGAATCCGTGTGTGGCTCATTCCTCGCTCGTCTAGCCTGCGCCTGACCTCCCGGCTGATCTCAGCGAGATTGGGATGGTCCACGCGGACGGTCTGCACCTTGTCGTGAATTCGCGCGAACCGCTCGATCGCATCCAGAGGCCCCTCCGTGGGGAGGTTGAGGTGGCAGCCGTCAGGAAAGTGAGATGAGAGCGCGTCGTAGGCGAGGGCCACATCTTCGTAGGCCGCCAACATGGTGTCCGAGATAAGTCCGACGACGGGAACATTTAGATTCCGGGCAGCGAGCGCGTGGGTCGTCCCTGAGCAGCCGCCGATGTAGGCCGCCCGAGCCGCAGACTCTGCGAGGCTGCGACCAGGGACACGTCGTGTGCCGAAGTCGAGAACGGTACGCCCCCCAGAGGCCTGGGTCATTCGTGCAGCGTTGGTTGCAACAGCGGATGCGCAGCCAACTGCCTGGGTGATCAGCATCTCAAACAGGCCCACCTGGGGAAGGGGGGCTGTGATTCTCATGATTGGCGCACTGGGAAAAACCGGAGTTCCCTCAGGAACCGCCCAGATGTCTCCACTGAACTGGAAGTGTCGCAGACTATCGAAGAATGTGTCCCCGAGTGTCGCATACATGGGTTGCTCTTTGAGCCAGCCAACATCGTCATCAGAGAAGCGAAGTCCGATCACCGAATCAATGGCTTCTTGGATGCCTGCGGCAACCATATACCCGTGGCCAGGTGGCAGGTCTCTGAGGTATAGGTCGACGGTTGCGTCGCCCCACATGCCGTCTGCGTGGTAGAGGGCTGTCTGTACCAGCTGGAAGAACTCGGTCTGAAGACCAGTGGCACCCAGAATCTCTGAAGAGGAAGTCATGGCTCGACCCTACCGCGGTAGCGGGAAACGATCACATCAAGCGAAGCGAAAAGGTTTCAAGAAGCCTGGAGCCTCAGTCCCCGCAGACGTGGGTGATGCTGTAATTGTGAACGGCTACTCTTCGGAGTGGCTGGCCAAGGGCTTCGACTGGGTCTACCCTGCTGAGATTGTGGGGAAGCGCGGCGAGACCGCCAGCGGAACCGTCGTACAGATATTTTCCCAAGACGGTCGCCATATGGGCGTCGGGGTCGCCTCAGCGGGAAAAGTCGCTGTGCGGCGTTTTCGATCCGATGCGGGACCTGTGGACCGTGACTTTATCGTCGGGCGACTCGCGGCAGCACGTGCGCGGCGATCGGTAGGATCGGAGACCACGTGTTGGCGCTGGGTCCACGGCGAGAACGATGACCTCCCTGGGGTGCGCATCGATGTGTGGGGCTCCACTGCGACTGTGGCCATCGATCATCCTTCGCTATCCTTCATGATTCCGTGGTTGGTCGAGGGCATGACCACAGATGACCAATTCGAGACCATCTGGGAGACCACCCGACCCGAGCATAATGATGACCGGGAGTCGCCAGAGCTTGGTCGCTGTATCTTTGGCGAGGGCGAGAACGCCACGGTGGTGGTCAAAGAGCTGGGCCTGAGCTTCAATGTGCAGCCTCAGATGGGACTCGATGCCGGCCTGTACCCTGATATGCGTGCGGTTCGAGCTTGGCTTCGCCCGCACTGGGATGGGAAGCGGGTGCTCAATACCTTTGCATACACCGGTGCGTTCTCGGTTGCGGCTGCCGCAGGCGGAGCCGCCCGTGTCGAGACCATCGACCTTGCGCCCTCAGCCGTGACCCGGGCCCAGGATAATTTTCGGCTCAACGGTCTCGACGTCGAGGCTCATGGCTTCTGGGCTGAGGATACCTTTGTGGCGCTGGACCGTTTTCGGCGGGCCGGTACCGAATTTGATGTCATTGTTGTCGATCCGCCGTCCTTTGCGCATGGTCCCACCGGTGTGTGGTCCGTCGAGAAGGATCTCTCTCGGGCTGTGGCTGGATGCTTACGTGTTCTGGCGCCCAATGGGCTCATCCTGGTGGCAACCAACCAGGGGTCGATGTCACCAAAAGAGTTCCAGAAGCTCATCAAGGCTGCGTCACTGAAGGCTTCGCGCCGCCTGCGGTTGGTGCACCAGGGAACAACGCCGCACGATATTCCAGCCGCATTGGACTTTCCAGAATCACGGTACCTCAAGGCTTGGGTCTTACAGGGGTAGACTGCTGCGATGACTTCAGTGAAGTACGAGTATGTGGATGTGCCGTCGGCCGACCGAATTCCGGTTGTCTGCTTGTCTAGCGGCCATCCAGGCCCCGCGGTTGTGGTCACAGCCAATATTCACGGCGATGAGACTACAGGTGTGGGTGTGATCCACAATCTCATCCGTGTGCTCCCGGATCTGCTCCTTCGCGGCCAAGTGTTCTTGTACCCGACCCTCAATCCTGGTGGACTGGCTGCCAATTGTCGCGTCCTTCCCGGCGATAGCCAGGACCTCAACAGAATGTTCCCCGGGAAGCCTCGTGGACCCGCAGCGGAGCGCCACGCTCACAGTATCTGGACTGACATTCAGTCTCGGGTCCCGGACCTGCTCATCGACCTCCACACAGATGTCGCTGGGGCCATTCCCTACGCCATTACTGACCGTGTAGTGCGGGTTCGAGAGCGCCGTAGGCTGACCAGTCTCTGCAGCCGGTATGCGGTCGCGAGCGGCCTAACGGTACTTCGCGAGTACCCGAAGGATCGGTATCTTCGCTATCAGCTCGATCGTAGCCTGCCGGGTGCCATGGTGAACCTGGCGGGTACGCCTGCGGTCACTCTGGAGGTGGGACCACGTCGACGTTTGGACTCCGAGGCTGCCGCTACAGCGACCGGGGGAGCTCTGGGAATACTCACGGAGGCGGGCGTGGTGAACATGCCAGCGCGTCCCTGTGTGGGCCAGAAGGGCGGGGGGCCTTGGCGGCGCGATGGGGGCCCGAGGACCAATCACACAGGAATTTTGGTTCCCCTGGTTCGGCCAGGCGAAGACCTCTCAAGAGGGCAGGCCATCGCGGAGGTCAGGACAATAGAGGGCGGCGTGCTCGAGACGCTGCGTGCGCGTTCATCAGGCTTTGTCGTGGCCCTGCCGGAGCGGACTCATGTCGTGCCCGGGGTCGCTTCGGCCACAGTCGCTGTGAGGGACAGGTGAGCTGGAAGCCGCGGGCTGTGGACCCTGGCTTTAAGGCGCGAAGGGAGAGTCTTCAGGCCCGATATGTCTCGGTTTCGCCGCTGCCTGATGCCTCACGCTTGGCCTACTTGCGAGGTCCTGAGCACGTTGTGACCGAGGTGCAGATTCGTGACCTCTGGGTCCGCGCACTCGAGAATCCAGTCGTTGATGTCGAGCCCGAAAATAACATCTACATTCACGTACCATTCTGTAGCCCCGGTACCGAAGCCTCCCTTATCAGCGGCCTGCAGATAGCGAGCCCTGACAGGCTTCAGGCTTGGCTCGACAGGGTCATTGGGTCCATGGAGACTTTAGGGCCTGCTGTCGAGTCGCTGGCGTGGGGTGCCGTGTACGTTGGTGGCGGAACGCCCGGCATCTTGCCTGCGCCTATGCTCGAGAAGCTTTTCGGCGCTCTGCGGAACTTTCTCCACATCCGTCCAGACGCCCACAAGGCCATCTCTTTTGATCCCCTGATCATGGCTGGGGACAGTGTAGATGTCCTGACTGCCAATGGGTTCACCAGCTTCTCCGTCAGCATCGATTCGTTCAATGAGGATGTGAGCAGAGCACATCTCCGTGAGCCTCAGGGCCGCAGTGATGTGTCGGCGTGGTTTGAGCAACTGTACTCAAGCGGACTCTATGATGTCTCGTGTGAATTTGTGCTTGGGCTCGCTGGGGCCACTCCAGAGGAGAGCATCGCTGACATTGAGTGGCTGGTCGAGACACAGACGCCGAATCTTGTACAGGTGGGCCAGCTTGTGCCCACGGTCGACTATCTGGCTCGCCATTTCGGGGGTGATCTGGAAGCGTTCTGGAGGCATCTCGAGCCATTCAGGCTGCAGGCAGGTCGCGCCCTAAGCGCCATCGGAGTGCGCCATGGGTACACCGTCACGATGGACGGTGCTGGCCGCTACATTCTGCAGAGAGGGAAGACGCCTTCGGGTTTCGAGCCCGTACGAGGCCGGTGCTACAGCTACAGCCAGCGGGTCAGTGAGGCCGGAAAGCCCATGCATCTTCTCGGGTTCGGGACTTCCGCTCGGTCGCAGATATTCGGCTACGCCGGCTACCATGGACGATCTCCAGTAGCCCCTGCTGGGGCGGCACCGCAGCACTATGCTGGGCAACTCATCGATCTCGAGGACGAGATTCGGACATTTGTGGTTCGCCAGCTGTGGGACCGGGGCGAGGTGGATAGCGAGGACTTTAAGCGAATCTTTGGAAGAGAGATCGCTGACGCCATCCCGGTCGCTATGTCTGCGTGGGCGGACGACAGCTGCATGACTGTGGAGCCGGGGCGCGCAGGCTTGAACTCAGAAAGTCGTCAGTCCAGGCTTGAAAAGCTGCTCTGGTTGGTACCAGAGAGATGCCTCGAGCATGAGATCTCCCGGAGTCAGAATCTCGACATCAGTCCGGATGGCATCCTACAGATGCTGGGTGACCTGACCATAGGGCGCGGCCTTCATGGGAATCATAGCTTTAGTGGCGTCAATGACGCCGGCCACATCCTGATTGTGACCCCAGAGAGACAGAGCATGAAGTTCAGGGTCGCACCCGGGCTCGATGAGGGGGCTCCGCTCCGACTGGTGCTTGAGTCACGACCGCCTGCCAATAGGGAAGCACGCGCGGCCCTCACGAGAGCCATGGTTCAGGTGCGGGGTGTCTTGCGGGCCGCTGAAGCATCTGAGGGGTGATCTACCCGGTGGCTTCGGTGAGGCGCCGAAGCTGGGTCGTGCAGTCAAAGACCGTGCAGAAGGGTGCATGGACATAGGGCCCGAGTTTTGAGGGGGGGCGGTCTTGTCCGCGATGCGCTTTACTGTTGCACGCCATCCGTCCAGAATCTCCCGCTCGTCAACAAGCTCTCCCAGTGGGCCGACTTGAGGGTACAGGGCCTCTGTGACAATGGCCTTATATGCGAGGAAGGGTGCCCATTTGTTCTAGTCTGCCGCTGCATCTCGCGCAGCTTGGGGGTCGGCGTCGGCGTCGGCGTCACTGACAGGGGTGGCGGTAGCGGTGGGTGTAGTAGGCGGCAGAATGCACCGGCTGGTGACCTCGACATCCCCCTTGTCGGCACGCCTCAATATGCTGATGAACTGCCGTGCGACCAACTCTCCATTTCCAGGTGCGGGTCCGGCGTCGGCAGGCTGGTGAATGGAGATGCACATCGATGCAGTCTCCGCATAGAACTTCGCGATCCCCTTACTCTGGATGAGTAGATACATCTTACCCCTGTCCAACTCAAGCGAGACCAGGGCCCCATTGGGGTGCTGCTCAGCAGTGCAGGCGAAGACACTGCTGTCGTGTTTCTCGTAGAGCGAGCAGAGCTTCCTCAGCCACGGCAGTGCAGGTTTTGTTGACATCAGGTTGTCTCATCCACGAGAGAGGAGGGGAGCCTCTCGCTCTTTATCATCCACTGATGGAAGCTCCTGAAAATACGTCCAACATCGAGATTGTTCTTGGTGATGTCTGGGGGATAGGACCAGTCGAGGAGATAGTCATTCGTTGGACTGTCTAGCCAGTAACGGTCGAAGCTTCCCAGGTCGTCGAGCTGGCCGATGACGAACTTCTGCTTGTGTTCCGTCTCGTGTAGGAAGGCGTTTCCACCGTAGATCGTGCCGTCCCAGTCGACCGTAATCTCACCATTTAGGCGTATGGGCATAGGCTGACCCTCGAGGTTGATTAGGGACACTTCATCTCCCTGGGACCAACGGCTCTCCAGCTGTTTTCCAATCTCCAGTAAGCCTGCTGCAAAGGACTCTTTTTGGTCGGGTTTCCAGATTGTCCCGAGTGCGAAGTTGATCTGCACCCGCGGGAAGCCAAGATCGACGATGTGGAAGAAGTTCTCCGGCATCTTGTCGACGGCTTCAGGGTGGACGACCATGATGACCTCATGCTCGATACCGGACTCACGAATCATCTGGGCCTTGTGCGGGATTCCCTCTTCATAGGAGTCTCGCCCCTTCGATAAGGCCCGGCGGAATTTATTCTGGGTCACTGAGTCACCGTCCAGTGACAGCTCCAGCTTGACCGGGTGTGCCTTGAGCCAGTCGAGCTTCTCCTGGTCGATCGACCAGCCGTTTGAGCTGATGACAAACAGAATGCGCTTACCCCAGACTCCCGCCTGCTCGGTGCCGTATGCAAGCCCGTGCTTGAGAAGCTCCCACTCTATGAGTGCCTCACCGCCGAAGAATTGCAAGATGACTTCTTCGCGGTCCGAGGCGAGCAGCATGTCGATACTTCGCTCGAGGGTCCTCTGTGTCATGACGCGACCCCCTTGCTTGGGGATGTAGCAGTATCGGCACCTCAGCTCGCACTGCCAGGTGGGAATCACAACCAGTCGCGGGGCTGCCTCTGAGACATATCGCTTGAAGGGGAGGAGCCACCGCTGGCTGGGACCGATAATCGCTGTCGCGTTGGACATCGCACTCTCGACGTCCGGTGTGCCAGGCTCCCAGGGTTTACCTCTGCTCTCTACATCCCGCGCGCGCTTGAGCAGCTCGAAGGCGCGTCGCCGGGCACGGTCGTCGATCTGTCGGACGAGTCGCTCGCCTTGGCTAATCTCTTGATCGTCGGAGAGTGAGGTGAGTCGGTCCTTCCAGACTTGCCGCAGGTTCTCGAAGCTACCGGAATAGCGATCGGTATCTGTAAAGAATCCATGGTCTACGGCAGCCGCGACCCAGGGGTCCTGGGGGACATCATGTGAGACAAAAGGGTAGTCATATTCTGGATGGCCATCGACCGTTGCGAGCCGAATCAGGCTCTGGACGTCCTCTCTTCCTTGTCGGAGGATGCGGCGATAGCTCGCTGACGTGAAGTAAGACACCAAGTGCGGCACGATGGGAAAGCGCACGTGGAAGAAATACGGGTGTGCCATCTTGGTGCGACACAGCTCGTCTAGTCCATTGATGAGGTCAGATGCGCTGGTGTCAGCATTAGACTGGATGAAGTACGCATCCATGTGGAGGCCGCGGGCGGCCAGTGCATTCACGATCGCTCGGATGTGGGCCACCGTATAGCCCTTGCCGAGTCGTGTAAGTTCGGCATCCGAGAAGGTCTCAACACCGATCTGCAGGAAGCTGCTCCAGCCACGTGACTGGTGGTCCGCAACGAAGTCACTGGCGGGTATAGAGCGTGCCGAGTCAGCGAAACATTCAGGCGTCATTCCATCGAGGAGCTCGGCGTCGGGTGTGGTGCTCAGGATGCCGTCGACCTGCTCGCAGAGATCGGCCACTGAGACCTGAACAGAGGAAAGGCGAAACGGCGTCTGCAGAAGCTCTGCAAAGAAGGCGATTGTGCGGGACCGCTCGCATGCAAAGTCATCGTCGGAGATGTGTACACGGTATGCGTTCGGCGGAATGTCATCCCCGAAGAGCGACCGAAAGTGCGCCTCATACTCGCCGAAAAGGTTGAGTATTCCGCCGGCTGAGCGCGCTTGGTACTGCTCGCGTCCGAGTATCGAGCAGAATGTACACTTGTGAATACAGCCGCGCGAGGTTGAGATCTCGATGCCCCCCACGATGTGTCTCGGCTCGAGCTTTGTGAGGTCGAGGGCGACACGGTCCAGATCCTTGACCGCGACCACACGGTCCGATCGGGATGAGATGAGCGTGGGTCCGTCTGTTGTCTCCACTCGCGCCAGCAGGCCATTCAGCTTGAGGAGACCATTCACCTGGGACTGGGTGAGCGGGCTGTCGATGGATGCAGACCCCAGAATCTCTACAAGTGGACGCAGGAACTCCTCGCCAGCACCTCTACAGATGAAGCTCACATCTGGGAGGTGTGCCGCGACATGCTCCGGAACAAGGCTGGGCATGACGCCGCCCACTGCAATGTGGGCCCGACAACCCCGCTCTCGTAGTGCTTGAATCAACTGGATGACACCGTCAAAGTACCCCTCGAGGAGGGTGATGCAGACGAGGTCGATGGGGCCATCGGCGAGTGCTCGGTCTAAGCTCCCTACGCCTTCAGCGAGTCGGTCATCACCGGTGATGGCCATCTTGACATTGGCGAAGACGACCTCCGTGCTCAGCCCAGAAAGCGGTGCAATCATGTGCAGCACGCCCTGTGACAGCTCTTTGTCGTTGTGGGGCATGTCCGAGTTCATCAAGGACTCGAAACACAGGACCCGAGGACTGGGGCCGTGGTCTGCGCTATCGCCAGGCCCTGTGTCTACTGGGCCCTGATTGATGGCGGTCTGGACAAGGGGACGCATGAGGGCATGGACGGGGTGATGAATGGGCTGCGAGGCCACCCAAGGTCCGTCGATGAGGATTCGTCCACCTGAGACCTCTGCTGCATGGCCTGCCGGCATTAGGACAACATCAAGCCGAGTGTCAGTCTCTGCACCAAGAGCCTCGCCGGCGGCTGCCGCGGCCCTGAGGCGTGTGGCGGGCGTGAGGTCTGCACCAGACTGGTCGACCACTACAATGCGCCCTGGAGAGCCATGGAGTCTCCGAGTAAGGGACCGGCCACTTGGGGTCTTGAGGACGCGCTGGTCGCCTGCCAGAGCGCCCTGGAGTGGCTCCTGAACGTAGTACCAACCGCGCTCGATGGCCGATCGCTCTTGGCTCAAGCTAACCTCGCTTCAGGGCGTAGAATTCATCTGGTCCATAGATGTCGAGATAGCCCTTCCAGACCCCCTCACAGACGGGCTCAAAGTCGCATCTTCCGCATGCATCGGGCTGACCCTTGAGGTCTTGCTTCTTGCGGTCTTGCCAGTTGAAGCGGGCGCGGCCCTCTTCTTCGTCGAAGTCCACCGCGGTGCTCTTTGGGTGGCTCACCCAGCTGTTCGGATCGAACTGAGCACCCGGTGGGATGACGTCCCCGCCCTCTGACCTCACCGAGCATGAGGTGCTCAGGTCACGGTATTCGCCCATGTAGCGGAGTAAGAGATCGTTGTTGTTGCGGAGTGCCGGAGGCATCGCACAGAATGGAATCCCACCAAAGGTGAAGACCTTCTTGAAGTGCTGCTCGTTGAGGATGATGGCCTTCAAGAGTACCGGCACGACCTCTTTAAATCTCGGCGTCAGATCTGCATCGCCTTCTGCGTAGCCCTCGGGCCGGATGAAGTTGACCCGAAGGTCATCGAGGCCGAGGGTCTTGTAGAAGAATTGCATCATCTTTGGAAGGTGAGGTGCGTTCCAGCCATTCAGGACGATGTTGACGCTCAGTCCGTCCTTTAAAAAGCCCAACTTGCGCTTCTCTTGGAGGTAACGGATGGCGGTGACCTTCTTCTCAAAGTTGCCAGGTACACGGGTCAGCCTGTCTTCAAGATCTGGGGTGTGTCCATGCATTGAGATGGTGACACGGGTCAGGCCGGCATCCAGGATCCGATCTGTGAAGTGATGAAGCCTCAGCTTAGTGGCATTGGTCGCGATGGCGATTCGGGTAAAGCCGAGGTCACGCGCATAGGCAACCGAGTCGACAATTTTTGGGTAGGTAGTGGGTTCGCCACCCAAGAATCCCACCGAGCGATGGCCCTCGCCGTACCAGCGCGTCAGCTCCCGCTGCATCTGAGGGAACGGCATGTAGCTGCGGTCCTCCTTCTTGGGCAAGCCGTCGATACAGAACACGCATCGGTTGTTGCACGCCTTCCCGATATTGATTTCCACGTTCTTTCGCGGATCTCGCCCTGGGTTGTGAGGCTGATTTGGTGCAGTTGCGGTCACGGTGACTGGTCTTTGTGTTGGGGGGTTAGCGCATCGGTCGGCCAGAGCTGTGCGTACTTGTCGAATATTCCGGAGCATACACCAGCCTGACTGCACTGTTTACATGCATCGACATGTACGCGCCGCCGGTCGGGTGCCCAGGAGTAGATTCCGGTAAACGCGACCCGTCCAGGCTCGCTCTGCCACTCGACTGTGACGCGTGGGTCCCAGTGAAGGTCGTTTGAGAGCGATCCGTGCTCGCCGAGCAGACACATCGGTACACCGAAGAACCGCACGATGGCTTCACCGGCGCGCTCTGGGACCTGCGGTAGGACCTCTCCGAGTTTCTCTATTGGGACCGCGAGCTGGGCATAGCGATCCTCTCCGTGGCCCTCTGGCGTGGTGTTTGAGATGACGATGAGCTGGGCGCCGAGCTTCTGGACCATCTCGACAGTGTCTGGAAGTGCGTCGACATTGGCTTGGGTGACCACAGTGTTCACGAAGGCGCCAAAGTTGGCCTTGTTGGCGACGGCGTACTTCAGTGCGTCCGTCACCTGATCGAAGCTGCCCGTCCTGCCTGCGATAGCATCGTGGGTGGCGGCATCGGGTCCATGAATAGAGAACAGTGCTTCATCCAGATGCGGTAGAGCTTGGTCAGCAAAGCTGGGGCGCCGAAGCATGGTGCCAATGGTACCGACTGATGTTCGCATGCCGAGCTTCTTGGCCAGCTTTAGTACATCAACAAAACGCGGGTGGATGGTGGGCTCGCCGCCCGTCAGGTGGACGGCCTGAACACCCCGTGCAGCGTGAGTCCGCAGGATTGTCGCCACACGACCCCAGGTGACCAAGAATGGCTTGTAGCTCTGCATGCGATGCTCTTCGGAGCAGAAGACGCAGCGCTCTGGGCAGGTGTATGTGAGGTGGAGCTCAAGGCGCTCCATCACGATTCCATTCGGCCCGATCCACGGGGTTGCATCCTCAGGAAGTCCGAGCTCTGAGACTTGAGTGTCTTCACTCATGCTGCATCCCTCCGGCGCTTGTAGCGTGCCCAGTGAGGGTAGAGCGATCTGCAGAAGGCTGAGAGCTTTTGATCGACCGCCTGGGTGGACTCCCAGACCTTTGCCGGTAGTGCGGTCTCAATGAGGCCGCTTACTCGAGCAGCCCCGGCCTGAAGTGTCTCCATGCTCGGTGGATCATCGAGGGTTCCAATAATGGTCTGGTCGCGGGTGTGGTCGAGTGCGCCGGATAGTCCAACATTGGAAGGATGTATGGTTCGGTCCGAGTCGACAACAAGTCCGGTGTTGAAGAATGGAGTAGGGGCCAGGGTAAAGAGGTTCCGTATATACGTTCGGTCAAGCTGTTCCCAGCGCTGCTCGATGAGCCTGGCGATGTCATTAAATGCGACATCGAGATTGTCCAGCTGATTGCTGCGCCATGGAATGTAGTACCCGGGCAAGAAATTGAAGCGCCAGAAGCCCAAGGAGAGCAGGTGAGCAAAGTTCTCAGCAGCTCTGACTGCAGTCGCTGGTGCAATGGTCTGGGTAATGACGACACGTGGGGTCTGAAGCAGCTGTGGCAGCAGGGTCATGAGGTGCTCATAGCTGTCAGGTACACCGTCATTGACTGCCCGACGCTGGCCTCGATGGTCCTCGGGTCGACCATCCATCGATATGGTCAGGATGGCCTTGGGGTAACTGCTCAGAAATTCGAGCCAGCTCGAGTCCAGCCCGAGGCCGTTCGTCGACAGGTAAACCCAGCGGATATTTTCGCGGTCCTTGGCCTCATCCAAGGCTGCCTTGACCACGTCTGGGACGAGCAGTGGCTCTCCCCCAAACATCTTGATTGAACCACCACCGAAGTCATCTGAGAACATTGACACAGCACGCCGGGCATCACTCTCGCTGAGTGACGGCCAGCCATCCTTCGCGGTCGGGCAGTAGCTACAGCGTAGGTTGCAGGCCCGTGTAACTGTCAAGATGAGTTGGTTTACCATTGTCCATTTGAGCCGTGAAAGTCGTATACGTTGGCCAGCAGAGCCTGGCCTTCGCTCTCGACCGAGTCTGGGATGTGCCAGAGGCCATCAATAACCGTTGTCGATGTTGAGTTGGTACCCGCCACAGGTGGTCGGTGCGCCGCTGTTTCGGAATACCTGGATGTAGAAGTCACCGGAGAGATCGTCGCACTCGTTGTACCGTGAGCCGTTCTCACAGTAGCGACTGTCGCTGGGGCTTAGGTGTCCAGAGCCGTCGTTGCTGTCGTATGCATAGAAGTCAAACTCGGTATAGCCATCGAGCGACGAGCAGAGCGAGTCGCTACCTGCCGTGTCTTCGTGAACCACGAAGCGGTACTCCGAGAGACCATCTGTGAGGTCAACTTGGAAGTTAAATGTGTTCACACCTGAGGTAACGACCGTCTGTGTAGCGCTGATGACGTACCAGTCATCTTCGTCCTCATCCAGAACATTTCCTCTGATGGTGACGCCTGGGGAGCCTGCTCCATCCGAGATGGGCGCCCACTCATCAATCGCTGAAGACTTGGAGTCTCCAGCGGTGGAGGAGCCCTCGTAGACGTCGTAGGGGTCGCAGGACTCAATCCAATAGAAGCTCGGCCCGGAGGTGTTTCCAGCGATGTCCATGCAGGTTGCGGTGATGTCATGAATCTCACCGCGTGGCGTCGGCACTGTGACGTCAAACCGACCGAAGACATTGCAGTAAGTGTCGTAGCTGCTCGTTCCTCCAGCTGAATCGACGGTGACCTCCACTAAACAGTCAGCCTCGCAGTCGCCGGTGAGTTCGGATGTCGTGTCGTTGGTGTGCTGGGGGAGGCCGTCAAACACGGGTGGGTCTGGATTGGTCAGATCGTTGATGACGACTGTGGCGCTGCCAGTTCCGCCGTATTCGTCACCGTCGTATGCCAGGACGCTGCACTCCCAGATGTCGTCATGAACGGTAGCGGACGAGGGAAGCACTGAGCCGGTGAAGCCGGTTGGTGAGTAATCCTTGGTCCAGCTGTAGGTGTACGTTGGGGTGTCTCCATCGGCGTCGGCTGCATCTATGGACACCAGGCATGTCAGCGCGTCGCTGGGCTCTGGAAATCCTGGTGAGATGGCCGCTGTGGGTGTGCCTGGTGCGGTGTTGAGAATCGTGATTGTATCCGAGCTCACAGTCAGGCCATAGATAGGGCCACTGTCAGAGTATTCTACTGGGGTCACGCTGACTGAAACCGCGTCGTACTTGTTGAAGTAGTCGACACCATTGATGTAGGCGGAGTCCTCAGAGATGGCAGTCTCGTGCACGCCGTTGACCATCCACTCATAGCTCGCTGTATGAGCATCGCCGTCGGCATCGCTGAGTGCTGCGGTAGCCGTGATGACATCGTTTGTTCGAACAGCACTGGGGCCAATCGAGAGGGAGTCGACCTGGGCAACACTGTTGCGTACCTCAACGGTATTGGAGATGGTCTCGGTCGAGTCGTCATAGCCGTCGGAGGCTACGACTCGACAGTTGATGTCCTGACCCTTGGAGAAGCTGGGCGCGCTCAGCGTCGAAGTGGTCGCCCCCGGGTACAGGACTCCGCCGACGTACCAGTTGTATGTGTAGCTGAAGCTCACTGTACCGTCGGCATCTGTGGTGGTGGGTGTGCACGTCAGCGTATCCGTCACCACTGGGCTGAGCGGCAGGAGGCTGACGTTGATGATGACAGGTGGCGAGTTGTCGATGGTGATGGGCGGCGAGGTCACGGGCGTTCCAGCATCGAAGCCATCGAAGGGTGTGACCCGGCACGTGAGGGTGTCACCGCCGGTGAAGGCGCCTGATAGACTGGTACCCGTCCCTATGATGCTTCCGCCGCTGAGAACCCATTCGACCGTTGAGGCGTCGGGATGGCCATCTGCATCGTAGTATCCATCCCAACCACACGAGAGCGTAGTCGAGTGGTCGGCCGTGCCTGGAGTGATGGACACTGAGCTGATTGTAGGCTGTGTATTTGAGATTGTGATGCTGGTGTCGACGGGCGTCCCGCTGTCCTCACCATCGGTGGGCGTCAGGATGCAGCTCACGACATCGTCAATCGAGAATCCTCCGGTGAGCGTTATGCCGCTACCGGCAGCGACGCCGTTGATGGTCCACTCTGGTACCGACATGTCGGTATCGAGGTCAACGTCTGTATATCCGAGACCGCTGCAGGTGAGCGTGTCTTCGGTGCGGGCCGGATCTGGAGTGATTGATGCCCCCGTGAACGACGGAGCTGTGTTGGATATCGTGACGGTGGCGTCGACTGGCGAGCCCGCTTCGATACCGTCATAGGGGGTCACCGAGCACATCACATCTTGGCCGCCACGAAATCCTGTACTCAAGGTGGTACCTGTACCTACTGACGCCCCATCGACGTACCACTCCACCGTCGACACATCAGGGTCGCTGTCAGCGTCAATAAATGCAGTCCACGAACACGCCAGCGTGTCGCCATAGACGGGTGCGGCGGGAGAGATCTCTACACCCGTCACCCGCGGGACCTTGTTCAACACAGCAACATCAGCAGATGAGACAGGTGTGCCGTAGTCCACACCATCAAATGGGGTGACCGCGCAGGCGATGATGTCACCGCGTGTAGTGAGTGACGGCGAGAGTGTGCTGGCGTCAGCGCCTACCGCATCGCCGTTGATGGTCCAGGCGTAGGAGTAGCCTTCAGCATCCGCATCAATATCGGACCAGCCTCCCGGGGTGGCCTCGATGATATCAGCCGTCGTAAAACCGGGGGGACCCAGCAGCACGTTGATGATCGATGGACTTGTGTTTCCGATAGTGAGAGCAGATGACAGCAGCGGTATTCCATTATCCTCGCCATCGTTGGGGGTGACCTCCAGGACGACCTCTTGGAAGTGTGATGTGGCTTCAGCGGACAGTACAGGTTCCGTCTCACCGGCGACCTCGACGCCATCGATCAGCCATCGGTAGACGTAGCTCTCCGGATCTCCATCTATGTCTGACCATCCGATGATCATGCTGGTGATGTCATCTGTGGTTGAAGGGCTGGTTGGTGAGAGGGAGGCACTCAGCGCGGTGGGTAGGGTGTTCTGAACTTCCGTAGTTGCATCGAGAGGCCCGCCAAAGGTGAAGCCGTCATAGGGGGTCACGGTGGCGGTAATGATGTCGCCTTTCGCGTGTTGGTCTGCTGGAAGCGTCGGCCCATCGACGCCATCGACGAGAGTCCCGTTCACTTGCCAAGCGTATCTGTAGCTCTCGTCGTCTCCATCTGAGTCTTCCCAGCCGGTTGTCATGACAATGAGGTTGTCATCTGTGTATGCCGGGTCTGGACTCAGCGTCGCAGTTGCAATTGAGGGCCTGGAGTTTCCGACGAGGGCGACGGCTGTAGCCGCCTCACCACTGTTTCCGTTGCTATCGGTTGCGACGACGGTGACTGTCCAGACCTGACCACGCTCGGTGATTCCGCCTGGAACAACCTTCGGGTCGTCGAGGGTGGTGTACGTGACTGCGATACCTTCTTCGTCGGCTTGGACAGTCCAACCCCAATCATAGGTAATCTCATCGCCCTCTGGATCGACTGCGTCGCTAGAGATGAAGGCTGTCAGGGCCGAACCCACCGGGGGTTCTTCAGGGTCGATTCCGACCTCGAGAGAGTGGGGTGGGCCATTGAGGCCAATCTCTACGGAGTCTGAGCCAGTCTGTTCGTCACCATCCGTGGCCGATACAGTTAGCGTCTGTTTACCGTTCGTCAGGGTCACTTCTGCAGTGAATGTCCCGTCCTCTGCCGTTGTGCCTGTGTGCGCGACCATGCCGCTGATAGATGACTCGATACTTACAGAGAGATCGGTGACTGCTGTCCGGTCATCGGTCAGCTGAGCCCTGACCGAGATCACACCATCGTCTGGAATGACTTCTCCTTCGGTAGGCGCCTCAATCAGCACAACGGGCTCTGTTGGCCCATCGACGCTGGCTCCACCACCAGGCTTGTCGCTCGAACTGCAGGCAGCGGTCAATAGAAGAACACACACCGATAGCAATCTGCTCATACCCAAACCCACCAACGAAAGTCGAACCCGATTTTACCGCGACCACACTAGACTAATCAATGACGGGGTGCCCAGTTTTCTATAAAACTTAGGCGCTCACCACTGGCCATGCGAGCCGTGTGAACCGTGCGACCCGTGCGACCCGTGTGAGCCGTGCGATCCGTGTGAGCCATGTGAGCCGTGCGAACCATGTGATCCGTGCGAACCATGTGAGCCGTGTGAGCCGTGCGATCCATGTGAGCCGTGTGAGCCGTGTGAGCCGTGCGAC
>Ga0315315_10000411_pt1 | contig 35591 bp, 25 predicted proteins | sample M140m3416metaG_FD_203699 | JGI IMG/M metagenome (GOLD analysis project Ga0315315, IMG submission 203699) | Ammonia-oxidizing marine archaeal communities from Monterey Bay, California, United States - M1 40m 3416 | ecosystem: Environmental > Aquatic > Marine > Intertidal zone | place: USA...
ATCGGCGTCCGCATCGGCGTCGGCATCGGCATCGGCATCGGCATCGGCATCGGCATCGGCATCGGCATCGGCATCAGCGTCGGCATCTGCTTCACCCGTGTCATCCGCATCCGCGTCGGCATCCCAGCCAGCACTCAGGTCAGATGGGCTGGACTCTGGAGTGGCATCATCATCACCAGCACAGCCAACAAGAGCGAGCATTGTGCTCAGAACTAACAGTGTCATTTTAGGTCCCTTTTCTGGAATGGTGCCAACGTTGGCTACCGTTCATCGAAGGAAACTATACCAAACCACACAGCACGTCTACGGTAGTTCAGGTAGCAAATTTTTATTCGACCCGTCAGACATGAGCAGGTCCACTCAAAAACAACACCGACCGAAACAAAAAACGTCGACTGCATACAGCAGTGAGTGCGTCTGCCCCCACTCACATATAGAGCCACCGAGTATAGAGCTTTGAGTCAGTTTGACCCACGCACCAGGGTCTCCTGTGCCTCTCTGCGGGCGGCGATCAGTCGACCCGATTAGTCCCCACCCTCGATTGGAGACAGCATGGCCGATTTCATCTACCAAATGCAGGGCGTTGATGTCGTGCTCCCCTCAGGGCGCACCATCCTCAAGCCAACCCACCTCAGCTTCTTTCCTGACGCCAAGATCGGTGTCATCGGCCACAACGGCGCCGGAAAGTCTACTGTTCTCAAGATCATGGCAGGTCTCGCTGAGCCCTCAAACGGAGACACCTGGGTCAAGCCTGGAGCCCGCGTTGGATACCTCTCACAAGAGCCCAAGCTCGACGAGACCCTCAACGTCCGCGAGAACATCGAGCTTGGAATGGGCGAGGTTCGCGCACTCTTGAAGCGATTCGACGAGGTCTCTGAGGCCTTCGGCGATCCTGATGCAGACTTCGACAAGCTCTGCGAAGAGCAGGCTCGTCTCCAAGATAAAATTGATGCCGTGAATGCTTGGGACTTAGACCGGACCCTCGAAGTCGCCATGAATGCGCTCCGTGTGCCAGACCCTGATGCGTCGGTTGTTCACCTGTCAGGTGGAGAGAAGCGACGCGTGGCGCTGTGCCAGCTTCTCCTCAGCAAGCCCGATCTCCTCTTGCTGGACGAGCCAACCAACCACCTCGATGCAGAGACCGTCTCCTGGCTGGAGCGACACCTCGCTGAGTACCCAGGCTGCGTCGTCGCCGTCACCCACGATCGATACTTTCTCGACAATGTGGCCCAGTGGATCCTCGAGCTGGACCATGGCTCAGCCCTGCCCTTCGAGGGCAACTACTCTGGCTGGCTCGAGCAGAAGACCGAGCGCATGCGAAAGGAAGAGAAGGCTGAGAGCAAGCGACAGAAGACACTCAAGCAAGAGCTCGAGTGGATTCGCAGCTCACCAAAGGCACGCCAGTCCAAGCAGAAGGCCCGCATCACCGGCTACGAAGACTTGGTCGCTCAGGCCAAGGATGCTCGGAAGGCCACCGGTGCACGCATAAAAATTCCGATGACCAAGCGTCTCGGAGAAGTCGTCGTCAAAGCCGAGAGCCTCACAAAGGGCTTCGATGACAAGCTGCTGATCGACAACCTCGAGTTCAATCTTCCTCGCGGCGGTATTGTCGGAATCATCGGCGCTAACGGTGCCGGAAAGACCACCTTGTTCAAGATGATCACCGGGAGCGAGACGGCGGACGAAGGTGCCCTCGTTGTCGGAGAGACCGTCGATCTCGCATATGTCGACCAATCTCGAGATGCGCTGGACAGCAGCAAGAGTGTCTGGGAAGAGATCTCTGGCGGCCACGACATTGTCAACATCGACGGCCATGAGATGAACTCCAGAGCATACGTCTCCGCCTTCAACTTCACCGGTACAGACCAACAACAAAAGGTCGGCACACTCTCAGGTGGTGAGCGGAACCGCGTACATCTGGCGAAGCTCCTCAAGACCGGCGGCAACCTCGTTCTCCTTGATGAGCCCACAAACGACCTCGATGTAGAGACACTGCGGAACCTCGAAGACGCACTGCTGACCTTCCCAGGCTGTGCAGTGGTCATCAGTCACGATCGCTACTTCCTCGACCGTATCGCCACACACATCTTGGCCTTCGAGGGCAATTCTGAGGTCGTCTGGTTCGAGGGTAATTACCAAGAATATGAGCGGGATCTCAAGGCAAGAAAGGGCGAAGACGCCAACGAGCCAAAGCGACTCAAGTACCGCAAGCTCACTCGCTGATCAGCGCACGAACAAAAGGTAGATCGGCTGGGGCCCACTCCAGGTCAAGGAGTGTCTCAGGTGCTCGCCACTCGATGGCGTCGTGGTCAGACAGAACGGGTGTACCCGTCACGATGCGTACACGGTAGGCCACCAAACAAAAGGGTCCACGCTCCTCGGTGTGGATGTTTTCACCCAGACACTCACCGACATCTACAGCAATCGAGAGCTCTTCCATCAGCTCGCGTGCGAGTGCAGTCCTGTCATCCTCTCCCGCCTCGACCTTGCCCCCAGGGAACTCCCAGAGACCCGCCATGCGTACCCCAGGGCCGCGGCGCGTCACCATCACACGCCCCTTCGACACCACGACACCAGCCACCACTCGAATCATATAAAACTCACAATCAAAGCGCTTAAAGAACGCAGACCTGCTACAGCGCGAACCGTTTATGCAACGCTATCCCAATGAAGGGCTACTTTTCATGGGTTTTGCGGAACCGGGTCTCGATGTTGGTCGTCATCGCGATCCTGACCGCCCTGAGCGTGTGGAGTGTGTCCAGAGGCGCCCTGGCCAACAGTCTCGGCGATCTCTTCTTCGGAAACTCCCCCGCCTATGCCCGCTACATTGAGCTGATTCAGAAGTTTGGGTCTGATGAAAACTTCGCCATCGCCTACGAAGAAGCCGACCCCCTCTCTCCAAGAGCACTCGAGCGTCTCGCTAAGATTGTCGAGACCATTGAGGAGCACCCAGACGTCCAGAAGACCTCTAGTCTCTTAGACCTCGACCGAATCCATGCTGTTGATGGACTCCTGCAGGTGGATAGCTACGTCGATGCAGCACGGGCCGACCCCGAACAGCGCTTCGCGCTCATCAAAGAGATCACCGAAGACCCTCTACTGAGACGAACCTTACTCAACGACACCGCTACGAATGCCATCGTCTTGATCGAACTCAGGGTGGATCCAAAGCGCTCAGGGGAGGTCATCTCTGAGGTCGTACACATGACCCTTGATGCCTTCGCGGCCAACGGGTATCCCGACGACAAAGTGCATCGCGCAGGCTTTGCTGTCGTGCTCGACGAGATGCTCTATCAGTCGCTTCATGCCCTGCAGACGCTGTTCCCGTTTGTCGTAATGGTGATGCTCAGCACCGTGATCGTCCTCTTTCGGACGCCCCTACCTGTGGTTCTGTCGATGGGCGTGAGCCTGCTGAGCGCTCTGTGGTCTCTCGGACTCGCCTGCCTCGCCAACGATGGAAAGCTCAATATCTTCCATGCCATCGTGCCCAGCATCATCACTGTCGTGGCCGTGAGCGACGTGATTCACCTGTGGAGTGCCTACTTGTCTGAGCTCCAGCAAGGCCGCTCCAAACACGAGGCGATCTTAGAGAGTGCCACTGATGTCGGTCGCGCCTGCCTGCTCACCAGCGCGACCACATTCATTGGATTCTTGTCCATCAGCTTGATTCCCACACCCGTCTTCAGACAGCTCGGCTGGGTTCTTGGCGTCGGCGTCGGGGTAGCACTGCTGCTCGCGATGACCTTGGTGCCCATCGCCGCCAGCTTTGGGGCGGTGCCATCCGAGAAAGCACAGACAATGAACAACCCGGTCGGCGCCCTCGTCACTCGAATAGTCGACGGCTGCATATGGATCTCCACACAATACCCACGGGTGGTGATTGCAGCCTTCACTGTGGTTCTCTGCATCTGTCTCCAGATCCTTCCGACGCTGCAGATCGAGACCAATGCATTCACGCGGCTCGATGAAGACAACAGGATTCGTACCGACACCGCCCACATCGAGCGCGAATTTGGCGGATCACTCAACCTCGATGTCTTCATCACATCGGACACCCCAGGCCGAATGCTCGATGTTGAAGTCCTCAACCAGCTTGCTGAATTTGAGCAGCGTGCAGAAGAGCTCCCAGAGGTCTCTCCATCCACCACATTCGTCGATCTCATGCGACGAACGCACGCCACCATCGGGGGTAAAGGCCCCCTTCCTACCAGCAGAGAAGCCATCGCACAGGAACTGCTCTTGTTCGAGATGGGGGGCGGATCGAGCTTAGACCCAATCCTGGACTTCGATAGATCGAGCACCCACATGAGCCTCAGAATTGATGAGCACCGAATGCGAGCCACGCACTTCCTCGCTCAGGACCTGAGCCAGCTGGGCCGTGAAATCATGTCAGACGACCTCAATATTGAGGTGTCTGGTGTTGGCCCCCTCACAGGTGCATGGCTCGATGAGATCGTCACGGGACAGAGAAATGGCATGCTCCTCTCCATCGTCGCCATCTGCGTGCTGATGATGATCGGCCTGCGAAGCGTGTCCGTGGGCATCCTCTCGATGATTCCCAATCTCCTGCCGCTCGTCGTGGTCGCGACGACTACAGGACTGGTCTACGGAGACATCGACAGCGATACCTTGGTGGTCTTGATGATGGCCATCGGCATCGGTGTTGATGACACGATTCATTTTTTGATGCGCTATCGAATTGAGTCAGACCGTCATGAGGACAACACTGAAGCCATCAGGCAGACATTCAACTTTGCTGGGCGTGCCATTGTGATGACGACGGTGATCCTCGCTGCCGGATACTTCCCTCTGTTCTTCAGCGAGTACTACTCCATGTCGATCATGGGCTCCATGCTGCCGCTGGCACTGGTGGTGGCCATGATCGCTGACCTCCTGCTGGTGCCTGCCCTCGCTCAAGTAGGGTGGCTAAAGTACCGCAGGCAACGCGACTCAGCGTGAGGCAAATTTTGCCAAGCGGGCGGTAAACCATGAGCCCCAGCGCTTCGCTTCTCTGCGCGTCAGTGGGTCATCCGATTTTTCAAGCTTGCTGAGCGCAACCTTGACCGAGTGGCGCTCGCGAGCGGTGAGGTCTCCGGCATGTGCAAGCGGCGTCCAGCCTTCTGCATTGCACCACATCCGCATGATCTCCGTGAGCTGCTGGTCGCTCCAGTCTCTACCCAAGAAGCCCGCTATCTGACCGGGTCGCTGGTCCTGCTCAAAGGTATACCGAAGCAGAGAGCGGGTATCAGGGAGACGGTCCATCGCGTATCGCTGAAGTGCTGCGAAATCATGTCGGTTCATCCGACCTTCAACGAGAGGTCGACCAGCCCGCTGAAAGTCTTGAATCCAGGTCACAACGCTCTCAGCATGAGGACCATCCAGCAGCGCTGAAACCTGCCCAGGCTCTAAGCCCTCGAGCTTGGCCCAAATCTGATGGTTCTGGGCGACCGCACGAAGCGGTTGATAGTCTGCATTGATGTCGCGCAGCGAGGTCTCCGTCAGTGCCACTACATCGAGTGCCATCCAGCGCTCTTGCCCCGCACGAAGCCGCTCCCGTTGTGCCTCCAAGGAGCGATAGACGACATAGCGGAGCTTCTCGTCCTCGACGCCATCAAGAAACGGTCCAAGCTCTCCGGGACGAATCACCTTGATCTCGTTGCGGATCTGCTTGGCCTTCACCTTGAAGTTGAGCAAAGGAGACCGTGCCGCTACTTCAGAGCAACCAGAGAATAGTGCAGCGCCAACAACGAGAATCGTCAGCGTCCACACACGGCTCTGCGTCAAAGCAGCTTTAAACATCGAGAGCGTCCCCCGCGCCTGATTCATCTGGCGCCCAACACATACATTTTGCCCATGTCCAACAGACGAAGGCAAGGACGCTCAGCATGAACATCTAAACAAATATTCAAAAAAATGAAATAGAGAGGTTGATACTGACTCTTCGCCTCACGGGTATCCTGCACACGGCCCGGCCGTCTGAGCAACCCGCACCCTGCAAGCGGTAACTTTGGCTCGCTTACGCGGTGTCACCGACAATCGTGGTGCCTGCACTTCCCCTGAAGGCATCCACCAGATCTGGCGGGCTACACACCACAGCCTCGCGCCCACCAGACTGAATAAAACTCATGGCTGCCTCAACCTTTGGGCCCATCGAGCCCGCAGGAAACTGGCCAGCATCAGCCATCTCGGAGACCTCTGTGACCGTCATCCGCTCAATACGGGCGCGATGTTCTGTGGCGAAATCGCGGTAGATGGCATCAGTACCGGTCGTCAAGAAGAGCCTATCGGCAGTCAGAGCAGCGCCGAGCAGGGCGCTCACCCTGTCCTTATCAATCACCGCCTCGATGCCCTCGATCAGGCCATCGCTGCTTCGAACAACCGGGATTCCCCCGCCACCGCAACACACCACAGTGACCCCCTGATCGAGCAGTCGCCGAATCGTGGGAAGCTGGACAATCTTGTGAGGTATCGGGCTCGGCACCACACGCCTCCAGCCTTGGTTCTCCACATAGACCATGTCCCAGCCGCGCTCCATGGCGAGCGTGTCCGACTCCTGATCCGTATAGAAGCGTCCAATCGGCTTGGTGGGACGCTCAAAGGCGTCATCCTCTGGGTACACCTCCACCTCGGTGATGATGCTCACCACCTCATGCTTGAAGCGACGTCGGCGAAATTCCTCTCCCAGCGCGCGCTGAACCATATAGCCAAGACTGCCCTGAGTATTTGCGACCAGAGAATCCAGCGGGACCTCGTGAATGTGATCGCGGCTCAGCTCGGATCTGAGTGCCATAAAGCCCACTTGAGGACCATTGCCGTGGGTGATGACCAGGCGCTCTCCCGACTCTATTAGGTCCGCGATCGGAGCAACAGCCTTGGCCGCGAGGTGAAACTGGTTCTGAACAGTCGGTGCCATCTCCGGACTAATGAGGGAGTTTCCTCCCATGGCGATGATGCTCAATCCAGACTTGGCCATGTGCTTCCTCGCGTGGCGCTCGTTGTCTGCCGAGAATGCCAAATCAACTGACGACGAGCAAGACCCCTGTGCAGAGCAAGACCATGAAAGTCAAAAACTCAAAGCGTCTGCGGCTGAGCTTTGCTGCCAGGACTGTGCCCACAGGCAGGGCCAGCAGACACACGGGGACCGAGAGTGCATAGGTCCGAAGCACCTCAGGACTCCACAAGCCAGCAGCAAAATGTGAGACCAGAATAAAGACACCATTGGGCAAGAAGAAGCCCTGCATGGTGGCGCGTCGTTGATCTGGTGCCCAGTCCTGAGTCGTGCTGTACATGACGATTGGTGGACCCGTGGCCGTCACAGCACCGCCCATCACTCCGGCACCAAAGCCGAACGGCCACGCCCACGCAGGTGACTTGAGCTCGACTGTCTGTCGTCCAGTGAGACTCCAGACACAGAAGACCATCAACATCAGCCCGAGAGACACATTGATGACGCGCTCAGGGAGCCACGTCAGCAGCGCTACACCGATCGGTACCCCGATCACGGAGGCCATCAAGAGATAGCGAACAGGTCTCCACTGCACAGAGCCCCGCTCCCGGAGCAGCAACAACAGCGCATTCGTCGCGCCGACAAGACCCATCAGGGGCACCACCATTCGTGGACTCACAAACAGCGTGAGGATCGGCACACTGACCAAGACATCCCCGAAGCCAAATGCTGCACGAACAATCACCGCAACGAAGATGACCCCAAGAATAGCCAGGGTCGTCGGCTCAGCAGCGGTGAGTAAGAGTGCGTCCATCGGCAACCGCTATACCATCTGACTCAGTTGAGGGCGTAGGTCTTGAGCCGGATGGGCTGACCTGGCTGCAGGCGGATCCCGACATAGCTGTGGTGACTGGAGCTGCTGCTGGCGCGGGCCAGATCAGCCCGGTCTCTGTGATGCTGGTCTCGCAGCAGCGCATGGACCACGCTCGGGGGGACATCATGAACGTCTACCTTGAGGCCCGGCTGAAGACGTCCATCCTCATAGCCGAGAGAGACGAAGGTGGTCCGGCCAGCGAGGTGCTCTCGCTGAGCGGCCATGGGGGCCCAGTCCGCATCACTGAGGCCACAGAGCATCGCGGCAGCACGGACACGCTCCCACGAGTCTTCGGACTCAGGCTGAGAAAAATAGACCTTCTCATACAGTCCGCCCGAGCGGGTAAAGGCCGTCCCGATGAAGTGCACGGTGCGCTTCTCGAGCACCTCTGCCACAGCCTCCATGAGCCCTATTCCCTCAGCATCAGCTCCTGAATCTGCGAGGCAGGCATGAGCCACCTCCAGAGAAGGACGACGCCGAAAGTAGGTCGAGAACTCCCTCAAGCCCCGGCCATCAGCTTCCGCCTTAAAGAAGACGTTCTGGTACTCAAAGTGCTTGGCACGAACCAAGAAGCGCCGGAGCGCTGGCTCTGTGATCCCGTGCTCCTCCATGAACCGTGTGACCCGGTAGGCAAAGGGCTGACCCTCACCACGCGTCATGATGCCGAGGCTGCTGTTCCTCGGATCGATAGAGAGCTCAAAGTATGCGCTGAGTCGCTCAGAGAAGGTCCCGACATAAGGTGCGACAGAGGTCCAGGGCACATCGAGTCCAGCACAGAGAACCCCAAGGCGTGCAGCCCCCTCAAAGAGGCCATCGTAGCTCTTGGGCGGCCCGGAATTCACTCCGATCGTCCCGGCGTAAAGACTGGGGGACCCTCAAAGAAGATCCGCTCTATACGGCCTCCCGTCTCCCACTCGGTGGACGGGCAGCGAATACAGCGCATGCCCACCTCGACGCGACCAGACTCCAGGTTGGTGGTTCCATCCCACCCGGTCGTTCCACTACACAGGCAACAGGAGCCCGTGAAGAAGAAGTCCAATTCCCCTCTCTCAGCCGGCGAGCGATCTCTTGGGCTCTCGGTCATCAGCTCAACGTGTCCCGTTCCAGCATCACCCAGCTGGACCGCAGTGACTGTCCAGGTCTGCCCGCGCACCGACAGCTGACTGCCGACGCCCACCCGCACATCGTCTTCACCAGACAGCACACACAGGAGCATGCTCGGGCCAGTCTCCTGGGTCCCGTCAGGCAAGTGGTACTCAGCGACACATCCGTTTGCTGCAGCGACATCCTCGCCGCTCAGAGTACCGACCGTGGTCTCAGTAATTCTCTCAATACGAGTCTGTGTGGTCATCAGAGCATCCCCGTCTCGAGCAACTCTTGGAGGGCCTGAGGATGCAAGCTAACTCCGCTGATGAAGCCACCATCGAGGTCTGTCACTACAGTGGTACCCGTGGCGACATCAACAAAGAAGGCCGCGGTATTGCCCTCAAACTCACCCTCAAATTTCACCATCCACTTCGAGGTCAGGAAGGACCAGTAGAACTGTCGGATGTCTTCGGATGGGAATTCAAGCTGACTGTACTTGAGGTTCGTCTGCTTGAGTTCAGCTGATGCACTCGACCGCGCCTCGCTGGATGTCAGCGAAGTGGTCAGGTTTCCCTGAGCACGAGCAATCGTCATGGCGACATTGTCACCGATTTGATCAAACACCTCACCGGCTCCTTCAAACTGAGCGCCGCCCCTCACGGATCCATCTGCCTTGGCGAGTGTTCCAATGTCCAGTCTCTTGTAGTAGGTCTGGAAGTCTTCAATGGAGATGTTCGTGGGGTGTCGACTGCCCCACGGGTTCTGAAGATTTACTGTTCGCGCATCGAGGTCAACGCTCTCGATACTGTAGGCGTGATTGCCGTAGATATTGAGACGCTCAGCTGCTGCACGTGCAGCGGCATCCTCGTTGAAGTTGAAGGTGCCTGCCGAGATGGGCTCCTTGCTCGCGAGCGCGTCAGATATCCGCTCAAGCAAGTCATCAGCGGACACCATCTCCGTGTTCACGAACCGAACTTTCTGGCCCGTCAGCAACTCATGAACGCCACCAAAATTGACGTGCTTGTTGATGTTACCGCCGCTGATCAGATCAAAGCTACCTGTCTCTTGGGCCAGCGCCTTCTCGAGGAGCGGCATCCACATCTCGTCCTCACTGCCGCTGCTTCGTCCGACCTTCGCATAGATCGGATTCCCGCCCCGAGATGGGAATTGGGCGTCGATCTTGACCGTCTTGGGTTGTGCTGGAGCGTACCAATTCTCACGCATGTACAGGGTCACATCGAAGGTGCCATCACCGTTGTCCTTGATGAGCTTCTTGATTCCCGCTGGGTTGGCCCTGGCTTCAGCGGCACACCCTGCGAGTAGATAGCAGTCACCGAGCGAGCCCTGCTTGGCTGAGTGCGGATCGATCTTGCCGTCGTTCATGAATGCGACAGCATTCTTGTAGATCCTGTACTCCGCGCTGCCCTCGTGATCGGGTCGCAGCTTCGGCTGCGGCTGCTCCTGAACTTTGGGCGCACTCGAAGCCTTTGTGTCTACTTGGGCAGGCATCTCGGGGTGCTGTACAGGCCCCTCAGTCTCCGAGTGATTCGCAGCCTTGCTTGCCTTCTCAGCAGTCAGCTTGGTGTCGAGCTTGGTCGCCAGTCCTGGATATTTCTTCTCGAGCGTATCTACAGCGCCGCCCAGCTCTTCAGCCATCCGCGCCAGGCGCTTGTCGAAATCGGTGGGATGCTTGCTCCCCTTCGGGACAGTCCCAGCCTCCAGCATCAGCTGGTCGTAGCGCTTACGGATGCCGCTGAGTCCGATGTCGTCAGCGATATTGTCCGGCAAGCCATGCTGTGCTCGAATCTTCGGGTCGCTGAGCTTGTCGAGGACGTCATACATCACGACGTGGAAGTCCGTTCCGTGAAGGACCACGCCGTCCGGCAACATCACCGACACCTTCTCGATCATCCGGGTCAGAGCCTCGGTACCAATCTGCCACTCATGATGAACACCCGTGGCCGGATCCTTGACCAGAATGTGATAGCGCTTGTAGACATCGCGAAGCTTCTTGCGAGTCACATTCTCAGCACCGAAGGCCTGATTCAGCTGCCGCTCTAGGGTGTCCGCGATGGCCGTCGCCTCCTCGAAGGAGTCCACATCAAAACGACCTCGACTCATGTCGGTCATCTTGCCGATCTTCTCCGGATCACCCCAGCGCCGCTGCTTCTCGAGGACCTTGCCAATAAACTCATCCTGATCGAGCTTTCCGACGTCATCGACGCCGAATTTATTACCCTTCAGGCCCACCTTTGAGGGGGGCAGTCCGAACTGGGCTGAGATCTCATCGCTGATGACCTGCATGCGCTGGTTGGTCTCGAATGCCGCCTCAGTCAGCCGACGCTGGTCGATTGCGCTCGTTTCCAGATCATCCGGCATCTTCTGCATGATGTCGTCGACTGAGCCCGTACTCGGCGCCTCTGGAGCCGCCTTACGGCTGGCGAGTGCCCTCCGAACGGCAGGTCCAAATTGTTCCCCGAGGCTCTTGAAGAGAGCGCCGCCACCGAAGCCCACGCTGCCACCGAGTCCACCGTGCAGGGCTGTCGTGGTGCCGACGCTGCTGAACAAATTGCCGACGCCGCCGGCCCAGGCCTTGTCCTCAGCGAGTCCCCGAAAGAGACCCTCGCCCATACCACCAATGGTGCCGTCCATCGAGCCCTCGAGACCACCCGCCATGATGCGCTTGCCGGCCGGCCCAAAGGTCTTCTCGATCGTTGGGCCCACGCTCGCGGCGTATCTGGATTTGGAGAGGCCCTGCATCATCTTTGCCGCACCGATGTTGCCGACAATGAAGAGTCCGCCCTCGATCGCAGCACCCACACCATCCACGAGGGTGTCCATGCTGTCGAGGTCATAGCCCTCACCCTCGATGGCCTTGTGAATGCCCACCTTCATGGCAGCAGCCATCACCATGGAGCCTGCAATCTTTCCAGCATTAGCGCTCAGCGCTGCAATGAATCCTCCGGCACCCGCACCTGCGGTCAAGATCGTGGCGACAATCCCGACGATCGTGATGGCTATCTGAGATGCCCACTGCGCAAAGCTGGCCTTGGCCTCTCGGTACTGCTCTGTTGTGTAGCGAGAATAATCCTCAGCCTCGCTCAGGCGACTCTGCTCCTCCTCTGAGACCTTGCCGTCCTCATAGGCCTGGTTGTAGGTGACCTGGTAGTCACGCCACGCCTCATCGGCGTTGCTGCCCGAGTCAGAGAACCACCCTGTGACCTCATTGCTGAGACCAGAGCTGCGCTCTCTCTCCAGCAGCTCCTTGGCCCGCTCCAATTTCCCCTGCTCTGTACTCGGCTCCCCGCGGATGAGATCACGGGCTTTCCAGTAGTCGCGGGTGGCCAACTCGGAGAGCAGGATCGCGTCAACATCGCTGCGTATGCCATCACCATCAGCCCACTCGGCGCCGTACTCCGCACACACCTGCCAGACGAGCTCTTCATCCGTCCCAGCACCTTCCGTGGCCCACCTCAGACGCATCAGAGGCGTGAACTGCCCGTATCGGAGCGCTTCCTCAAAGATCAGGTTCTGCTGAGGGTCGATGTCAGACCTGATCGACCGCATGATTGCGGCATCCGCGAGGACTTCTTTGCCCACACCCTCAGCGAGAATTGACTCCAGCGCATGGTAGATCTGCGCCTCATCAGTCCCGATACCTTCTACAGCATTCCGCAGGACCTGGATGCGGCCTAAGGCTCCACCGCCGAGCGCCTCACGAACCCTCAAGTACTCAACGTAGCTCAGGTCAGATCGAAGAACGCCCAGGACATTGTCCGGATTGTGAAACAGAATCCATCGGCCCTGAGTGGCCGAGATGCTGGCTGCGACATCCCAGACACTGTCTTCGTCTGTACCCATGCCCACACACGCCTGCCTCAGGCGGGCCACAGGTGACATCGACTGGCCATTCGTAGCGATAAGCGCAGTGGCGCCTTCCTCCCTCATCGCATCTTCACCGAGCTTCTCAGCCTGCGCCTCACGGTAGGCCAGACCATAGCCAGGATCGTGAGCCATCTGAACCTGGTGCAGAGACTCAAGCGCCTCAAATTCCATCTCACCGCTGAGATCACTGATGAGCCACGCCTTCAGGGATGCCACGCCATTCGGCATCTCTTCTGTGCCTTTCTGGAGCTTGTCGTACTCCGCGAATGTCATCTGACTCAGCGCCGTGATCAGCGTGGCCTCATCCGTACCGATCCCCTTGAGCGCAACCTCGATCTTATCCAGGTTGTCCCAGGTACCCGCCAGCATGCGCTTGACCCGAAGAAAATCACCACCGCTGAGATCGGCCTCGACGTCCTGTAGAAGTGTGGGGTGGTCCAGGACGAATTGACGCTCATTCGCTGGCGCCTTCTGGAGCGCACGCCAGATCTCATCCTCATCCGTGCCCCAGCCAGCCACTGCATGTCGGAGCTTCTTGGCGAGCGTTCCGTGCCCGTTGAGGAACGCAGTGGCCAGTGCCCAGTCCGCATCCCCCAGCTCTTCGTACAGTCGCCGCTTCAGAGAAGCGTCGCGGTTGACCTCTGCGATGTCCTCTGCGCTCGCGGTCTCGAGGGCATGAAAGATCTTCTCTTCATCCGCACCCCAGCCATCAGCGGCCTGCTGTAGCTTCTGGGCCAGCGTGAAGTCACCCCGGCCAAGCAGCTGCATGGCCTTTGTGTAGTCACTCCCACCGAGCTCATCCTTGAGCCAATACCGGAGGGTCCACCTCGGATACATCTGGTTGAACGCACTCTCGATCGCTCGATTAAGATCCGACCGACCACTCTGCAGCACATTGAAGATGGCGCGCTCGTCTGTGCCCATTCCCGACATGGCTTCATACAGCTTTGCTGCCTGCACCCGAGGCTTAAATCCCGGCGGATACGGACTCTGAGTTGGCTGCTGGGAGGTCTCCTCACCCTGCTGCTGCTCAGACTGTTTGTAGCTCTTTGCCATGGATGGCTCTCGCGCGCGTAGACTGTGATTTATCTTACCCTACGCTGTCTAAGCACCACAGCGAGCATGAAAAGGGAGGTATGAGTGACATCACCTTGCTATGCTTCTCCAATGAGTCCGGTCGGTATCAACATCCCTCGTGCAGATGGGCCCGCAAAGGTCCGCGGCGACGCCCAGTATGTCGACGACATACGCCCAACAGACTGCTTGTACGGTGCAACCGTCAGAAGCCCGATAGCTCACGGAAGGCTCATCGGAATTCGGTGTGATCCTGACTTTGATTGGTCGGAGATTACTGTGGTGACCGCCGCAGATATTCCCGCTCAGAATGTCGTCTACCTGATGACTGAAGATCAGCCCGCACTCGCTGAGGGCATTGTTCGACATGTCGAAGAACCTGTAGCGCTGGTGGCAGCGAAGAGCCGAGATCTCGCGCTCGAGGCCGTTCGTCACATCGAGGTCCTGGTGGAGGCCCTGCCTGCAGTCCTCGAGCCACTCGAGGCCGAAGGACACGAGATTAAGATCTTTGGAGAGGACAACGTCTTCAAGCGGATCAGCATCCACAAGGGGGACCAAGCTGAGGGCGGAACGGTCGTCGAGGGCACCTACACAGTCGGCCACCAAGAGCAGCTGTACATCGAGACCCAGGGCATGATTGCCGTCCTCAGACAGGACGGCGGATTGACGCTCATTGGCTCCATGCAGTGCCCCTTCTACATCGTGAAAGCGCTCGCGCCGATGCTCGGACATAAGCGAATGAACGTCGTTCAAGCCACGACCGGCGGCGGCTTCGGCGGGAAGGAAGAGTATCCATCAATGCTCGCAGCTCACTGTGCATTGCTGGCCATCAAGAGCGGCAAGCCCGTCAAGATGGTCTATCGTCGCGATGAAGACCTCCGGGCGACCACCAAGCGTCACCCTTCTGTGATCAAGATTCGCTCCGTCGTCAGTGACACCGGCGAGCTCATGCAGTGGGATGCAGACATCGTGATGGACGGCGGCGCCTACAATACGCTCACGCCAGTCGTCCTCTCACGAGCAATCCTCCACCTCACAGGTCCATATCGCTGTCCAAATCAGCACCTGGAGGGCGTGGCCGTCGCCACACACACCCCTCCAAATGGCGCCTTCCGCGGCTTCGGTGCACCTCAAGCCATGTTCGCCGTCGAGCGGCACATGGATCGCATCGCACGGACACTGAGCATTGACCCTGTTGCGCTCAGGCGCATCAACATCATTCGAGATGGCGACACCACACTGACCGGACAGGTCTTGGTGGACACCGGTGCTGAGATCGTCCTCAACGACGCGCTCGATGCTGCTGAGGCTGCCTTGGGTCCCGTCGTGATTCATCCCGGCGGTGGCATGGGTCGCTATGTCAGCGGACGCGGCGTGGCACTGGTCTTTCATGGCTGCGGCTTCACTGGAAATGGCGAGGCACGCATCAAGGGCAAGGTCGCCCTGGAGCTGGACGGTCGGTGTGTAAAGATCCTGACCGCATCCACCGACATCGGCCAGGGTGTCGAGACCACGTTCCCGCAGATCGCCGCAGGTGAGCTCGGGATTGCTGTTGATCGGGTCTCAAACACACCACATGACACGGCGATGGTGCCGGACTCGGGTCCGACTGTAGCCAGCCGAACCTGCATGGTTGTGGGTGGTGTCCTCAAGAAGGCCGCCATCATGCTCCGCGAGGCGCTCCAGGCGGAGACCGGCCTCGACACAGCTGACTTCGATGAACTGCTCGCTGCACGGGCGCACACCATGACCCTGCGCGTACAAGCCGAATACGAAGACGATGGCTCAATGGACTGGGACGACGCCACCTACTCCGGCGACGCCTACCCCTGCTACGGGTGGAACTGCTCAATTGTTGACCTGGATGTGGACATGGACACCGGCGAGGTTCTGTATCGTCGATACGTGGGCTCGACTGATGTCGGCAAGGCCATCAACCCCGTCATCGTCGCAGGCCAGCTAGAGGGCGGCTCTATACAGGCCCTCGGCTACGCGACCTGCGAGGAAGTGGTCCTGGATGATCAAGGGCGCATGATCAACGATCGGCTCACGAACTACATCATCCCCACCTCTCTCGACGCACCCGAGATGGTCACCCGCATTGTTGAGATCCCGTACGCTGGTGGTCCATTCGGCGCCAAGGGTGTCGGGGAGATCCCAATGGATGGTCCAGCTCCCGCAGTGGCTCAGGCCATTGAGGCCGCGACAGGTATCGTCTTAGACCACCTGCCCATGACGCCTGAGCGCGTCCTCGCTGCTATGGAGGCTATCCAGTGACCACCTTCTCAGTGAACGGCCACGAGGTCTCAGTCGAGGCACTGCCGATGACACGACTGCTCGATGTCCTCCGCGAAGAGCTCCGGCTCACAGGTACGAAAGAAGGCTGTGGTGAGGGTGAGTGTGGTGCCTGCACCGTCCTCATTGACGGTACGCCGGTCAACTCTTGCTTGATCCCGCTTGCCCAGGCACAGGGAGCCAAGATCACAACGGTCGAAGGCATCGCCGACGACGGCCGCATGGACCCCATTCAGACCGCTTTCGTGGAGCACGGTGCAGCCCAGTGTGGCATCTGTACCCCTGGCTTCATTGTCACCGCGAGGGCATTGCTCGACGACAACCCAAGTCCATCAAGAAGAGAAGTTCGAGAAGCACTCGCTGGCAATCTCTGTCGGTGTACCGGCTACCAGAAGATCATCGATGCCGTCATCGCGTCGCTGGGGTCAGACTGATGCACACGAGCCCCGCACCCGTATGGACCGCACACACCCTCGAAGAGGCTCTCCGGCTCCGCGCTGAGCATCCCAAGGCCACCGTCTTGGCTGGTGGCACCGATGTCATGGTGTACGTCGAGGCTGGCGTACAGCGGCTCGATGAAGTCCTCAACATCTGGGGCTGTGAAGACCTGCGAGGCATCACATCCACAGAAGAAGGCATCCGCATCGGTGCCTTGAGTACTTGGACCGATCTCCGTCAGCACCCAGACATTCCAGAGGCACTCAAGGAATGTGCAGCCACCGTGGGCGCAGCACAGATTCAGAACCGCGGCACAGTCGGCGGCAACATCGTCAATGGCTCTCCTGCCGGCGACTCTCTGCCCCTCTGGCTGGCACTGGACGCAGAGTTTGAGGTGGCCAGCATTCGTGGGTCACGCCGCATCGCTGCAGTCGATTTCTGGACTGGATATCGCAGCAATGCGCTGGCGACGGATGAGCTCCTCATCGCGGTGCATATCCAGCCAGACAGTGGTGATGTACTGCACTACCGCAAGGTCGGGACCCGGATGGCCCAGTCGATCTCCAAGGTTGTCTTGGGTGCCCGAATCCGACTGGAAGATGGTCACATTACTGAGGCAAGGATTGCGATGGGCTCCGTGGCCGCAACACCAATCCGACTGTGCTCCGTCGAGACTGCCTTGGTCGCTGGCGAGGGCATCAGCGCAGCCGATCACGTCGTCGAAGACATCACCCCCATCGATGATATTCGCTCGACGTCTGGCTATCGAAATACCGTTGCCAAGAGAATCGTGGCCAGCCTCCTCGAGCGGTGTCTCGAGAATCGATGACCGGTATGCCTCCCGCAAGCCTGGTCCCCCTGCCCGATCTCTCCGTCCGCTTCGACAAAACAAAGCATCGCCTCATCGAGGGCGACAATCTCGATGTCATGCATGCTCTGCTGCCCAGCCTGTCTGGGTCCGTCAAGTTGATCTACATCGACCCGCCGTACAACACGGGCAAGAACTTCACCTACGGCGATCGCCGAGGCGATGCGTGGGTCGAGATGATGCGACCGAGGCTCGAGGCTGCACATGCACTGCTCAGTCAGGCTGGCGCGATAGTCGTCCACATCGACGAGCACGAGGTCGCCCGCCTCACCATGCTGCTTGATGGCATCTTTGGCCGTGACAATCGGCTGGGTACGATCGTCTGGGACAAGGGCAACCCCAAGGGCGATGCCAATGCCATTGCCGTCCAGCATGAGTCCATCGTGTGCTTTGCCAAGAGCAAGAGTGACTTCCATCCACTCGAGCGCAACAAGCCGAATGTCGATGCCATGCTGGTCAAGGCAGAAGAGATGATGGGCACCCTCGGCCGCGTGATGCTCCCGCCTGATCTCGCCAAGACTGCCAGCAGGTATCGACTGCCTGAGCTCGCCCTCCAGCCACACCGGAGAGCCCGCACACCCGAGGACATCAACAAGGCCTTTGGTTACTGGCTCAAGCAGCAGACAGGCTTCCGACCCGGAGAGCGTGCCTACTCCAAGATGGATGCCACCGGGCGTGTCTTTCAGGCTGTGAGCATGGCTTGGCCGAACAAAAAACAGGCGCCTCCAGACTATTTCATACCCCTCAAGCATCCCGTCACCGGCAAAAACTGTCCGGTACCAGAGCGTGGCTGGAGAAATCCACCCAAGACCATGGCCAGACTGCTGAGCGAGGGCAGGGTCGTCTTTGGGGTCGACGAGCAGACCCAGCCCCGCAGAAAGTACTTTCTGGATGAAGTGAGGACCGAAGGGGTGCCCAGCATCCTGAGAGATGGAACATCGGATGATCGCAGACTCGCCAAGCTCGGCGTACCCTTCGACCACCCCAAGCCCTTGAGTGTGGCACAGCGCATCGTGCGCTGGTTTACTCATGCTCCAGGTGACCTGGTCCTCGACTTCTTCGCGGGCTCGGGCACCACTGGACACGCCGTCCTCGCCGAGAACAGAGAGCGTCATGCTGGGCTCCAATTCTTATTGATTCAACGCGCCGAGCCTGTGGGCCTAAAGTCTGCCGGTAAGCGCGCTGGCTATGGGACCGTCATTGAGATGACTCGAGCACGCCTGGTACGCGCCATCGCAGCCATGGATGAAGACGCGCTACCGAGTCCCCGCGAGGATCGGGGCTTCCGGGCTGAGCGGCTAAACGAATGAAGCGGCGGCTCCTGACAGCAGCCAACGGCGTACTGGGCCTCGGTCTGCTGATCCTGTGGCTTGAGAGTCACGGCAGTGCAGTGGGTCAACTCTCACAGGCTCATCTCGGCCTTCTGGTCTGTGGTCTGCTGTGCTTTCCACTGGCCGTCTGGCTGCAGCTGCACAGAACCGCTCTGGTGATCGATGCACCCGAGCCACGGCGTCTGCTCGGCCCCGTCCTCCTCTCGGGGGGTATGAATGTCCTCTTGCCGAGCATGCTCGGCGACCTCTATGAGATTGGAGCGCTCTCTCAGGCCACAGGCCAGCCCGTGCGCGCCGTCCTCGTGCGGCTGTTTCACAGGCTGAGCACGACACTGTCAGCGCTCGGCGTGCTGCTCAGCATCGCCATCTCCAGCATCAACCCAAGCTGGGGCTTTGTGATCCTGATTGGATCTCTGGTGTTCCCCTTTGTGATCGATCGATCGAGCCCTCACTTGAGTCGCTGGGCCCGGATTCCATACACCACTGAGATCAGTGCTCTGTCGCCCTTGGGGCCTGGAAGTACCTCGAAGCACATCATGCTGGCCATCCTCCAGCACAGCATCAGCGCCCTCGGTGTCTTCTTCTTGGGAGCAGCGATAAACAATGCCATCAGTCCTGTGGTCGCTGCCGGTATGCTCGCGATTGCTGATCTGGTCACATACCTGCCTGTGCCCCTCGGCGGCATCGGTCTCCACCACTGGGGAGTGAGTGGAATCGCAGCACTCATGGGGGCTGTTCCCTCTGCTCTGGTGGCCCTCAACCACGGTATTATTGTCGCTGTTGGCGGTCTGAGTGCAGCCACTGGATTCGCTCTCGCCCAAAACTCGAGGCACAATAGCTAAGTCATGCGCATTCTCTTGGTCCAACCCCGTGTCAGTGCTGAGCCCGCATATCCGCTGGCACTCGCAGGCATGATCCCGCTGCTTGAGACGGCAGGCCACACAGTCCGAGGGCTGGACCTCTGCTTCGACAGTCTCGACGACCTCGTGGACATTATCGGTCGCGGCGAAGTCGACTGGATCGGTGCAACAGTTCTCCACCACAACGCAGAGACCGTACTCGAGTGGATGCGACCGCTGCTGGATGCCCGCAACATTCAGACCTTTGTCGCAGGTGCGCTACCTACCCTCGACCCCATGGGAGCCCTGGCACGAACGGGTGCGGAGTTCGCGGTCGTCGGTCCACCCGAGGACACCGTGTGTGCGCTGATCGGTGCCCGAGATCCAGATCAGACTCCCGGCGTGATCTCCAGGCGTCAACCCGTCCTGATCCCACGCGAGCCCACACCATTTGGACGCCTGCCCATACCCGATCGCCGTGTGTTCCCCGTGGAACAATACAGCTTTGCTATGCGCTCAACAGCAATGCCCTATACCCAGGTCGTCACATCGCGAGGATGTCTCAAGAGCTGCCCATACTGCCCTGTCCCTGCGCTTCGGCCTGCCCGTTTTGATCCCCGACACGTGGACAGCGTCATCGCTGAATGGACCCAGCTCGTCGACGACCATGGCATACGCAGCATTCACGTCGAGGACGACAGCTTCCTGGCCGACCCACAGCGAATTCGAGAGCTGTGTGCAGGCATTAAGTCCGCAGGCCTCGACGTCTCTTGGGAGCTCGTCAACGGCGTCCGCGCCGACCAAGTCACACCCCAGCTACTCGATGCCATGGCCGATGCGGGCTGCACCAGGCTGGTATACAGCTTCGAGCACCTGAGCAGGAGAAGTCCTCCTGCTGTAGGACACACCTTGAGTGAGGCTCGACACGCCGTAAGTTGGGCAAAAGAGCGAGATCTGCGCGTCGGTGGCTACTTCATCGTCGGACTACCAGGAGAATCTATGTCGAGCACCGTCGATAGCATCCGACTGGCACTCGACCTCAAGCTCGACGACGCCAACTGGGTTCCCTTCTATGAGAGTCCCGGCTCAGGGTACGCGGGATGCGCCTCATCCGTCGACGCAACCGCCCTTCCACGGCACCAAGCCACCCGACTGGCCAAGCTCGCGACCGTGGCATTCTTCGCTAATCCCAGGACATTTGGACAACTGGGGTCGGAAATCGCCTCCACACCTGCTACGCTGCCGGCACTGGCACAGAAGGCAGTGGAACTGTTCCGCGCCGGTGGCCCCGTTCCCCTGAGAGACACACCATGAGCACCTGGTCCCCCGGTTCTGGCGTGTTTGGGCGCCCACAGGTTGTCTTGCTGCGGTTTGCACCGTGGGCAATCTTTCAGAACAATCATCCCCATGACCTGATGTGGCCAGTAGAGATGCTCTACGCCAAGGGCATCGCACACGCCGTCGGCTGGAACCCAACGGTTGTCGATCTCCACGTAGAGACCCTCGAGCGAGATGAGCTGGTAAAGCACCTGGTCACGCTGCGACCTGATCTCCTGCTGATCGACACGATGACGCCAACAATGGCCTATGCACGAGAGATCGCCGGCGCGGTCCTCAACAGGATGCCCGATCTCAAGATCTGGGGCATCGGGCAGCACGCAACCGAACAATCCGAGGATCTGCTCTACCCGGGCTCCCCAATATCTGGTGTGCTGCTCGGAGAGTACCCCGGCGGCATGGCGGATCTGCTCGCTTGCCGAGGAGAGCGCGCCATTGAGAACAGCGCAACCCTCTCCGCTGATGGGCGCATCATTCGCACGGGCACAAAGCGTGAGATCAACGACTGTGATGCCCTTCCACCCATCGATCCCTCGGGCCTCCATCTCGATCGGTACCGCATGCGGTCCATTCACGTCCCTCGCTTCGGGTCTGTGCGCTGGGGCTACCTGCTCACCAGTCGAGGATGCCCGTTCCCGTGCACCTTCTGTTCCGCCACACTTCGCCAGACCTATGGGCGGAAATTTCGTGGCCACTCCGCTGAGCGCGTCGTCGATGACATGCTTCGCCTGCACCTTGATCACGGGGTCGACGCCTTCTATACGATCGATGATGTCTTCAGTCTCGATCGTGAGCGCGTCGTTGATATCTGTCACGGCCTCATCAAGCACAACCACCGCATTCACTGGACCATCCAGACACGTGGAGACCTGATCGATCTCGATCTGCTCAAGCTCATGAAGCGGGCGGGCTGTGTCGGCGTCAAGATGGGCATTGAGTCTGGCGTCGACCGGATTCTGAAGATCATCCGCAAGAATGCCACGCGCAATCAGCTGCTCGAAGCCGCACGGAACTGCCAAGAAGCGGGACTCACGCTCACCACCTACTACATGGTCGGCCACCCTTCTGAGACCCAAAACGAGATGGAGGAGACCTTCCGTTTTGCGAAAGAGGTTGGATCTGACATGGTCCAGATGGCCTTCCATACTCCTTACCCAGGGAGCCAGTCTTACGAGATGGTGAAAGACCAAGTCGCTGATCTGAGTGAACTCAATCACTACGAGACTCAGCACGTGAACCTCAGTGAAGTCGACTCTGAGACCATGGAGAAGCTCCAGCGGCAGTTCTACCTCGAGTACTACTTTCACCCGCGCCAGTTCCTGAAATACCTGCGCAGGCGAGCGCTGTATCGACTCAGTGACCCGACGGAGTGGCAGCTGGCAGCAATGAGCCTGAAGTATCTGCTCGGTAACCGTGGACGTGTGGGCACCTCAGCCTCGAAGCCTCGGCCAACACAGAGTCCACAGGCCGAGCCCGACACCCATGTTCCGCGCCACACCACGCCATAATATCAACCTGACTGCGGCCGAGTTGCGCTTGGTCGTTGATGGCGCGATGGGCAGGGCCGCCACACCCGACGGCCGTTTAGAATTTGAGGCCAAGGCTCAACGTTTCTTTGGCGTGCCTCATGCAATCTCAGTGGAGTCCGGAAGAACTTCACTTCATCTGGCACTCGCGGGCCTCGCCCTTCCGAAGGGCGCGACAGTCGTCCTCCCTCGCTACTGCTTCTTCTCTCTGGTCAAGGTGGTCGAGGGCATGGGCTACACGCCCGTCTTTGCCCCTGTGAACCCAGACACCTTTGCGCTCGATCCCCGACAGCTCACGAGCCACATCGACGGTGCCGACGCTGTGGTGGTCATTCATCCTTTTGGTCAGCTCGCGGACATGGCGGCACTACAAGCGGTGTGCTCTGCACGCGGCGTTCCTCTCGTCGAAGACGCCAGCCAAGCGACTGGAGCCCGCTGGGGGCGCCACTGCGCTGGTGCTATCGGCGATGTCGGTGTCTTCTCGCTTGTCAGCGGCAAGAACCTCCAGACCTTTGGCGGCGGGCTCATCATCACGCACAGCAACGACATTGCTCGGCATATTAGGAAGCGACTCTCAGGAGCAGCGCCGCTGGACACCGAGTCTGTCCAGGCCGCATTTCGGTCTGGACTTCAGCGATGGTTCCTCACAACTCCGCTGGGCTTTCAGGGCATCATGCATCCGGTCACTCGTGCACTCGCCACCTTCGCCCCAGCCAAGCTCGATGCCCTCACTCACGAGACTCGACATGACTATGATCCCGACCGCGAACTCCGCCTCCTCAGTGATGCTCAAGGTGCCTTGGGGTGCATGGAACTGGATCAATTGGACCGCCGAAATGCCATCCGCCGCGTGAATGCTCTTCGACTCATCGACGGCCTGAAGGGTCTGCATGGGATTCACCTCCCGAGCTTCGATCGATGTGCCGAGAACAGCTTCAATGCGGTCGCCATCCGAACCCACTGGGCACCGGAGCTCGCCAGCCGCCTTCGACACGCAGGATTTGATACGCGCAGCGACTACATGGAGTGGTTCGGTGGCAAACAAGACTTCGATGAGGACGTGCTGTATCTACCAAATCATCCTGCGATGAGCAGCCAAGACATCGATCGCCTGGTGACAGCAGTGAGAAGCACGCTCTCAAAAAATTAGCGCTCAGTGTAAGTCCAAATGGAGTCCGTGCGTTGCGGGGATGTCCAACACCGGAGGACCCATGCTCAGCGCTCTGTATCTCTTCATTTTCTCGGCAATCGCCGCGCCACTGACACGTGCTCAGACCCAGGCCCGTAGCCTCGACAAGGCCATCAACACCGTCGAAGCGATGGTGCATGACCCCGCGGCAAATAGGCTGGCCAAGCGCTATGGACTGAACCTGGTAAATGTGAGCTGGGAAGACACAGGGCGGTCAAAAAATTCCTCCCTTGGCCCCAACATCTCGGACCTGACCATCGGTGTCCGAGACTCCAGAGATCGGCTGCACCCAATGCCCGTCTACCGCTTCAATAATTACCACGACAAGACGGCCGATATAGACGCGGATGAGCTCTGGGTTCGGACTGGAAACCAAGCAGGCAAGCCTCTGCGCACGACAGCCCTGGTAGACGTCCTCAGTGACATAAAGGACTACCTTCACAGTCCTGAGAGCCTCAAGGGACGTGTAGACAACTTCATGCAGTCATCAGATACGCATCTCTTGGTGAGCGCACAGGCCTGCTTTCTGCCCGTCTCCAGTCATGGAAAGACCACCTTCACTCCGGTCATCTACAACTACCAGAGCAGGCCTGGTGATCCGGCTGTGCTCACCCTCGTCGCTACCCGAGAGGGGACAAGCGTGCAGGTTGTTGAGAACAAGTCTGGATACATGTCTGAAGTTCTGTACTTCAATGACGACGGAGAACGCGCACCGTTTACAGCAACCCGACTCTCCACATTTAAGGCGCATGGAGGTGACAAGACCACCGCTGCAGCCGACGTCGCACAGGATGCTGGGCTGGATGTGGTGTTGATCATCCAGATCCCCCTGAAGACCAAGAACACAGGACATTACTCCTCAGGCATAGGTCTCGGAGGCGCAGGAATGGCAGAAAACGCCATGATCCCGCAGACAGCACCCGCCCAGCGGAGGGGTGACGCAGAGGCCTCCGACGTCGAAGCTGCAGTAATTGGTCACGGAAAGACCGAGGGACGGTTCAAGGAGATCAATGGTCTCCGCATACAACGCGATGCTCAGTTTCCAATTCGGGTCACTGCTCAATTCTACAAAGCGACCTCGAACGGAGTGGTCACCGAGTCTGATGTGGCAGCCCTCAAGTCACAGATCGAAAAGGTCTACGGAGACGCTGACTATGTGGGAAGTCTCGTGAGCGATGGCATGACACGACGACCAACAGAGTGGGTGCAGCAGCGTAAATCAGCGCAGCCCTGGGCACGTCCTGCCTGGGACTGGCACAAGGCCTTCTAGTCGCTCACCACGGAGCCACGAGACTGAGTGAATATTCAGGGCCGTCATAGCCAATCAGGCCCAGGTCTCGGGCAAAGTGCCAGTCGCCTTCTGGACCGCCCGCACCCTTGCACTCAAAGCTGAGAACATCCTCAAAGATACCGTAGTAGGTCTCCACCTCTTCTGGCTGATCCGTCATGCAGCTCCAGCCACCAACACTCACCTCTTCACCAGGCTGGGGCACATCACTACCCAGCGGAAGATCCGCCTCACCCTCATAGGGCCCGAGGTCCCAGGCGATGATGCTGAAGCGCTCATCAAGAAAGAAGGCCACAAGGGCTGCAGTGTCTGCATCTGCCCAGCGTGATCCACGCCGGAGATCCATGATGCCGTTGCCGGTATAGCGCGCACGGAGGAGCTGATCGTCGTCTGGCGGAGCGTCGAGCACGCCATCATCCCTATAGGTCCACGCCGCGGAGCTGGAGAAGCCGTGGAAGTCATCGATCGATAGATCCACCGTGACTTTCTCGCTGCGGGCTCCCGAGCAACCCGCGGTCATCACCAACACCGCCAAGAGAGACCGGCTCACTTTGACCACCAGATGGATGCGTGATTGTCGGTAAATGTATTCTGAGCTGGCAGCCAGAATGCCGTCGAAGATGGATCTTCATCGGTCAAGATCTTGGCGGGATCGATTGCAGTCACCCAGACCTGCGGTGTTCCACCGTTGGGATCAATCGAGTAGCTACGCTTCGAGCTGAAGGCCAACCACAGCACATCATCATCGGGAAGCGGGCCCCATTTGGGATAGGAATTCTGGAGATCGCCGTCCGCATTCGCTGCGTCCAGACGTGTCAGATGCTCTCCCTCTCTCGTCATCAACCAAAGCTCAGCGGCTGGATGCGCGTAGGAGCTCGTAGAGTTTTCCTTCACTGAACCATTAGGTAAAGTCCAGGTCCGCGGACTCGCCCGATTGAAGACAATGTAGTCTCCATCAGGTGAGTAGGCTGGGTAGTAATTGTTCCGGTTTGACTCCGCGGGCACGAGCACCTCAGGAGGACCGAAGTCATTGCCGTCCCACTCCATCTGAATGATCTCACCCGACTCAAACTCAAGATCGTGGTCTGTGCCAAATTCAGAGGTGTACCGGACAAACACCACGCTGTCTCCGTCAGGAGCCCAGTCCGGATGCGTGACCAAGCCGTTGGTATTCACGGTGCGGATCTGACCGCCGTCCATCAGAGAGTAGAGACTGGCTTGGCCCTCATTTACACCGACCAAGAAGCGGCCATCTGGACTCGCTGAGTGGAAAGTCGCTCGACCTGGCTTGAGGACCTCCATCTGAGGCAGCGTGGGGTCAGAGATGTCGACAATAGAGAACTGACCATTCACTCCATTGTGGGTGATGATCATCTGATCATTCGCCTCGGAGAGTGAGTGGCAGCCCATGCAATTTGAGCCGTCTCCCGATGTTGTCCCGAGGTCATCCGCCGTCCAGAACGGCTCCGCCTCGAGCGAACCGAAGGGAATGCGCATGATGCTGCCAGCACCCATACCACCACCCGCACTCGGATCAGGCTCCCAGTACAAGACAGACCCGCGCGCATCGAGACGGTTGACCGTCATCTCCATCCCTGGACCCGACGACACGGAGGTGAGCGATGTGCCGTCCCAGATCCCTGAGTCGATGCTGATCTGAACTTTACCTTCTGTGTTCGAGGCCGCGATGGTGGCCCAGGTGTCTGCAGTGGTCTGCCACTCATCGAAGGTGGTGTGAACACGCATATCGGTGATGCCGGACTGTAGCCGAAGCCGAACGACATTCGAGTCCGGTGCTGGCTCCCAGCCGAACGCAAGACCGTTGAGGTTCCGCGGCACTGTGACACCATCGTGAGGGTAGTGAATGACCGGGTAGTCCCCAGGCGTCGATGTCGCAGCGTCGAAGGCCTCTACAATGTCACCACCCAACTCTCCAAGTGCGACATCCTGCTTGTAGATAATCGTGACTGTGGCTGTGGCCTCAATTCCAATGTGGGTGGCCGTCACGGTCGTGACACCGCCGTTGAGCGTAGAGCTCTCAAAGCGTCCTGCCGAGTCGACATCTCCAGCCGAGAGGTTGGAGACAGACCAAGAGACCATATCAGTCTCAACTTCTTCTCCTGAGTCCGTGGTTGCGTACGCAATGAAGCTCACAACACCAGGATCCGTACCGTCAGTCTCTAAGGTGATCTCTGTAGGCTCGACCCGCAGCGACACCAAGTCTGACTGCACGGTCTGCTCTTCGCTCGACTCGGAAGAAGATCCGCAGCCCACCAGAGCAAGAGAAAAGAGAACGGTTGAGATGCTCATTATTCTTCGCTTTCCTGGAGATCTTCGAGCGGACCGTTCCACTCTGAATACCGAACTTCGATGACCGCGCCCGCCTTTGGCACCGCAAAGCCATCAAAGATGATGGTGTTGTCACCTGGGTTGTAGCGCCAGCCATCGACCTCTCGACGGGCGACCTGAATTCCGTCGACGAGCAGCTCTATACTCTCAGGACCGGGTATTTTCGAGAGCGCAAAGGTCGTGTCCAGACCGATCACATCGAGCGCTACACGCGCCAACATCGAGCCATAGTCGAGCGTACAGATCGACTCACGTCGACCGTCTGTAGCCTTCTGAGCCTCGAGATACCGTGAGCCCACATCCGCAGCAGCAAGGGCCGAGACACAGCCCGCCGGGGGGTCTCCAACAACCGCATGAATCTTGACCTCGGCGGCCGGCCGGAGGTCTTGCAGCGCACTGACAAAAGTGTCTACAGGTAGATCAGACTGGTCATCCTCGTCAGAGAAGATGACAAGCTCGAGGTCTGCCTTTGCTCGCGCAAAGTCAGGGTTTCGCAACGGATCTGCACCCACGAGTGCCGCATCAAAGCCGCGCTCTGTACGGCTACCTGCGCGCTCGTTTCCGATCTGCTCGACAAAGTGTTCGACCATATCTGCCGACTCAATATCGAGGACTGGCCCGCGCAAGAGACCGGGATCAAGCTCCATGTCCGTCGACACCACACCCAGGCGAAAATCGACGCTGGAATTCGCGACAAAAGCGATGAAGGAGTCTGCCGAAGACATCAGCAGATCATGCTCTTCGTACATCGTTGCGGAATCATCAACGACCCACAAGATGTCGATACCTTGCTCACGGCTAGCCTGGTAAAAGCTCTCCGCGAACGTCTTCCCGATGACCTGGTAGTCAGAGCAACCCAGAGCAAACACAAGTGGCAGTAGCGTTCTCATTACTGACACAGACTACATGAGGATGAACGCGACAGCATCACTCTCCCATATTCAAGGTGAGCAATTTTTCGGCCAGAGCGTCCCCGAGCTTTTGATGTCCGGACACAGACGGATGAACCTGGTCGAAGAAATCACTATTCGTCGCACGTTTTTCAACGAAAGCAGCCGGGCCATCAACCACCGTCAGTCGGTGTTCTCGACCCAGATCAACCAAGACTCCGCGATACACAGAGATCAACTCGGGAGCAGCAACAGCATCAAGATCAATCGGTGCAGGAAGCACCAGGACAACTGGCTCGGCACCCAACTCGCGGGTCAGTCGGACGAGTGCGTTGAGGGCGGAACGATAGCGCTCGAGTCCGACCCGAGCCTCCCGACCCATGCCGACGGCACCCACATCGCCTTGGGTCCAGCCTACTGTCGGCGCACTCAAGAAAGGCGCGAGCACTCGCGTAGAGACTCGATACAGCGCCAGAAAATGACGCTGTCCGCCACTTCGCTCCAGGGGAGCGTCGGTCTGAAACAGATCACTCCACAGGGTGGCGATCACCACAAAGTCCGGCTGAACTCGGCGCCCCACATCCTCAAGTGTCTGCAGCGCTTGAAGTGAGGTGTAGCCAGGCGTTGCACCATTGACGGGAGTGACCGGTCGCTTCCAGGCCTCTGAGAGCTTGCCTGCTGCAACCGAGCTGAAGATCGCATCTTCAGCGACGCCAAACCCAAACACAGAGGAGTCACCCAGAGTCAAAATTCGCAGCTCTCTGTCTGCCTTAGCCCTCACCTCAGGTCCGCGGAGCGCCAGGCTGTTCACCCGGACAGCCACATTCGTCTCCACCATCTCCGTACCCGGCGGTAGCGCCCAGGCCCGCTGACCATGGGGAACCATCCGGATGCCCCGCGGCAGGCCAGAGGGCTGCTCTGGCATTGCTGCCACACCGGGCATGCAGCCTGGCATACAGTCCGCCGCACCCGGTGCAGGAAGCGGACGACTGGGCTGCAGGGGCCAAACCAGTTCACCGATACGTGCACAGATCTCGAGCCCACCCAGGACAAGGGCGGTACTCAAGAGAGTGAATCCAAGTTTGCGACTGACTCGTGGCATCCGAGGACACGCTACACTGAGCCAACCCAGACCACCAGCCCATGCACATCTCACTGCGTACCATCATCGTCCCCCTGGCCCTGATCTTGCTCATCGCAGCACAGCTGTGGGTCGGCGCGGTCTGGATTGATGCCGACGGTGGACTCGGTGAGGGGGTCTGCTGCAGCTTCACCGCTCCGGTCTTCGAGATCCTCAGGGCTGACGGCAGCGATCAGCTGGGATGGCCTTGGTCTACATACAGACGCTCGATGGGGCTTTTGGTCTGGCCAGCATTGATGGCGCGAAAAGTAGTTGGAGCAAACCCAGACTTTCTCCTCTGGCTCAACCTCGGCGTGGTGCTGCTCACCCAGCTGCTGCTCTTTGATCTTGGTCGACGACTCTCAGGACGCTTTGCTGGCCTTATGGCTGCAGGCATCTTTCCAATGATCCCAGCTGTCACCTTTATGGCGAGGCGCTGGGATGCGATGGTGCATCAGCATCTGCTGCTCGTCGCGGCAGCATGGTTTGGTTGGCGCAGTCTCGGCTTCTCTCGACCTGGAGCGACCGCTGGCTTTGCGATCATGGCTGCACTGGGGTCAATCCTGAGCGCAAGAGAGACCGACAACCTGCTCTTCATGGCAGCCGTGGGTGCGATTGCTGTGGGCGTCACCATACAGGGGCTGACATCAGATAGAAGAGTACGGAGTGCACTGGGCGCCATCGGTCTTGCCGCCTTGATGGCTGCCTTCATGATTCACTACGCCTTCCCTCTGGTGGACTTCGCCTACTTTCAAGATGAGATGGGCAACCGCAGCTATGTAGAGGGCGCTCAACGGCTGAGTATGGCCGCGATCACCGCCTACCCACTGCGGCTCTACACAGACGACTTTACACCCTGGCTCATCGTCCCCTTCTTGGTGGCAGTTGTGCCATTTATACGTCGAGGACAGGGCCGCTGGATGCTCGCCATGTGGCTCCTTCTACCGCTCGCGGCGCTCAGTCTTGTAGGGAAGAAAAATTTCTACTACGCCGCCGTGATCTACCCAGTCATTCCGCTGGTGATGGGAGTCGGTCTCGCGAGCTTTCGACCAAAGGGTGTCGGCGCCCTCATCGGCATCAGCACGCTGATCATCGGCTGGGCCCAGTTCTCTTCACGATCCTTTCCGACATCGACCTTTCCGACAGCTCTGTCCACGGTGCGCTGGACTGGCAACGCAGGCCCTCAGAAACACCTCTTTCAGGGCATCGTTCCACTCCATCTGGGCCCTAAGGGACCCACTGATCACAGAGAGGCCATCGACATGCTCGGCACACAGATTCAGACCGACTCCTGTGCCTGTCCGAACCACACCCTCTTTATCGGTCGAGGCGATGTCTCTGATCTCCAGCTCTCTATGGCCGTCAGAGATCCCTGCATGGCGGTCTCAACCTGGCCGCGTCTCGACCATCCTGACTCTGTAGGATGGGTGGTCGTCGAGTCTGATGGCTGTACAGATAGACCCCCACCGGGCCTCATGAAGCGCGGCTTCTCGGTCGTCGACGCTCGTGGGACTGGAGAGCACTGCGTAGCACTGTGGAAGCGCGACAAGCGAATGCCTGAGCGATTCTGCGGAACCCGCGGGTCGCCGCCGGAGTGACCCCTACTCGAGGGTGTACAGCGAGCCTCTAGACATCGGAATCCGATCCAACTCTCGCAACCCAAGTCCGCGCATAAAGCGCGCGAAGTGCCGAGCACCCTCGTTCTTTGGGGCTGCCAGGCCTGCCGGTAGTCCTGTTCCAGGCTGCGGCTTCCAGTGCTCGACACCGTCGTCTCCGAGTCGGACCAAGAAATCAAACTCTGCAGCATCGAGCTCTGCAGCGTAGTGCTCGAGTAAATTGATATGAATCAGGCTCACGACGTGGACATCCGGTCGCCTCATCTCGACGATGTACTTGAATGCCCAGGCCCAGAATTGGTCCTCACAGAACAGCGCCAACTGCCGCTGTTTACCATCCTCTGGATACACACGATCGAGGGTTCGAACCACCTCCTCGGCACCGCTGATGATGCTCCGGCCCGCATACATCTTGAGCGGTACCAGCTCAACCTCACGCATGATGATTAGGTTTCTGTATGGCCGGTCAGCCCACTGTGGAACCGCTCGCCGGACGTGGTCGGGAGCCACGCTGTAGAAGGTCACAGAGATCACTCCAGCCAAGCCTGCGGCCATGACAGCACGCGGCCCGAGACGACCAGGAAGGCCTCGGAGTCCGAGCACGGTGATCAAGGCCAGACCTGGAGCCACGGGCACGATGTACCAGTTCGACTTGCGTGTCATCCAGCTCAGCAGCGCAAAAGGGAGCACAAACATCAGGACTGGGCCCCACTTTCTGCGGGCATCGGAGCGCCACAAGAAGGCCGCACCAAGACCCACCCAGACCATCATCCACGGTCGGACGAGGTCGTTCATCATGGTGACGATATATGCCCCATACTTCAGCGCCTCGTGACTGCGCTTGTCCACCCAGTGCGCGATCATGGGCGCCATCATGATGTCGCCAAAAGGATCCTCATCATCGAGATAGTCCATTGCCGGCCCGAACCACCACCAGTCAAAGGTCAGCACCGGTATCCCGACCAGCAGGCCCAACCCGATCAGCCGATCTCGATCGAGACCAGAACGAATCGCATGTCCCACCTCGATCAGAACGGGCCCGAGTATGACAAGCATCCCGAGCACAGCCCCATAGAAGCTCTCACCCGACCGAAGCATGGTCCATCCAGCCAGGCCAAAGGCAATGCAGCGACCCCAGCGCCTGAAGCCATCGCTCGAGAGGGCCATCCAGACCATGAAGCAGCACAAGGCTGCGATGGGCAAGGTGTCGTGGATGAAGCGTCCAAAACCAAACAGAACCGGAAAGCCTCCCGCTACCGCCGCTGCAGCGACACCGGTCCACTCATCGGAGACGGTCTTCGCGATGCCGTACACGCTCACAAGAAGGAGCAAGAAGTAGGCCGTGAAGACAAGCGGAATGGCCCACAAGGTCCAGTCGGTCAAGTTTCCCCACACAGCGGCCAAGAAGAATGGGTGCGGTATCTCGACCCAATAGATGACATCACCGTGATTCTGAAACAGAGGACGGAGCTTTCCTGCTCCAAATTCTTGGATCAACACGAGGGGATTGAACCAGTCGACAGGCTCTACTCGGGGATAGAAGTGCGTCGTTCGCCCCGGGTGCACGAGCGGCCAAGTGGGCACATAGCCCTCCAGCAGGCGACGCAGTTCCAGTACGTTCTTGAAGCCAAAGTGATTGGTTCTGGGAGGGAAGCCGACCCGCCAGACCAGTTGACGTATGGCCAACACGAGATGGAGGGTGAGCACCGCTGCGAGCGCACACTTGGGCGGGGATTGAATCCAGCCTGACAGGGTTTGGCGGGCGCGCTTCAGCATGCTGAGATTATGCTTGGCCCGACAACCTCCGTCGAACACACTGTATGAATACCAGTCCCTCCAAGCCCCTCAGCCAATGGCTCCACCTGCTGATACCAGCGGTGCTGCTGGGCACGTGTGTGGCTACCAGCGGCGGTGCGGCAGCATTTGTACCGCCCTGGATGCCATCTCGAAGCATCCTCGGTAGCCTGTGGCCACCGTTGCTCGCGCTGATCATCGGCCTGCTAAGTGTAGCTACTGCTCGCGGCGCATTGGGCATGCTCTGGCCAAAGATCGGACACAGACTACCGGCAGTCCTGAGCCCACACATTCTGGCGGCACCGCATCGCTTTCGACTGACAGGACTCGATGTCTTGCTGGGCCTCGGCTTTGTCGGGGCACAATACGGCGTGCTCGATCTGTATCGGGACTTCTACAACCCTGAAAATCAGGCCATCGGTCACGACAACTACGCCTTCTTGAGTACAGGAGTCGCTGCGGCGAGCGGACGCTGGGATCTGTATATGGTCGACAAGCGACCGCTCTACGGCATCCTGACTGCGCTGTTCGCGCCCTTCTTCGGCGGCGACCTCATCCACACAGCTGTGGGCATCAATATGGCAGCCATGAGCCTGGTGCAGCTGCCGATGGTTCTGCTCGGTCGACTGTGGGGAGGCCGGTCAGCAGGCATCGCTGCGGGCCTGATGTACCTGGGTACAGGGTTGTTCTATCCCTACGCTCATGAGATCTCGTCGTACCCCCTGTACATGCTGGTCTCGACCATGGTGGTCCTCGCGGTCAGTCTGGCCTTGCTGCGACCCAGCCCCAAGATGTACCTCTGGGCGGGCTTGATGATGGGAGTTCTGGCCCTCACCCAAGTGAAAAACTTCACCTTCAACATCCCCATGCTGGGACTGCTCGGCCTGGCCCTGCTCCTCGACGGTCAGGGAGCCAGGCTGAAGCGTGCGCTCGCGGCTTTGGCACCAATCGCTGTCGCCATCGGTCTATTGAACGCAGTTCCCGTCGAATTCACCCCGCTCAACGTCCTCGTCATGCACCACCGCGAGGAGGTGAACTACGAGATTCCATACACATGGGAGTCACCCAAGAACCCCGACCGACGCAGCCCATCACCGCTCTCGCCCTACCTCCCAGACTTTCTCAAGGGGGGCGAACTGGAGGCTGTATCCGGCGTGATGATGAGCCCACCAGACTCCAATGTCATGGCCGCCTTCCCTCAGGATGGACCAAAGCCACGGTGGGAGATCGTCAGGGCCACAACCATTCCACCGCTGGGTGTCCGGCTGTCCCACAACATCAAGCAATTCGCGACCCTCGCGCCCGGTCTCGGCACAGTCATGCTGCCGCTGGTGGGTCTAGGCTGGCTGTGGGCTGTCCTGATCCCTACCGCCCGTACCCGGCGAATGTTCGGTGTTCCCACCACATGGTGGCGAGCCGGCGTACTGCTCGTTCCGCTGGCCTCGTGCTTTGGGTCCTTGAGTCTCAAGTTCAACCTCCGCTATGTCTTTCACGCAGCCCCTACCGTCTTTGTGCTGGCAGGCATCACCGGCGCGGGACTGGCAAGCCTCGCAATGCGGCGGGGCGGCACCCTGTGGCAGCTCATGAGCCAGCTGATGGCGGTTGGAATCGGCCTCAGTGTCGCCATCGCTCTGTTTATTCGCGCTCCACTAATCGGGGGCACCCTGGACAACCGAGCGATGCAGAGCGCGTTCTTTAGGCTCCCACCCGACGCCAGGCAGCTGATGGGCAAGGGCTACCGGCTGGTGAGCGACTATGTCGACACCCACATCGGTCCAGACACGCCGATCTACGACTGCACACCGATAGCCCTCGGCCTATACAGACCCAAGGACAAGCGACTGGTCCGCCCACTCAACGGGTCCGATCGCGACAAACTCTGTAAAAAGCAACTCAAGCCACAGCCCTCTGATGTGCCACGCGTTCTCGTCTTGACATCGATTCCTGAGTTCTTCGGGCCTGATGCCGTGACACCCGCCCATGCTGCTGCTGCAGGCTGGACCTTGCTGTATGGCTACGACATGCACGGGCCACGAGAGCTGGGGGTCACAGAAGATCTCGCAGCCATCGGCTCGGGCTGGCTCGCGGTCTTCACCGACTCACCTGAAGTCAGTCAGCGAGGACACTCGATGCTGGGCAGTGCTTCGCCATCGACCACAGCCATGCTTCCTGGTGCCCTCACCCAGCCCACACGCTCATCGGGCGCACCCGCACAAGGCAATCCATGAGCAAATGGCTCAAGCGCCTGCTGCTGGATGTCTTGGTGCCGCTGAGCGCCCTGACGGGAATCAGCATTGCAGTGATGGGAGACGGCTGGACACGCATGCACAGCGTGGTCATCGGCGGTGGAAACCCGACGACACCATCTGATGTCAATGGAACCCTGTGGTTCTACTGGTGGGTGGCTCGAGCCAAAGCCCTGGGTCAAGACATCCTCACTCCGGACGTCATCTGCGCACCCACCGGACAGTCGCTCGGGAGCAACTTCCCTCAACAGATCGATGCCTTGATGGCAGCCCCGTTCATCTCGAACCTGCCGACCCCTGCCGGCTTCAACACCTTCGTGGTCCTCATTCCTGTCCTGGGCGCCTTTGCGGCCTACATCTCCAGCAGGTGGCTCGGTCTCGGGCGACTCTCGGCGATGATGGTCGGGCTGCTCTTTGGCTTCAACAGCCTGAGCATCCATGAGCTCTCGAATGGCAAGCCACCGAGCGCCCTAGTCTTCACCATCCCGCTCTTCATCGGCGCTTGGATCAAGTGTCTGACCACCCGCGGAAAGACAACCCTCGGGTGGGTCGTCTTGGCCGGCGTGACGGCCGCGCTGGCGATCCAACACTATGTCCTC
>Ga0315315_10000412_pt1 | contig 35520 bp, 40 predicted proteins | sample M140m3416metaG_FD_203699 | JGI IMG/M metagenome (GOLD analysis project Ga0315315, IMG submission 203699) | Ammonia-oxidizing marine archaeal communities from Monterey Bay, California, United States - M1 40m 3416 | ecosystem: Environmental > Aquatic > Marine > Intertidal zone | place: USA...
CCAGAAATAGTCAGATTGTTGCCGATTGTGGTTATTCTTCCAGCCTCGGTTCCGGTGCTGTCATTTACAACAATTTCACCAGCCGAATCAATCGTCATCCGCACCGTTGGAGATGCTGCACCATCAGCGGTGGTTGAAAACTGCAATCTGCCGGGCATATCATCCGCACCGGGTGTGCCGTCAACTACTGCATTTATTCTTGCAGCTTCGACGTAATTTGTGCCATCGGCTCCTTGGAATGTCATTGTCCCAAGCGGATCGCCGCTTTGGACTACAGTCACTGCTCCCGTTGTAGTTCCTCTACTCTTTGCAAAGCCAAGCTGCGGTGCTTCACCATCGTTGGTATTGCGAACAACTCCGGCCGTTACATAGTCAGCAGGAGCAGTTGAACCATTATTCTCAACGAGTAATTTACATCCGTAACTCGAACCGTTCCACCACTTCAACGGCATTGCACTCGCTCCAATTATTACACGCCCGGTGCTGTCAATCGACATTCTTGGACTCGTCAACGTGTCCGTTCCGCTATTGTTTTGAGTAAAGAAATCAATTCTACTCGATTGATAATTTACTGCTCCACCGTCCCAAGCGTGGTCGGCGGTAAAATTAATCTTAGCTCCTGTTAAAGGTGGAGAAGTAGCACTGTCCGAACCTTGTCCAAGGATAGTTCCGATTACGTCATTAGCGACTATTGAAGTATCTTTAGCCCACAGACTTAGGTGAGCTGGATTATTACTGCCTCCGTCTGAAAGCACTTGAACAGCTCCAGTCGAAGAAATCGTCATTCTTGCTACACCAGCGGTCGTAAAACCTAACTCGTTTGCTGCCGCTCGATACATGCCTGTGTCGGTGTCGTCGTTAAACGAAAATGTCGGTGTACCAACGTCACTAACTGCCGCTCTCAACCTAGCTCCAGTTTGGCCAGCAACATTTGTTTCTAAAACATTCGTGCTAGTTTTAAATTCTGCAATACTAAATTCGTCTGCTACTATTTCACCGTCCGCAGGAGTTCGAGCAGTTGCTTGAGAGACTGAAATTGCCGTTGCATTCAACTGTACAATCTTCTGCGTCTGTGAAACTCCGGCTGAAGCAGTTCCGTCTGCTCCGTTAGGATTTCGATTCTGCACCATTAGCGACATTTTTGGATTTGCAAATGCGAGGTCGAGATCTGATACGCAGCCGATTTGCTCAACTAAAAAAGAATCAATATAACCTGCTTGAGTTCCAGTAGTAGTAGACACTTGAGCATAGACGCTAAATGTCGTTGTTGTTGCTGTAAATGTCTGCTCAAAACTCGCCCAGCTTGCAGCAGTATAATCAGTTACATTATATTGAGTTCCTATTGCACTGCTTCCAATGCCAACGCGAACGTGTGTAGCGTCTATGTTTTTGACGCGATATTTTACGCGATAATCTACGCCTACAGTTGCTGTGAAAGTTTGATATATGTACGGATTATCTGAGTTACGGGCAATTTTTAACGCTGGTTCAGCACCCGAACCACTAGACGAGTCAATTGTAAAAGTGGGCTGGCTGCCAATTACCCAAGAATTAGGTTTAGTAGTTCCTGAAGCTCCAGTCCAAGCTGTGCCGTTTAAAATCTTAGAAGTCTGACTGCCGTACTGTTCATCAAAATCAACATCAGCACGCTGATAAGCATTATCTACTTCTGCTTGCGTGAGTGCTTTGTTCCAAGTCCGAAATCTGTAAAGCGAACCGATTATAGCGGTGTTTGCTGAATTGGTCGAAATGTGAAACGGATTAGCATTGCTGTCTCCAATGTTTACCGCACTCGATCCGCTAATATCAACTGAGCCGACACTATTCCCATTCTTATAAAGCGTAGCGTTGCCATCTCTATCCGCAGAAACTACAAAATGAGTAGGTGAACCAAAGTCTGCTGCTATGTCATAGCCAAAATCATAATGAGTGTTTGAGGATGTTCGAAAATATATTTTAAGAGTTGTATTGGTTTTGTCGTACCAAAACCCCATTCGATTGTCTCCGGTGTATGGGGCTGTAAAATAATAAGTTTCGTTATTGCTGGCTTGAGTTTGATTTAAAATAAATTCAAGCGAAAAATCGCTTGTGCCAAATTCTGCTCCGGCACTGTTGGCTATTGAAATATGTGAACTAGCACCATCAAAATGCAGTCCTTGCCCGTCTGAGCTATTGACAAGTTCCCGAATTATTTCGCCGCCACCAGCCGATCCGGTGACGTTTATAACATTGGCTATTCCCATCGTTTATTCTCCTAGTCTGCCGCTAAATGCGATGTTCACTTTGCCGGTTCCTGACTTCGTGCAAAAAGCCAGTCCATCAGTGTATCCCGAAAATGTAATTACTGTACCAGTCCCGTCTTCATCAGATGTGTTTGCAGCTAAAATTCCTGTATAGTTTCCACTTGCAGTTGTGCAAGTTGAGCTATCAGCATCAGGAGTTAACCGATAGAAAATTGGGACAGTCCCCACATTCTGCAATAGCAGAAATGCAGGTGATGACTCAGTTTTCAATGCAGTGTTACTAGGTGCTGTACTGCTAGTAGTAACACTCAGTTCCTCGTTAATTGTTGCTGAAAAATTTGCTAGTGTATCGTTCTGTCTTGCCATTTCTTATAATCCCCAAATCTTTTTTATTTTTTGCCGGGAGTATTCACTCTTCCAGCCTTTCTTTGAGTTTTCTTGTCGGTGGTATCCATTTTTCATCATCTGCTTCTGAGATGGTGCTTGTTTCATACCTCCTATGGCAAAACTCGTAGGAACCTCAATTTTCGCCCAGGTTCCTGTGCCATCACTAAAATTATCGAGATCAGATGAGACCAAATACTCTTTGATCTCACCTGTCTCGTGATTCTTAAACTCAACTAGTGGCATTATTGTGCCAGTTGAATATTATAGTTTGTGCCATCAATATTCACTTTGAGTGTGTACCCAGATACTGCCGAATATGACCCACTAGTTGTAATACCAGTAAACTTAATTTTCGTGTCATCTAGAGTGTTGATTGTTACATCTTGTGTAATTGCTTTGCGCGTTCTGCGAACATTTTTTTCTGACATATTATAATCCTTGTGCTTTATCTAATTCTTCCATGGTAGCAATCATCTCATCTCTGGATGGTGCTTCCATTTCAACTGATTCTTCCATCTCTTCTGGATATGCTGGTTCACCATTAACAGTTTCCATTCCGACTGTCGCATACTCGTCTCCAAGTGATTCAACAGCTCCTTCGATGGTAAAACTGACGGCATCTCCCACTTCTGGAAGAACCATCACACCTTCTTCATCTGCAATTTGCAGTGAGGTAATTGGTATTTCTACTTTTGGCATAATTAAAAAGAGACCGGGAGGCTATTGACCTCCCAGTCAAATTGATTAGCTATAGTTAGTGACTGAGTAGATGTTCACTGCATGTGCCCCATTCAATACGGTAGAACCGTAATAGAATTTGAAACCAACAGTTGTTAATTGCGCCAATGGATCACTTTTATCTGGTCCTTGAGCAATGATCATCTTAGGTGAGTAAGCACTCATTGTAGCTAGGTTCACACCACCATATGCCTGGTCACCCACAACAAATGTGCTGTATTTAGTACCAGCAGCATTGTAAGTGCGTTGAGTGTTCTGCCTGTATGGATTTGTTGTGGTTACGACGCGAACCCCAGCATACCTCCCGACTTCACCACGGAATAACTGATCTGGTGCTCCATACTTGCTTGCTTCCAACCAGTCATCATCGTTCATCAAATCACGAGCAACTTCTGGTGCCATAACAGCAGTGAAGTATCCGTTACTTGGTCGAGCGTTATTGACTCGTAGGTTTGTAGAAGCATCAAGAATGTCTAATGCAGTCATTGCATCATTAGTACCACCAACAGTGGCATATGATGTAGCAGCACCAGCATAACGTGCTTGAGTTGCAGAAGAATCACCAAGTGTGTTACGAAGTAATTCGTCAACTTTTAGTGCTGCATCCTGTCCGTTTTGAACAGTTGCTTGCTCCATTGTGTTGAACAATTCAACATTACTCAAGAGATCAGAGATTGTAACTGTCTGTCCAAATTGAGCGAGATCTACGTCTACAGTGGTCATTGATAATTGTTTAGAATTACCAACTGTTACTGCTGTTCCTTCAGTCAATGTTTGCACATCAGTAGTTACTGATTCTGGGTAACGGAAGAACCGTACCGATTTGTGCCCAGCTTTTGCGGGGAGAGGTGATTTATAGGCAAACTGATCCAAGACGATTGTCTTTAAAGTTTGCTCAAGTAATTTCTTATTGAAATAATCTTGTAGTGTTGACTCTGGTCCTGCTGTTGCTGATCCAGTTGTCGTGAGAGTTGTTCCTGCCATATTGTTTTATTTTAATTTGCGAACATGCCAACACCTGACTCGTCTGCACTTTGCATCGCTTTAACCAACTCTGCCCGTTGTTTTTCCACGGGGAGATTGTTAAACGATTCAACCTGCAACACGTTGCCGGGTTGGCTACCGTTCAGTGTTAATTTTTCTTCGTACTCAGCAACTTGTTTTTTTAAGTCGCTGACCTGTTTTTCCAAATTAGAAGACTGGTTTGCTCTGAGATACATTGCCGCCGCTTCGACGGCATCTGTGATCCCATCCGGGTATTGAGTTAGTACAGGTTTTTTCTCCAATAATTGGCCAACCTTCTTGAACAGTTCACTGTCTTGATCATTCAAGTCTTTGTGTGCAGAAGTGGCTTGTTTCCAATTTGTATCCCATTTAGACACAAACTCAGCCTGTTGTTTCTTCTCCTGCTGTTCAGTTGCAGTTTGCCTAGCCTGCTGTGCTGCTTTTCGTGCTGCTTCAGCATTGGCATGATCGCCTTCATCTTCAAATTCCTGAGCCACTGACTCATACTCATCAGGTGAATAACGACTAGTATTGGTGCGTTGTTGGATCTCTTCCAGGCTTTGCTGGTGCCCATCCTCGTACGCTTTTTTTTGTGCTTCCAGATCTTCACGTTCTTTTTTCAATTTAGCTTTCGCTTCATTGACTTCACGCCAAGATTTGTTCGCACGGTCCTGTGCTTTTTTAGTCCTAGAATATTTGGATTTGGATTGTTCCTCCTCCTCAATTTCTTGTGACTCCTCCTCTCCCGGTTGATCCGGTGCTTCTTCTCTGGGGGTGTCTTCCACTTTGGCAGACTCCGTGTCAGGTTCCTCGACCTGCGGCATCGAGGTAGTTTTCGCAGTTAAATCGAACGCGTTATCATCAGCTTCCGCTAATGATTTTAGCAATTGCTCGCGCTCGTTATCCACCGTGACTGGTGCATCTGTTATAGCCTCAGACATAAATTTTAATTACTAGGTTGCCTCAACCATTCCAGGTCATCGGTCACACCCGTGACAACTTCATCTGGTTGCGATCTTATCGCGGCTAAACCATCTATTGTTGCCAATGCAGATTTAAAGCCAAACGCTTGACCCGTCTTGTAAGACAAATCTGCTGGAGATGAGATTAATCTATCACAATTGGTGATGTGCAAGTTTCTTAGGTGTTGTTGCATTACAACACCAGTCTCAGATTTTAAGAATTGCTGCAATTTTACAGCATGTTCATTTGACCATTCAGGCGGGTTGACCCATTGGGGCACTTGCCGCAATGTTCTCAACGCTCCCAACATTCTCCTCAGTTTGTTCAACATTTTGTTGTGTTTGTTGCTCTGCCGCTTGTTGCAGTTGTGCAAATAAATTCTTTAATTCAGCTTCCATCTGTCTGCCAGCTTTTGGATCTTTTTCTTTTAAAGCTTCTAAATGTTGGACTATATGCTGTTCTAGCATTTGTCCTTCTGCTGGCTCAGGTTGTGCGCCTGATTGAGATCGATTGTTGATGTACGTCATAACTGTCTGGATGTGTACCGCATCATCATCTGACTGTTTAACTACTGCTGGGAAACCAAGTCTGAGAAACGTGATTTCATTGGCTTGATCTTCTGCCTGGGTAGCTTGTTGATCCATTGGGTCTTGATATAATCTTTTAACTAGAGTGGCATCGTCTGATTCCAAAATAGTCTTTCTGAGCTGTCCTTGATTAATGAATGGATCGTTTGCAAACATCTGAAAACGAGTGATTGCTTTCTGCATTAGTAACTGCTTATTCACTCCATCTGCTGATCCAGTTGGCTGAATGCCGTAGTTTTGATGCAAAGCCTCCTGTGGAATTTGCTGTGCGGTGTCTAAATACCAATAATCCAAAGAAGTTTTGTCATATTGCAATAAAACGGACCAACTCATGCGGTAAAGTTTGCCGAGTGCTATACGGAATATTCGCATCCGTAAATCACTGCTTTGCTGGTATAAACCTCCAATAGCTTGGATCTCAGTTGCGGTCCTTCTTTCAGTGTTTTGTAAAGTTTGAGTAAGACCAAAATCTGGTGTAGATACACGGTTCTGAGCCAATTCCCGCATAATATTCATCTGAGTATCAAACGAAATTGGAGGAGCTTGGTGTGCGACTGGTTGGATTCCAAATGGTAAAATGCTCCCAGGAGTCATTCTGAGATTGCCAGTATTAGGCATATCTCTCTCAGCGCGAAACAGTGGTCTGTTTGCAAGAGTCATGAAATCATTCTTGTCATTAAGAAGCTTTGTTAGATCAGCTTCCATGGTTGCTTGAAGTTCAACTACACCTCTAGCCGAGTAAAAACCGGGATCTTTAACCTCATAATGAAAAGCCACAAATGGTGGTTTGCCATGATTATATGGCATTTTCATTGTTGGTCTAAGATCAATATCAGGCTGAGTAGGTGAGAATGTACAAATGCACCACTGCCCAGTCTTCTCTTCGCGGAAATATACTTCCCACACAATGATGCTGGACTCATCTGTAAATGTGAGTCCTTCACGCTCGAATTTGGTATACTCAGTATCCATATCCCCAGCGTCATTGTTGTAGCTTCCAGAAATCTGTCTAATTACTTCTGGATCTTGATTTAAGTGTTTTTGCCGTTTGTACGAATCAACTGAGTAAACTGAAATATGACACATTCTGTCTGCCTCTTCTAAGCTCCTAGTCCAGCTAGGAACGACAAAATGCTGAGGTTCTATTGAATAATAGTTTATTTTCTTGGCTTTAGTGTCCCAAAGAACCTTCAAAATGCCATTACCACTCATGAGCATAGCATCAACAGTACTTAAAACTTCTGTCTCTAGATTAGTTTTTTGCTTTATTTTGTGATCAAACCACTGTGCAGCAGCAGTTGTATATTCGGCAACTTGTGGGGTTGTAGGCACAAACTGAGCAATTAAGTCTGTAGCAAATAACTGCTGGAAGTAAGCAGGTTTTAGTTCACTAATTGTAGTGTCTACTAGTGGAAAATGTACATCTGATGCACCAGGCCAAGGTTTATTTTTTCTCCTCAGTCCATGGTGGCGCATCTCATAAAACATGCGTTGTCTGGTATCCCAAACGCTACGATCAGCCAGATCTTGCAGAACTGATGCGTTTAAATCATCACGAGATTTCATATTGTAAAATCGTCTTCTTCATCTTCATCATCTTCGAGGAGGTAACCCATCGCCTGCAATGACATGAGACATGAATACATCTGAAGACCACCAATTAGAGTTGCATCGTCTAAATCAAATTCTTCCTGATAACGATCCACTAGTTTTTCAATGTCAGTGCAGAAACACTCCAGTTGGTCTTTCATTCTCATAAAAAAGACGCACCCATTTTTGGTGCGTCCTGCTGCTTTTATGCAATTTATTTAGGCGTTGTTAGTTGCGTATGCTGGCTTTTTCCAAGTCTTTCTCGTACTGGATTATCTGTTCCAAGCAATCTTCAACAAACGATTTAGCCTGTGGTGATGCCATATATGCGTCTTGAAAGCCTCTCTCATTCCCCAGAATCAGTCTCTTCGTCGCGTCCAGCTTGATCGGTGTCCTGCATCCGCTTCCTAACCCAATCAAGCTTGTCATCAGCACGATCATTAATATCTGCTTCCAATTTCTCTTTTTCAGCTTTTTTTCCATATGCAAATAATTCTTTTAAAATTGTGAGTACTAGCGTTATTATTTCTGTTATCCTCATAGACTTGTCAAACTCTCTAATTTAAATTACTATTTTCTGAGTTATAGTATAGATTACTATCTTCTGAGTTATTTGACTCTTGCGGTGTGGCTGTCGGGCCCACCGCATTTTTCTTTTCAATTATCCCGTGTTTAATCCCATACTTTCTCTCAGTTTACTGTCATCTGTCCATTCATGCATACCCGCTTCAACAATCTCTTCCAGGCTAGGCTGATAACGTCTGTTCCACATGTATTGGTTGCTATAGCTAGCTAATGTCATGACTACCGCATCACCCCGGTCAGGTGAGGAGAAACCTCGTGACTTCATCTCTTTCTTGCTCTCTAGACTTAGCTTACCGTTCTTTGATGCTGCTACCCGTCTAGTAGTCAGTTGACTGTGCAAGATCTCGTCATCAGGCAATATACACTCCATGCGGTCTATTTGTCTAGATGCCTCAAACCACATCTCTGTGCCCCGGTTAACATACTTGTCTGGATCATGCGCTCTTCCTCCCAGGTTAACTTGATGAATTGGCCAACCCATCTCTGCAAGCTGATGGCACATAGGCAGTCCTAGTCCACCTGCATCACCAAATATCTGCTCAGGTTTCAGCTTTGCTTTCTCAAACTCCAAAGCAAATCGGGCACAACCTGCCATAGTATTAGCCTCTCTCCATGCAATTAACTTAGTGATCTTGTTTCCCACTCTCATACAAAAAACACTTTCATCACCTGCTGCTGCAAAATCACACGAGGCTACAACCTCATTACCGTCTTTGCTGGGTGGACTATCCAAGCACTGCATCAGGCTATCCCATGTGATCACCAAGCCTTCTCCAGAAGTTTCTTGGAACTCTCCAAAGATCATGGAGCGGATCAATGGATGGTCTTTGCCCCACATCTCCATTTGTTCTTCTATCCAACTCTTTTTAATGTGCGGACAATCGTAAGAAGTAACAGTGTGAAGTTTCCACCATTTCTGTTCTTTGGAGAAAATTTTATAAAACTTACCAGTCGTTCCACCTGGAGAACTCATGGCTAGGATGCGATTTGGCTGGATACGAGCCACCGCTTCGAATAGGTCAGAATCAATTGATTTACACTCGTCTAACACTATAAAAACATTACCATGAAAGCCTTCAAAACGGTTTGGTGAGTCAGTTGCAAACCCCAAGATCCTACTGCCATTATCCATCGTTAGATCAGTCTGATTAATCGTCATACCTAGCCCAGCTACTTTGCTAGCTAATGATCTAATCTGAGGCCACATCTGCTCTTTGACCTGCCTATACACACCTGATGTAGTGATAACTATGCTACCGGGATAGATAAGCGCATACCACAGTGCAGCAGGTGCAGCTATCATTGCCGTTTTTCCTGAGCCATTTGCCGCTTTCAGTGCAACTCGTGCACCGGGCTTGCTTAGATCGAGAAGAACTTTCTTCTGCCAATCATACAATTTTATCCCAAAATATTTTTCAGTAAAGACATCGCAATCCGCATCTCTTGAGGAGGCTTGGGTCTTTGCTGTTGAGCCAGACTGTTCTTCTGACTGTTTTGGTGTCTCTTTCGTTTTTGTTTCTGTTTTGCCCATAATCACTTACATCATATTTTCTCACAAACTCTCCCAAACTATTTGTCACTTGATAACACGCCACAACATCACTCACAGCATGATAGCTGAACAGATAGAATGGGCACCTAAATGACCTACTAGCCCACTGTCCTGCCTCCATCTTGTTCCAATTAAGCATCTCTTTCTCATGTGTCCCAAATGCACATTCTCTGCTCTTAATCTCTGCCACCGCCTTAATCACTCCACCTCTAACAAACATGCCGTCCAAGTATGAATATTGATCATTAGTGTACACCCAGTTATCACCGGGATGATTACCTAAGATGATATCTACACACTCCTGTTCAGCCTGCTCGATCACGCAAATAAAAAGTCACTCGTCTTCACTGGCACTTGTCCATTCCACGCTGGTTGCTGTTTCATTCCTGCTTTAGCTAACTCTTCACCATGAGCTTTAGCAAATGATCCAGCACCCATAACAAAATCAATAAATTTACGGCAAGAAGTTTCTCTCCATAAATTATCTCCTCCACCTATTCGCCTCATACCCCACATCCATGCTAGTTCTTGTGTAGTATATATTTTATACCATTTCCACAAATTACCTAAAGATTCGAGACCAACCTGCTGCATCAAGTCTGGATCATTCACAGCACACAAGTCTTTCACATAAACCATTCCTCCTGGGGCCAATAATCCACGGACTTTCTCAATCAGCTTGCCAGGTTCAGAAAAATACCCATAAGACTCGCAGAATATAATCCGATCAAACTTCCTGCCTCGATCATCCCAATCCATGAAATCAGCCAATTCCATATTTAAATCAGCATCCAACTGCCTACCAAGCTCAATCTGCCTACTGCTAATCGTCACCCCGGTAACATCCAAAACCCCATTCTCCATGAGGCCCAGCATCACACCACCTACACCACAACCAACATCAAGCACACTATGCTGTGGGGCAATCATAGCTCTGCTCATCATTACCTCAGCAAAGTCTTTAGGTTTCTCAGCGAACAGTGTTGATTGAATTAATGAACCATACTCATTCAAATACGCATCGCTGAACTTGTCGTAATAATCTTTTATTTCCATTTGTGTTTTCTTCTCCTATTCACCCATAAAGCTGTTTCTCTCTCGTCTATGTACTTCTGCAATTTAGCCGCACTAATCTTAGCCTCAGCTTCATCCTCGTGATCGTACAGTGTCTCCTGGGGGAACAATGCACCTCTGTCCAACCTAGTCCCAGCAGGTGAATCCATGCCGTGACTGTTCACCCATAACCTCCATGATCCATCATCATTCTGCCTAGCGTAAATCGTCACAATCTATGTCTACCCCAGTCACATCCTGATACTCCTCCATAACCATCTCCTGCCAATTGAACACATAATCATCAAACTCATCGTCTGGCTCAAAGTTAGTCTGCACTCGTGTCTCCATCCCGGTAGGAGAACAAATAGCCTTCAACCTGAACCACTTGCCACTACGGTTATTGGTCAGGATAAAATGATGAACTGGAGGTGGAGGTGTCATAGTTATCGACTAGCAGTGAATAAATCAACTCCCCACATATCCACTGTTCTCATGCTGTCCATGACCTCTTGGACTTTTTCCCGTAAATCATCCAGACTGCCATTATTGTCAATGACTCGATGGAAACGATTGTAATCATCAAGCTCAGTCTCACTACTGTGAGAATCATCATTGCTAGCCTCACGATTAACCCGAATAAGAAAACCACCATGATCTCTGATGTAGTCAGCCTCATTCTTTAGCCTCACATCTGTGATCACTGAAAACATAGAACCATCTTCATCATCTGCATTAGCGCATAAGTTCAAACACATCTGCCTGATCCAATAATCCTCCCCATTGTAATACCTCCGAAACTCAACCCCCCACCATTGCAGCATTGGTCTCCAGCGATCTTTATCCATCTCAATCTCAGCCAATGAGACACCAGTCACCTCAGACACCTCCCGCTTCAACTCATCAGCAAATGCAACTCGTCTGGCAGGTAGTGGGGATCTACGGTTATGAAGTAAATCAATCACCATGCCTCCTACAGTGTCTTTGCCGCTACGCTTCTTACCTGATATTCCTATGACCATGGTGCTTATGTGGGTGTGTTTGCAGAATCCCCCGTGTGTGAGGCTTTTGATGGGGGTGGGGTGTTGGGATTGGTACCCCCCGATATATGGGTACCCCCATGGTCATTTTCAGCAGGATGGTCAGGTGGTGGTGGATCAGTGGTGAGTCTGGACTCAGATGCATCTGGTTCCTCCGTTCCAATAACATTTGCAGCGGATACAACATCCGTATTTAAACGAGCAGACTGGAGATGCATGAGCTGATCAGACGTAATAGTTGAATCGATCTTCTGAGTTCTAACATCAACTTTCTTGCTGGTTGCATACTCGTCTGAGAACCTGGCGCCAAGTAGCTTCATAGCCAGATGACCATCCCCATTAGCTATCCCATCGTTAACAGTTCTTAGAGCAAATGCTTGGTATTCTGTCTCTGCCTGTAGGAGAGAACTCCTAAAGTCAGAGTAGGTATCTAACCAACTATACAAAGCAGTATTACTGATCCCAACCATTGCTGCTGCTCTATTCACAGGCAGTCCACTCCTCAGATTCTTCAGAAATGACTCTACTCTTTCAGGAGTATAGGTCGTTGGTCTTCCCCCAATCTTGCCAGTCCCATTCTTCTCTAATTGTTTCCTCCTAGCATCATAGACACTAGGAGGCATTTGAATTGGTGCACTGTGCAGATCATCGAGATTCTTTCTTCTCTCTGCTACTTCCTCCTCAGTTAGTTTCACTACTTTACCAGGCACAGGTGGCTTGGATGTAGACTTTTTTCTTGCTGCTTTCTTTGCTGTCATAATTATTATTTATCTAAATTCACAACTGAGCCTGAGCCTTAACCATTGGCCACTGTAGGAGTGGACTTGAAGTGTGCTTCAGACCCAGTTGCTTAAATCATTCTTATCTGTGCAGGTTATCTCCCCGCTTATTGTTGCGATTATCTTCTTTGTCACTGGGGCTATTTAGCTTCTTCCAGTTCTTCATCTTTTCTGCATTGGAAGCTTTCACACTCACCACGCATCCGTTCTCTATTCCTAATATTCTTATATCTTCTGTCTCATTCTTCATTATTATATGTCTTTCTTGAGGCGTACATACACCTACAATCAATTTTTATTCCCCATCATGGTAGCCACAGCGGGTAATAGACAAACGTGTCTTAGAAAGCATTTTAGCAAACTTTGCTCTCTCCTCATCTGTCATCTGTCTCCTCGTCTCAGGTTTAGCCTCCACCTGCTTTGGTTTCTTGTACGGACTAGGTGACTCAATGCCACTAGCCAACTGTCGCAGGTGATGCTCCATAGCCTTCAACTGCTTGTACTGCTCTCGATCTTGTTTCTTGATCTTGTTGCCAGCAATGTCGTAAATGCCATTCTCCTCAAGTTGCCTCATCTGTTCTCTGACTGTGTCCAGTTGCAGCTTGTAGGAGTAGGTTTCTTTGGATGATAGTATTTTCATAGTTATCTAGACTGTAGCTATAGTTGCAATAATAGAGATAATAGAGAGAGTATTAATATATATAGATATATATATACTATTACTACTATTACTATTATTACGAAATAAATGCATCTAAGTTATTGTTTAGTAGTTGTTTACCAATGTAGTTTTTATATTTTTCTACAGTGATGTCCTTCTTCTCTTGTAGTTTTTATCTTTTTTTACATGCCAGAAATAGATCATATGATCGTCATAAACATAGTCCACTGGCATGATGTCGTAGTGTCGTTTCATAGTATTTTTCTCTTCCTGATATAAGTCCTAGCGAACTCTGAGAATTGTCTGAATTGTTTGTCATATGCAGGTCTAGTGTCTCTGAGGTTCTGCACCATCTTCTTTGCGTTGATTGCAGTGCAATGATCTTTCTTCCACCACTTACCTACTTTAGCGCAGGTGTAGCCTGAATCTCTTGCTATGAACATGCATACGTTCCTAGGCCACACAATGTCTACTGTACGAGTTTTTGACTTTAATTCCTCTAGTGGTATATCCCAGAACTCACTAGCCGCATCAGCAAGCAATTTGAGTTCTCTATTGCCGCCAGGTGGTAATGCTGGATATGACTTCAGTTCAGTTTCCATAGTTCCAATGCTGGTGATTCGTAGTTTCTGTCACTGCCTCTAGTCTTGTAGGTAGCTTTGACCACCACCCACTTATCTCCGTTTCTTTCTAAATCTTTTATCATATTACTAATTATCCACAATTCGTCTTGCTGGCGGCATGGAAAAGATATTGCCACACCACCCATTTCTTTAGCTTCATACTCAGTTATCGCTTGGTTGATTAAACTCATGATTAGGAATGTATTTCTTTGATTCTTGCCAGATCGTGGTAGCTGCACTGAATAGCCTCCATGCCGCTTGTAGCTCGGTTGGTGTCCACCTCTTCTCAATGACTGGTCTAGGATCTGTGGCACTTATAACCAAACTCATACAATTAGGATTTGGCCTCATTGTTTTCCTATATGCAGCTAACTGCCACACCCATGAATCGTGAAAAGATGGTTTCTTTTCAGCGTTCCAGCGTTGTGTCTTGTAATCAATCAGACACACGCCACGGACCCCATTGATCTCAGCCACTAGGTCAATAGTTCCACCATAACCTAGCTTCTTATTAACAACCGTTTTCTCTACTGCGATCACTCGCTTGAGGTTTTTCTGTGCCCATCTGATATATGTGTCTAAGTATGGAAATATCTCAGGATCTTCAGCCTCGTCATATTTACCTAGATTCCACATCTCAATGGCATTGTGCACTCTTGTGCCAAATCCTAGGATCTCGTTCTTATCCTGTTTGGCAAAACCATGCATCCTATCAATGTAGTCTTGTTCAGCCTCACCAGGCTTGTATGGGTTCTCGATGCATTTACGCACCATCATATCAGCTTTCCATTTGGTTAATTGAGGTTTCTCAATCATGCCTAGTATCCCAGACACACTAGGAACAAGATTCTGTTTCCTAGCATGTCTGAGAGTAGTAGGTTTACCATCTGACTGCCTATGACACGCATTCCCATCCATTGTGTACCAATGCTGGCTAGATGTTTGTGCGTTAGATTTATTGGGCAGTGGGATGATCATTAGAATGGTGAAGACTGGCGTTTCTCGTATGAGGTTTTCATCCTGTCTCTTGTCCCAGCAGGATCGTAATTGCCTGATGGTTTAAGATCAGTTTGGGATGGCATAATTGATCCTATATTAGCCCATTTCTTTTCTGGATCTACTTTGTCAGGATTGTGAATAATGTTGATCAGCGCATTCTTGCCAACCAATGACTTAACCATGTCAGGACCAGCAGGAGTCATCTCTAACTCTACCCCCCAACTGTCTAAAAATGGCTTGAGATGACCATTGTCGTTCAATGTAGCACTGAATGTGCGGTCAATGATGAATGGTCTTCCGTCCTCCATTAGTTTGTCTGATTCAAACATCAGACGCACTTTGGCCTTGGCTTTTGGGTATTGTGGATTGGTGGATGGAACAAGTCTCATCCCAGATTTGGGATCAGCCTCAATACCATATGCCTCGCCACAATCGATGACATCAACACACACACAATTTTGTGGTCCTGTTGGTGTCAGCTCGAACTCATTTTTCGTTTCTGCTATTATCATTTGTTTTATTAGTCTTTCTGTTTATTCCCGTAGGAAATTGACGCCCCAACTCAGAGAGAAAGTAAAACTGAGTTGAGGCAGTGAGGAGATAGCCTCCAAGCAAACCACTCCCCACTAAATTATTTATAATTAAGTATCTTGTTTAGGCCCAATTGGTCTTCTGTACATGCGCCTCCTATCCACCTTAGCCACTAAATCACTTTCTTTAATCAGTTTCAGCCAATCCTCAGCCTTTACAGTTATCAGCCAATCAGCATTCTTTTTCTTGTGTGCTACAACTGGGATTTGATGTGGCTTTGCGTCTCTAACTGCCTGGTCCATAGCGTTTTGGATGTTTAGCTTCTCTACAAATTTAACTTCGTGATGAAGACCTGGCAGACTGGGGCAGATAATGTCCGGTGCTTCTCCACCACCAGCATCTCTGCCAGCATTCTGACATCCTCTAAAAGCTTCAAATCCAGCCTCTCGTAATTTATCTCTCCACATACGTTCTCCTCTTGCGCCTTTGTTTCTACTGTTCATTTTGCCATTGATAAAACTGGTGGACTTGATTGTCTGTACCATGGCTGAGATGGTTTCTTTTCCATATTCTCATTCATCCATTTGACTGCCTTAGCCCAGTCTGCTGCTGCCATCTCATCGATTAGCTTTTGGTTTTCTTGTCTTCTTTTTCGTCCTTCAGCAAACAACGTGAAGTCTTCAATCGAGATCCTCCTAAGTTTACCAATCTTATGACTCCTCAACTTACCAGTCTTGATGTGCCGTCTGATGTTTCTCAGAGACATGTTCAGCTTTTCAGCGACCTCTTGTGCAGATAGATATTCAATCATGGTAAGATAGTTAGTTTTACAGAAATAACACCAGCGTCAGCGTCTCCACAGAGTCGAATAAACCCAGCTTTACTTAGGTCCACCTCTCTCTTGTACTGTCCTGATTTATCTTTTGTCCACGGTCCGCGATCTGAAACTGTGCCAATGATAAAACGATTTTTAGTTATGTTTACTTTTAGCTTAGTTCCAAATGGCAGTGTTCGATGCGCTATTATTGTGGGGTCACGATCATCAAAGACCGTCTTGCCATCAGCGCATAAATTTCCGCGGTAAGCTTTTCCATACCAAGAAGCTTTTACGGTCGGTTGTTCAGCGTATGGTCTACTGACCACCCAGCTAAACACTGCTACGCTTGCTATTATTGTAATTAGTATTTTCATTCTGATTTATTAAGAAAATCTTCTATCTATAAAAACATCCAAAACTTCTCTTTTAACTCTGCTTATACGATGCCCAAGTCGCACCACTTTGAGTTGCCGGTTCATAACCCATTTACGAACATTGCTAACTGATACTTGGAGTTGATCGGCAACTTGTTCATATGTAAGAAACTCATCTGAATTTGATATTTGCGGCTTTTGTCCGTTAAAATTGGAAGACTTAGTGGTTGATGAGTTAGTTTTTGATTGCATACTTGTTTTACGAATTAACTGCTCTAAAGCAAACGTCCTTGACCAGTTGTTATCGTCCGCAAAACTGTCTAACTGATTAAGATCAGATTCACGCAACCGTAAACTTATTTGCCTAGTAATATCTTTATTTTTACTTATTTTCATTCTGCTTTCTCTATCAACTCTTCAATCACACTTGTCATGTCTCTTCTGTTTATCACTGCAATGCGTTTGAGTTTATCTCTGTGCCATGGAGTTAGTCTGAAATGACATGATATCTTCTTCTGCTTAATTTCTACTTCTTTACTCATTATCCTCGTTGTAGTTTGTATTTCGGTTTTTCAGATGCCACATAGTGGTCAACTAAGATTTGCACAGTGTTGCCCATCATTTCTGCGACAACATGCAATGGCACATCAGCCTCTAATAACTGACATGCCCACTCTTTACGCAATTGATATGCAGTAAATCCAAATTGTTTCAAATGTGAATTGATCTTTTTAGTGAATCCATATTCTCGGTCATAATCTGTGCCAGGAAGAACAAACTCACCATCAGGATTTAGATTCAATAAAAACTGACGATCAGCCTCACTGAACCCATCAGGATATGGTATCTCTCGTTCTACTTCATTCTTCTTGGGCACAATACGATCATTCACAATGCAGTGAGGCAGTAGGTTGATTCGTTTAGCATGAGCCACCTCAATGTTTCTCTGAGCACTGATTCGCATCAATTCATAAAACCCAAACATGATTGGATCTTCATGCTTAACAACCTCACGGAAATACTTGTCTGCTCTAAAATGTCTATCATCTTGTGGTCGTTTGTATTTGGTGGCTTTGAAGCGAAGAACTTTGAGATCAGTAAAATTAAATGAGTCAGCAATGTTGTAATATTTCATCATGCTACGCTTGAACAATCCATACTTAGCTTGGCGCAATGACACATTGAGTTTCTTCTTTATTGTGAGTTTCTGCTCAGGAGTTTTGCCTCGATTAATCTCAGCCTCCATCCACCTCTCGCACAGATCTTTTGTGCACTCATGTGGGTGGTGGGACTCAGTATGTCCTATGCCTCGTAGGAATCTTCTCATGGCAGTTTTAGCACTACTAACCTGCTTCTCACCATTGTCTGAATGAGTGTCTAGCAAATGGAATATTTGAGACCAAGTGTGCAACTGCTGAGGTAGAACAAGCTTAGGCAAGTCAATCTGAGGACTATTGAATCTTTTAATCTCCTCAATGATGTCCTCGGCAGCATCATACTTGTTATCCGCTTTAGACTTGATGAACTTGTCAATCTTCCTGGCTCTGTGCCTCAAGCGATATGACCACCAACCCCGCTTAGTCTTCTCAAGCTTCTTTTGAATGGCACGATTGCCGTGGATTGGTATTTGAATCATTTTAGCTTTCTTGGTTTCTCGAACTGGGGTGACCATACACCTGTGTGTACATCTGTCAACACAGTTTATGTAAAATATTTATTTTTTCTCAGTTTGAAACTCCCCGCAAACTCACCACACAAATGAGACACCATGTGACACTCTATGTCACTCAGTGGCACTGTAAACTGGTAATCAGTTAGGACCATTAAATCCGTTTTATTGTTGGTACATTGAGGAAAGAAGAAGATTTCTTAGAAGAAAGAGTGGTGGCTGGACCCGGAATCGAACCGGGGACACACGGATTTTCAATCCTAAGCCATTTATCTTTTTTTCTAGGAAAAAGACTTATTCACCATTCAATTGCTGAAACTCACCACAAACTCACCACACTTTAACCAAATCATTTCAACAGATGCCATGCGTCTCTGTATTTCTCATAGTTAGCATTAGCGCGGGAGGTTAACCCGTCTGGATAGAATGTTAGGTTCTTGGTCTGCGCTGCATCAGCAGGCAAGACGTAGGTAGCATGGTGGTGGTGTAGGTAGCAAATCAAATAATCGTACAATTTAGGATCAGAAGCGCATTTGACATCTTGCCCACTCGCATTTGTCCTAGGAACGAATTTGGTTTTGATTTGTACTCGGCTGAGTTTGCCACCCCAGGAGCAAATAAAATCTACCCCGGCAGTGGCTTTGTTTGCCGCCCAGAAGATTTCAAAGCCAAGCTCAACTAGCCTTGCGGCTACCAGTAGCTCGCCCACTGCGCCCACTCTTGATTTTTGCCATCGATCCGTAGATGTAGGCATTGGCCCGATCCCCCGTCAATCCGCGTTTCTTCGCGGAGCTTTTCAATTTATTGTGTATCTTCTTCGGCATCGTTATTAGGTTCAAAATTATGTGCCAACCAATCACTGAACGTCTCATCCATATCTGGATAATGAACTGAGACCCACAATTGTAACGGGGTTCTCTTTACACCAGCAAATCTAAAATAGGTGTCTGCCATATCCTCCATCATTTTAAGCTCCTCCCCGGATGGTAGAATAATATTTGCAAAACCTGTACCTCTCTCGTTTTTGATCAATGAGGTTAACTCGATGTCAGAAAAAGCCTCAATCTGTTCCTCAACCTGATCTAATTGCTCTAAAGCTTCATCATTAGTCTGCACTTTTTGCGGATTGGCTAATGCTGCCTCTAGTCTTGCGTCTACGGCATTTGAGTCTTTCTGCGCTATAATGTCCTTCTTGACCTGCTGTTTGTTGATCCTGCTGTCAACTGGGGCCAAGTTTTTTTCCAAATTATTCATGGAAAGTATATTTTCCAATTTAGACAGTTGATCAACTAAAACTGAATCTAAAACACTCTCATCCAACTTTTTTAGTTCAGCCTTAGTGTATTTGTCTTGAACATTGTCTTTAATTTTTCCAAAGAGTCCAACAGCAGCAGTTAGGTTAGGAAACATCCTGCTAATAAAATCATCACGCTTAGGTGCTGGGACTGAATAGTCTGCATCATATTCATCGATGCTTTCAGCCAGAGGTGCTTTGAACCTGTCACTATCAGTATATCGTTTTACTGTCGTGACTTCTTCAACCACTGGCGCAGATTTCTTCTGCGACATTTCCATGAGTCTCTGACCAAGTTTCTTTCTGCTCATTTTAGAATCTTTTTAATTTGGTGCATCTTCACCAACTCAACAGGAATGTCCTCAATCTCGTCTGCGGCTAAATCAGATAGTTTTTTATTTTCGCCTGGGTAAGCTAATCTTAGCCAATTTTCGAGTGTAACTTCCTCGCCAAACTCTTTTAGTTTTTTACTTATCGGGTCCATACCAAGTGGGATTTCTAATGCCACCAAATGCATCACTTATCTTGTTTCTTGTTTCCTCAAGAGACAACTTGCCATTATTGTAATCGTTCCAAATACCATCAGCAATTTTTATGTTCTTTTTGTTTTTCATTCTTTGAGGAAACAAACCTCTAACTGCTTCCCAGGTAATTGACTGCATTTCACGAGGAAGAACTCCTCGTTGTTTTGCTGCTTTACGGTAAGCATCTGCATAAATTCCGTAAGTTCCTTTGCCTCCTGTGATTGTGCTATTAGGCACACCTGATCCAAAGTTATGACTAACCTCAGTGCTTTTAGCAGATAGAGGTTTAAGTAATGCTGCTGCAACTGCATGAGTGTCAATAGTTACATCTTCTTTAGCTAACTTAGGTAAAAGTATATTGTTGTTAAAATTTCTAACTTTATGCTGAACTCCTAATTGATCTGATATATTCTTTTTAGTTGGGTTTTCTAAAATACTAATAGCTTTCATATATGATGTAGAAGATGGGTGTATAATTCTTCCAAGAGAACCATCATTATTAACTTTAGAATCCATCATGCGACCTTCTGGGCTAACAACTGGAAACGATTGAGGTCTGTATGTTTGATCATACAAGCGCATAAAATATGCTTTTTCTACGACATCAAGATCATTGAATTTTTTACCATTCATCGTCTTAATGATTTTCATAATAAGCGGGTCTTTAGAAAATTGATCTATTTCTTTAGCTTTAGTTATCATCTCCTGATTGACAGGAAAATTTTGTTTGTTTTTATATCCATCAATAACCCGTTCGGCTAATGATACATTCATGAACCAATCTTTCTGTGGTGACAATACTGCAATCACTCCAGCCGATTCCGCATTAGTTAAACCGTATTTTTTTGCCCAGTCATTAGTAATTTTTCGCGCCCCATCATACCATAATTTGCTACGTTTTCTAATATTCTCAGGAACTTTGTCATATAACCAAAGCAAGTTAGAAACTGACATGTCTTGCAATTCTTTATTTACGGAAGACAAATCACGTTTTTTTGTTCTAATGTGAGGATATTTAGCTATTGTTGAAGCCAATACATCTTGCTTTTCTTTTGGTAACAAAAATATCGCATTGTTATCTATTAACAAAACAGATGCTAATGGATCTTCTGTAGCAGCAACGCCAGTTGGTAGTCTAGTGCTTACTCGGTTTTTTCTGTCAGCACGTTCTGCTGGCATAAACCTAACCTGACCCCCCATGACTCCATCCTCACCTCGCATTTGCGGTGTGATGTCTATGGCTTTGAAAGAATTTAATTCTCCGCTTGTGCTTTCTCCATCAATTGCATCACTTTCAAAAGAACCGCTCATCGCGTCTTCTTCAAATTGATTTGTACGAATCCCCACATCCTCGACTTTAGCACCAAACTTCTTGCCGTATTTTCTGAGGAATTGCGGGATCATTTTGTCGTACAAATTGAATGCCCAATCGCCCCCAACTTCGAGGTCTAGTCCTCGTAAAAATTTTGTTTGTGGTTTCTCGCCAAAATCAGTCCAAGCATCTCTTTCTTCTCTTGATAAAAACGCCCAATCTGATTTTGCTGAACCTGGCAAGTTGATTGAATCAGGATCAGCTTGCTGTCCTTCGTTTTTTTTCATTTTTTCAGCAATGTCTTTACCCACAAAGTTAGCTAACCTCGATTCTGGTACCGTCTTACTAATCACCTGATCACCATCTTTTCCAACCTCAATACGATAACTGCCGTCAGGAGTTTTTCTATAAGCTAAGAAGTCTGCTTGATTGCTTAACTTGTACCGAGCAGATGTCTGTTTTCCATCGATAAACGCCAACTTGTCATATCCGTTTTCAGCGGCATAGCGCAGCATTCTCTTGGTTGCTAACTCATGCCATGATGATTTGAATGGTGCGTCTGGGACTTCTTCTCCGTACCCACTCTTCCGTCCTGCTGAGTGCCAATCAGATTGAAGTTCTTCAACGAATAAAATCTTCTCACCATTCGGCCCGATGCGGTCGTTGAATCGTACATGAGCTAAGATGTTGGGTTCATCGAAATGAGATGATTGGAAATTTTTGTTTCTGTTAAATCTTACTAGTCCTTCATCTACATAAAATTTAGAAAGCTTGTTTTCAATTTCTGACAGACTGTCTGTGACATAATCAACATTGTCATACATTTTTTCATCAGAATGTAACTCCCGATTATTTGATAAAAAATCACCATCTTTTTTGACTCCTATTTCCCCCCCAATTTTGTACCGAAGAACATGATCTAAATTGTCATATCCTTCATATTCTGCGCTATCTTTAACTGAAATTTTTTCAGGTGCACCCAAAACATCTCTTGGGTTTTCTTTTATTTTCGGCAACCTCAACAGCATCTCTTTATAGCTACCATCTTCTGAGCCAGGTAGTTGGTATTCTTCGTATTGGGTTGGGGAAGTTTCTTTGTTGGGATCAATTGGAGTATAACGATCACCACTAAACATAGTCTCTTCCAACTGAATATCGTTCTCTCGGATGAAGTCTACAAGCTCGTCCTTAGTAACTTGCTTCTTACCTCGTAAATAATCCTCCAAGCCTAGCCATTGAAGTTCTTCTTGCTTCACGCCTGGTTGCTTCTTGATCGTCGCTAACATCTGATCGCCCGATCCTTGATTTGGGATCTTGTCTCCCATGGCTACCTGCTCTACTCGACTGAAGAAACCTAAATCATCTTGCACCGGGCGAGGTTCTGCTGTTCTAAAGATTTGGTTTCTAAATTCTTTATTCCCCGGCATATACCTAGCCTTAGCTTTGTGGTAATTGACAGGATAACTTTGGCCCATGCCACGAGCAACTTCTCTCATCCTGTCAAACCTGAGACTAATAAAGAGCTTAGAATCTTGTTTTGATCTGTTCCAATCTCTTACACTAGGATCATCTGGTTTTACTCCTAAGAATGAATATAATTTTTCTTTCTTCATTCCATCAGGAAATTTAACTGTTGTATCGTTCAAGTAATGAGTATCTAACAGTTTCATCATATCTGTGCGGAACTCATCCACATTCACTCTACCGTCTGAATCAGCCCAGTCTGACCAAAACTTTCTTTTTCCCGTTTGACCTAACCACCTGTTTATCTTGTTTTCAAAATAGCCAATGTTAAAAACTTTAGCATTAAAATTTCCTGCCCCACTGATCTCCATGCCAAATGGTGTGAACAGTTGCACCTTCATCCGTGCTTTTGAGTCATAACCTCTACCAGAAATAGCTTTCCAATAGTCTGCCAAGAATGGTGCCCCGGTGCCTTCTTTGATGGCATCATTCATCATCTTGATAGTGGCTTTTAGGTCAGGATGAACAACATCATCATCAGCACCCATAATTGCATCCATCTGTCGGTCATCAAAATATGAGCCTCTAAAATTTGTTTTACCTGTCTTCTCGTTAGTCTTAGCTTTTACAGTAGGAGTGTCAGGTACATCATCGTTAACGTCATCAGTAACATCTTTAAGCGCAGCAACTAACATCTCAACACGCTTCTTCTCCATGCGTGTTCTTTCTGCTGGTGTTGTAAATGCAGGTTTCTGTCCAGGTTGCCATTTGCCACCAGTTGAGTTTAAAACATTTCCGTCTTTATCAGTCTTCAGCCAACCACTCCTAGCCCAGCGTTTTACTTCTGTCTCTGGGATCTTTGGTGTGCCGTCTGGGTTTTTCTTTAGTAAATCTTTTGCGTTAACCGTTACTTCTGATCCACCCGTGTCGCTTGTTTCAGAAACTCGATCTATTAGCTTATCTTTCTCAGTGATGTATTGTGCAAGAAGATGTTCAATCTCAGGTGACATTAACACTTCTTTACCTGCTAGTTTCTGCTTTGCTTCAAGACCAGAAAGTTCTTTTTCAAGTAGTCTTAGAGTAGGTTCATCAGCTTCAGGTTTGGCACGTTCATCTTTTATCTTATTCTTAACATCAGAAATGCTTTTGCTTTGATCAGGATATTTAAACAACGCACTAGTGGCAGTCATTTCTCCCCGTGGGTTTCCTGCTAAATCAAATTCTACACCACTAGCCTCAAGCGTTTTCTTTAACCTGCCAAGCACGTTAAACTTCAACTTGTCGATGTTCATCCCAAGAAATTTATCTTTAAAATAATCTTTCTTGAGAGTGATGTTTCTAGCTTTGCGAATAATACCGTGTCTGGCTGATTCACCAAACATAGCAAAATAATCAGACATCAACTCTCGTGCCATGTAGTCACGTTTTGATGCATCAGGTAACGCATTGAATGCGTCCAGTTCTTTCTTGTTTGACTCCTGATCTTCTAAAAGCTTGTTCAGTTCATCCTGTTTTTTTGCCAACTCAGCAGTGCTTTCAGGTTTAACTTTTTTGATCTCTGCTTTCTTTGAAATTATTTCACTGGTTAGATCTGGGTATAACTGACCATTATATTGATCAGCAAAACTTAACATGTCTGACTGTGAGTAAAGACCTGGCTTCATCATTCCACCATCTGGCGCATAAGTACCAAAGATCGTTTGTGCTAGGTCAGTTTGAATATCTTGTAATGGATCAGATTCAAATGACTCCCCAGATTCTTCATCTAATTTTTTCTTTAACGAACTCCATTTTTCGCTGGGGTGAAACACTTCATGAAATAACGTAAAACTAGGAGTCTCTGCATCAGTGTTAATGTAAATCGTGTTACTGTCTGAATCATAGAATCCAGCCACACCGTCTCTAGCAATACCACCAGTCTTTGCTTGGATCTCCTGAGTGTCTCCAATAAAAAAATTAGTATCTTTACCCGTATCTCTTCTAGCACCCATGAGCCAATCAACTGCTTCAGCCTGAGAAGCTAAATCATCAACTGATAAGTTTCTGTTTGGATCTACAAATCTGGCTCTCTGTTGCTCTGGTAAACCAGAGAGAAATCTTTTGACAACTGCCTCAGATGCCATTTGATGCATTGGAGTCTCTTTGAGGCGTAACCTCATCCCCGCATCAGGTACACCACCTCGACTGATTTCAACTCTTGCTAACTGATTAAATGCTTTAGCTGAGAGTAAACCAGCAGGAGCTGCAATTGTGCCTAAACCCATTCCAGCTATCCATCCTGGGTTAGTTGGGTCATACGGCATCATAGCACCCAAACCTGCACCTATTCCTGCGCCAATAGTGACCGTGTCAGCCATTTGTCCTGCGCCAGAGAGTAGTTTGTTTGCTACTCTATTATCGACTGTTACAAACAGTTTTGCTACGTCTTCACGCATTGGCCTAATCTTGGCAACTGTGCCTAGACCACTAGTTCTGATTGAGTTGATTTTTGCAGCTTGTGCAGCACCTCCAATGCGTTGTGCGCCTTTTTCAATAACTTCACCAAGCCCAATAAATTTTCCTGACTCTAACGCAAACCTACCACCAAATGCCCCACCAAGTGCACCTACAATCTCTTGTCCTTCTGGGGCAGAATACGCACCTGCACCTGCACCAATTCCATATTGAAGAGTCTTTGCTAACTTTGGATTTTTAGCCCCAAAGATTGCTGCTTTAGTAGCTGCTTTTTGAACACCACGACCAACTTTTTCTACTCCAGAACCAATACCACTAACACTAGTAGTAATTGGCTTTGCTAGAAATTCTCCAAGTTGTTTTGCTGCTTTAGAACCTGCTGCGGCGCCAGCAGTTTTAATCATCTTCTTAGCGTATTGATTAGTAATTTTAGGTGCTTTTCTTGCTACTGCTGCACCAACTTTCACCAAACCTCCTCCAACTAAATAAGTGGGGTCAAATATCAAACTGAGTGAATCTGCTACCTCTGGATCAATCCCATCATCATAAACCTCGGCCAACTCATCAGCACCAAAATATCTGGCAACATCGCCTAGTCGTGATTTTCTCAGTTCAAGTTGCCTGAAAATCTCATTTCCAAATTCTTTATATGCCGCATAACTTGCCTGATCTTCTTCTTCTTTTGTGCGGAATGGTTTTGCTGCAAATCTACCAATGCCTCCACTGATTAGTCTCAAGCCTTCAGTTGCTGCTAAGAATGATTCTGGTATGTTGGCTGATGCTTCAAGCAAGCCTTCTTCTTTGATCTTACCGGGTATCTTTCCAAACCCACCCGCTAATCCAATTACTGCTTGTTTTGCTATGGGATACCAATCAACCCCGTCATCTTCTTTTCTCTTCCACTCCTCAAACGTCATTATCCCACGGTCATCGTGGGTCTCAATAGCACTTTCAATTTTTCCAGCTTCATTGTAAACAGGTCGATAAGTGGGACGGTATATCTTCTTCTTATTGTTATCGTAGACTGGGACATCAGTTTGTTTTCCACTGGAATCTATCCATGGAATAGTCTCTTCAAACTCAACTTCCTCAAAATTTTGTATCGGTTGTTCTTCATCAAGTGTGAACGTGTACTCCTCAATAGGTTCACTTATTGTGGGAGAAGATAACTGCCTAGACAATCTATCAGCAGATGGTTTCAATGGGTCAGCCATTAGAGTTTAGACAGGTTTTCTTTGTTCTTTTTAATAGACTCGATAAGTTGTTTTCTTCTCTTCTCCGTGTCTCGATCAGATTTAGTGTTAGTAGTAATTGGAACGTAAGATGGACCTCTATTTGGGTTTGGTGGAGATGGCAACTTATCTAATTGCTCTTGAAGAACATTAATTCTTTTTTTGATTAGTGTTTTTTTGTCTATCTCATCTGAACTAGGCGCAGGTTTAGGTAATAAACTGTTAGCTGGGTCTGGTCTAGGTGCAGGTGGAGTTGTAGAGTCAGTCCGTCTTTCAAGACTAATGTTATGCGTCTTGCCTGTGCTCTTATCTAGAATCTGAATTTTGTTTGATCCAGTAGAAATTATTTCAGCTTTTTCCTCATCACTAAGCTGATCTTTACCTCTAAATTCTTCAACCTCAACTACTGGTCTGTCTTGGGATGCTTCTTCTGCTTCTTCTTCACCGAGGAGTCTGTTTGCGGTAGACCTCAAAGATTTCAAACCTGGAAGAAGTCCTGAAACGTCAATTTTACTTTCAGCCATACCTCTAAGTTTGTCTTCGTAAGAATTAGAAACCATTTTAATTGCTGCTGAAGTCAAAAGTTTATTGATTTCTTCAGGAGAATTTAACGTCCCAAGTGTTCTAGAATACAACTTTACATCGTCATCAGTTAAAACGCCAACCTCTCCAAATACACCACGAGCGAAACCGGGAATAATTGTTGTTATCTGAGCTTTAAGCCTTTGAGCTTTCACATCCCATGGATTAGCAGATCTAAAAATTCCAACAATTGGCCCGGTGTCTCCCACTACTTTTAATTGTTCGTCAAGTTCTTCCAATCGAGCGAGTGTGAATTTATATTTACTTAATGCTAGACGCTCACTCTCACCAGGTGCTTTTGTGTGAACATTTGACGCTCCAATAATTGTGTCAGTGTCGTTACTTTTAACCGCATTTGCCCACCGTTTTTGCCGAGCAACAATGACTGGTGTTTGCATTTCTTTAGGCATTCCAGCAGTTGGTGCACCAGATATAATCATGCTTTCAAATGAGTCTCCTCCATATAAAGCTTTTTGTTTTTTCTTTATTGCATCTACTTCTTTCTCAAGTTTGTAATTATCAATAAAATTATTCATTGCTGGCATATCAAACTGAGTTTTCCCATCTGGGTTTAGAATAAAACTTCCATCTTTGTTCCTCTTATAAATTGGATCAATTTCTCCACTGACTGTTTTGTAATTTTCAACTGTAAGAAAACGGTTACGATCTTCTGCTAATAATACTGGGTATCCTTCTTTTGCCTCAAATGATTTTGTTATATTTCCGTATTGTTTCCAAGTAGCTGGGTCTCTAAGAATAGTTGGCTCAACTGATGACTTTAAATCTGCATAGAATTGCCGTCCTTCAAGAGTAGAAAAATCAATTTCACCTGAAGCAAGTGCTTCTGGCAGATAATCAACAAATTTGTCTTTTGCCGTTTGTGCAGCTAATTCATTATCAATCTTTTCTTTCCGTTGTTGTTGCTCATATTTGAATTGCGTCTTGACCATGTCTAGACGTTTCTTCTGCATGGCATTATTAGCAGCACTATTCCATATAGCCTGCCCCGCTCTTAGCCCACTTGCAAATGCTGATCCCGCGCTCATTGTTCTATTAAATATATTTATCTGCTATTTTTCCAGTTGCTACACCAGTCGCTAAACCTAAAAGTTGTGCCCCAATTGGTTGCTGATTAGCGGCGTAATTCATTCGAGTGTTGTACCCGCTCATCATGTAGCTTTCACCTCTTGCTCCTGCATTTGGGTCTAATGCTAAACCTGATTGAACACCTACCGGGTTAAACGGTGACGCGCCTGCTTGTGCTCCACTTAATGCTCCAATTTGATTTATTGGTGTGTTGCCACTTAAAAATGATGCAGCATTAGCCAGGTTCTGTTGTTTCAATGCTAGACCAGCGTAGCCTTTGCTCATAGCTTCAGATGCAACTGCTGCTGTCCCATAAACATTACCTCTAGATGTCTGTGCGTATTGTTCAGCCTCTTCTACTTGTTTATCCATCTCTGGTGACAATCGACCTCCTGCCATCAAACCTCGTTTAGCGTCATCACCTAACATCTCTCGAATTTCATAACCAGTTGGGTCTGCTGCTTTCAGTTCTTCCATACGTTGTTGAACAAAATCTTTTCCGTATTTCTTCTGCACATCGAGCATTGTCTTAGCCATTTTATCTGCTGACTCAGCAGCAAAATCCATGTCTGCTCTTGTTGAATCTTCATCTGAAAAGCCTTTGAAATCATAGGTAACATCTTTGAATCCAGTCTTGTTGCCTTTACCGTCAAATGTTGGAACTTTTAAATCAATTTTCTTACCGAACTTAGCGGCATTGTTGATCATTTTTTTAATCGCCAATGTTTCAGCATCTGCCCACACTCCGGCTTCGTTTGCTCCAGCCATGTTCGGAGCTTCTTGTTCGTCTTGTGAATATGCTCCCATATCTAAAATTCCTCCTTCAAAAACAATTCTCTAATTTTTAAACTTATTTTTCTCATATGTTCGTTTCCCCCGGTTAGGTATGCAACTAGCAGAACTAACTCAGTAAGTTGGTCTCTAATAACTAGAGCATAATTCTTTCTAGTTGTATCTTTTTCCATCCAATCGTTGCTGTCTATCCATGCGTTTAAACTTGTTAAATGTAATGGAAGTAAAGTTGTTTTATGAACGTGAAAGAATGGGTTGCTCGGTAGATCTACTAATAATAATTGCGCTAATTTATATTTAGAATCAACATCAACTTCATCAGGCTTGTCTACTAAATCATCAATAATTCTTGCGACCCGCGAGATGATAGACAAATAGCCCCAAGCATCAGTGTTTCCGTTGGAACTTAGCCTAATTGCTTCATGCACTTTCTCGTCGTAGGTCACGATTCCACCCCCACACTGTTAAGAAATCCTCCAGCATAAATTGATCTTAATGCTAAATATTTACTGTCTGTTCCAGCGTTATCTGATTGCTGAAATTTGAACTGCAACTCACGGAACTCTGGGTATTGAGTCATTGAATATCTAAACCTAGTTAATAATCCGCTCCCAAGCGTTGATGGCAGTGGGAAAGTTAATCTTAATTCTCCTGTTCCAGTGTCTAGTTCATCAGCTAAATTGTCTGTCTGTTCTGCTCCATCGAGGATAACCCCAATATCAATAACTGCATTACTTCGATCAAACTCAAACTCAGCGAACTCAGCATCTTTGCTGGTAGTCTGCTCGTTGAATGTGAAAGCTCTAGTTAACGCTTCCCAACCGGTGTCCATTGAGAGAAAAGCTTCAAAATCAGCATTACCTGCTCCTGCATGACTAGTAACAATCGTAGGAGCGGAAGTGTAACCCGTTCCACTGTTTGTAATTGTAACAGAATTAATTACTCCCCCACTCACGGTATAGGTTCCAGCAAAGCTAGATCCTCCTCCTCCCGTTGCACTTAATGTTCCAGCGGTATAACCAGTGCCTCCGTTTTTAATCCGAACATCATCAACTCCTGTAGAAGTTCTTATTTTATCTTGAAAATCCGTATCTACTAAATTTCTATCTTCAACAAAATCCCGGTATTGCAATGGATTACCAACTTTATCCAGGCTAATTAAATACGGTTTGCCTCCACTAAACTGAGTCACCGCATACTGGTATGGATTTATGTAACTTGATGGAACTCCGCTTGTAACAGTCACATCTCCATTCCAAATACCCATCCAGGACTGGGTGTTAGTATTGAAGACTATTGTAGTGTCGTTGACTGTGCTTGCCCCAGTTGGGACAGATAGTAAATATCTGTTGTTCCAGAATACTGATGTAGCATTTTCAACCGCAGACCAATTAATCTTATCAATAACATCTTGTATTGGATAACTAATGACACCTACATCAGATGCCACCATGTTTTCTTCCATGGTCCGTCTAATTGATCGGACTCCTGTGCGAGAAAGAAAAAATAGATCTTCTCCAACCTGAGCTATAGAACCATTAGCAACACATCCTGTGGTCGCTGAGATTGTTCTAATTGTGAAGTCTGCTGTAGTTGGAGCAGTTCCACTTGCAGCAGGTGCACCTCCAGTATCAACTACATAACAACTGTTTTTACAAAAAACTACTATGTTAAAAGCTACCCAGCTTGCTAACCCGGTTACCGGGTCACCTAGTCCCACTTTAAATGGCAAATTTGCTGTGCCCCCAAATGTAGTTTCATAGGCTGGAGTTATGGCAGCATTACCGTCTCCAGCATGACTAGGAACTATTGTAGGAAGAGATGTGTAACCACTACCACTATTAGTAATTGTGACTGTTTTAATTACTCCTGCATCAACTGTATAACTTCCTGCAAAACCTGATCCTCCTCCACCAGTGGCACTAAGTGTTCCAGCGGTATAACCAGTGCCCCCATTAGTGATCGTTAAAGATCCAATTGCCTGGGTATAATTAGGAAGAAATTCAGAAACATGTATTTGATCATCGCTGGGTTGATAAGCAAATATTCTAAAATTATTGTTAACTAAATATTTAGAGTTAATTGGTCCATCAGCTATTTCTTTAACAACGTAAGTAGAACCACTGTTATCCCAAGAAATTTGGCCTATTCTGTTATTATTAGAATGACTAGCAAAAAACAACTTGTCAGCAATTTGGCAAGTGTAAACCCGGTTAGTTGTGCTGTTTGTAAAACCAGTTCCTAGTCCTGACACACTAACTGTACCACTAGAATTTATTGAGTATGCATTTGAATTAACAAATGCAATTAAGGCCTCTTTAGCATCAGTGTCATAGTAAGCTAACGCTTGTGTGTTGATTGAGGCTGATGAACTGCCTAGTAAATCAGCAAATCGATGAAATCCTCGTCTAGATTTTAGAACACCATTCTTTGGAGCGTCTAAGTCTTTAAGCGATTCTGCCTGACTTTCGTTTAGAAGATTCTCGCGGAAGTTAGATATTTGCCCACCTACGAAACTAGCCTGACGATCATATTGAACCGGGTCATCAAGTCCATCATTATAATAAACAGGCATAACTTAAAATCCAAAATCATTTCTACTGTAACCCATGCCATAGACATCTGGTATCAATCGAGTTTGTTTTGCAGACTGGTTGCTCTCTTGATCACGAGCCACCTGCATTAATGCATTAGCTTGTTGGTGTTCTAATTGAGCTTTACCAAATTGTCTCGACCTCTTCAACATGTCACCAGTTGCAAAATGAATCAGCACGTTATCAATGCCGCTAATCATTGGTGAATCATAATCACCAATCATAGGCTGAGTTTTTCTTTTACCAATAACATACAAGTTCTTAGGATCACTTGCGTCATATTTAGGTTTGTCAAAAAACTTAACTCTTTGGAATTTACTTACATTCTCCCATTCAGGCCAAAAGAAATACTTACTTGCGTCAGTAGCACTTCTAACCTGGACATGTCCTGTGGTAGTTTCTTTGCTTATTGAATGAACTGCTGACCATACATTTGATGTGGTAACACTAGAAGCTAGTGTTACTGTCTCTTTTTGCATAGTTAGTTCCTGCCCGTATAGTTCACCAACAATTGTGATTTTCTTACCGTTGTCAGAACTGTCCGAGGAAAGAAACTCAATAGCACCATAAGCAGGATCAAAATTAATACCTGAGCTGTCAATAACAGAAAACTGAGCAGTGTTTGCATTTTTCTTAAATGAATCCGGGTCAGTCATTAACTCAGTTATGAGTTGTGTTGGTAACAGATTTTGTTCGTTATAACTAATACCTAAAATAGTCTCAAATTTCTGAGGACAAACCATCTCATCAGCTAACTCGCTTACAATTGCAGTTGCAGTTGCTCCATCTCCTGCTCCCCCAGTAAATGTTATTGTTGGCGCGGAGGTGTATCCTGATCCTGAGTTTTGGATGTAAACTTTTGCAACTGCTCCCCCACCAATCTCACAAGCAGCAGTAGCATTGCTCCCAGCACCACCAGAAAAACCAACAGTGGGTGCGGAGGTGTATCCTGATCCTCCATTGTCTAAAATAATCTGAGTTATCCTGCCATCGTATGGCAGTGTCATTTGTTCAACATCAATTGTCTCTCTCCATAACCCAGAGTTAATAATGTTTTCATGATGTTGCCGTATAAATTCTTTGCACCTAGTTTTGGATGTGTCATCCGTTTTGTTGACCAGGTTGCAAACGTATGTGGCAATATCTGTTAAAGTCATTTATGCTCCTACTACTGCGTATAGTTCCCACTTGGTTGTATTCAGACTAACAATACCTGGGGATGTCCCAGATGAACCACTCGGCTTGTCGTAAAATGATAAGCTAAAATCGGGATGAGTTACATACCATATATTCGTGCCGTCTGCTCCAAATGTACAAACACTGTTAGACCAATAAGACGCTTTCTTCCATAATCTGTCTCCAACAACAAAATTATTGTCGACGCTTGTGCATTGCAGGAAAAAATCAAGTGACACTGGGGGTGCCCCGCAACCGTGCGCCGCCAAAACATAACTACCTGCTGCTGGAACATTGCCCATAGAAACTGTTTTGTTGTGAATTTTCCAAGACGGGGCACTGGTGCCTGCAGAAGTTAAAACTGCTGGGGTAGTGTCATTTCTTGTCAATTCTGTCGGAACTCCACTTGATCCGTAAACAATTACTCCAGGTTTATTGTCAAAGCTATGAGAAATCTTGGCCGGGTTAATAGCATCATCTTTTACCATTGCATTTGCAATTGAGTTAGACGCTATTTCTAAATAAAAATTAGATGCAGTGCTAGTTATAGTAATATCGCCAGCAGTTCCACTATCAAATGTTTTGCTTTTAATATCGGTCCCATCACCACTAAGAAAAGCGTTGTTAGTTTTTGCGTTTAAATCAGATGCCGCTCCCGAAGAATTTCCAACTTTTACAGTTCCTCGTGTCATTCCAGACAACTTAGTATTTGTAACAGAATTACTGACTAACTCATTAGTGCCCACTGAGTTGTTAGTCATGTTGTCGTTTACTACTGAATTATTTGCCAACTTGCCAGGAGCAATACCCCCATCATCAATTGAACAATTAGCTACTATGTTATTCAGCTTTGCAGCAGTGACCGTATCACCATCGCTAAATGTCTGAGTGGTTGTTAATCCTGCCATTTGAGCCTCCTAGCTTGCTTTCTTAACGACTTTTTTCTTTGGTGCTGGTGCAACACTACTTGCCGCCTCAACTGCCGCTTCAGCTACATTCTGAGTCTTGTAGATTCCGTGCCTCAAGAAAATCGCTAAAATACTAGTAAGAGTTGCGTTTAAAAACTCGGCTAGATTTATATCTGAAGATATATATAGTCCTAGACTAGAAATGATTCCTGCTAGTCCCGCGTATAATGTTTTTGATTTCCACATGATTAATATTTCTTTTTTGCTGTTTTTGCAGATTTCTTAAAAGCTTTGGCAGTGGGGGCACCAGCAGAACCTGGCTTTCTCATCTTTTCTCCACTACCAGATTTAATACGCTTTTTCTTAGCGTGAATATTTTTATATAGACTCATGTTATTTATTTTTTATTAAATGTTTGATCTTCAAGATTATATAAATTAAAGACGCCAAACTTATTCCAACTTTTAGAATTAAATCTATCTCCACCATCCAATTAAAAATCCCAGTCGCACTGGCGATTGCAACTTTAATATCGTCAAAGTTCACTTAGCTTTTCAAAGACAAATTAAAAGACTAACAGTTTATTCTGCCGCTTCTTCAGAATCGTCTGCATCAGATGAATCATCAACTGTGACATCATCAGATTCTTCTTCCTCAACTGGAGCACGTTGTAGTCCAAGCTGGGCTAAAGCTAAATCGCCCACATAAATAGCGTCACTTTTATCAGACCCCCAAGCATCCCAAGTTGGGCCGGATACATTCAGTAAAGTTGAAACGAGTGGGTTATTACCCCAAACATCTTCGCCTTCAGGATTCGTAAACTTGCCCCAACCAACTACGCTGAACTGCATTCCAAATTCTTGGGCTGAGTTTAGTGATACCGCTACTTTAGAAACGTTTAACTCTGCTGTAGGTATTGTATTTATTTCGATCATTGTTCTACTCGTTAGATTCTTCCACTGGTTCCTCGACTGGTTCCGGTTCTGGTTCTGGTTGCCACGGCAAACCGTGGTTTTGGCTTGGTGTTTTTAATGCATCCAAGTTCCTACCAACCGTCAACTCGATATTAGCTACACTTGCCTCTCCAAGTTTTTCTTTTGTCCAAGTGATAGCTTGCTCCTCAGTTACATCAGCATACGGCACAGAGAACGATCCGGGGTTCGGCTCATTAGGTTCAGTGAACCAAACGTCTCCACCTATTGATGTTGAGAGGTCATCCTCGGTCTTTGTACAAAGCCAGTCGGCCGATTTAATGTAGCCAGTGCTGGCTGTGCTGTTTGTGTCGTTAATTGTCCAAGTTATCATCGTTTAAGCTCCGTTATTGCTTCTAGAAACTTCGTGCCAAGCTGATCCACTTTTGATCAAAGTTATAGTGTCTTCAGCGTTGTCCAGTGTGCAATCTCCAGCTAGTTTTAAATTAGTACCATCTTCGACCACAACTGTCCTACTACCACTTGCTGCCATCAGCGTGATAATACTACCTGTTGATCCCCCGTTAATTGTGTCGAGGTAATCAGTTGCCCCGCCGCCTTCAGTATCAATATTGTGAGTGCTTGAGGTTGCTGTCACTGCTCCGCTTGCAATTGTTAAATCGTTAAAGCCTCCTAGCTTTGTGAAACCTGCAAGTTTCGCCTCTCCTGCGAGCCAAAAATCTTTGAAATTATTTCCGTTCGCTCCTAAGTCAACGGTATTGTTATTAGTGGCACTTTGTGTCGCTGGCAGAATTGCATTTGTAGCAAATGAAAATCCGCAGTGATTTACAACTGTTCCAGAAATCGTTAGATTGTTGCCGATTGTGGTTATTCTTCCAGCCTCGGTTCCGGTGCTGTCATTTACAACAATTTCACCAGCCGAATCAATCGTCATCCGCACCGTTGGAGATGCTGCACCATCAGCGGTGGTTGAA
>Ga0315315_10000415_pt1 | contig 35435 bp, 42 predicted proteins | sample M140m3416metaG_FD_203699 | JGI IMG/M metagenome (GOLD analysis project Ga0315315, IMG submission 203699) | Ammonia-oxidizing marine archaeal communities from Monterey Bay, California, United States - M1 40m 3416 | ecosystem: Environmental > Aquatic > Marine > Intertidal zone | place: USA...
AGTATATTCAAAATTACAACAACAGGCCTACTAAAGAAGCACTGGTAATTTCTTTGAGTGAAGATTCATCCATGATTGGTGATGGATTTGAGAAATGTTGTGAGATTATAAACGAATGTACCGAGTCTCATATGGAGAATGATCCGAAGTGGTTATCAGATATCACCGAAGATTTCTGCAAAGACAAGGCAGTTTATAATGCTATCATGGAATCTATTCATATCATCGATGGTAAGTCTACGACGAAAGCAGACACCGCGATCCCTGAGATTCTATCAGAAGCGTTGTCTGTCTCGTTCGACACGCACATCGGACACGACTATATTGCAGACGCTGATGAGCGATTTAGGTTCTATCATAAAGTAGAAAAGAAAGTTCCATTTGATCTTGAGTTTTTCAACACGATCACTGCTGGAGGGACACCTCAGAAGACTCTCAACATTGTGATGGCAGGAACAGGAGTTGGTAAGTCTTTGTTCATGTGTCACCATGCTGCAAATTGTTTGACACAGAATCTAAATGTTCTTTATATTACATGTGAGATGGCAGAGGAGAGGATTGCAGAACGCATAGATGCTAATCTGATGGATGTTACTATGGATACTCTTAAAGAACTACCAAAGCAGATGTATGACAAGAAGTTGGAATCTGCAACAGGTGGTATGTCAGGCACTCTAATCATAAAAGAATATCCTACTGCAACAGCAAATGCCAATCACTTTAGAATTCTATTGGACGAACTTGCAATCAAGAAGAAGTTTGTTCCTGATGTTATCTTTATTGATTATCTCAACATCTGTGCTTCTTCTAGAATTAAGCCTGGATCTAACACAAACACATATCAGTATGTCAAGTCGATTGCAGAAGAACTAAGAGGAATGGCTGTGGAATACAATGTACCCGTGTTCTCTGCAACACAAACAAATAGACAGGGATATTCCAGTACAGACGTTGGACTTGAAGATACATCTGAATCTTTTGGACTCCCTGCGACTGCTGACTTCATGTTCGCACTCATATCCACGGAAGAACTAGACGAGAATAATCAAGTATTAGTAAAACAACTCAAAAATAGGTATAACGACACAGTTGCAAATCGTAAGTTTTTATTGCAAATTGATAGATCAAAAATGAAATTATCTGATGTCGAGCAGGTTGAGTTGACAGAATCTAACCAAACAGAAACTACATTGGGATCTGGGTTTGATGGTAATAACTTTGAATCTAAGTTTGCTTCATCCAAAGAGAAGTTTACAACATGGAATATATAAGATGAGTTCGTTCATAGATAAAAAATTCATTAACATGGTATCGCCGCAACTACAGAGATTCAAGTGGAAGAAAGAAAACCTTGCTAACTGTAGGTGTCCGGTGTGTGGAGATTCTAGTAAAAACCAAACTAAGGCTAGAGGATTCTTTTATCAGAAAAATAATGATTTTTTTTACAAGTGTCATAATTGTAATTATGGAAGTAACCTATATAATTTTTTAGATAAGGTATCACCTTCTCTGTGCAAAGAGTACGCTCTGGAACGATTTAGAGGAGGTGAAGATGGAAAATCAAATTACAAGAAACCAGAGAGAGAAGAGTTGTTCAGATTTAATTCTAAGCCAAAATTTAAAAGTAAGTCAAAATTACTAAAGGGTGTTCCGTGTGTGAAAGATTTACCTAACGATCATCCAGTCGTTAGATTTGTTAACATGAGACAAATACCAAAACAACATTGGGATAAGTTATACTTCACTGACGACTTTGGTACATTTACAAAGCGTCTTGATCCAGAGGGACTTCACTATATTGGAAAAGAAGATAGACTAATTATTCCGTTCTTTGACAAAGAAGGCAACATCGTTGCTGCACAAGGACGAGCAATTAATTTTAAAGATGAAGCAAATGCAAGACGAACTGTAAAGTATATTACTGTAAAAAGTGATAAGTCTTCTGATAGGTTGTGGTATGGTCAATGGAGAGTTGATCCGAAGAAGAAGATCTATATCGTAGAAGGTCCCCTAGACAGTTTGTTTCTTAGGAATGCTATAGCGATGGTTGGTGCCGGCGCTCTTGATCAAGTACCAGAGCATCTTAAGAAAAGTGAAGGGGTTTATGTTCTTGACAACGAACCACGGAATCTTCAAATAGTACGATACAATGAAAGATTGATTGAACTCGGAAAGACTATATGTGTCTGGCCTAATTCTACACAAGAAAAAGACATAAACGATATGGTTTATACTATGTCTACGAGAAAGATTGAAAAACTAATCGATCAGAATACATATTCTGGACTCGAAGCGACACTTAAATTAAACGAGTGGCGAAAGGTATAAGATGCCAGATATTTCATTATGGATGTGGACGGGGTTTCTCCTCGCCGCGTATAGTGTAATTGCAAACGATTCAATCCAAACTCTTGGAACTTGGATTGCGAGCAACAAGAAAGTAAACTGGAAGATCATGTGGGGATTTGCCTCATCTGTTCTTCTTATTGCCATATGGTATGGTTGGTGGGCATACGACGGAGACATTTCTTACGGGAGACTCAATAAGATTCCGTTCGAGGGTGTTGAGTGGTATCAAGCACTCGCTCCAGCAGTGCTGCTCGTCCTTACCCGGTTTGGTGTTCCTGTTTCTACATCATTCCTAGTGCTTTCTGCCTTTGCATCGACCGTAGTGCTACAGAAAGTTCTTATGAAGTCTATGCTTGGGTACGCTGTTGCCGGGGTAGCGGCGTACTTTATCTGGTTGATGCTTACTCGTCTTATAGATGAAGGTAAGAGCATCAAAGACTCACATAAACGAAGATGGATAATCGCCCAGTGGGTAACTACAGGATTTCTCTGGTGGACATGGTTATCACACGACATGGCAAATATTGCCGTATATTTACCACGACAGATTCCTGTGGGAGTTATGTTCATTATATCTGCCGTTTTCGTTGGTGGCCTCGCGTGGATGCTACAACATCGAGGCGGACGAATTCAGGAAATTGTAGTACAGAAAAAAAATACTAAATATGTACGTTCTGCTACCTTGATTGATTTGTTTTACTTTGTTATACTATACATCTTCAAGGAAGTGAATGACATTCCTATGTCAACGACTTGGGTATTTGTTGGGTTGCTTACTGGTAGAGAACTGGCGATCGCCTCCTATCGACAGAAGGATGGAATCAAGAAAGTGTTTCCGATTGTAGGGAAAGACTTCTTGAAGTTAATGGTAGGACTCGCGGCGTCTGTTATTATTGTATTAATTGTTCAGAATGCAAAGGATTGATTATGAGAGTTTTAGATAAAGGACATGTTCAAATTGTTGATTATATGGGAAGTGATCTTACCGTATGTAATGCTGCACGGGTTTCGTTTAACAGCGAAAGTGAATGGTGTACTGACGAAGAAGCAGTTTGGCGACTTGATGAAAGTGGATCACAGTACCATAAAGAAGACGTTAGACAACTGTGTGTTAAGGATAACAAACTACTAAGTTACCTTGCAAAACATAATCACTGGACTCCATTTGCACATCCTCAGATTACATTGCGGATCAAGGCACCAATTTCTATCCGCACACAGTTCTTCAAGCACAAGCAGGGGTTCGTAGAGAATGAGATCAGTAGAAGATATGTCTCCTACGAACCAGAATTTTATATCCCAACATGGCGTGGTAAACCAACTGATGGTGCTAAACAGGGAAGTGATGATTTTATTAGTGTTGACATGGAAACAGAAAAGGGTTATGATAATGCATTGCGTCTATGTTTGTATAATTATAACGAATTACTGAGAAATGGTGTCGCACCGGAACAAGCACGTTTTGTCTTACCACAGTCAATGTATACTGAATGGTATTGGACTGGTTCACTTGCAGCATACGCTAGATTCTATAGTCAAAGAATTGACGAACATGCTCAGTGGGAGATCCGAGAGTATGCTGAAACTATTGGTAGAATTATTTCCAAATTGTTCCCCGTATCATGGGAACACCTAACTAACAACGCATAAATAAAGTATCTAAAAATTAACACGGAGTATATTATGGATTCATTACCTAGTTTGTATCAAGATTTTATTCACCTGAGTCGCTACTCTCGCTGGTTACCAGAAGAGAACAGAAGAGAAACATGGGAAGAAACGGTTAAACGCTATTTCGATTTCTTTACATGGCATCTAGATGAATATCATTCATACAAGGTATCTGCTTCAGAAAGAAAAGAATTAGAAGAAGCAGTATTGAACTTGGAGGTTATGCCTTCAATGAGAGCATTGATGACTGCCGGTGAAGCACTTAAGAGAGATAATGTTGCAGGATATAATTGCTCATACTTAAGTGCGGGTAGAGTCCGTTCGTTCGATGAAATTCTATATATTCTCATGTGTGGTACTGGTGTCGGTTTCAGTGTTGAACGTGACTTCCTTGATAAACTACCCACGATTGCTGAAGGATTCGAGGACAGTGATACTACAATCGTTGTACAAGACAGTAAGATGGGTTGGGCGAAGTCTTATAAAGAACTCACCTCGCTTCTTATTGGAGGTCAAGTTCCGAAATGGGACTTGTCAAAGATTCGACCTGCCGGCGCGAGACTCAAAACTTTCGGTGGTCGTGCTTCGGGGCCAGCACCACTGGACGATCTATTCCGATTCACAGTGGACACCTATAAAAAGGCTGTTGGAAGAAAACTCACATCAATCGAGTGTCACGATATCATCTGTAAGATTGCTGAAGTGGTCGTTGTGGGGGGAGTACGTCGAAGTGCCCTTATCTCACTCTCTTCGCTTACCGATGAGCGGATGCGTGATGCGAAGCACGGACAGTGGTGGATTTCCGATCCGCAAAGAGCATTATCGAACAACTCGGTTTCGTACAAAACTAAACCAGAAGTAGGTACGTTCATGGAGGAATGGATTTCTCTTTATAAGAGTAAGTCAGGTGAACGTGGTATCTTTAATAGAGAAGCAGCACAGAGTCAGATTGAACGAGCAAACGAGTTCCGGAGTTCCCTTGGTGATGGATTTGTACTCAGAGAATCAAATCATAATTTTGGTACAAACCCATGCAGCGAGATCATTCTAAGAGATAGAGAATTCTGCAACCTAACTGAAATCGTTGTCCGTGGTGATGATACCGTAGAGTCTCTAGAGAGAAAGGTACGCCTTGCCACTATTCTTGGAACATGGCAGTCTACTCTTACCAACTTCAAATACCTCTCAAGTGAGTGGGAAAAGAACTGCGAAGAAGAACGACTTCTTGGTGTGTCTTTGACTGGTATCATGGATAGTTCGTTGTTAAATGGGAAGAGTAAAGGACTTGAAGAACGACTTGAACAAATGAAAAAGGTTTCAGTTGTTACTAATAAGCAAATTGCCAAGAAGTTACACATTAATGCCTCCGCAAGTATCACATGTGTTAAGCCTAGTGGTACAGTTTCGCAGTTGGTTGATGCCGCATCTGGTATTCATGCAAGACATAATGATTATTATATTCGTACTGTTCGTGCGGACATCAAGGATCCTCTGTGTGAGTTCATGAAGGACAAGGGATTCCCATGTGAACCCGATGTTATGAAACCGGATAACACTATGGTATTTTCTTTCCCCATGAAATCACCAAAGAATGCCGTTTGCAGAAAAGATCTAACAGCAATCGAACAACTAGAACTTTGGTTGTCCTATCAGAAGTATTGGTGTGAACATAAACCTTCAATCACCGTTACTGTGAAAGAAGATGAATGGTTTACAGTTGGTGCCTGGGTCTATGAGAATTTCGATGAAGTTTGTGGTGTTTCTTTCCTACCATATTCCGATCATAGTTACAAGCAAGCACCATATCAAGATTGTACCAAGGAAGAATATCAGGTAGCATTGAAGAAGATGCCAAAGGATATAGACTGGTCTGCAATGGTTAAGTATGAGACCGAAGATAATACTTCGGGTTCTCAGACATATGCCTGTAGTGGAAATTCTTGTGAAATAGTTGACTTAACTGGTTGATTGGGGTTGACTAGCGAAAACTTTTGCTATATACTCTACTTAACTTTTTAATCGGGGTGCAGCAATGCACCCCACACTTTTTGAGTCTCAATTCGAGACATTGCCCTAATATAAGGAGAAAAAATTATGGCTACAAGTAAAAGTGAATGTGATGTTTCTAAATGTTGTAAAGAAGATGTTGTGACGAGGACACTGGGTAAGTTCGGTATCTGCCGATCCATGCTCATCACTCTTGCACTTGTTCCCTTCGCCTGGGAAGGCGTTGTTTGGGGTGCAAGCGCCGTTAAGTCCCTCTGGGACGCCGCTACTTCCGCAGTGGGTTCTTGATAACCCCATAAAGGAGATTTCTTATGAACAAAAAGAAATGGACAATTTACGGTGGTATTGTTGTTGCAATCGCAGCAGCATCTATTGCCGTACCTGCTCTTGCTGACGACATGACTCCTGCACAACTTCGTGCAGAAGCAGATCGTATTGAAATGGCACAAGACAGAGCAGAAATGACTCAGGCAGTAGTGCGAGATGTACTCGCAGATGCAAATTCCCGTACCACGTTCCGAGGTGGAGATGCCCCGGTAACCGTGAATGTACATGGGTTTGTTCAAACTCGCTTTTCCTATAGCGGGGGCGGTGGACTTGATGCCGAACACGGTTTCAGTGTTCCCCGTGCAAGACTTATCCTTTCTGGCGATTTATTCGACTGGGAGTATAAGGTAAGCGGTCAATGGAGTGACAGCACTAATACTTTCGATCTCAAGGATGCATATGCACAAGGAGATCTATTCGACGGAACTTTCCGAGTAGGACAGTTCAAATCACCCTTTATGCGTGAGGTTCTTGTTGCTCAACAGGACACTCTCATGACTGATCGTTCCATTGTTTCCAACCAGTTTGGACAGGGACGATCACAGGGTGTTCAGTGGAGTCGTGACTTCGGTGTACTAGATTTTGCTGGTGCATATACCGATGGTTTCAACACTGCTAACGGTGCAGGTGTTCAGAACGGACAGGCATTTACTGCCCGTGCTGGATTCGATGCTACCGAATGGTGGAACATTGGCGCTGCCATTTCGTACAACGATCTGGTTTCGTCTGACTACCTTACATACACTGTTGATACTAAGGTATCAACTGGTGGTCTTGACTTGACTGCTGCATACGTTGCAACTAGCGGTGACGCTGGTGACAACTGGGGTGCAACTGTTCAAGCAGGATACTTTTGCTTCGAGGACTTCCAAGGTTTCGTTGCATATGAGTATGGTGATCTCGAAGGAGTCACCGAAAATCTAAGCACAATTACTGTTGGTGGAAATTACTTCTTCAACAACAATGTCAAGTGGACAACCGACTTTGGTTATGCACTGAACGGCATTAGCGGTGCTTGGGATCTTGGAGAAACTGGTTGGCGTGCAGGTGACTCTGGTGAGTACATCGTTCGCACTCAGATTCAGGTTTCTTTCTGATCTAAGATTATACACTCTATATTATGAAAAAACACCCCTGTTCTCGTGCAGGGGTGTTTTTGTATCTACATATAATGGAGAAGAACTTATATGCTAGATTCTACAATACACGATTTTGCGGTGGTGGTACTGTTGTTGATGATAATACTTTTACCAGACGAATAAATACTAATGGAGAAGTAAATATGATTATTGCCGGTATTGACTATTCAATGAGAGGTCCTAGTATATGCATATATGCAGGGACAGAAAAAGATTCTTTCTCTTTCGAGAGATGTAGAATCTTTTATTTAACTGATGTTAAGAAGTATGCCAACTACTACCTAGAAAATATAAGTGGTGAACGCTTTGTTGATTATAACCACGAGTGTGAAAGATACAAGACAATTGCAGACTGGTCTTTAGATAAACTCGCCGGTGTTGATCAGGTAGGATTAGAAGGTTACGCATATGGTGCAAAGGGTAAAGTCTTTCATATTGCAGAAAACACTGGCATCCTTAAGTATAAATTATACGAAGCAGGAATTCCTGTTGAAATCTTTACCCCGTCAAACGTCAAGAAATTTGCAACAGGTAAAGGTAATGCAACAAAGGAAGATATGCACAGTACCTTTAAAAGAGAAACCAAACGAGACATAATGCAAACTATAACACCAACACGGACCACTATTGTTAGTCCAGTTTCTGATGTTGTTGATTCGTTTTATGTTTGTAAGTTACTATATAATAATATCAAAAAAACATCATAATGTATATAAGTAAGGAATCATAATGATAGAAAAATTATCAAAGTTTGAAATGAATGTAAATTCTCAAAATGGAGAAGATGGAGTTTTACAAGAAGTATTAAAACGTCTGGATATAAAACTAGGGACATTTTGTGAATTTGGTGCCTGGGATGGTGTACATCTTAGTAATACTTATCTCTTAGCACAAAAAGGTTGGAGAGGTGTTTATATTGAAGGTGACTCCGATAAATTTAATGATCTTCTTGAAACTAAGAAAAAACATCATCCGGATCAATTGATATGTGTTAATAAGTTTGTTTCTGTCGATGGAGAGAACTCTCTGGACTCTATATTAAAATCTACCGAAATCGAAACTGGTTTTGATTTATTATCTATAGACATAGATAGTTACGATTATCAAGTATGGGAATCATTGAGAGAATATAATCCAAAAATTGTAGTAATAGAGGTTAATGGTGAACTTGGTGCAGACACAGAGCAGATTCATACTTTCGATGATGATGGTAATGTTTTGCTTCAGGGAAGTTCATATGCCAGTACACACAAACTAGGGGAAAGTAAGGGTTATACTTGTATATACCATGCTGGAAATATGATCTTCCTTCGCAATGATTTATTTGATCCCAATAAGTTTGAACATGGTTATTATGATTGGGTTATGCGACGGAGAAGATGAATCCTAAATTTTCTTGAATCCGTTTTTGATCTTTATATGAGATACTATAGTTTTGGTGAGAGAACTGGTAACTTTAGATGCATATCCACCAACCCCAAATATTTCTTTTCTCTCTTCTGGTGTTAGACGCACTTTCATCTCTTCTACCAATTGAATGATTTCTTTCATTGCTTCTTTGTCGTGTCTGCCTTCTATAAGCATCCATCCCACAACACCAAGTGTAGCAACAAGTCCAACAACCAACACAACAAGTCCAACAGTTGCGATCTCTTCAAGATAGAATTGTGACGCAGACGCAAATCCTACTGTTAGTATACCAATAGCGAGAACAACCCCACCTAGTTTACCACTCACCCAGAACGCCAGAAATGCACCACCTACAAGCATTGAAAATCCTATAACAAAGAACAAAGTTATAAAACTATGTAAGTTCTGTAGTGCTTCCTTACGAACTTCTCGATCTGATTGTTCGTATTCCAGTACCAGTTCTTCTAGATTTTGTATGTGTCCTATAGCAGCCGAAACTCTAGAGTTTGCTGCGTTGAGATCTTCTAGTGCCTCTTCGATTCGGATCTGTTCTTTTTCTGCCGAATCTACGTCTTCTTTGATTGCTTCTGCCGAGTTTTCAATTCGAGTAAGAATGGGATCTGACTGATTTGGAGCGAGTGCTACTTCGTTTAGTATGTTTTCTGCGTGTTCGTCAATGCTCACCAGACCCTCTGTGATCGCTTCTCCCGCGTCCGTGATCTCTTTCGTCTGTTCCCTCTGTTCTCTTATTGTTTCGACTACAGTAGAAGATGCACCCCCATTGTTTGGCGACAGATCTAGGGTTTTACATCCAGTTATGGTCGAAATAAATACAGTAACGAATAGTAACGCTTTCATGTTATCGTTTTGTGGGTGGAATGAGATAACTCATTACGCCACTTTTTTCATCCTTAATTATTATTGGAGCAGTTGGGTTACGGTGTGCATATGATCTGATGTCTTGGTTGTTCATGTCTTCCATGTTCATCTTTCTAGACCATCGTTCATACTTTGTTCGACCATTCATACACTTTGAATATTCTTCGCTGGTGACAGTGAATACAGAGCAACCAGCAAATTTTTCCTGCACCTTTTTCTTCTTCTTAGGTTTAATGGCAAGATCATCAGCATCTCTGCCTGCAACTTGAGGTTGATTTGGTTTGCCTAGGTTATATCCCATTCCAGAGATACCACCACCCGCAGCAAAGTTTGCTGGTACATCCTCTTCCAATCCTTCGTTTCTTGGTACACAGTTGGGAACTCTCTTCCCATCTTTCATTTTGTATCCTTGCTGTACATGAGTACTCCAGCATTCACACAGTTCTTCGCGTAGTTGAGTGTATGTTTTCATTTATTATTCCTCTTATAATCTTGCCAGAAGTTCTGTACGCTTTTCTTGCGTTTTTGTTCTCGTATATTTTTTATCTTGGTGAGCGCCACTTTGCGGTTCTTGGATGGCATGGTAGGAGACACAGGAACCCCTTCAATCTTCTTGGAGGGTTTCTTGTTTGGTGTTGCAGGAATCCGTGAAGACTGCTGTCTCTTTGGTCTGTTTTTTCCACATCCACAACCCATTAGATGCTCCTTGTGATGGTTAGTAGTTTCTGCACCTGAAGATCGCATTGAGTCTGTCGTTGACCACCAGGCCAGTACAAGTAATCCTTTTCCTTATTTTTCTTTAGGTTCACAAGGAGAGGAAGTGTTACTCGTTCGATTTCTTTCATCTTTGCCTGTAGCAGTTCGTCGTATTGCTGCTTGACTGCACCAGCACCTTCGCAGGTAGAGTTCATCTGAAGAATGAGATCCAACTTATCCTGCATTTCTTTGATTTCATCGGGAGTGGTTCCGTCATCGATCTTGATCAGCGAGTTTAATTCGTCCTCGTCCGCAGCAGTAAATCCAAAATCGAAGTTAGAGTCTAGATATTCTTCTGGAATTTGTTGATCATCATTCGCCATTAGTTTCTCCTACTTCGGTATTAAATAACCAGTTTAGTTCTATGTTATCAATATCAACACCTTCATCGTTTAGGTATTGTGTTATTTCATTTATAACATATTCACCATTACCGCCATGTTTTTCTGCTTCGTCCCGAAGAAGAACCATCGCTGTGGGGAATGTTTTTAATTGTGCTTTTAATTTTGGATCGGGGACTTTATTGATAATCTTTTTTAGATTGATAATAAGTCTATTGAAAACGTCAACCGACTTTCTCTCGACGGGATTGAGTGAGTCAAGATCTCTTATAAACCTACCACTCGAATCTATAATTTTATACTTATACGCATCCATGCTAGTGAATGGGGATGATATGAGTTTGATGAACTTATAAACAGTGAAAGCACTTACTACTTTATTTAAATCGTTTACTTCGTTTATCATTTGATGCTCTCAAGTATCTTAGTTATTCTGTGATCGGGCGGTATTCGTGACAGGTCTACTTCGGGTATTGTGTATGGTAAATGGTTTAAATATAGTAAGAATGATTTTAGGTGAGGGTGGAATTCTTTTCCTATTTTAAAAAACAAAATTCGTGAACAACCTTCCGCACCAAACACATTATATAATATTATTAAATGATTTAATACTAACCTCTCGCGGAGGAGTCCTTTCGATTCATATCTTCCTAGCAGTCGTTTGATGTATTTTATTCTGTTCAAATCCTCGTGAAACTCTTCCATGTTTTCACACTGTGGGTTTGAATACATCTTCATTGCATACATTAGAAAATTGTTTTTATTTAATTGTTTAAAATCCATAAACGAATACCAACTAATGTCAAGTCACTTTATGTCCCTTGTACTTCTTGTGTAACAATTCATCATGATCACCATCTTTAGCGTCACGATGGAAATCGTCTCTCATCTTACCTGCTACAGCATGAACGGTGTCTTTACTAAATCTACTACCGTGTTCTTTGTGGTATCGATCTGAAGCATCTTTTGCTGCGTAGTGCCACGCTTTGTGTGCTTTGTCGTGATCATACTTTCCGGATGCCATCTTGTTTCTGAGGTTCTTCTGGATTGGCTTAATTCTCTGCCGGTGTAGATCTGAGTGATTATTTGCATATAGGTGTAGTTCTCGTCCATCAGTATCTAATCCCTCTTCAATGACTTCCTCAGTTTCTTCGTTGACGGTTCCTTCTGTTACAGGAACAACTTTAGCATCCATAGTGTAGAGTCCGCCTTCTGGCTGATCTACTGAAACTTTGAGTGCTAGTCCCACACCATTGTTGAATTCTGAAATACCATCTGTAGTCTGGAATTCGTCGTGTGGTGTATCTACTGCTTTACCAAACGTACCACCGAATCTGTTTAGTGGAATTTCTACCGATCCGCCATCGAATCCCGAGGTGTTAGTCCAGTCGAAGTCCAGAGTCATGGTATTGAACTTATGTCTTATTTGTGCCATTGCTCCCTTGGGATCCAAAAACTCTCTTTGAGTAAATGCATTGAGGAAGGCGTTGATACGACCTAGTTCGTCTTGGTTTTCAATCCGATGTACGCCATAATGACTGTGGGCGCTTCTTTGTCCAGATCCCCATGTGGTATATCCACTTTCTGCAAGTGGTTCTACTTTATTGATGATTTCTTTAAATGACTTCATTTTAGTCTCCAATTGTTGTTATGTGCATACTATTTATATATGCCATTGTTTCATCGGTGTTTGTTTAGTTGGTGTCCTAATTGAACTTCTATGATCTTCCGGGATGTTTCCATCCACTCTGATACTGTTTCTGTGTCAATCTCGTCTGCTTTTGCCAGACTACACCACTGCGACATAACATATCCTATCGCTTGGTTGTTTTGTCTTATTGGTAGGAACGATAATGCTATGGTGTTGCTGTTTTCCATGAACTGCTTACACCAAGAATCTTCTAGTTCAGACACCATGTATATCTGTGGATCATCCTCAAGGACTAACGTGAGTCCATCTATACACATAGACAGGAGTAAGTCCTGTTTCACTTCGCGTTCGCTAGATACGCCTTTTCTTAGTGATTCGTGGGTTAGTGACTGCTTCTTCATCGAAATACCGTTTAGGAACTCACCACCATTATGAAACTGTACTATTTGTGCCCTTGCACAATCTGTTTTGACACGCAATTCGGTGAGTGTTTCGTGAAGTTGTGTATGCACATCCCAATTACAAGATGCAGGCATTTTTAAATCTGCGGGGGAAATTAGTTTAATTTTTCTTTTCTTCAACAAGAAAACAACTGCTGATATTGCTCCAGCACCAATACCCGCGACAACGCCCCCTAATTCAAACCAAAATGTAGTATCCATTTACTTGATCCTATTAAATTTCTCGTCTAGACTATTTATAGTCATAAAAGGTGTGTGTTTAGTGAGTTTCTTTCTTAGGGCGTCAGTACCATACTCGCCCGCACCACCTTCTTCATTTGTCTTGTTGTTTCCAATTCCTCTGTTTCTTGATGCAGAAGTTATTTGGATATTGTCGGACGAGTTATTTAAAGGGTTTCCATCTTTGTGGTGAACATCTTTACCGTCTCCAACTTTCAACTGACCTTTTCTAATTTTCTTATTTCTCAAACTGGTTCTAGAACTTCGTTTGGCTCTTTGCTCTGATGTACGATTATATTCCTTCTGACGTTTAGCACGACGAACCGGATCCTCATCTTCAGACAGTGAGTTTAAAAATTCTAGTTCATCTCGTAAATCAGCGTAGTTGTCTTCACCAATCTCTATGCGTTCATAACCATCAGTCCATCTCAACACTTCTTTGATTACGTTACCAGTGTCACCTAATCTCGGTAGTATAGTTTCGAGGACATGATTATAATCGATGAAGAGTTCTTCACCTTCTTCAATATCTTCTGTTGCAACCGTGTAGAAGTTACCGTCAACCTCTTCCAATCTAAGATTGGGGTGACGACTGTGGTTGGTTAGACGACAGAAATCTGTTCTCTGGTATTGTGGAACATCTTCTGTGATGTTAAGATAATACATTCCTAACATCTCACCATTTTCGACATTCTCCGTGGCAAAACTACCAAGTCCATGTCGATCTGACTCTTTAAACTCATAGGAATTCTTTAGAGTTGCGATGTTGGTTTTCTTGTTGTAGTTGTATTGACTAGGGGACTTACCATCCTTCTTTGCTGCACGATCTTTTGCACGTTCACCAGCAGACATGCTGTTTCTTTTCTTGCCTTTGTCTGTTAGTTGTTGACTGCCTTTCTTTAGCACACCATTCTTCTGGAGAGAGGCGTTTGCGATGGCATATGCAGCGTCCTTCGACTTACCCTTTGCCATGAGTTGCTGTACTAGACGATCAAGGATCTCTGGTTCCCTCAGTAACTGAACAGATTCCTCTACGGTTTCTGTGTCGTCTTCGCCCTCATTGTAATCGACATCCTTTTCAATTGGAATTCTCTTAGTCATACCATTGATTACGATGTCGGTGTATTCACCAGACTCTTCGACGTTGAGATCAGCAAGGTTGATAGAACTGGTGTCAATTGAATCTACTTCAATACCAAGGAACTCTTGAAGTCTGCCTGGATCTGATCCAATATACTTCGTTGCCTTATTCATGTATTCTTTAAAGTTTTCGTCACCTTCGTTCATCATCCTATTAGCAACCCATTCAAACGCTTCTTTTGTATCTGTAAATCCCTTGGCTTTAACAATCATACCAAGTGCTGACCAATAAGAATATGAACCAGTCTTCTGTCTCTGGGAAGATTTGAATCTGGTAAGAATGTTTAGGTTTGCAGGGAGTGCAACTTTATCGATATAGTCAGGATCAATTTGGATAAGTTTAGATTTGGTTCCGTCTCTGTTCATCGATAGAACGTGTGTTGCACACGCATCAGAGTCTTTACCAAACTTCATCTCTCCTGTCATTGATTCGTGAATGATCGCACGTTTAAACACTGTGCTACTTTCCATTAGTTCTGAGAACTTTTGGGTATGTTCCTTGTGGAGATCGTCGATTTCTTTCAGTCCTTTGATATCTCCTTCTTTTTCCCCACCAGCAAGGAATTTGCTTACTTTGTTTTCGCCTGCTGATCCTGTGGGTGTTTGTGCCGTTGTTACCCACGATTCTTGCATTTCTTTTAGTAGACCCTGTACTGCTTTTCTAGTCTTTGGTTCTTTTTTCAGTTCGTCGCCGTGCTTGTCCAAGATGTTTTCTAGAGTTGCTCGTGCTTCGCCTAACTTTGCAGACATGAGTTGTGCATCGCCACATTTTACCGATACGCGAATATTTTCCCCAGTCTTTTTATTCTTAAGCATCAAGTCTGTTTTTGGTGTGCTATCAGTCCCGCCTTTATCTGACCATGCACTCGTCAGTGGTTCGCTGGATCTACCAAAGTGAACTGCTTCATAGTCCGCAGCATCCCCACCAAGTTGCTCCTTGATAGTATCTACAAGTCTTCTGGAAGAATCTTTTAGTGTTTCACTTTGTTTAATTTTTTGCTGATCTGTGTCTGATATTAAACCGACTTTACTGTCATGTTCATGATCATCATTCCACACATCAACAAATCCTGCTTCCATGTCTACTGCTTTGTGATCCCAGTCAGGAAAGAGAGAACCCTTACCCTGAATAGTTTTACCATTCTTGGGTACACGTTTTGCAGGGGTTAATTCCGGTGCAGGCATTTCTTCGGGTTGTTGCATTTGTCCCTGTTGATCCGGGGACTGTTGCGTGTTTGCGCCTTGTCTCTTATCTGCTACCTGTTGCTGCGCCTGTTGCGCCATTGATTTCTTTTGTTGTTCCCATCCGAGTAATTTCTTCGCAGTTGATGTCCACTTGAAGTCCGGATCAACCGCGAGTCTGCCTGCTTTACCTGCATTGAGTTTACCTTTAGGTTTCTCACCCGGTGCAGATCCTGCAATAACTTCTGAGTGTTGATCTGGACTATAATCTTGTCCAAGAATAATTTTAATCTTGTCTTGATTATCTCTTACTGCTATAACTGAGTCCCACGGATTAGTTGATGCACGTTCCCCACGTTTTCTAGCAGCGTCTCTTTCCTTGGGATCCGATGTACCATTACCTCGATCCTGTTCTCGTTCTACTTTACGTCGTCTTGCTTCCTGATCGACGGAAGATACTTCGTTGATCATACTGAGGAAGTCTACGTCCATACTCTCTACTGCCTTTGCGGGATCGTTTGTTGTCATTCTTTGTCTCACCTGTTGAAGTCGTTCGGTTTCTGCTTTCTTCATCTGTGGAACCAATTTCTTTGATATGCGTGCGATAGCAGCCTTTTTCTTCTGTACCTTCTTGCCAATCTTTTCTCGCTCTTGGAACGATACATCAGACCATTTTCTATCACCAAGGATCTTTTTGCGAATGAGTTTGACTGCTTCTTTTCCTGCTTTCGCCTTGATTTGATCTGAACCCTTGCGTCGTTTTTCTTTCATCTTCCTTGCACGCATTCGCCTTTTTGCAGTCTTCTTAGCGGCACGTTGTAGTTTGCGTCTACCCTGTGTGCTTAGTTCGTTGATTGCCTCTTCTCGGAACTCGACGAACTCTTCATGATTGAACCACGACTCTGCTATAAAAGGCTTAATTCCCATTCCTTTTTGTACGGCCGCAAAGAGTCCTTTACTATCCCTTTCACTCATGTGAGTGGGAAGACCTAGGAGGAATGCTTGATAGTTTCCTTCTGCCGCGGCACCACGCATCTTTGATGCAGACATACCTTCAACGCCTTCCGCATCAGGATCTCTATCTCCTGCGGATACTACCTCGAAGTTAGTAAACATATATTCTTTGCCAATATACTTGGGGATTTGCTTTTGGAACTCAGCAACTCGATCACCACCGACTACCATAGTGACATCGGTGTATCCTGCATCGCTTAGTTTCTTGAGTAGTACGAATGGCGTATTCGCCTTGGCATCAACAGAGACATTGAATCCTTTAAGCACTTTCTTCATGTACTTTTCTTTGTCTCTCGCAGACAAAGGATTCTTTTTCTTGTCGGTGCTGCTACTACCGAAGATAGCATGTTCTGCACCGCGCCGTCTTGCTTCTTCTTTTACTTTAGTCGCCAGTAATAAATGTCCCGTGGTGGGGGGATTGAATCTGCCAAATGTAAAAACAATTTTCTTCATAGCGTTAAGCCTCCGATTATTATATGTATAAAAACAGGAGAGCATACATAGGTACACTCTCCTGCAATTTAATCCACTGACTTTCAACAACGGTATTGTTAAAATGGTTTCTCGGACCACCTCCTTTCGGTTGAAAGTCAGTGGGTTTTATTCACATCATCGGTTCCAAGGTAGTTTGCCTTTTACCCATGTCCATAACGGATTACCCACTAAAGCACCTGCAACGAAAATTACGATGCTGAAAAATATAGTTCCTAGTGTTGAGTTTATAATATCCATTATGGTTTCTCCTTATTTTTGAGTGAGTTTTTTACAAACAAAGCCTTTATGATGATTCCTAGTTCCATTCATTACTCCATACATTGCTGCTTTATTGAGTTCATTTTCTCTACAGAATTTGCTGAAGTTTGTCACCAAATACTTTATTCCTGAAGAGTCCGTAAACTCATATTGAGTTTCTATCGGTTCATTGATCGTTTCATCATTATTATATAGGGTTTGCCATTCCCAATACTTCCCATTTTTTTCAAATCTACCACCGTGTTCTGAAATAAACTTTTCTCGCCAGATGTGAGATTTAGAATCATCATTCATCTTGATCCAAGTTTTGGTATTTCTTCGGTTTACTAAGTCTTTATTCATTGTTATATCCAGTTCTTATCTACTGTAAAGTTTGCTCTACTGAATTCCAGTCTATCAACCAACTTTACTGCATTTTTAGTGAGTTTATCGATTGCAACGAACCCCTCGGGTGCCGTTACATTAAATCCAGTAGCAGTTTGTATAAATGTTCCAATGGACTTGACTGACTCTAATTTTCGTACAAGAATAATTTTAGCAGACGTAAGAGATGCGTGCAGTGCGAAAACAGTATCCAAGTTTGTATTTTTGGCTTTAAGATAACTTACCATCTCATCGCGTGCAGATTCTTTTCTCGCCTTTGCGGCATCCGTCTTAAGTGCATCTATTCCTGCTTGTAGTTTACTATCAATCCATTCAGTAAACCCAGAAGAGGAAAGAGATGTCACACCCTTACGTACTTGCTGATTTGCGTAGATGTTTAATTCATCTACTACTTTAGAATTGTCCTTTAGTTCATCCAAAAACGATTTAGATGAGGACAATAAGGATCTCGCGGTCTTAAGATGACCGTTTAGTGTTTCCGTTTCGCTTGATGTGAGAGTTGCAGTCCCCGTTACGTCTCTAAACTTGGCATCATCGACCCACACACCAGATACTTTCTTTAGTGCATCTACATTTACGTTGAAAGATGCTTTCATCTTTGATGTTGATCTCCCAGTATACTTTGTGTGGAATACAATACCCATCTTAGATGATTGTATTTTCTTACCAAAGTCAGAGTCAACAGGCACTGCATATGTAATTGTGTTCGGTGTAAAGGTGTAATAAGATTCACCTTTTATTTTCTTTACAGTAACATCACCGGGACCAAACATCATGTCACCTTGAATCACTCCCTTGATAGGAAGTTTCTTGAGGTACTTGAGTGCAGTCTCAAGAGATCGTGATACACCGCCTGGATGATTCTTCCTGATGTCAGCAACTGTGTAGTTTATCTTTGGAGTCTTATTGAATATACTTTTAGTACCGACAAAGAACTTCTTTGTCTCTGGATGAATACCACAGAAAATTGCCGGCGCTCCGTCCCATTTTACCGTTGCACTTATCTTTGTTGCCGCTTGTCCTGATAGCATCTTCGCAACCTCTTCAGCAAATGAGATTGCTTCCTCTACTCTTCCACTACCCTCAAAGACAAGATCTTCAAGGTGGGTCATGTGAGTGTTCTTTGCTTCAGTTAGATATGTGCTAAATGACTTCATGTTATTATGTATTCTTTCTACACAGTGACTTGCTGTCTTTGGTAATTTAGAATTGCTTTTCTTAATGCTACTACATGATTCACCGGGTTACCTGTAAACACCTGTGGTGTTGCTCGATCTTCTGAAGCAACCAGTATATTATACTCTTTGATAGGAATACCAGTTCGCTCTTGCCACATAATACAGTATGCTGTTGCCTGTAGGTGATAATTTTCAATATCTTTAGATCGTTTAGTTCTAGTGCTACCCTTGAAGTCAATGACAGATAGTGTACCATTGTATTCTGCGATACAATCGACTCTACCTGCCAGTTCAAGTGTTCTACTAAACAACGCCACTTCCAATGCACGGACGTTATCAATCTTGTCTAGTTCTGGTTTAATCTGCACAAACAAGTCTGCCACATTTGGATCAAGACTCATAAGATCAACGTCTTCGTTGTTCAGATAATCCTCGATGATATTGTGTAGGTTGTTTCCACGACGCAACACTCGTTTGCTTTCTTGTGGGTTGTTTCTTCGCCATTCTGCAAAGAATTTCTGTTTTTCCCAACCAACCACTGTCGTGACGCTAGGAAAATTACCCACTGGAGTGGAATATGTTCGAGTTCCGTCTCCGCCTGTGTTTGCTTTCATTTCAGCCAGAGATTCAATGTGTTCTGGCAGTTCAATGTGGTTAAAGATCTTCTGCATGTACATATTATACTCCAATTACTATAAATGTCAACTAAAATACATACTATATAGTCAATTAAAAATAGGGAGATACCACAATGGCAGGCGCAGATCAAGAACGTCAAGAACGAGGGTTGGTGAATGCAGTAAACCGAGCAGTGAAAAGTAATGGCGGAAACCCCATTACGGTTATGACACAGATCGGAACTCTCCGGAATATAGTTCAGGCCATTAAAATAGAAGGACGAAATCCACAAGGAAACGAACCATACACAGATGTTAGTCTAAAGTCTACTGGTTACAGATCATGGAATCTTTCTCTGAAAGGTGAACAGGCACCTTCCCTCGCTGGTGGTGGATTGGAAGGACTGGAGAAGATCGTACCCGGAATATCGGGTAGATTTCTAAGAGCAGCATATAGATCATACATTACAGCAGGATACAAAGAAGGGGATGATGTGCCAGACACATATGCACAGATCCCCAGCAATCTTGTTAAGAAGATTGTAATTGGAACCAAACCAATGGGCGGACCGATTCACTATATGTACATTGGAGGCATGGATGTGACGCATCGGTTCCAAAAGAATAATAGCACTTTAATGGTTACAAACGGAAGACTAATTACTTCCTCCATATTTGCATCTCGTTACGGTTTAGCGTTTCGTTTGCGAAGACGCCGTAAGGATGCCAAATTTATATTGGAAGGTAGTAAGGGAGGAAAGGATAAACGTGGACTACCTATGATCACGCACGGTAGAAGAATTGTTACTGTAGATAGTATTCCGGCAGGAGCAAACACAGTTAATATATAAAAAAACAGAGATCTCAAAAGAGATCTCTGTCTGAGGGCGCCTGAGAAGGTTCAGACTTTATTGTTTCTTCATTGCGAGACGTTTTCTCTTGATTTTGGAGGCGTATAGTGCAGACTCTTCTTTGGATTCTTCTCCACCTTGCTTGCTTTTTGCAAATTTCTTACCGAGGGCGTTTACTGCCATACCACCAACTGCCTTAGCGGCCATTCCGATAAGTGGTGCAATCTCGTCAATTTGTTCAGCAGATTCTTTCTTGACTCCCTTGGTACGGTTCTCTTCGCCAGCACCTTCTGTTTTACCATAACCGGCATACAGTTTACTTGCTGCTTTTCTTCCCTTACCTTTGGGTGCAAGTTCCATATTCTCTTGCTTATCGTCTTCCTTACCTGCCTTGCGTTCGTCCTCTTCGTCTGCATTTTCTTCGTCATCGATCACGGCTTCTTTCTTGACACCTTTGCCACGGTTTTCTTCACCGGCGCCTTCTGATTTACCGTATCCAGCATAGAGTTTCTTTGCAGCATCAGAACCCTTACCCTTGGGTGCGAGTTCCATGTTTTCTTCTTGCTCTTCTTCCGAGTCCTTTGCTTTCTTCTTTGCAATGCTTGCCTTGATCTTACTTGCAACCTTTGATGCTGCACCAGCGGCAGCAGCACGGACTACTGGGTTACCTGCGGCCGCGGCAACTGCTTTACCGACACCTTCGTCGAGTTCAACCGGAGCATTGGATTCCATTACTCGTCTAGCAGCATCAGCAAGAGAATCGACGTTGTTTGTACCTTGCTCCTGCACGTTCTGTGCGTGCCAATATCCATTTCTGAAATCCTTCATTTTAGGATCATTATTTTTGGCGTCTTGCGCCCATTGCATCCATTGTTGTTTATCGAACATTTAATAACTCCTTTGAAGTTTGTATTAGTTTATATGAGTATGTAGTAAAAACTATAATTAGTGCCTATTATTTATTCTTCTTTGCTTTATGAATTGCATCTAATTTCTTATCATACTCTTTGTCATTCAGTGCTTTGTTCATTTCCTTAGCGGTTGGTTCTGGGTTGGACTTATCCAAGTCAGAGACATTTTCGCCTACATCTTTCTTTCCAGGCCAGTCTCTCATCTTGGTGGTGATCTTCTTACCACCTGGTCCAACTGATTGGATCTTATATCCAATCTTCTTTTCTGGATTTAGTTTAACCTTGATCTTTGGTGCTTCATCCATTGGGGTACGACTTGCACTCTGACGTTTTCGTGCGAGGGACATGGGATTTTCTGCACCATCCGCGTCACCCTTACGAAGTTTGCCGCCTGCCTTGAGATCTGCTCTTGCCGCACCACGACTATATGCCTTGCGAACCTCTGGATCTCTTGCTCGTCCTCTTTCGTCCTTCGCTGGCATCTTGAGTTCATCGAGTTCGACTTCTTCGTCGTACTGACGAGCAACGAGTTTCTTGGTTGCCTTATCGACACCCTTCGCTCTTTTATTAGTTTTATTAGTGACTTTTCCGAAATCGCCGTACTTGTCCCGTGTAATTTGGGCCCTCGCTTTGTCTTTGTAATTCATAATAGTGGCCTTCTTGAGTTCATCGACTTGTTCAATGTCCTCGTTGTATGGGAATCCCTTACCCTTGAGTGGTTGTTCGATACCCATTCTCTTAGCGTCTTCATCACTGATTTGTTCACCCATACGTTTCCTGTAGTCCTTACCGGCAATACTACGCATGTCGAGATCAGTCTTGGCCTTTACCACACCCTTTTGTCGCTTTCGTAACTTGTCCATCTCACCCTTGTCTGCTTTCATGTGACTTGGTTTGTCTGCCATTCGAGCGACACGATTGGTGTTGTCCTTCTGTGCCTTACCGATGTAGGACTTCATGGTTTTTGCATCAAGTTCATCAACCTGTTCAAAGGATTCATTTGAGATTGTATAATTTTTGATTTTGTTCTTTTTAAGTTCAGTGTCAAGTCGTTTTCTGTCGCCCTTTGGTACTTTGATTTCACCATTTGGTGATATCACACCCATGACGCCAATTTTTCTCATGATCTTACGAGCCTCATAGTTTTCATCAACCTGCTCGACTTCTTCGTTCTTCTTTTTATATTGACCTGTATATACAACATGGTTGCCATCATTATCTTTTTCAACACTACCTTGCGGGTATTTCTTTCTTAATTTGGAAACCTGATCACCGGATAATTTTGTATTGGTGTAACCAACTTTTTGTCCAGTATTATCGTGATCATATTGCTGGATAACTTCATCAACCTGTTCGACTTCTTCGTTCTTCTTACCAGCAAAGAGTCTCTGTCCTTTGTACTTACCAGCAACGTCAGGAATGCCAGCATCTCTGCGACTTCTCACTTCTGCACTCTTGTTGTGCTTCGTAACTAGTCTATCAGCAGTTGCTTTGTCATGTCCGTGAGACATACCCATTGCACCTCTTGGGTGGTTCTTGAGAACAGAGTACGTTCCGTCATCTCTCTTCTTTGTGAAGTGTGCAGGTTCTTTGGCTTCACCAATGTTCATCTCAGACATCTCGGGATCGTACTCGGGGTTCTCTGGGTCGAAGTGTTCCATGACATCATCGACACTCAAGTACATGTCGGAGTCAGTGTCGTAGTACTTGCCTGCCTTCTTGTCGTAATAGAAGATCTTTCCAGACTTCTTGCTACGGTACGGACCCTCAAGTCCTTGTTTTTCTTTGTTGGGATACCTGTTTCTGTCTATACCAGGCACAACACCCTTTTTCTTGAACTTCTTATAGTGTGCCTTTGCAGACATTTCATTCATGTGTTCTACTGCTTGTTCGATCAGTGACTTATTTTCGTTTTCCACGGGATTCTCCTTTGGCTATTTTGGTGGCAGTTGCCCACAGTACGTCAGACCAAGATTTAGCAGGCCCGCGAGGTGGTGGATCGTATCGTTTTTTGAATTCGTCCTTGGGAAGGTCTTCACCTGTCTTCTTCTTCTTCTTTTTCTCTGCTTGTGAGAGTTCTCTCTCGTTGAACGGACGAGGTCCAGCGAGTCTACTCAGTGCAGGCATTAAGTCGCCTTGATGTTCGTTTAAGTTGACAGGAGGTAAGACGTATTTCATGTGGTGTTCCTTCATAATGTATATATATAATATCAAACGGAGGACAATATGCCATACCCATTACATCAAACAGGCAAAGTACATGATCAGGCGACTAGTCAAGTATTTGACCTAACATACAAAAACAACAAAGGTGTGTTAATATCACCAGGCGATGCCAACGGCACGATCACATTAAGACTGTTTTCATTTCCCGGTGGGGGTGAGAACGGTGATACCGTGCAGATTCCTATCGCAGCAGACAAAAAACCTTTTATCATTCCCATAAGAATAAAAGCAGTCACGGCGTGGACCGGTAACAACTCCTCTCTGACAGAATTATTGTGAGTCTATAGTGTCATATCCATCATATAAAGTAGCAAACGTAACTACTCTATCATCGGCCTCGAACGTGACGGTTACTCCCGTTAATAAAAATAATAAGGGATTTATAATTTTACCCACGTTTTTGTCCACGGCGACATCGGATCCGGCAACCGCAGAAATTAGACTATACTCACATCCAACAGGTGGTGAATTGGGAGATACGTTTACGATTTTTTGGTCTAATAATGATTCACCTATGACACCTACACATATACCGTTTAGAGTTCACTCTATATCTGCTATTACAACGACAGTAACGTATATCTTGGAATTAATTTAGGAGAAGTTATGTACCCATATTACAATACAGGACGAGTGTACACCAATTCCACTACTTCTGGAGCAAGCACGTCGAACCCCATTTTTCTCAATCAAAACAATAAAGGTATCATGGTTATACCCGATCAGACCTCGCCCGCCGGTGGTGCTGACTGCCAGGTGAAGATGATGGGAGTTGATGGGATGGAAGCACCCGGACATCCGGCAGGGGTTTTACTAGACGGATCCAATGGAGACGAGCCTTATTTCATTCCAGCAACTGTGTTATCAATCGTAGCCCAGGTCGCTAGTGACGCCCAAGTAGTGGAGTTATTCTAATGTATCCATATTACAACACAGGCATAGTACATACACCGGAAAATGTTAAAACTGGTGTTGAAGATAACTGGGTTCCTCTCAATGGGAAACCCAACAAGGGAGTTCTTATTGCTAATAAAGGCGGCGGAACTAAAACAAGAACATTTATACTTCCATCAAACCCTACCGGAAACATGCCTGGTGATTCGTTTCAGATCTCAATCCCCGCAAGAACTGTTGTAATATTGCCTCTGCGGATCTATTCAGTAGATCTATCTGACTTGTCGGGATCGGCCCAGACGGCAATGGTATTGCTATACTAGCCTTGTATATGAAAGTCTAACCACCTCGACCACATCTCTTTACCATTCTCATCTATAACAATCATTTGCAGACCAAAGAACGTAGGTTTCTTTGGTTTGTTTTTTAGTTTCATACTACACTCTTTGAGTAGTTTGTTACCCTTCGAGAGATTACACTTGCGACATGCAGTCACCAGATTAGTCCATCCGCCATCGCCACCTTTGGATCGTGGATGCACATGATCGAGTGTGAGTTTCTTTGTGTCTTTACATTCTTTACCACAATACTGGCATGACCATTTGTCTCGCTTGAATATATTCTTACGAGTTGGTTTCACATCCACGTTCCAAGGTACTTGAACATAACGAACAAGGACAAGTGCGGCGGGTAGTTTATATTCCCCTGCACTCGTCCTTATGTTATGGTGTCTATTATATCCATGTGGTTTCTGTGCTTTTCCACTCTCTATGAGTTTGACTGCACGCTTCCAGTCGATTACTTTAAGTACCTCTTCACTAGCATTCAATAAAAGAACTTCTTTATGCAAGTGTTTCCTCCTATAAGTGACATATTATATAGGAAATGGCATATATACTATAGATGTTATTCGTAAGATCAGTCTTTATGTTACTGCTGATCGTCGTAACTACTAGTTGTGCATCCCGTGAAAAGTTAGACGATACTAATCGTACATCAACATTTTCTCAAGAACAAACGAAATTACATTTTGATTTTATTGAACACAGCACCATTCCTGCTGCTGGATCATTGTACAACAAAGACGACAAGTTTGTTGGTTCGTGTGTTCTTGTAACTAAAAATATTGCACTGACCGCTGCTCACTGTATTCATTATGGTGATCTTAAGTACGTTAGGTTTGGCGAAGAAAAAATACTAATCGATATGCAATTCATCCACAAGGACTATTTCTTGTCTGGTGATGACATTGGTTTACTAGCATTTTCCACTGAATCAACACACACTCCTATGCCACTATTACAGAATGTAGAAGACCTCGGTGCGATGATTCCTCTACGCACAATCGCTCATGGTGGTGGTGATAAGAAGATAAGCAAGGATGATGTGTTTAGGTTCTATGGTATACTGAAAAATAGACCAAACGAAGTCATATTTCTCCCACTCAAAACCACTGTCTGGTTCGGTGATTCTGGTGGTGCCTTAGTCTGGGAAGATTCGGATGGAAACTATGCTCTGGTAGGAATCATCACACACTTTTCAACTGCTGATGATAAAATCTATGAGTGTGCGGCACGACGTACTGACACATTCAATCTGTGCGACGATATATGGCATCCTTGGTTTGTTGAATAGTCACGATCACTTCGAGAGAAAGTCTCTGATCTCTTCGTAGTTACTGTATGCTTTATCACCCGAACGACTCTTCTTGTTCTTCACCCATGCGTCAATATACATGGGACGGTTTATTCCCTTGTTACCATACTCAGGACCAGCATCAACAATATCTTGTAGTGTCTTCTTCTGTGACCTATTGAGTTTGGCAAGGTTCACTTCGACATCAATCTCGCGGGAGTTGTTTCGGATTCGTGCCCATCCCTTTTCGTGTGGTGCATTGTATACAACCTTACCCATATTATCTGGTGCCTTCTTACCGAAATACTTGGTGAAGTTTGCTGCTACCCAATCATAGTGTGTATACGGGTGTCCTTTGGGGTGTGTGATCTCTTTACTCGCGTTCATATCGTATACCTTACCCTTGGGATCAATCCAGAGTGTGTGACCAAACTTACCTTCGTTGAGTTCTTCCCACTCACGGAACATCGCCATTGTTCGTCCGATGTCACTACGCTTGTCTACGCGAATCTTCGAGGGATCTGGTTGGTTACCATCCAACCATACGTCAATGCGTTGCTTGTCTTTGAGTGTCTCTAGAGTCTTGCGTTGACCACCCTGATAAAACAACTGTAATTCAAGGTATTTGGCGTTCCGTGGTGACATGCGTGGATTCTTCTTGTCGAGATGTTTAGCAACTGCGTGTACACTACGCCAATCAGATCCCCCGATGGTTGTATATATGCTATCGATGACGATACGACACCATCCCTTTCGCATTGCTTCAAACTCGACCGGATGATCGATGTCCCATTCTCCACTGCGAAGATATGCTAAATGTTGTTCTGCTGATTCCTCTGGATCGGGTGCATCCATTTTGTCAAACCTAGTTGTCAACACACGAAGAACACTCTTGTCATTCATACGAAACTTAGATAGGTTATTGGTGAGGTATTGTACGTGGTATGGTTCTACACTACGCCATGTGTGCATTTTGCCACCTTTAGCATTGACCCACCCTTTGGACATGCCACCAGTTGCTTCCTCAATATATTCGCTAAATGATTTCATATGTCGCTCCAGAATACTCTTTCTTTACCCGTACTATTTATTCTTTTGGCAAGTGCTTTCATTGTCTTGTTTTTAAGGGCGAAGTCTGTACCTACGGTGCGTGAGTTATGCACGATAACTCTCAGGTTACCTGACTGGTGGACGATTGCATCATCATCATCGAGGTTCAAGAACCCAACGACACCCTTTGCATATGTTCCACTCACATATTTCTCACCTGTCATAGCAAACACCACCGCATCGTGTAATGCTTCGTCACTGTCCCATGCCCACATCTTGCCTTTCGTATCTACAAGCCACCTCAATTCATAGAACTTTGCCTTTTTCATGTGTGTGACAAGTTCCCTTTCGGTGGGGTTTTCTAAACCACGAAAGTTTTCCCACTTCGCACCTTTGTATGGTAATGCCGCCGATAATTTCGCAGGCCTCTCTGTGATGTATTCGCCAAATGATTTCATCAACAGTCCCACTTACGGAGTGCGAGTGCCTTGCGAGTTGGTTTACCCTTTTCGTCCTTCATTGGACCTTTCATACCACCCATTCTCGCACAGAATGACTTCCGTCTTCCTGCGGCCTTGCCATCAGGGTTCTTGGATGCAGTCTTCGATGATACAGGTGCTTTGAGATCGGATCCGGGGTTCTCTCGTTCGTATGATGCACGACCTTTGGCGTTCAATCCGCCTTCACTGTTCTTGCCTGCTTTACGTTGCCATGCCGCAGACTTCTCAATGACGTTACCCTCTTCGACCTTTTTAGTCTCAGGATCGTCGTGGTTATAACCCTTTTTCTTCATCTCAAGGTGATCCTTTTCTGTTTTGGCTTTATACCCCTTGCCAGTTTTAGGATCATACATCATGTGAGGTTTGAATTCGTCCTTGTCTTCATTCTGTTTACCATAGGTGACGCAAGGATCTTTACCACAACCGCAGTTTTTAGGTGTTTTTTCCTCTTCTACACTCTCAGTTTTCCACTTACCGCCGGCGGCCTTGTACTGTTTCGATGCCCAACCATTAGCATATGCAGAAGGGTATACGTCAAACTTCGCCTTTGCCTGTGACTTGAACTTCGACCAGAGTGATGGGTTGGTTGGTACGTTCTTTTCCTGTAAATAATCCTTAAATGATTTCATAGATTCCCCTATTTTGTTGGATACGTTAATTGGTTTATTGCCAGTACCGGGACGATCAACATCAGAGTCATTTCGCCTCTTGCGTCTCACTGCGGCACCTCGTTCATCCTTCGACATCTTACGCGCCTTTTCTTTAGACAGGCACTTTGGTTTACCCTCGCCGGGTTCTCTCGCACACTTACCGACACGTTCGCCTTTAGTATTGTAACGATCCCAACCACCACCGCCGGCACCGCCTTTTTTACCAGTACCAAACCATTTGCGTAGATCTTCCGAGAAATAATTTGTAAATGATTTCATGATGCCTCCTTGACATTATACTATGTATCAATGCCGACCTTTTTCAATTCTATTCCATGTTCTCTCATAGAAGTAGTATAGAAGAAACCCTCCCACGTTCAATTCAATTGCTAGATACACGGGATTACCGTTTGATCTACTTAGCATGATGATCGTATAACACATGATGAGTGCCAGTATACGGAATAGTATTGCTTTTACCAGACTGCGACTTTTTGACTCATGAAAACTCAATTTTATAACCTTAAAAACGGGGTTAAAATGTATACTAAAAAACCCCTATAATAGTAGTGCCAAACGGCTTTTTATGTTGAATTGTGGGGGAAAGTGTTGGAAAGTGGGAATCGTTTAAATGATGCATTAAATGGGGGTAATGCATGTTATGGCGGATCAACCCTTCCAACGCCTACCAGTGCGGTTCGTTGCCTTGTCAATGCTTCCATGACACTTAGGGGACACGTTCTTCTTGATGCGGTTCATCATCTCGCTCCACTGCCCACCAGTCTTCTTGTCGGGTGTTATGTTAGTATCCGCAGCAAGTCCGGGGAACCCACCGATGACCTTAGTGACTGCATCTGCGCCACACTTAGGACACGGTTCCTTCGTTGGTGACTCTCTCTCAGCATAACCGAGCATCTCTTCAAATGTGTGCTTACACTTGCTGCATTGATAATCATACATTGGCATGGCTATTTACCTTTCGCTTTCTTCTCTCGTGTCGTCGGTGACAGTTCATTAATCTCTTTTACAAATGCAATCGGGATCTTCTCCAGACTGCTACATTCATCCGGTCCAATGGTACTTAGTAGTGCTATGTGTTCCTCACCCCTATAGATTTCATACCCTATGGTACGCATCGTCGGACAGGGTTTCTTGGCGTATCGGACCAATTCTTTAATATCATTCCAACCAACTTCGCCCTTTTCTTCGGCGTCCACCCACACTACTTCGACTATCGGGTAACTTCTTGAATTCATTCTTGGCCCCATAATGTTCTCCTAGTATATATGGTGGTTCCTAAGTGTAAGTATAGCACACATTTGCAGCCAGTGCAACCCCTGGCCGCTATCAACGCGATTAAAAAAACAGACCCCACCGTGAGTACCAGTCCGATGGGGTCTGCGGCATACTCTACTCGAGTGATCAGGCAGCGATGAGATCGATGAACCTGCTGAGGAGTACGCGGGAAGTGGAACGTCCCTTCGCCGACTTGGCGAATGCGTTCTTCAGTTTGGTGAAGGTAGCGTCTTCGGGAAGGTCTTCCATGAGATCGTTGGAGACTTTCGCGTTCGACTTGACGACGAAGTACTCGGTCCATCCGTTGCTGGGCAGAGCGGCGAAGTTTTCCTTAGAGAACGACTTCTTGAATGCATCGAATGCTTCATCGGACTCGATCTGGTATCGGAAGTTCTTGACGTTCGGGGTCATGTAGATTCCGATGACGTTGGCATCGGTGGTGTCCTTGAGCCATTCGGCAACGGTTCCGGTGAATCGTCGTCCTTCAACCTTGAAGGTCTTTCGAGTCTTGGGGTCGAGGAGGTCGGTACGTCCCCAACCGTTACCACCGGCTTCGCCGTCGGTGAGAATGACAGTGTTCACGATCTGGACACCGTTTCGAGTCTTGAACTCGGGAACGATGTTTCCAAGGGCGAACATGGCTTCATGGAGAGGAGTACCGGACAGGCGGAATCGAGGGCTACAACCAACATTCTCCATACCGTCATACGTGTTCGCTTCCATCATCATCCAGAGGCAGGCGCAGGCAGTCTTGAATTCTCGCGTGTTCATGCGATTCGAGAGAAGATTGTTCAGAACGAAACTCTGGCAGTTATAGTCTTCGATTGTACCATCATTTTCGCGGAAGGTCTGGGTCTCGCCACGTTCCTTCATCAATTCGTCGTATCGATCCCAATCACCGTATCGGGTGACGTTGAAAGGCATTTCATTCGTGAACGAGTAGACCTCGAAGGGAATGTTGACTTTCTTGCAGAAGAAGACGAGGCTGAGAAGTTGTTCGACGGTATCCCGAAGGCAGTCTGCCATCGATCCGCTCCAATCGATCACCATGACGAGGCCGTGGCTCTTGCCGTCGGCGATTTCTTCGTTGCGGAGGAAGATATCTTCGCTCCAACGGTAATCGATCATGCGATTGGTGTCGAGAATACCAGTCTTCGAGGTCGAAGTACGCTTGTCCTGGTCGGCAGCCATCTTCATTTCAAACTGCTTCACCAGCATATTGGTAGTCTTCCGACTATCGTTCTCGAAGGCACGGACGGCGGCGGCGCATTCCGCGAACTTTTCGCACTGAAGGTCGTTTCCGGTCATGAAGTCTCGCATGGCAGTGGCGACTTCGGTGTAGTCGATGGCAACCTTGGACATGTCGAGGTCGGGAACTCGCTGGTAGTTGACGCCGCGGCAGTACTCGTCACGCATCGCGTTGATAGCGTTCTCCATCGCTTGTGACGTTTCAGGCATGGGAGCATCCATGACGGTCGTGTTCGCGCCCTGCACGGTCGAAGGGGTCGAACCCGTTTCCTCGCCTTCGGCGGATTCGCCGGTGTCGGTGTCATCGTCGGCGGATTCGCCACTGTCTTCACCATCGGACGCGGAACCGGATTCGCCGTCTTCGCCTTCGCCGTCTTCAGCATCGGAATCGCCACCTTCGCCGTTGCCGGTGCCTTCGTCTTCGGATTCAGCACCACCGGCACCGGGCATACCCTGGCCGGTAGGTCCGTCTTCGTCGCCCTGTTCGCGGTCTTCGGGCGTACCATTGCCGGTGTCGTCGTTCTGAGGCAGGGCAGCATCGGTCCACAGTTCCGTGGCGATATCGACGATCTCGGTCCATTCGTCAGCATTCTCGATACGGTCGATCCAGACACGTTCGGCGGCAGTGAACGGGACATTGGCGAGATGTCCAATCTTGAAATGAATGTTCAGGCGATCGATGAGCATGAGATCGTTCAGGTCCTTGCCCGCGATCTGGAAAATGTCATCTTCGGCGAATTGACGGTAGGCATTCACGAAGTCGCGGCGGAGGCCGGGGAACTTCGCCTTGATCATTCGTTCGATACGGGCGTCTTCGACCACATTCAGGAAGTGACGGCCACTGCCGCTGCGGTCTTCACCACCGGCAACGCGGTCAGAGGCATCTGCCCATTCGCTGCCTTGTGGAGTATGGAGGGCGTGGCTGACCTCGTGACCGATGAGCATATCGTACATCGAATCGGTCATATCCTGCCACACGGGAAGGCCGAGAACGCGCCGCTTGGTATCGAAATACGCGGTTTCGGCGGTCGCGTCATGAATGACAGTGATATTCTCCGTGGCCATAGCACGGGCGAGGATATCGCGGGATGTTCGGGACTTGTTCGGGACGGTAGTGGTAGTGGTACTCATGCGTATATTGTACCATACTGGGGCCCCGTGTCAACCTATAGGACCGAGAAAATGGGGAGAATATCAAGAAATATCACATATCGGACGCTATCAACGTCGCCTGCCGCTAAGTCCAGTAATACCAAGGACTTAGAAAAAGTTTGGGGGTGGTCGTAAACTCCTGTTATTACGGGACTTAGGCACCAAGAAATCTGCCCTAAAATGCCCGAAAATGGGTGCTAGGGGTTGCAATCTGCCCCTGGTCGTGTATAATTAGAGCATCGGGAACGAGATCCCGGCAATTTAGACCTTTTCGGAGTACCATCCAATATGAACAATACCCTCTCAACTCGTCAGAACGATTTCGTCCGTGCCCTCTGCGCCGCCTTCGGTGATGCCACCGAATACACTCGCGCCGAGTTGATGGACGTATGCGAATCGTCCGGTATCTACTCCTGCCCTCCGTCATGGATCACGCAGGATTCGACCCGGAAGATCTCGCGTGGCGTGTACTCCGTTCCCGAAGTCGCCGAAGTCGGTGCTACCAAGTCCGCGGCCCGTGCCGCTAGGACCGACTTCGATCGTGCCATGCAGACTCCCGACCCGGAGTTCTACGTCATGAACGATGCCGATGGCAACGAATTCAAGTGTGACGCTAACGGCAAGCCCCTTGCCGATGCTCCTGCTCCTGCCCCTGCGGTCTCGACCGTTGCCAATCATGCCGTCATGGGCATGACTGGTGGTGAGCGTTCGACCCTCGTTCCTTCGCGGATCTCGACCTACGTGCCTTGGGGACATTTCAAGTCTGTCGAGATGATCGTCAAGGCCGGAATCTTCTATCCCACGTTCATCACGGGACTTTCCGGTAACGGCAAGACCACGATGATCGAACAAGTCTGTGCCAAGATGAAGCGAGAATGCTATCGTATCAACATCACTCGCCAGACCGACGAGGATGACCTGCTCGGTGGTTTCCGCCTCATCAACGGCGAGACCGTGTGGCAGGATGGACCAGTCGTGCAAGCGATGAAGTCCGGTGCCGTGCTTCTGCTGGACGAGATCGACCTCGCCAGCCATAACATCATGTGCCTTCAGCCTGTGTTGGAAGGTAAGGGCGTGTTTCTCAAGAAGACTGGCCAGTGGGTCACTCCTGCCGCCGGTTTCACCGTGTTCGCCACTGCGAACACCAAGGGCAAGGGCTCCGATGACGGAAAGTTCATCGGGACCAACGTCCTGAATGAAGCATTCCTCGACCGCTTCCCGATCACTATGGAACAGGCCTATGCGCCTCGTTCGACCGAGAAGAAGATTCTCGCCAAGGCGATGTCTGCCCAAGGTATCGACGATGCCGACTTCGCCGAGAATCTGGTGAAGTGGTCGGAGATCATCCGCAAGTCGTATTTCGAGGGTGCCGTGGACGAGATCATCTCGACCCGCCGCCTGGTGGACATCACCAAGGCCCTTGCCATCTTCGGTGATAAGGTACAGGCCATCGACTTCGCCCTCTCGCGTTTCGATGACGATACGAAAACCGCCTTCCGCGACCTGTACGCCAAGGTGGATGCCGAAGTCGGTGACCACGACGATGCCGCCGAGGCCGAGACTGCTGCCGCAGGACTTGAAACTGCCGACCGCGTGAATCTCGCGTGTTCATACGACCAGAAGGATCTCGCCAAGAGCATGGGTGCCAAGTGGGATTCTCCCGCCAAGGTATGGTACGTCTCTGGCGACCTCTACCGTCAGAACCCTGACCAGTGGGCGCAGTTCAACCCTGCCCCCGTCACTGCTCCTGCCTGCCCCTTCTGATTCGACCATCTCCCAACTTTTCACTTGATCTCATACACTTATGGAGTACAATAGTACCATGAACGATCCGCACCATATGAACGACATCAACGCCGATGACCTCTTCATAGAGTCCGACCGCATCGAACTGACCGACGAAGGCCTTGCCGTTATGGCAGAACTCTGGGAAGAGGGGTGCCTGCACTCATGACCGACACGGACTGCACCATCTCGCACTCGCTGGACATACTGGACCGGACTATCGACGCAATCGATGACCTCTACAGACTCAATGCCTCCGACGAGATCCCCACTGCCGCACTTGGTGGCATCACCCTCCTCCTCGCAATCACTGACCAATATGGCCCCGAATACTTTACAGATGAAGAAGTGAATTTCATCACCGAGGCCGACGAATACCTTTCTGAAACTATCAAGGAGTTTTACCCGCAATGAATTATTCATACGACAACCTGACCAACCGACAGAAGACCTACATCGATGCCATTCGTGAGCATGGACCAGACATGGGTGTAGACATTACCAAGGAAGAGTTTAGTCGTGCTGAACTCCGCCCTGTTTCCCTCAAGATGAAGGGCAAGGTGTGGATCCCTAACTGGATCACACACGACCAGTCGCGTCGTGTGTCGCGTGGAGTGTTCCGCATTCCCGAGGTGACCACTACGGTGGCAGATGAGGTACAGGTCCCCCCTGCTACCACTGATGCCCACGCCGTCACCGCCTCTGCCCCTGCGGCAGAGGTCGCCCTTTCCTCTTGATGTCTGCGGCGTCACTGGGGGCACCCCCGCCCCCGGTGGTGTCCGTTTTCCTGTCCGAACAGTGCCAGGCCGCTTGGGACTCCTACGGGACTCCGACCCTAGCAAATTTATGCCGGAGAAAAATTCAATGCCAGAACCTCGCCCAAGAATCCACTACCTCCACAGTGAACACGAAGGAATCATCGTCTTCATCTATGACGAGGGTGCAGTTCTGGTTCACGAATACGCCACGGGAAACGTCCAAGTGTACGCCCCGAAACGTGCAAGGGAAATCTGGAATCATAGAGTGAAGTTTGGATTCCGTCCCTATTCCACCCGTGAGGAAATCCCAGCATGAACATCGCACTCGCAATCTTTCTCTACATTCTTTTCTGTTTTGTTGTACTCGCATTCCTCTCTGGAGCATCAACCCGTGATCGCTAAAACAACTATCATCATCTCTCTCATGTTCTGTAGCACTGCAATGGCACTTACTGATAAGGAACTCACCGATGTACTTACTGCAATTCGCACAGTGGAATCTAATAACAATCCTTCTGCTGTTGGTGACAATGGTAACGCTATCGGCGTTTACCAGATCTGGAAGTCGTACTGGAAGGATGCTCGACAAACTTCAAGTATTGGTGGCGTATACAATGACTGCTTCACTCCTGATTATGCTGATCGTGTTGTCCGTGCATACATGAAACGATACGCCACTGAGAAGCGTCTCGGTAGAGAAGTCACTCAGGAGGATATCGCACGAATTCATAATGGCGGACCAAATGGCTACAAGAAGTCTGCCACTGTGAAGTACTGGAAGAAAGTTCAGAAAGTCCTGAATGATCGTTGACTTCTTTCCCGTTCTCTGATACAATACACCCTCACACCCACTAACGGAGTACCACTATGCACGTTCAAGACCCATCCATCCCTGATCCACCAAGCGGCGATCTCGATCCCCGTGGCAATGTCTCTGAAGAATGGTTTCTTCACAGTACCGAGATGAATATCTTCGTGCGGTTCCGAGGTATTGATGGAAT
>Ga0315315_10000419_pt1 | contig 35270 bp, 27 predicted proteins | sample M140m3416metaG_FD_203699 | JGI IMG/M metagenome (GOLD analysis project Ga0315315, IMG submission 203699) | Ammonia-oxidizing marine archaeal communities from Monterey Bay, California, United States - M1 40m 3416 | ecosystem: Environmental > Aquatic > Marine > Intertidal zone | place: USA...
ACAATACTTAAATGTAAAGAAAACACTACAAATTATCATATAATATTCAATGATGTGAATATTTCATCACCCGAGGATGCTAGGAAAATGTGCAACATATTGACAAACAATTGCAATGAACTGAATTTATATTTGGATCAAAGTGTTTACAATACAGGGTTAAGAATGATTGGATCGAAAAAGACAAAGATAATCGAAAAACAGTACTTTATAAACAGTACTTCATTAACATTGGAAGATTTAAATGCATCCACGATTCACATAAACGATGGACTTAATACAAAACCATATAAATCTATGGCGAATTCGCAAAACAAATCGACAGCCATGTGCATATGTGATTTTTCAAGAATACACGATGCATACAAACACACGACAATTACCAGTATAATGAAGTATAATCAAGCATATGTATTACAAAGTGACAACAAGTGGTGTATGAATATTAACAAAGAACACAAATCCAATAAAGTATATTTTGTATTAAATATCAAAAAAAAAGAATTATATATGAAATGTCGTTGCAAATGTATCAATAAAACGTGTCGAATCTACAAAAGTAGGTCAGTCAAGATACTATCAAAAGATTACAATACTATAACAAAATCGATATAGAAATATATTCGTTAAAAGTAAATGTTAGTTTTTGTTATGATGTTTTTACTTGTATTTATTTACATACAAAGTTATGATATTCATGTAATTAATGATGATAACAATGCATGGCCTCATAAAAATATAATTTTACAAAAGCAATGTATTACAATATTTGATGATATATTTACACATGATGATCAAAAGATCATTTCAAATATATTCTTAAATTTTAGACAGATTTTGGATACTTTGTGTAAACGATTGGATGGTTTCATACATCATCGTGATAAAGCAGGAATGGAGATAATATGTAATGATATATTTAAACTATTTCACAATATTGAACCACAATTTCATGAAAAAAATATGTATTTTAAACATTCTTTGATGATACATATTAAAAATTATACTGCTTAAAATTTTAAGTATACATTTTATGGTATCAATTGATACAAAATGCAATATTAATAAATATGGAACGATTTCGAATGATATCGAATCCGTTATTCAACCAATAGGTATCGTTAATGTGAATTTGCACAAGTATCAACTTCAAAGTATTTACGCCATGACCAATATTGAAAACAAAAAATTATTCATAAATAAATCAAATACTATCATGAGTGATATCGGAATACTTGCTAATAAAGTTGGTAGTGGAAAGTCATTGTGTGTATTAGGACTAATTGCTTATAACGATCGTATGTTGCTTCATTCCAAAATACGCAACGTATGTGACAACGTATATGTATCATACAATAGATCGGATGTGAATGTATATGGAAAGAATTTGATAGTGCTCCCCAATCATATTGCAAAACCCGTGTGGGAAACATATATTACCCAATACACGACATTTTCACATATTCGAATCCGTAAAGGTATGTTTCCTATCAATTGGGATTGTTTGCAACAATATGATATTGTGTTATGTACAGCGACTCACTATAATATGTTGATGAAATCATGTCCATGGTATTGGAATCGTGTAATTTATGACGAAGCAGATTCTATTAATATATCTGCGTGTGCCAATCCCAAGACCTGTTTTTCATGGTTTGTCACATCGTCATTAAATAATCTATTATTTTGTAACGGATATTATTGGAAGTTTGAAAATTCTCGGGTAACTAAATTTGTTACTACAGGAATACCTAGAAATGGATATATAAAAAATATATTCAAATCAATTGATTGTATAAAAGAAGACTCAATTCTATCTTCCTTGATTGTAAAAATGAATGATGACTATATAAACGAGTGTATAAAATTGCCTACAATTGAAAAGAATGTAATTATTTGTCAAACTCCATATTATCTAAAAGTAATTCATGATATTATTCCATCAAATGTTATCGAAATGCTTCATGGACATGATGAAATATCGGCTCTTGAAACATTGGGGTGTCCCATCGATTCTAAAGAGAATATAATATCTTTTGTTTCTCGAAAACTACACATACAAAAAAAAAATTATCTATCGAAATTTAAATACTTATCAAATTTGGAAATAGACACGAACGAAAATGAACGCCAAAAAAATCAGAAAATGATCAAAGTATCTGATTTGATAACAAATATAGATAAACAAATATTAAAAATAAAAAAAACGGTAAAAACAATCGATCATGAAGACATTACTCATTATTGTCCAATATGTCAATGTGTAGCAGAAAATGCTGTGGTATTGACGTGTTGTTTGAATATATTTTGTAGTTCATGTATATTATCATTGATAAAATACAATGAGGGTAAAGCTGCAACAAATTGTCCATTATGTAGAAATACATTGGGTGTACATGAAATCGTTAAGCCAACCAATACGTATATGCCTAATAAAACGGATGTATTGTGTAATTTGATTAACACGAAACATAACACGGTCAAAATGGTTGTTTATTACAAAAACGATGCGTGTATTGATCAATTACTTGGAAAAATACGATGTAGTTATAAAATATTAAATGGAAATAATCATACAATTTCAAAAACATTAGAGTGGTTTGAACAACAACACAACAATCTATTATTTGTGAATGTAGAGTTGTATGCATGTGGTATTAATTTATTAATGGCCACAGATTTGGTGTTTTTTCAAAAAATGCCATTAGAACTCGAAAATCAACTTATAGGACGAGCATATCGAATAGGAAGAGATTGGAACAATCAATTAAAAATTCATCTCTTATTACATCAAGAAGAATCATGACTAGATGTTGTTTTTGTCGCAAAAGGACACATATGTCCTTCAAATGTAAGTGGTGTGTGAAAGAATATTGCGTACATTGTGTCATGGTTGAGGTACATTTATGTACAGAAATTCAAACCATGAAGAAGGAAATGCAACAAAGTCATGGTGAAAAGATGGACAGAGAACGTACATCGGAAGTAAAAATAATACGAATTTAAAAACAATCTGAATATACACGTATAATGGATATTCGAATTTGTTTTCATGATACAAAAGGATTGTATAACGATGCAATGGTATTGAAAAAAGCCATTGAAACAAAATATACAAACAGTAACATTACTTTACACACATATCCTGAATTATGTATATATCGAAATATCATTCATCCAACAATAGGTACGACCAAAAAACAAAATTATCAATTTTTTATTGAACATATTCATCAAGGTTTATTGACTTATGGAAATATGAATATATTTGTACCAAACATAGAATTTATTAGCACTAATGATATTAACTTATTAAGTTCTATCAATATGATTGTAGCGAAAACAGAACATTCGTACAATGTATTGACAAAGATACATCCAACGAGTGATATTGAATATTGGGGTTGGACTTCATTAGATAGATTCGAATACGATTCGAATCGAAATCTAAATGAATTCTTGCATGTAAAAGGATGTTCTCGTTTCAAAAATACCCAATTATTGATCGATTTATGGTTGAAACATCCAGAATGGCCTTTATTGAATGTAATGAATTACGGAGATGTGAGACAAAATGGATATGTGGAATTGAATGTTCCATACGTTAAAGTTGTATCGAATATTAGATTATTTCAACGTGATGTACCTGAAACTGAACTTTCAACAATCATGAATCGTTGTGGTGTTCATGTGTGTCCGAGTGAACAAGAAGGTTTCGGTCATTATATTAATGAAGGACGTTCATGTGGAGCAATTATCGTTACAACCAACGCCAAACCGATGAACGAATTGGTTGACGATACAAATGGTGTTTTGATTGACGTTCATCGATTGAAATCTATTAATTATGGATTGAATGCAACAATACATGAACATGAACTTGAAAGTTCAATTAAAAAAATCTTACAAATGTCTAAAAAAGAAAAGTATGAAAAAAGTGAACGCTCTAGAAAGAAATTCGAAAAGGAGAATCAATTATTTAATAATCGAGTTCAATTACCCATTTAAATAATACACTATTCAATGATTTATGAAGAAAAAGGCTTTTATGGATTTTTTTGAAGCGACAAAGGAACTTGTGTTGAAATACAATTGTAGAAGTATATGCATAAATTGTAAATATTATGGTGTTATTGTTGAGCCTCGTTGTCATCCATGTCTAGAATACGTCTGTAGAAATTTTTTGAAATTTACAAATAATGAATGGGGATTGCATATTTTTCATGGATCGAACAACGAAGAATTCATTAAAGATAAATTAAAAGATATCGTGAATGTTAGATATACAAATATGGATGTTGAAAATTTGACCATAGAAGAATATAATAAGTTCATGACCAACAACAATCAATTTCATGAATTGATCGACAGTGATCACTTTTTGGTGTTTCAAACGGACTCCATATTTCTACAAGACATGGATAATCGAATGATGAAATACGATTATGTAGGTGCACCATGGCCTCATTTCGATGGAATGGTCGGTAATGGTGGATTTTCAATAAGGAATAAACACATATTTATGAAAATATGTGAAACTTTCAATAGACCAACCAATTTAGCAGAAGATGTGTTTTATGCGATTTGTTTGAAAAAAATGAATGCGAATGTAGCTCCATTTATTGTTGCACAAAAGTTTTCATGCGAAAATATACCAACAAACATACTTCCCATCGGTTGTCATGAGCATATTCAAAATGTTAAAATACAAAATTTACACGAAATTTACATGAATCATTTTAAAATGGATAATAACAGCGAAAAAATACAAAACGTAAAAAATGATCACTTATGACATTAAAAAATAATGTTTTGCAAATTATATAATTTGTTATGTACTTGCAAACATGTATCAAACAAACGGTTCGAACAATATGATTTAGATAATGACGGAAAGATTTCAATGACAGAGTATCATCTGTTACATTTAAGTAAATACGGTAAATCTCCAACCACAGAACAATGGATTTCATTTCATTTAGCAGATGTGAATAATAACGGTTACCTTACAAAAACGGATGTTGAATTGTTCGATAAACACAAGACAGTTATTTAAAACTCATTTAAAAGGGAATATATACAATATTAATATATGATTGATCATTTAGAAGAAGATTTCATCCAAATCCCAAGTCAAAAATACGCACTTATTTCTGTAGTGTCTCCCACATCAAAGCAAAAACACAATGTATGTGGTTTAAAAATCCGTGGTGTTTTCGCAACCAAAGAAGACGCTGAACATTATGTTAAGCGATTGATGCAAGCTGATGATACATTTGATGTATATTTAGTAGAAATGTATAAATGGTTACCTATACCACCAGACAATGATATGATTGACGATAAGGTGTATCAAGAAGAAATGTTGAACGAAATCATCCAAGGACATAAGGAGAGTCAATTACAAGCCAAACAGCATTTTGAAGAACGGAAAAAAGAATCCATGGAAATAAAAAGCGTAGATGAAGCAGGTCCATCAACACCCATCGATAATGATTTAGGGAAAGGTATAGAAACGATTTAAGAGCTTTTTCTGATTCTTAATACAGGTTTTTTAGGATCGATAGGTTTGCATTTGGTCATAGGTTCATTAGAATCTTTATCATCATGATTAGGATCGTACACTTTATTGTGTAATTTCCATATATTAGGATGACCCACTCTAAAATTAGTTCGCATCTTGGCTTTATACCAAAAGACAACGTCTTCAATTTTATTACTTTTTATGGTATTATCCAATACGAGACATTCGTAGTTTTCTGTGCATGCATCCATTACCTGATTAAACATGTCGAACGATGGAAAAATACCGAAAAAGTTTTTATATATTTTTTCCCTATTTTGAAGAATATTTTCTCTGAACACAAAGATGTAATCAATGTTGGACCTTAAATCGGGTGTCAAATCCATACAATACTGCATTGTAAGCAAAAAGAATATATTCCAATGTCGTCCGTTATAGAAAATTTGTCTCATAATCTTTTCTTTCAAGAATTTCTTATCGTACATACAATCATCTAATATCGTAAATACATTTATGTTTTCGCCTTTCTTTATTCTATTCTTTTGAGAAGCAATTAACTTTTCGATGACGTCTGATTTATATTCGTTGTAGACGAACAAATCTGGAATAAATTCTTTATAGTATCCATTACCCTCCTCTGTACCAGACATAACGACACCAGCAGCCAATTTAGACCGTTTATGGTACATTATGTCTTTTACACATGTTGACTTACCACTCATACGTTTTGCTATGAAGACAACAATTGAATTATCTCTCATTGTTTTTGGATTGAACTTTTTCAATTGTAAATTCATGAAGAGTATTCTATATTAACAATATATATTACCCGTCATTTATACACGAGGTATTTTTCGTTCACCCAAATTTTTTTTCTGTGTATATAATACTAAACCAACTTATTTGAACATCAGAAAATGGGAGGAGGATTAATGCAACTTGTCGCTTACGGTGCCCAAGACGTGTTCTTGACTGGCAACCCTGAAATCAGTTTTTTCAAAGTATTGTACCGTCGCCATACTAACTTTGCTATGGAATCTATTGAACAAACTTTCAATGGTAACCCCGAATTGGGCAACCGTGTAACTTGCACCATTTCTCGTAATGGTGATTTGGTCACAAACATGTGGTTAGAAGTAAATTTCGCCAATGTTGACAATTGTGTGAACTCTTTAGGTCACGCGTTAATTGAATATGTTGAACTCGAAATTGGTGGTCAACGCATTGACAAACATTACGGTGAATGGCTCGAAATCTGGTCCGAATTGACCATGCCTGAAGAAAAACGTAATGGTTTCAAAGAAATGATTGGTCGTCGTGATGCGGGTGTGACTTACGCTCCCGAATCCAAGAAACTTTACATTCCTTTCCAATTCTTCTTCTGCCGCAACCCCGGTCTTGCTCTCCCTCTCATCGCCCTCCAATACCACGAAGTGAAACTCAACATCAAATTCCGTTCTTCCGCGGAACTCGTACACCAAGGTCAAACCAATGCCAACTTGAAATTCGATGGCAACCCCCGTCTCTTCGTAGACTACGTGTACTTGGACACCGACGAACGCCGTCGTTTCGCTCAATCTCAACATGAATACCTCATCGAACAACTCCAACACACTGGTCCCGAATCCACCAAAGACGACAACCATCGCCTCAACTTCAACCACCCCGTAAAAGAACTTATCTGGGTGGTGCGTCGCGATAACAGCGACCCCATGGAATTCGCGGGTGCCGCGGGCGCCGATTCTGGTCTTGGTATGACCTCTTGGTCTGCTGACCCCGCCTTCTCTAACTCCGCGAACGAAGCTTTCAACGACGCGAAACTCCAACTCAACGGCCATGACCGTTTCACTCAACGTGATGCTTCTTACTTCCGTCTCGTACAACCCTACCAACACCACACTCGCGTGCCTTCCAAATACGTGTACCTCTACTCTTTCGCCCTCAACCCCGAATCTCACCAACCCTCTGGCACTTGCAATTTCTCCCGTCTCGATAACGTCACCCTTGCCCTCGGTGGTCTCAAAACCAAAGTGGGCGACAACGGTCAACTCCTTGTGTACGCCGTGTCCAACAATATCCTCCGTATCATGAGTGGTATGGGAGGTCTTGCGTATAGCAATTAGATTTTCTATTTATCCACCCGAACAATTCACTTAAGGATTATAATTTCATATGTGTAAATAAGTATGAACTTCGAAAGCGAAAACATTCACGAAATGCATCATTATCATTACATCCATAAAAATGGACTCGACAACACTTTTGTCAAATCGCCCGAAAATCCCAACATTACTTTTTTAAAAATAAAAAACAAAAAACATGATATCACAACTATCGTGGATTCATGCATTGTCGATAAATTGACCGACATTTCATGGTGCCCACATAAGTCAGATAAATCTAAAAAATATTATGTAAAAACAAATCATAACGATTTCATATATCTTCACGAATACGTGCTACGTTTAAACAATATCGCAAAACCTGGCGAAAATTATTCTGTCGACCACATCAATCGCGACACACTGGACAATCGTTTGGAAAATTTACGATGGGCTACACAAACGGAACAAAACATAAATACAGATAAACGAAGCCGCAAATATAATGCTCGAGAATTACCAGAAGATATTCTCGAGGAATATATACCTAAATTTGTTACTTATAACAAGGAAGTGTACGACAAACAAACTGGGAAAACTCGCGAGTTTTTTCGAATTGAGAAACACCCCACTTTACCGAATTGGTGTACAACAAAATCAGATAAATGGACTATACTTGAAAAGTTGGCCCAAGTATATGAAAAATATGGTATGGATTTACCTGACGAAATTAGCCATATCCAAGTACCTGAACCAAGTAGATTGGCAGAATGCACTATTGACGAATTTGTTCTTCAAAAAGAAATGCTTCCACAATACGTGAGTTTTATTAAAGAAACGGAAAAACGAGGATGTAAATTTGAAATAGCTATACCCAAGTGCAAGAGATTCTCCACTTCAGGGTCTAAACATGTGTCACTCAAGTGTAAATATAATGAAATGTTGGGTATGATACGATCGATTCATTCACCTATTGATAACTTATCATAAAATTATATGTATATAATAATACAACTTTATGGTATGTTTAAGAATTTTAAAAATATATGGGAATGCCAATCATAATCACAAAAAACCAAAAAATGTAGTCATTACTGGATCTACTAGTGGAATCGGTAAATCGTTAGCGAAACAATTCATTAATCAAGGTGATAATGTCATTATTACTTCTAGAAATAAAGATAATGTTTATGATACTTGGTTAGATTTATCATTATCAAACGATGACAAACATGGTTCTCTTATTCCTTTTGTTGCGGATGTTTCAAACCACACAGGGTGTAAAAAATTAGTTGATTTTAGTATTGATGTTTTTGATTCGATTGATATTTGGATAAATAATGCTGGAATTAATGCATATAAAATATCAGATTTTCATGAATTTGACGAAACAGAATGTGAATCCATTGTAAATACTAATCTACTGGGGACAATGTATTGTTGTAAGTATATAATACCTATTTTAGAAAAACAAAATAATGGAATATTAATAAATTTTGAAGGTGCAGGATCTAATGGATTGGCAACACCAAATTATAGTGTATATGGGGCTACAAAATCTGCTATCACACAATTTACTAAATCATTAACTGTAGAATATTCAAAATATGATTTTCATATATGTACCATTTCACCTGGAATGGTTTTAACCGAATTATTAACAAAGAATACTGACGTTAAAACAAAACAAATACTAAACATTTTTTCTGAAGAAACCGATTATATTACAGATTTCTTAATTAAAAAAATTAATAATATAAACTCCAGTTCTAAAATACACTATCTCACGATTCAAAGAATTATATGGTTATTAATTCTTTCACAATTTAGAAAATACAGACACTTTGATCATGAAGGTAATTCACACCAAAAAAAGATGAATAAATAAATATTGCTTCATCTATATATAACATGTTTAACATCATATGAAATTACAAACAATAAAAGACATTTATATATTTTCCGCAATGTTGGAATAGCACATCCTTTAAATATATGATTTAAATAAGTTGGTAAATAAGTATCTGGAGGATGCCCACAAATATTGTTATGCCACTTTGTAATTGGACACATATGTCCAATCATATTTAAAAATAATGTCATACAAATAACAAACAAATGTAGTTTGTGACGTTCAAATAAAACCGAACCAAACACAATATATATGGCTAAAATATGATGAACAATTATTAATAATTCACCACATATATTCGGGCAAGGAAATTGGACATTATCAAATGCAATTTGTCCTAAACACAACAATGTAAATATTTCGATACTGTTTTTCATGTTATAACCTAAGTAATGATAAAAAATGAATTGGTTTCATCTGATTTAAAGATAAATCCTTACTGTTATAGTAGAAGAATTAAGGGTAAATGCGGTAACAATGCCGCCAACACTTGGTTTAGATAAGTTTATCCAGCGCGCTAATGAAGTGCATGGCGATCAATACTTATACACCAACAGTGTGTACACCGGAGCTAAAAACAAGATTGATATCATTTGTAAAGTACATGGTCCATTTTCACAAAGACCATCTGATCATTTACGAGGACAAGGATGTCCAAAGTGTGGCAAATACAAGAGTGTAAAAGCATTTAGATATTCGCAAAACGAAGCCACATGGAAACCTGTACCGGGGTTTACCAATTACGAGGCGTCCACGTTGGGCGAAGTTCGCAATATACATACAAAACATGTATTGTCTCAATATTTACATGAGAATGGTTACTTACTATGTGATTTGACAAGTGATGAGGGTAATGCAAAATCATGGCGTGTTCACAGAGTCATTGCATTAACCTTTTTACCAAATCCATACAATTTACCAACTGTTAATCATATTAACCTTATACGCAATGACAATCGTTTGGAAAATTTGGAATGGGCGTCTCATGAATACCAAAATCAGCACAGAGGACCATCAAAATTAAGGACCTTACGGCAAGTTTTACAAGTGGACCCTTCCACGAACGAAATTGTGCATACTTTCGAAGATATCAGAGACGCCGCAGAATATCTGATATCCAATAAACTCACAAAATGCATAAAAAAAGAAACTGCTATGATCAATTTAAGGGGAGCCATTGTGAAGAAAAAATCAAAATTCAAATTTATTTGGACATATGAAGGTAGTACAGAGATACCGAATGAACAGTGGAAAGTTTTTGGTGACGTTCAGGTGTCCAATAAAGGTCGTGTAAAAAAGAAAGACGGATCAATCACGTTTGGTACCGATTCAGGTGGTTACAAATGTGTACAAATACAAGGTAATCAGCTTCGAGTTCATATACTTGTTGCCATTTTGTTTAAACCGAATCCCAAAAATCTACCGATTGTCAATCACTTGGATGGAAACAAATGGAACAACGACGTATCCAACTTGGTATGGAGCACACAAGCCGAAAATGTACAACACGCTTACGACACTGGACTAAATGGAAAATCCAAACGCGTAATGCTTGTAGAATTAAACAAAGAGTTTCCATCGATATCAGCAGCCACTCGGTGGATTCAAGAACAAACTCATTTGGAAGACAGTAAACTTAGCGAAGCAACCTTGCGAACGCGCATAAAGTCAGGAAAGGCTGGTGAATATACTTGGGAAAGCAACTAGAAATAAGTAGTCATGTACACTAATCTAAATCTAAATCTAAAATACTTACAGGTTGTTGATAATGCCGCGAAGTGCGACAGCGCGGTGCATCAGGGACTGGTTGTCGTTGTTGTAGTTGTTGTGCATTTAAAAGAATCGGTCCGTTTGTTTAAATTGTTGAAAGTCTGCGTTTCTGCTGCCCCGCGACGCGATATCATAAAGGTTTCTGTATTTTCTATACTTTTCCATATTATATAACACTGTGGTGAAAATTCATTGGTCAAGTTTGGATTACAATGCGTAAACGCGCGATACTTCCTTCGTTCCAAATCTTGTTTCAAAATGTGTAATTTGTCTAACATCAACGTATGTTGTATATTCATTAATTTTTAAGGTTGTTTTATCTATAAATGTTTTGCGATGGTACTAGGTGATAATGAGGTGGTAATGAGGTGGTAATGAGGTGGTAATGATACTAGGTGGTAATGATACTAGGTGGTAATGATACTAGGTGGTTGTGATACTAGGTGGTTGTGATACTAGGTGGTTGTGATACTAGGTGGTTGTGATACTAAGTGGTAATGATATGGTGTGGTATTATTTATTTTAATTGCAGTGTATTTGGTTTGAATCTAATTTTAACGAAATTGTGTATGTGTGTCGTTATTTTTTTTGCAACGTTGTTCTCCTTATCGACCAAGTACATATTATACATTGAAGATTGGTACATCAAATGTCCACCAAACATGTTTTTTCCGAAATTTCACCCACCCCTAAGTTATTACATATTTAGTATATTTTTTTTAAGTGGATTTTTCAAATCAGTCTATCGATTGAAATTACTTAAACGATTACATGAATAATTGATAAAAGTATGACCATGAAGTACGTGGATTTATTTTGTGGTATTGGGAGTTTCCATTCTTCTTTCCAAAAATTAAATTGGGAATGTGTAATGGCGTGTGATATTGATAAGTCCGTGCAAGAAACATACAAATTGAATTACGGTATGATGCCCATGGGAGACATTACTGAAATAAATCCTAAAGAAATCCCGAGTTATGACATTTTGTGTGCAGGATTTCCTTGTCAACCATTTAGTCAATGTGGTCAACATAAAGGATTTCAAGATGAGCGAGGAACCTTATTTTTTAATGTTATGAAATTCATCGAATTTCATAAACCAATGATAATTATACTAGAAAATGTTCCTGGGTTGGTGAATCATAATAATGGTGATACATTCGAACGAATGAAATCAGAAATAACCAATCAGAATTATGAAATTACATACAAAGTGTTGAAATGCTCCGAATATGGACTCCCTCAGATGAGAAAAAGATTGATTGTTGTGGGTGTGAAAAAGGATTGTGAATTAGTAAAACACGTTGACAAATTACTTGATTTCGAAGAATATAAACATAGAATCACATTGAGTGAATTTTTCAATAGAAAATTTGAAAAAGAATGTGCATACACGATTCGTTGTGGTGGAAGACATTCTCCCATACACGATAAACATAATTGGGATGGTTATATCGTAAACGGTGAGGAGTATAGATTGACGAAAGAGGATTGTTTACGATTGCAAGGATTTGATGTCAATTTTAGATTATGTGGTAATAATCAGAACCAGTGGAAACAGTTGGGAAACACAATACCAATCATATTTACATCTATGATTGGTCGCATGTTGAAAAATCACTTAAGTAATACAAAAGCATAATATAATCAATTATGAACGAATATATCAATAACGTATACGAAACCCATTTGAAAAATATCAACAACACAAGTATATATTCCATAAAATCACTTTTACCTAATGAAAGTGATGAAAAGATATCAGATATTTACAAGCTTTGTATATCTTTGCATCAAAGCACCAAGTCTTATAATGGTCAATGGTTGGAAAAAATGATAGCACCATTACTTTCTAGAAATGACGTGTCATTTCGAGAACAAGTCACTATTGATAAAAACGGGACAATTGTGGGATTTAATATGAAAAAAGTTACATGTCATCATATTATTGATTTCGTTATAGGCGAAAACATAGAAGTTGGGGAAAATATACAAGATTTCAAAGTAATTAGTTGCAAAACTACTTGTCGTGAACGATGGACTCAAGATAATTGGACTCGTGAATTTCCACCAACATTGTATTTATTATTAACCATTTCAAGTGATTATCCTCCAAGTACCAGGTTTATCGAGAATGAAAATAGAAAAATAATCTCTTCAAAACCTAAGAAAAAAGACGATCGAATATATAAATTAAATTTTGATCATTTGATGTCAGAACTCACTATGTAACAAACCCAATATACTAAATATACTAACTCCCCATAACGTATCTATTATACACATTTGTAATGGATATGTTTTGAAAACTGCTCCATTTGTGGTGTTGTATATACCGTATATAATCAATCCAACCAAACTAAATGCCATCCACTCATACGAACGACTTGTTCCTGGTATCTTTGTTTTCGATAAAGGGATACATATGTATTTAATCGTAACAAGTAATAATATGTATGCACATATTGCATAATATGCATTGAAATGAATCGGTGATTTTTGAATGGAACTAAACACGTCTTTGTACAATATCGGGGTCATTGTGGATATCCAAATCATTTCCATTAATAAATAAAAGACGACAAGCGATGGAAATTGAACCATATTATTTTATATAAATATTTTTCGAAAATGGGCGTGGTGAACATTTCATTAAAACACTTTAAGAATGCCGATCCTATCATGTAAGAAGCGCATACACGCTATTATCAACCTAACAACATGAACTACTCTTCTATGATTTCTCGCAACATGGCAATTATGATTGACGTTTGTGCCAACAATGATGGTGCCGAGTATAAGCGCAAGAACTATCAACGCGTTATCGATACCCTACGCGATTGCAATACTCCTATTCACACCATTTCTGATGTTACAAACATTGTTCAATGTGGATCTCGTATTCGCCGTAAGATTGAGTACATTATGGAATTTGGAACTGATCTACCTGAAGTAAAGGAATATTTGGAAAATTCCCTTGAGGAAGATGAATGTTCCGATTGTTCTTCCGAACACTCGTATGATAGTGTAACTACTCAATGTCCCGATTCAGAAGAAGAAGATGACGATCCACTATACGAACATGAAGAAGACGACGAAGACGACAATGAATCTGTTGGATCGAACGACACTGATTCAACTCAATCAGAAGACGCCGATGACGACACCGAGAGCGTTGGATCGAACGACACTGATTCAACTCAATCAGAAGACGCCGATGACGACACCGAGAGCGTTGGATCGAACGACACTGATTCAATTAAATCAGAAGATGATACGGACGACACTGAGAGCGTTGGAACAAATAAAACAGAAGCATTGTGCGCCATTGACACGATCGAATCTCTTTTAGATGTCGAAAAAAAATATATAACGATACTTACCGAACAAAATGCTTTGACTTTGGACATAGCGCTAAAATATCTCCAAACTGTGCGCGAATACGTATTGACAACCCTATAAATTTCCAACATCCACAACGGAAGTATGATCTAAATGTAAAGAATTAGCAAATGACTCTAAATCCAAATCAAGTTCAAAATGTTTTATATCAATATCATATGTATCATCATTGAGCCATTCTATATTTTTCACTATCGATATATCCAAGTTTCTCAGACCAATTTCATGTAGGCGTCGCATTGAAAAATCGTCATATTTAAATACCCATAATTTATGATCTAAAGCATGTTTCTTTTTTTGATATGGTTTCATCATATATAACTCATTGTTTGCGTGTGGTAAATTTCCATATATCCACATATGAGTTGCTAATGAATCAGCTACATAACGAGCGTCATCGTACTCTTTAAAAAATAAGATTGAATGTTTATTGTCTGAATTGTTCAACGCATAGCATGTATTTGTTGGTAAGTGAACAATATTATACATAATATATAAAAACAAGTTAAAAATAGTTTCTTGAATACATTTTGCCATTCAACACCCATTGTGTTTTTTCATTCCAGATGACAATGAATCATTAATGTATGTGGCTATAACTGACTCAGTCGTCGGTATTTTTGCTTTTTTTTTACTTTTCTTTTTTCAATTGGTTTTACTTGTGGTTTTGGATCATTCAAGTGTTTATCAAGTATCCGAGAGTTTATCATCATGTATTGTACAGTTCGTTCACAATCCGTAAGTTTGTTTTTTAATTTGGTCATTTCTTTGACCAACCAGGCATTGGAATTCATTATATATATGATGGAATTAAAAAGTGTGTAATTAAAAAAAAAACAATTATGTTTATTTTTTTATTTTCAGTTATTTTCACATATTCTTATAAATGATTCGTTCAAAAGTTAAAATCGATTATCATTTAAACTTGCAAAAACGCAAATATAATAAAACCGTTACGAACATCAAGCGATTTGTATCACGTTCGTTTACGACAAAAAATATACGTATTTTTAATTTTATTGTTGCTTTGTTAATGGTATTAATTAGTTCGTTTTACTATTTTAAAATTATAATGGACCAACGTAAAAAGAATACAAATCTTTTGCGAACAATTAACAAGGAATATATGCCATATTTGAATACTTTACATAAAATCGTTAAACGAAATGGGTGGTATGTATATGTCCCACAAATAGCCTCAACGTATCATACGTATTCAGCATGTGAAAAAAAGAGTGGGTCCACTAAATTGGCGATGTTTGTAGGTGCAACAGTATTATTTATGACATCTTACGATACACCTAATTCATTTTTTCCACAACTTACTCAAAAATTTGCGTCGGAAATATTCGAAAAACAACGACTTGCTCAATTAGCAAATTGGGATGACAGTATGGTTGGGCTTGGTAGTCAATTTCTTCAAAGCATTGCAGGTGGAAAAGCTGTAAATCCATATTCCACAGACGTCGCAGATCAGATTAGAAAAACTGTATTCTTGCCAATAACAAATATATTGTTGGGTATAATGGCACAAGGGGGCATTACTATACATGACACCACAAAAGAAGGATGGACCTTTTTAATGTACATGGTGAATTCGTCATACGAAAAAACAAATACACAAAGAATAAAAAAAAATTGAATTGTTAAATATTTGTTTTAATGCATTTTGCCATTCGATACCCATTGACCTTCTTTCCTTTGCGTTTTATAATTGGTTTTGTAGCACAAGGATTATTACTTTGTATATATTGATGTCTATTACTATAATATGTAACGACGTGTGGTAGAGCTGATAAACGTATTGAATTACAATGAAGCTCAGTACTTGCAAAGTTCTCTGCTCGAGCGATTAACCGCCCGCCATATCGCATATTGGAACAAACAACATCAATATAAGCTTGCTTTTTTGTTTTATTATGTTGAAGTAATAAAAATCCACACACCTTGGTTTTATTTACTTTTGACCTTGTTGGACTTCTTGTTGACGAGGCTAATATAATATAATCTGCTTCTTTTACTTGATGTTTTCCATATTGATAGGACACTTTACTTGAACATTGTTGTGCAAAATGACTCACAACAAGATCCATTGCACGTTTCGACGTCTTCATATCATCATCCACACGAAATACTTGAACATCACACATAATGATATAACAACTAAAAATAGTTCATATTATAAAAATAAGATTAATTAATGTAATTACAAAATACTCCCGATACAACGTAAGTAATCAATATAGAAAGAATACATGTTGTTGTGAATTTCAGATAATTGATATCATTATGTAAACGATCGATTTCGTACATACAAATTTCACATGACATTAACGGCTTGTTATCCATGATTATAATAAGTATCAACATTTTTCATTTTAAATTATTTAACTTGAATATATACTGGTTTTTCGTTTTTTATAAATGGTAATATACATTTTATAAACGCCGCCGTCACACGATTCTGCACACGTATCGTTGTACATTCCAACCATTTTCGAGAAGATTCCCGATGTCTATCGAGAATCGGTTTTAATGATATTATATTGCTCATATTGACAATAGAACATTTCGATATATCCAAGTATAATCGCATATTGCGTTTTTGGTGATACATACGTTTCATTTGACGATCAAATTCTTCGCACGTTGTATCGTCGCGGAACGTGTATTTATATTCCATTTATATATTAATTTATATTATATATATTATATATAATAATATTATTATTTTAATATGTCATTTGTTAAAGATGGATGTCAAGAATATAACCTCAAGTCAGTCATGGTTCCTTTTGTATTGGAAAATAAAAGTTGGGATTTGTATGCGTTTGAAATAAATAAAGGAACGTGTGTTTTCAAGGGGACTCGTGTACCTTTGAATAAACTTGCAAATAACAGTCAATTTTATGTATCAAACGCGAATACGGCTGGTATATACGCGCGTGGTGGGTACGCATGTACATTCAAAACGAAAAAAGATCATGTTTTATTCGTGATGAATAAAACAAATCTTAAAAAAATAATTCACATTCTTAATTATTTACAAAAAACATATTCGCATGGTATATCTAAACCACATATAATGCAACTTGCAACCGATATTCGTCAAGCATATGGTATTAACACAACACCAGTAAACCAATACCAATATTTTATAAGAATTGCTTCGGCGTCAAATCGACCGATCGTTGATCGAATCTTCGATAATAAACACCCTGGACGTGTATCGTTTCACGCTGTAGATAAACGAATTATGACAGGCTTGGAATGGTTATTCAAAATTACACCTGATATACAAGGAGTATATTCATTAAAAAAACATGCACCAGCTCATGGTGGAAATTTTCATCCCGAATTGGCTTACTTCAAAGCATCAAATATCTTAAAAGCACATGGGTGTAGACAAATCTAATTATATTTTGTTGATATTGTGTAATAATATAAAGAAGACATCATGTATTCATCCATAATAAAATAAGATGAATTTTGTATCAAAGACTTAATTTGAGCAAGGTCATTCAAAGAGTGAACAATAATAATGGCATGTTCTTTATATGAATTGGTTTTTAAATTGTGTTCGATGTATGGTATACACAAAATAGAATTGCAATAACAATCAATATCTAGTTTATGATTTACAAGTATATTCGAATCATACAACAATATGATTTTGTTGTTTGTTATCGGAAGTTTGCGCATCAATTTAAATGTCCATCCATGGGTTTGTTCAATGTAAACTTTCATATTATCAAATATGGGTACAACCATATGCGTTGTGTATAACGTTTCATCATCTAGTATGTGACAAACATTACTCATATCGACAATTTACTAATTAATCGAATCACGTTGTTTAAGTGATTGAAAATAAAAAGTGTGATAATTATATGGACCAAATATTCTATATATGGTGTTTACTTTTTTTGATCGTTTTTTGTGTTTGTAAAAAAAAAAAGGAGTTTAATATGCGAGGGGTTTTAGATGTTCATTACGAGTTACCCGATAAATATGAAGGTGGGGATGGAACATTAGACCCGACAGACAAGGAAAATGTGGAGTTCAATGTTGAGGTTTTACAAAAAAGGAATGGACAATCTTGGACAACAGTAGAAGGTAAGATGTCAAAAAATTCACCAACGACGACTAGTTTTACAGATAAAAATTTAGACAAAGACCAACGTTTTCGTGTTTGGGTAGATGATTTACATGAAGGCGCATTGTTGAAGACTCAAGTCAGTGCAAAAGCAGTCAATGACAGTATTATGAAAAATGAATATTTTGACGAACCATGTGACGTTTCGAATGATCCAAATTGTCCTTCAACAGGAGTCAAGTCTAAGAATCAAGATTTCACTGTTAAAAAATCAATTTGGCATATTGTAGGGGACAAACCAAGTGATTTTATGGCATATGGTGATGCAGACTTTCCGAATCACGAAAAGATACCAGCAGGGTTAAGATTATCGGACACAGTATCATGGACAAAGGCGTCAACAATCGATCAATGTAAAAAGGATTGTATGGATAGAACAACAACACCCACATCGGGTGGTACGACAATTCCGTGTAATGCATTTACATTTTTTGCGGATGATGGTATGTCTTCCGATCCAAGTATGAAATGTAAGTTGATGACTGTTCCTGGTTTCGTCGATGTGAATGAACAAACTTGGAAAAACGAAAAAACCGACTTAAAATGTTCAATTGATGATTGTAACAAAGTAAAAAGTGAAATTCGAAAGGAATGTATCGATGAATGTATATGTGATCCCACAAAACCCGACGAACCTTGTGCTCAAATTAATGAATTGCGTAGAAACCCCAAGAGGATTCCTTGGCGGGCTCATGGGTTTTTATTACATCCAGATACACACAATATGACATGTACTATGGACAATAATGATTGTACGACCAAAGGGTTTACATTTGGACCCCAAGTATGGCAAGGAATCCAAGGCGACAAATTGGATGAATATAAAACGAAATATATAGATGAAGACGCCGCTAATTGGCACCAAGTAAAGGATTTAAAAGAATGTGCCGAAACATGCAAAAATGACTACGAATGTAGATTGTTCACTTACTTTACAAACGGAGGTCGATCGAGTAATCCAACTGAAAATTGTAAAACGTTCAAACCTGTGAAATTTAAAACCGATTTTACGAAATACAAGTGGGTACAAGCCGAAAGTGATGATCGTGAACGCATCCATGGCGCCTTTTTACCAAAAATGAAAAATACATGCGTTATTGGCGGCAGTGATCCAACTACTAAATGTAAAGGAGGTGAGTATGATCAATTCTTACAAGGTATTGGTGAAGATTGGAACGTCCCAGTAGAATGGAGTTTGGTCAGTGACAAAAAAGATAAGCAAATTAACGACAAATTAAAATTAGACACGGTTGGAGCACTTTCAGTTCTTGATTGTCAAACTATTTGTGCAAAAACGGATGGATGTACATCGTATTCATACAATGATGACATCTCTCCTCAACCAACTACAAATTGTGTATTAAGCAAGGTTCCTATGACGAACGATGTGAATAAAGTCGATTTCGTAGATAGAGGAGATACCATAGATAGATTCCATGGTTTTTCCTTGCCAGTGAACGTTGCCAACAATACGGGATGCAAAATACCCAATACAAATTACAAAACTAGCACTTATAAAAGAATCGATGATAAACAACAACACTATTTCGTAAACAAGGTACACCAAGGTACAAAAAAAGGAACAGGAAAAACACACTTCGATTTAGGTAGATACACCACCCAACCAAATCGTAAACATTGTGAAGATCTGTGTACGAATATGGGACCTGCTTGTAGTGTATATACTTATTGGGACCGAGGTGGGTGGCACTCTGATCCGTCAAAGAATTGCAAAACTGCACGCGTACACCCTCAAACTACATCCAATCCAGAATCAAGAATAAAGTGGTTACAATCAAAAACACCTACATCTCAGGAATCTCGACTTCATGGCGTGAAAGTATACGACACGTCTGGTGGAGATTCTTCAAAAAATTGCCAAACATCCGATTGTTATCTAACCGATTGGGAAATAGATGGTGAGTGTAATGCTACACAATGTCTACAAACTGGAAAACAAAAATACAAACGTGAACGTGTTGGGGCTAAAGATGGTGGAAATTGTGCAGTAACAAAAAAGTTACCCTTGACCAAACTTGTTGATTGCAAGAAAAAAGATGGATGTGAAGAGGATTTTCGATTTGTCATTGATAAACCAACACAACATGTCAGTGGTAGTGTTGTTGATTGGACGACACAACCAAATTACATTGCATGCAGCACATATTGTGATTCGTTGAATGAGTGCAACGCATTTAGCTATATTACGAAAGGGGTGTATAGTGGAGATCCAAGTAAAAATTGTAAAACGATGAACATTCCATCGCAACAATTAGATGCGAATAGTTTTAAATGGGTAAACAATAAGACAAACAAAACGTTTGTGCATGGATTCAAAGGACCTCCAATGGCAAACACGTGTGATTTAAGAACGTGTTCACCTCCAGAAGATTGCGTTACTAGCAATTGGAGTGCATGGGACCCAACTGATGCTTCTTTAGACACAAGTCAAGCATGCGGTATCGACAGAGTACAAACCGCCAGACGAACACACACGGCATCAAAACATGGAGGGAATAACAATTGTGAAACGGATGAAACAAAAACACAAACTTACAACAGAGCATGTAAATCAGAAAGTCAAAGTTGTACGAACCATCACGATTGTGGATTTGGTTTGAAATGTAGTGAAGGAAAATGTCAAGCTTCTAAATATCGTATGGTATTAGACAAACCGACACAATATGTTGCTCTAGAGGATAAGGGTTGGCACCATAATATTCCCAATTACACCGAATGTTCGCGAAAGTGCGATGCAACTGATGGTTGCAATGCGTTCACTTATTTTAATAGAAATGGTGCCTTCGGCGTACCAGATAAAAATTGTAAATTGATGAATTACAATTTAGATTACCCAACAGACGCCAACAACTTGGAGTGGGCCTCTAGTAATCGTGATGCACAACGTGTTCACGGGTTCCACGCGCCTCCTATGAAAAACATTTCGTGTATATTGGGTGAAGATTGTGCAACACCCATAGACTGCACACATGATGAGTGGAGTGATTGGCATCCAACCAGTAAATATTTGAATGTTCATCAAGCATGTGGACACGACATAACCCAAACCGCAACCCAACAGGTAAAACAACAAGGAGAGAAAGGAGGGGATAATAATTGTGAAACAAAAACTAAAACTCAAAATTATAATCGTGCTTGTCTCGCTAAAAATAATAAGGGATGTGTGCACAATTACGATTGTGCATCGGGTCTCAAATGTTTCAAAGGGTACTGTAGAGAAAAGAAAGATTGTACGTATAACAAGTGGAAGGCCTGGTCCCCAACTGATGCATCAATCGATGCACGCAACCACGGATGCGGACAAAACGTTACACAAACGGCTACCAGAACATACAATGCTGGTGCATATGGTGGAGATAACACTTGTAGTAATAAAAGCAACTTGAGAAAGACACAGACTAGGACCGCACCCGCGTGTCCGGTAGATTGTACGTATAACGCGTACAGTGCCTGGTCCCCAACTGATGCATCAATCGATGCACGCAACCATGGATGCGGACAAAACGTTACACAAACGGCTACCAGAACATACAATGCTGGTGCACATGGTGGAGATAACACTTGTAGTGATGCCGCCAACTTGACCAAGACACAGACTAGGACCGCACCCGCGTGTCCGGTAAATTGTACGTATAACGCGTACAGTGCCTGGTCCCCAACTGATGCATCAATCGATGCAGGCGACCACGGATGCGGACAAAACGTTACACAAACGGCTACCAGAACATACAATGCTGGTGCACATGGTGGAGATACCACTTGTAGTGATGCCGCCAACTTGACCAAGACACAGACTAGGACCGCGCCCGCGTGTAAAACGTACCATACACATTTTACCAACAAGTTACAAGAATATGTACATGATCCTAGCTCCATAGGGACATGGAGTGCACAAAATACCGAAGATAAGTGTAAAAGACGTTGTGATTCGGAGGCAACTTGTAAAGCATACACTTACTTTATAAGAGGAGGTCAAGGCAGCGACCCATCTAAAAATTGTAAAACCATGAGTACTGATTTAAAGAATTCAAAATGGTTAACGTCAGGATCTTCTACTGCGTCCCGCGCTAGACACCATGGATTTACTACAAAGGGGCACCAAGCATGGGGAGAATGTACGAATGCTGCTAACTGTGCAACGGTTAGAACAGACGGTAAAACGGATCCTTTGAAATGTAGATGGAATGGTTTTGTAGATAAAAGATGTTTGGATTTGCCTGGTGCCGAATGGGCGTGTTGGAACCATGGGGATAAAACAGGAGTTCCACATAAGTATAATGCAGGCACTGATACATGCGAACCTCAACCTCAATGTAATGTGGGAGCGTGCAATGAATGGATTCGTGATATGGTTGTAAACAAAAAATGGGCGTTTGGTAATTTACATGCCACAAAATGTGCCCATTGTCCACATCGCGAATATAGAGGCGGTTCTTATAAAACAGTTAAGGGTGGGTCATGGATTGGTTTAAATAAACCTATGAGTGATACAACAGGAAGATACAATTTAATAAAACTACCGGAATAGCAACATTCGGCGTGGGATGTGTGTAAAAATATATATTAGTATATCGTATGTCACCAAAACACCAAAAGTCAATTAAGCGTATGACGTTTATATAAAATATGACGAAAGTTCTCCTGGATTTCGATGGTGTCGTATTTTGCAATAAACAAATTCATCAATATGTAGAACATCGTAGTGTTGAATTTGTAAAACATAGATGGAAACTATCTGATATAGAAGCGAAAAAAACAAACAAAAAAAGTTATAAAACACACGGTCACACTTGTTTAGGATTTGAAGACGCTAACGGAGAATTGTTACAAGATTACAACAATTTTGTATTCGATACCAACATCCCGTATGATGCCGTGAATCAAAATGATCAAAAGCGAATGAAAAGAATCATTGATATAAAAAATGATCGTAATCTAGACATATATGTTTGCACAAACGCTACATTAGATTATTGTGTGAACATTATGAATAAAATGAAATTACCGTTCGATTATTTGTTTTCAACCCAATATATATTTACATCAGATACACTAAACGCAATGAAACCAACTCAAATATTTTTTGATAAGGTTAGCGAAAATGTATCCCATGAAATTGCTTTTTTTGATGATTCTATGATGAACATCAACAGTGCAGCAAGAAATGATTGGGATAGTTATTATATTACACACGAAAATCAATTATTTGATAAATTAAAATACTTTAAAGATTAAGCGATTATACTAAATATCATAAATTGATCACCGTGCGTCATTGGCGCAATTGGATAGCGCGTGGGACTTCTAATCCCGAGGTTGCGGGTTCGAATCCCGCATGACGTTCCTTGACATATTATATAATCATTATTTATGAAAATATAATATTTTAATACTATTATTAAATCTAACTTTTTTTGAATGTGTTTTTTGTAATGATGTTTGTTTTATATTTGATTTTAAATTGCGTTTATTTGTAGTGTTCAAATGATAACAAATGTAAAATATACTTAATAGTAAAATAATCCAACAAAACTCGTTCATAATCTAATATATATAGTCATAAAAACTATTTTGTTGACTATATATTATTAATAAATGTTAAAGGTCAGTCAGTCCATTGGTAGAGTACTTGTTAAAACCACTGGTAAATTAAGAATAGGGGGTGTCGTTAAACGTCCATCAGGCGAAACATCGACCACAAATCCAGATGGCTCTACAATAACCACCACCATTAATGGAAATACGACCACTATTGTGACAACTGATATCAATGCTACTGTAGAATCAACGCGTACTATTGTTACCGATAACAATACGGGAGAAATAACAGACACGATTACATATGCAGACGGATACTCGGAAGGAATTACTACAAATTCAAATGGTGATATTACGTTTATAACATCGACATATCCCGAATCTGTAGAAGACGGTTCAGTAACGACGGTATACACGGATTATGTCAATCAATCAATCACAACAACAACTGCACATGTTGATCAAAGTATTTTGACAACCGTAACTGATTTAGATGGTGTATTATTGTTAACTACAACAATAACAGCACCAGACGAAACTGGGTTGGTCACTCAAACGGATACATACGCGGATGGGTCTGTTCAAGAAACAATCATTGATACAGACACATCACGTTCTTTCGACATTAGTCAATTTTTAGGTGAGAATGTAAGAATGGAAAATAAATCAACTAGCGCCCCAGATCCGATTAACAATAATATAACTGAAATTATTACATATAGTGATAATTCAAAATATTATAGAGTAAAAAACAAAGATGATATCGTTTTGACTACAGCAGATGAAACTTCATTTGATCAAAATGGACAAAATACTAAAACAACCAAAAATACCAATGAAGAAATCACAGAAGTAGAATACGGTACACTTGATAACAATGGAAATTTCACATCAGAAATCAAAGACACAAACGATGTTCTTGTCAAAACACGTAATATCACTACAGTTGATAATATCACCACGGAAACGATCAAAGATTTGTCAGATACTACTTTATTCACAAAAGAAAGTCAAATTGTAAATGAAGACACTATTGTTACTGAAACTCGTGAAGACGGTAATCAAGTGGTTCAAACATACATACCAATGTCATTGAGAATATTAACAAATATTAGTGAACCAGTTCTTGAAAATAAACAAACAATTACAGAAGAAGAGTTTACGGGTTCCTTTTTTGTACAAACATTGGACGTTTCTTCCAATATTGAAATTCAAAAAGATACAGTGATAAAAGATCGCAAAACTGGCGAGTTTATTGAACGCATCGAACGCGTGGTTCAAGAAAATGGGACGGTGATTGAATCTGAAAAGAACGAACAAAACGAGCTATTATTTGAATCAACACTATTGACTCAAGACAATGGTGAAATATCTATTATCAAAAAAGACAAATCAGGAACCGTAGTTTCCAACGGAAGCACGGTTGTCCAAGAAGATGGGTCCAAATTAACTACGGAAACCGACACAAGTGGGAATGTATTGAAAACAACCACCGAATCTGAAAACACAACAACCAAAGAAAAAACCGTAGAAACTATTAATGCGGACACAAGTTTTAAAAAGGTAATCACGAATACGGAAACAAACGAATCCAAACAAACGATTACAAAAACAACGTTGAATAACACACCCATCACTGTAACGGTAACCGAAGCTAATGGTGTGTTTTCATTTGAACCTTCTTTAACTACTCTTGAAATTGGTAAAAAATACATATTCAACAAATCTGCAGCGTCTTCATTTGATTTGTACAATTCAACGAGTGAATCTATATCAACCGTTGTGGATGCGAATACATTGGAATTTACACCAAGTGATGTGATGTTGGAGGCGATTGTTGGTACCAAAATAACAGATGTTGTGGTGGCTTCCGATCATTTATTGTTTAATACCACATTGACGTCCACATTAAATCACGAAACTCAACAAACGGTGCATGAAATTCGCGATACAAACAACGTTCTTGTCAAAACCATCACAGAGGAAGCAAACGGCGCCGTCAAAGAGGACAAGAAAGACGTGACAACGGGTGAATCCGTGTTTTCCGTAAACGCGCGTCCTATGAATCCAATTACGAAAAAGGTTGTGAAACAACGTACATTCGCAAACGGTACGGTATTGAATGAAGTTGCAAACGAAGATAACACTTTGGCGTACAAACAAGTTAAAGAAGTTACCGAAAATGGTTTAAAAATAAATACAAAAAATGAAGACGGGTCCACTCTAGAAACCATTATGAATGTATCTTCTAAACAATTGGTGCAGAAAACTGAAATTAGTGCTCCTGACCCCGAAACAGGCAACGTGTCCAAAGTGATTACGGATACCGATCAAAATGAAAACACTGAGGTTACAAACTCTAGCGGAACAATTGTGTCCAAAAAGACCCGTACTAAATTGAGTGAAGGTACATTCGAAGAAATCGAATTTGATGCGAATGACACACCATTGTTGAAAACAACCATTGAAACTCAAAATGATGGTAAAATACGCGCGACAAAATTGGACGTCAACACCAACGCCGTTCTGCAAATTAGCACCACTGAAACAACAAACACCGGAGTCGTCAAAGAAACCATTACGGATGCAAACAACAACGTATTGGAGACCATCGAAGAAGTTGTTGACGCATTCAATCGTCGCACTCGCACCAAAGTGAAACCCGACGGCACTCGTGAAGTCAACGTGAAAAATAAATATGGTATCGTCTTGAAAAAGGTGGACGTTATCCTTAACCCGTATACGAACGAATCCGTTGAAACCACCACCTTTGTAGACAAACGCAAGGAGGAGGTGAATAAAAACGCGAACGGTGACGTTCTTAAAACCGTGAAATTGTCGAAACCTCGTTCGGATGGCAAACGTGAACGTCGAGAAATTTCCAACGACGGTACCACAAAGATTCAAGTGGTTGCCTTTTCATCGGAAGATACCGACAACTTTACGGTTGTAGAAGAAACCTTGCAAAATGAAGTGGTTGACAATGACGGTAATACCACCAAAACAACGACCAACCCCGACGGATCTTCTGAAACAGTGAAACGCAATGCTTCCAACGAAATTACTGAGGTTGTAACTGTGTCGCCTACAACCACAACCGATACACGTTTACATACATCCGTACAAAAGGTGAATGGTGAAAAGATTACCGTTGTATACACCATTGACACTAACGGTACAATGAACAGCAACAAAACCACAACCACATTAAAAGCGGACGGTTCACAAGTAATCGTAGTGACGGACGGTAACGACGCCGTGTTGTCCACAGATAACGTAGCCGCGCCAACATTGTCGGGAGACGTCGTGACCACCGCCACGAACGACGACGGTTCGGTCGAAGAAACGGTGGAAAAGAGCGACGGGTCGAAAGTGATTACCACTCGCGACGCCAACAACAACGTATTGTCCGTCGTAAACTTGTCCGAACCTGACGGAGTCACTGGTGAAATGTCCAAAACAACCACCTTGAATGAATCATTACCCGACTCCTATTTCAATGCTCCTACGAACGTAAGCATTCAACACGACGGCGGTACGCATCCTTCTCGCGGAGGAACCACTTTCGGATTCAAGTCCGTAACGCAAGGAAGTTCTCCCATTTCGTTTGTAACCAACCGCGATTTCAAGTTGGCGGATAAAGGCGGGGTCAACTCCATCACCGAATTGGATGATTACATCTCTGGTTTCTACCCAACCAACAACGATTACGGATACCGTTTGACATTCACCGTACCTTCCAATACGGTACTTTGGTTCGGTCATCCCTTGTGGAATCACATCAATGTCGATGGTGGAAACCCGTTGGGTTTGACTGGTAAAGAGCAACTCTTCAAACAATTGAATTTGATGGGTGCACAATCCATTACGGAAGTGGGTCAGTTCGGTGCGAGATATGATTTAGCAGACGTAGAGTTGAATACAATGCAATGGGTCTCTGCAATCTTCGAAGCGGGTACATACACTTTCAAAGCGTTCCGCTCAAATACTTCAGATACGTCTGAATATCGTTTAAGTATGTTGATGTTGGCGGTGCCTAAAAATACGCCTGTGATGAGTACTACAGTTACGTCTTCTTCCGTAGTATCCGCACCGGATTCCTTCGGAAACGTCACCGAAACGGTACGTAACGACGACGGTACGGAAACAGTGACTACGTTTGACATGTTTAATAACGTGGTCAACACTACACAAAATTCCACCATTATGGGACGTTCTGCACCCATCGCGTTGAGTACATTCGGAACTACCTTACAATCCGTTACACCGTCCACTCATCAATACAGTGATGACAACACTCGCGTCGTGTTTACTAACACAGGTCCGCAACACGCACGTGCTCTCATTGTCTTTGACAACAAACTAGAATTGATTGTTGGTAATGTATACGAATTTGAATTCAATCGGGTGGACAATTCGAAAGATCAAGTATGTGGTTTATACGTAACTTCCAATCCTCAATTTGATATTCCTGATCATCACAATTGGGACGCTATGCAACCACCAATCAAAACATACGCATCACTTTCCAAATGGTACTCATGGCATTATCCACAAACCAATGTGTGGACCGATAAAAATGGAACCATCATACATACTTCCACGGAAGGTGAAATTTCTGGTGATTTCCCAACCTATTGGAGGTTTACTGTTGAACAATTAAGTTATGGAAAAGATATTCGAGTGGAAGTATTCCGAGATGATGTACGTTCTGATATGGTTGCTTGGGAATATATAACGAGATTAAGTCACGGTAATATTCAGACCACTGCTATCAACCGTGCACATTTGCAAGGTGACGCTGTTTATTTTGGATTTTGGATGACCAATCATACATTAAATGAGTCCTTTTATCTTCAAAACTTTACCACACCACAATCTCTGATTCAAGAAATCGTCAACAAGAATGATTCCATTCAATATATTACCAAATCAAATGACAATGTGTTCCAAGAGTCTTATACCGTGGATTCCAATGGCAACACCATCCAAACCGTGACTGTAAATGAAGACGGAAATTTGGTGACGACCGACACACCCATTATTGTTCCACCTTTACCCGATCCATCCGCAGCAACTCGTTTGAGTAGCGTGAATTTGAGTAATCATAACATCACTACTTTTGTAAATCCATTTGAATTCAAACCGATCGTTGAGGGACAAGTAAATCAAAGAAATACCGTAACCCGTGCCGAATATTATTTGTCCGAAGCGGACGGAAACCCTTACTACAACGGTAAATTGGCGGAAACCTTCATTGGATTCTGGCCGTGTGTGGTGGACAAATTTTACAAATACAATTTCGTCGTCAACGAACCATCCGTCATTGCGTTTTCCATGACGAAACGTAATTTCACATTACCGGATGCGTGGGCCCAAGATCGTTCCACCGCTTTCCTTAGTCACATAGACACGTTCAAAGCGATGGACGGTGTCGAATTAATTGGTAAAGATATTAGTGATACACTCGGTATATGGACGGATCGTTCCACAGGAGGTCCCACTGGTCAAAATTGGTGGGATGATCCCGAAGGAACTCGTGGAATTACGTATCATTGGTGGTTTTTCAAATTTACTCAACCAGGTACATACACATGGGACAGCACACAATCTGGTACCAATTTCATTGATTTACAAATCGGTATTGTCAAGAAATTCCCAGACACAATGATTTCTGAAATACAACCAGTAGTGGGAGATTCTACCGTCACCGTGAAAACCCCCGATGGTGTCGTCGTTTCGACACAAACAACCAACGAGGACGATTCCGTAATCCTAAAAACCTACTCCGAACCGGACGCCACTGGTAAGTACACCGCAACATACACCGCATCCGACGGCTCGGTCGTGGTGGAAACGTACGATATCAATGACGTGAAACTGTCTACAACCTCCAACTTATCCGTGAGTGGTAAACGTTACATTCATACCATTCCAAGCAATGCGGGTAATGGAGCGTTGGATGGTCGCGCAAGCACCGACAATTTGGGATACGGCGATTTGTACGGAAACGACTTCCAAAAAGTGTATGTGGCGGCACAAAACACATTGCTTCATATGAACGACGGTTCTTGGTCCGTGTTGGGTGAACGTCGATGGGGGTTGGTCGGTGATGGTTTCTACAGTGCATCTGCAAGCAGCGTAATCTCCACGTTGACCCCTCACCAAGTATTGAACAATTTTACTCAAGAAATTGTTCATTTGGCGATTTCTGACGTTCATTTGGCGATTGTTGCTGGAGACGGTAAGATTTACACGATGGGTCGCAACGCCGATTATCAATTAGGCACTGGAAACACAACTGAATCTACTCAATTGGTTGAATGTACCAAACTCAACCAACTCATTCAAGGACAGACCGTGAAACATGTTACCGTTACAAATGGTTCAACGGGTGTTTGTGTTACCAATAGCAATGGTGATGACATCATTTATTTTGTTGGTAAAGACCTCTACTGGCATATGGGTCATAACGCGTCCGCGGGTGCCAATACCGTTTATTCCAATGGGGTTGTGTCAACCGTCATGAATAATTTCATTGGTTCTACCTACGAAGTGCTTCAAATGGTGGGTTCGACTTATACAATGAGATACTTGCTCAAAAATAAATCAACAAATGAGTCCAAATGGTACGTCATCGGTTACGTTCGCAAAACAACCCGTGCCTTTGGTTATTACAACCGAAGTTACGACGAAGTCAAAAACCCAGTAGAATGCACGTTTTACACCCAATTGATGAACGATCATCCAGGCGCCACCCTTTCGATCGGTTTTACGTGGGCGTCCACTATATTCTACCTACCCGACGGAACCTTGTACGGTGTTGGTGACGGCGTGCACGGCGCTTGGGGTGACGACATGGCGATTGGCGCCTACCGTAACACATTGGACTATTTCACCAAACTTGGTAAAGCGTCTTCCGACTCCGCGTACTGGCAAGGCAAACCACCTTTTGAAACCGTGGTATCCACAAGCAATACCACTCTTATCGTATTGAAGGAACCTGATGTCAATCAAACATCCACGATTGAGTATGACGCCGATGGAAATTCCACAGAAATCACGGACAATGGTGATGGAACATCAACACACACGATAAAAAATCAACAAAATGAAGTCATCGAAACACGCATCGTATCTTCCCCTGACGCGTCCGGAAATTACACAGAAACCAGTACGGGTTCGGATGGTGTTACCACCGTGACGACCAAAAATGCATCTGGAGAAACCATCAACGTTTCCAAAACAGGAACACAAACGACAAGGACCACCAAAGATTTGTCCGACGTCACCGTCAACACATCGTTACCCACCACAATTGTGAACGAACCAAACAAAGCACTTATTCAACACACTGGTGGTACCAACGATTACGTGAATCTCAAATTGAATCAAGCCAAATTTGTGATGAATGCTGGAAACGTGTATGAATTTGAGTACGGACCAGACGCCTCTCGCACAAATGGTTCGGTTTGGAGAGCCTATGGTGGTATCACATTTGGTAGCGTGAGTACCACGGCCTCTGGTAACGACGGAGGTGCCTTCGGTGCTGGCGCGTGGGGTATTCGCATGTGGCATTCGATTTGGAAATATGACGGAACTTCAGGCAATCAAGATCATGATTTCATTCAATTTGGTTTCCCCAATGGTTGGTTGAAACCTGGTTTGACCAACGTCAGTGGTAGCAACACCAATCTGAAAATTTTCAGAGTCGACTATCCCAAATATGTACGTGCAACGATACTTGACAAAGATATCAAATTCGAATGGTTCGCGGACGCGGAACGAACCGATTTGTGGATGTATATCAACTTGAGTGCGTTTGTGGCGGATCATGCGAATTTCCCAGCCATGTTAGAGTTACCCGAACTTGAAATCGGTATTTATCATGGAACCAATATGGGTGCAAATTATCATATCGCCAATTTCACCGAAATTGCGTCTCAAATTGTAAGCCTTAACGTCGTCGTGAGCGAACCGGATGCGTTCGGTAATTACACCGAAACCACCACCAACGTGGACGGTGGATCTACGGTCGTGGTGAAGAATGCCAACAATCAAGTTGTGACCACTACCACCACAACTTCACCTGATTCGGACGGTAATTTCACACAAACCATCACCAACTATGACGGATCTTCCCAAGTCAAGACGATGAACACACCACCATCCATACCTTCCGATTTTGATCCGTTACCTGCATTAACCACCAGGGACATTGATTCAAGACTCACAACCACTTACAACAACGATAACACATCCGTCACTTTGTACTCCACCGAAAGTACTTGGTTGTACGTCACGTTTCAACAAGTGTTGATCATGACGGTTGGAAATGAATACAATTTCGAAATGTTTTGGAATGCGACGACAGGAGGCCGTGATTACGGTGGTTTGTTGTTCGGTCACGATATTCGACATGAAGCGAATAATACCGAGATTTGGCACAACGTCCAATTCTTGCATCGCTACGAACGAACCAGAGGTCATGAAGTACAACATTGGCATCAACCCAACACATTTGTGTGGAAAACGGCGGATGGAAGTCTCATTGATGCAACCTTGAGCGACCACACCACCTCCAAATTCACAGTGACTCGGTTCCCGTTGTTTTGGAAATTAACTGTGGTTCAACGAGACGGTTTCAAAGATCTCAAGATGGAAGGATTTTCGACCGCAGACCGCACCACTCTTGTGACATGGGCTTACGTTTCGGAGATGGATCGTAATCAAGACCAAACGATCAAATCATTGACCGCGGGTAGAGACTCCTTGCAATATCCTTACATTTATTTCGGTTTTATGCACAACGGTGCATCTTCCGATCCAGACACCATTGTATTGCGTAATTTCACACCTGTTGTTGAAAACCGACCTGAAAGCAGTAACACAACAGAAACTGTAAGCACACTTGTAATTGCAGCACCCAACCAAGCGGGTGAATACACAGAAACGCTCACCAACGCGGACGGTACCGTCGTTACGACTACAAAAGACGTCAACGATGCAGCGGTGCTTGTGGTGAATAAAGACGCTTCCGGTAACGCCACTGAAGTCACTCCCGCACCCACTCACATTGTGCAATGGACAAACCCGGTGTCCAGTTCCACGTTGACCTTGGACCAAACATGGAAGGACACCACTTACAAATACGTGGAACTCCAATTGGATGAAAGCATTTACTTCCACGTACATGACGGTCATGCTTTGTACGCCTCTACGTACGACGCCGATACGGACACGGTGACACGCACGGACACACCGGTTACCGACGCGTACCAAACGTTTACCGAAAATGGAGTGTACGGTTTCAATTGTTTCGCGTCCCACGCGTCCATGTTCTTGGTGGTCAACGTCGTTGGAACGCGTTCGGCGCTTACCGAATTTTACGACACCACACTGTTACACATTGATTTCTCCAAACCAACGGTTGTTGATTCGTCTCCGTTCGCGCGAACATTTGTCGAAAACACCATGGGTGCAACCACCATCAACGGTTTCAGCGCTGGACAATCCAATCATGGGCCTCAACATATCCTTCTCGACGGTGTTGGTGATTCCGATTTGACGTCTTGGGATTTCACGTGTATTTTGGTACTCGAACTCGGAGAGACTCTTGGAGTTTGGGACAGTTATTTCTTGTGGCAATGGCGTGTAGGTTGGACTGTCAAAGATAACATGTTCAAGATGGGTGGAGGACCTAATTTACGCGATCGTAACTTGGCCGCGTCTCCGGACTGGAGACATGCAGGTAATCAAGTCATTCTCGTAGCCAAACATAACCAATCGACAATGACATATACCATTTACAATTTACAAGATGGAAGTGTGTACGGAACCACTACAGGTGCGGTTACTCCTGAAATGATCACTTACATACAAAATTACAATTTCGGATACCCCACAACTTCTGGTAGGGAAATATTAATTGGTTCTGGATTCAAACACGACCAACAAGGTTACATCGAAGGTTCCAATTCAAAATACGGAGAAGTCATTTTCATTAACCAATATGTTGAAAACGATGCCGAATTGAATATTGTAAATGAACTCCGAACAAAATGGATTCCACTAAACGACACCCCCCCCACCGCTTCTCCAGAACATAATGTTTTAATGAATGTAGATGGTAATTCATTTACTGCTACAATTAATAAAGAAATAGATTATGATGTCAATAAAACTCCTTGGATTCTTGTTCTTAATTATTTACACAAAGGAGGTACGTCACCTGCACTAAATGTTCGAACCACATCAAGTGGATTACCATTTTTACCACATGATAATAGTTTACAACAATTCGTTGATGGTGTGTTCAACGATAGTGTATTGGCTATAGATGATTCAATTAACACAACAAGTTCTTGGGGACATTGTGGAACTGATTTGTTGAATAAATTATCCATTGCTTTAGGTTCATTGAATGGAAATGAGAATGGTTTAGAATTAAGGTGGTCTGGTATGGGAAATAATGGAAACACTAAATTACATTTTAAATCTAATGGTGGATTAGTCTATTTTAGAACAGGAAGTGGGGTTGCATGGCAAGAAATAAAGGCCAGTTATGGCCAATTGGGTGATGATCAAAATATTTTACCTCTATTAGCAGATGGGGGTGAAAGTAATAAAGGAAATGCAGCTTTAACTCAATATCCATATCTTCGAGCTAATCGCAATCACTGGGTTTGTCATCCAAATGCTTGGGAATTAAATGATTTCCCAGATAATAATAGTAGAAACACATATCATCAAGTTTGGATTCGTGCAAATGTTCAAACTTGTCCTCAATCCATGTTGGATGCACTGAACACGCCAATATCATATACCGCCATTGGCGCTTCTCGT
>Ga0315315_10000421_pt1 | contig 35086 bp, 16 predicted proteins | sample M140m3416metaG_FD_203699 | JGI IMG/M metagenome (GOLD analysis project Ga0315315, IMG submission 203699) | Ammonia-oxidizing marine archaeal communities from Monterey Bay, California, United States - M1 40m 3416 | ecosystem: Environmental > Aquatic > Marine > Intertidal zone | place: USA...
CACGATGTAAAACACATTGTATGTCATAGTTTTATTTACGTTGGTCATGGACACTTGATCGAAATATTGTGATATATCCGTTTGAATGTATTCAATTGTATTTGGTTTGTAAGAATTAATCGAAATGGATGAACCAAATGAATTAATTTGTTCAATGGAAGGTATTGTAAATTCATCGGTAATCAATACAATAACTCTATTGATTGTAGTGTCTTTAGAATACACCGACAATTGAACATTCGCTTTGTTTTCGTTGATTTTGAAAGACACCAAGGATAATTTCGTGTTGGTTTCATTCACTTGTTTTACTTCCAAATCATAATATCCTTTTTCTACATCCCAGTAACTGTCGCTATTCACCATGTATGAATAACAAGCATTCACAAAACGAATAGGATGTTCCACATTATTGTTATCTACAACGGTGTAAATATTTGTTTCCCCATCAAATGTTGGTATTCCGTTTATGAGATTCAAGGAACCTTTCATGGTATCATGAGTAGCATGGGTAATATTTTTAACAATGTCGTTTGTATTTTGTGGATTTAAATAAGCAGCCGCTTGATAATACACATTTGGTGTGTATAATGGACCGTTGTATTCCACGTTCAAACTGGAGAGTTTCAATGTGTTGCTCTCGAATAACAAAGTATCGGTAAATATCGTTTCAAATACGATAGTGTTGGCGGATTGAGTCACATCGGTTAATAATTGTAAGTTGTTTTCGTGATCGAGGAAACGAATCATAACGGAAGCTGCGGTTCCAATTTGGATTTTGTTTATAGGGCGTTTACCTTTTCCGATTTTGTACATGAACTGCACTCGAGTCAATTCTGGAGAATATTTCACAAATTCACAGAATGTATTTGTGTTTGTGTCAAACAAACGTTCTGGTAATTCTGCGTTGGTTTTTAACATGTTGAAGTGAATTTCATCGCCATTTTTCATGACTTGTTTCAAACCCAATTGACCTGGTAATTCTTGATTTTGAATTTTGTTGTTTGTATTTTTATTTTCACTGACGATATCGTAACCGTACATCAACAACCATTGGGATAAAGACTGGCATATATTTGTAGAATTAGATTCAATCATGAATTTATTGCTGTTAATGGTGTCGAAATTAATATCATACCATGTGTTTGGTGTAGTTGGTGTGGTCATATTGGTTTGATTGACCACAGGAATCCATTGTGAATCGGCGTAGAAATACACTTGTATGTTATCAAATATACACTCTGTTTCGTAGGTGGTTGGTGTTTGTAATCGCATCTTATTCACATTTGTCAATGTTTTGAATTCGTACACCAATTGTACTTTGTTTTGAACAGGAGACAATTTTGCACAGGTGGTGTGGAGTCCATCGACCAATGTGAATGGAGAATTGGCGACCCCTGAATATAACAAATCAAAATGCACAATATCACCATTAGATAATATGGTTTTAAAGGCGGGTAAAGTAGATGTTTTCTTTATTGACAATTGAGTATTTGCGATATTTTGTACCGTGTATACTTCCGAAGAATATTTAGTGTAATAGGCGACATTAGCCGTCATGTCCATTTTATTGTCTTTGAATACGAACTGTGTATTCAACACATCAAATGGCACCACGGTGTTGTTAATGACGACATTTTGTACGGAAGGAATTATATTCTTGGTCACCACGTAATCATTCACTGATTGCGACAATACACACACGTCATAAGTGGAAACATTGCTTAGTTGGGTGGCGTCCGTGAAATCGGTAAACATGTTATCAAACACCACATTGACGCGTTTGACGTGTTTGGGTTCCACGTCGCTATTGATCATAGATGTGGTGGTCTTGAAGAATGTTAAGATTTCATCATCCGTTTTCGAAGCGATGTCGATATCGGTACTAAACGCACCGACATATAAAGAGGTGGTGGGGTAGCTTGCGTTAAACACGGATACGTCAACCGAATTGCTTAATTGATTGGATATCTTGGCGTGTTGTTCATCATTTCTAATTTCTGTATCAATGATTTGTGTAAACACATCACCGTCTTTTGTCCATGTATATACATACCCTGCATTGACTTCGGAAGTATCGAACAAATTACCCGTGGCGTCCATAATTGGAATATTTTTAATATTGACGTCCATAGAAGAATTTGGTTCCACGTCGGTAATGTATGTTGCGTTGGCGTGATTGCGTACGAACGAATTGAACGCATTTGTATCCGAGTACACTTCGCGCAAGTTGGTGGTGGATAACAAAGCATACACACTTGCTTTGATTTCTTTCGAAGCGGATACATTGATCAAACTATTTTCAATGGACAACGCCTCTTTGATGGTAATATGGGAAGATTTATGCAATATTTCTTCCGTAGTGAATACTAAATATGGATCTTTCGAATGTACGGTATGTTCCAACATGAATGGTGTATTGGTGTTGCGCACATTAATTGACGAAAGATTATATTGTGGACTTGTACCAGAGACTGGGAAACTCAAAATTTCCAGTTGGGTTAAATAATAATGAGAATTACCTACAGATCCACCATAAAATAACATGTATCTTCCAGACATTGTTGGAACAGTTACTTGATGATAGCCGTTATCTTTGGTGTATTCATCACGAATCACACCAACTGTTGTTGGGTTTTCTTTAAATTCGGCCTTGTTTGACATCGGATTAGCTGTACCATTTGCGTAGTAAATCCAATCGACATAATCATCATTTAAAAATGAATAGTCCCATGTTTCGGTTCCAGTGTATGTCAAAGATTCATCATTTGACATTTTTACTTGAAAGTCATTGAATTGACTTCCTTTTTGCCAAATTCTGAAAGCATCAATATTCACTTCAGAACCAAAGTCCAATACCATCCAGTTGTGTGTAGCATTAGCGTTGTGCCAATCGTAATAATAATTATTGTTGCTAGGATCGTTTCTATAACGACCATCGAATAAATATGTAGGTGGACCACGAGCATGAGTTATGTCATGACTACTTGAAGTATAATATCCAGAATCTCTCAAAACAAATGAAGCTAGAGAATCGGGTACATCTGCATTAGAGCCAGTGAATAATCTACCGCTAACACATTCTTCATAAGCAGATATTCTTGTAAGTTCGCCTGAGTTTGTATCGATGGTGTCCGATGTGGTTACTGTTAATGTGGTGGCTTTGAAACGCAAATCTCTGATTGCTAAGGATGAATTGTTCATGGTTTGTGTAAACAAGAATTTGATCCATGTATAGTGTCCTGTGTACGTGTTTACGGAAAATGTACGAAGGGCGGCTGAACTGTAAGATTCTCCACTACGGGTATCGACCAATGTCCAATCGGAACCGTTGTTGGATACCAACATCGTCCACGCTACTGGATTGTATGCGGTGGGTTGATCGCTACCACTAAAATAATATTCTTCAATGTTGATTGCTTGTGACATTTTAATAACCAAAGGAATGGGGAACGGTGGGTTGGGGTAATGCGCATGCCAACCATAACTAGGAACGCCAGCGGCTTCATATGTTTCGCTACCACCACCGTAATTATTGGAACCATATCCAAACACATTCACATAACCCCAAGTATCAACACTCTCTCCGTAATTGCTGTTGGCCCATACGTGATAAGTAACTCCTCCTAGTTGGCGTGTTCGTACTTCTTGATCGACACCATCGATGGTTAACGTATCGGGTATCCAATCGGTTTGTATGTATTCGGAAGGAACCGCCGCAGGTGGACTCGCCACCAGCACTTCAGTAATATGTTGTACGTACGTAAACAAAGAATCGTCCAATGCTTGTAATGTAATTGAACCATTGTGACTCATAATATCTTTGTGTTTCACATCAAGTTCCAACGATATCGGAAGTAGATGAAAATATGTTTTATCCAAACCGATGGTCCAAACTTCATTGTTGTACGTGATAAAATAAACACGTTTACCGTCCGTTCCCATTTTCATCACTTCGTCCATGGTACCTGGTTTGAAATAATGATAATGTTTGTACGTTGCGTAATCATTGTCGGATAACCCGTTACCCAAACCATTGATTTGCAAACCGTTGATGTACAAAAACTTGTTGATGGTCAGTAAAGATACGGTTTGATTCAATGACACCATAAAGTCTACGAAACGAGCATCACTGTTCAATAGAACTTGAGTGGGTGTGTCATAATCGTCGTTGTTTCCCAATGCCCAACCTTTGCCCATGAAGAATACGTGATTTTGAGAAGTCATAAACAATTGAACGTCGTCCGTGCACGCCATTTTCACAATGGGTTGTGTGATAGGGAGTTGCGTGAACGTTTGATCCACTCGTGTTAAATTTCGGCTGAATTTCTTGAAATTACTCAACATCATGGTGTGAGTGTGTTGTACCCAAAAGTTAATATATACTTCGTTTTCTGTAAATGACCCATTTCCATTTTCGGCACGACTCATGTTGGGAACTTCCCATGCGAGAAGTGTACGTGCTTCATCCATGAATGCTTGCATCTTCAAATCATTGTTCGCATGAGCTTTTCCTTCTGAAACAACTGTTAATTTAAAATATTTTGCCCATGCACCTGTAGTATTGTAACCACCTTCATACGTGTAGTTGTTATCATGTATTAAATAGGGTGGTTGAATGTATCTTATATGGATTTTATCATCAGCGGCTTGTTTATTGAAGTCGATGTAGTAACCAGAATTATTATAACGCGAAGACGTGTCGTTTTTATTTCCGAAAGTAAGACCACCATGTGCATTATGAGCACTATTATCAAAATCCAAATCAAAAATGTATGTATCACCGATATGTTCGTCGGACAAATCTAAAGTTAAACCACTTGTGAAATGTCCTTCTTTAGCAGAATTATAAGCGATTATAACATCATTTTCAACTGTAAACTCTGTACCATTCCCTTCTACATTGAGGTTTTGGAACGGTTCATACAATGCTCCCAATGAATCGTTTTTAAACACTTGACCATTGTTGTTGATGACGTAGATCTCGTCGGATGTACAAGCGACATCTTTTACATTAGCTATTTGAATTGGTGTGATGGTTGAATTTTCGAGTGTATATAATTGGCCGTCATTTGTCACGAATGCGGAAATGTTGGCCCCAACGGATAACGATTTAATGTCTTTTACATACTCTTCAAGTACGGGACTGGTTTTGCGATAAACATCACTCCATTTCGTCGTCAATGTGGGTTTAATAATACTTGTGTTTTTGGAAGTTACATTGTTGTCAAAGAATGTAACCAATACGATAGTGTATTCCTTTTCGGAGGATATGGGTTCCTTTGTAGCGGAGGTTGAAGTGAATGCGTCGTACAATTGAGACGTTTCGACATGTGTGGTGTATGGTTCCAAATCGGGTACGAAATCGGTAAGGGCATTGGAACTTGCGAATTCGTCGATATTCGCCAAGTCAAAGTTGGAGTCCACCGCAAACAAAGAATATTTGTCAATGTTGCCCATAGAGTTGTACAACACAATTTCTGTATCAATAACACCATTCGTAAATGTAGCATTCAACAATGTAAGTGGTGATGTATTTGTAATGGTGGTGATGGATAAAGGACTTTGTGTACCACCCATATAACCCCATGTGTAAATATAAACGTTGTTGGTGAATGTGCTTGATTGTCTTTTTACGATTTGAGATTCGTCTTTGACCAATACCGTGTTAAATGTAATTTCGTGGTTGTATTTGGGATTTGACGTAGTTAAAATCTTGGTTTTGTAATTATTTTGATGAATGTACAATTGTTCTTGCGCAGTAAGAGGATACGTAGTAACCAACGCAAAGAAATCGGTAGAAGCATCGTTTATGTTTTCGTAGGACGCAATGTATTTGATATTGTGTTGATCGTAAAATGCATCTGCATTTTTGACACCGTATAAATCGATATTTACATTCTCGTCAAAAACGAGTTCATTATTCAACATAATGACCAATCGGTAACCATCTGCAGACGTTAACGGTACGACTTCTGAGGCGTCTAACATATTTGAATATGCTGTTGTAAAATGACCACCGAAATCACCAATATTCTTGAGTTCATCTTTTCGCAATAGTTCGGATGGAATGGATTTCATAAATTCGGATAATGTTGTAAACTCGGTTACGGAAGGTGCAAACAAAGCGACTGAAAATTCAGACAACTCTTCCAACGGATTAAACACGGTGGCGTCCACTAAATAAGAACCGCTCGAATGAATGTCGAATGTATTCATAGAAAATTTAACCAAATCATTTTGGAATTGAATCACGTCGAGTGATTGTAATAAAGTGCTACCGAATTCTTCTTTGGTCCAATAGTATATGTATGCTTTGGTTACAGAATTAATATCTTGTGGATTACCATTAATGTCAAATACGTTAGAAAGAAGAATGTCTTTTTGAATGGTTTGGTTGGGTTCTAATTCGAAAATAAGTTCAGCGTTTGTATTTTCAGTCAATGAATCTCCCATTGGAATGGTAGATGCGTATATGTAACCACGTGTAGTTTCTGTTGGGGATGCGGTAGCGTCAACGTTGAAGATGAATTTGAGAGGAGTAGTGGTTATTGAAATGGTGGAACCGTTATACGAATTGGCTGGAACAACTTTTTTGTTGACGAAATACGATCCGTCGGTATGTTCCATGATAAATACAATGGTGTACGTGTTGTCGAATGTGATGATATTTTTGGTTTCGGGTGTAGTTAAATCATCAATTGCTGTTTTTAGTTGTAATCTACCCAAATCAACCACGTCGTAGGGAATAATATCTTGTACAAAGTCGACATATGTGACGTGTTGCGTATTGGACACTGCAAAATCGTACAACTCTTGGTTTGTTTTCTGTGACAAATTGTTTTTAATCAAAAACAAATAATATTTGTCGATTGTTTTGTATGGATTGAAAAGACTTGCGTGTACCGACACACCATCATATTTAAATTCGGGTTCTAATTTCGCCAATACGGATTGAGTGCCGATTTGGACAACGGATACATCACTTCGTATATTATTATTTTCTGTCCATGCATATACGTATACAGCTGTGACGGTGTATGCGGGGATAATGTCTCCGTTTTTATCGACGATATTTGCCAACGTTTTGGACGTTGATCCTGAAATGTTTTGAATATTTAATTTCGTACTGGAACTACTCAATACTTTTAATTCTTCTGTAGATAATGGATACGATAATGCGCAAAGATATGATTGATGTGTAGCGCTTACACTATAACTGCACACAACTTCAGCATATTTATAAGCGATTGGATCGAATGTACATTGTAATCCCACAACACCAAAGCCACCTACGGCGATTGGGTTCGATTTGATCAATTGATAAGTATTTGAACTATCTTTTACCAATAACAATGAATTAACGGCTCTTTGTTGACCGAATGTACTTGATGTAACCGTGTAATCATTTACGTCATCAAATACAACCTCGGGTGCATCAACCGTTTTGACAAGAGTATCAAACGGGGTTTGATCATTGTATTCTGTCAATTGGTTAGTCATAAAATTGATGACACTTTGTGTATTTGAAGTATTGAATGATTCAGAAACATGAGTGAAATAATATTGAATATTTTCAACGTGATAAATCCATATATTTGAAGATATGTCTGCGTTGAGATTGATCATTGCAGAAGGAGAATCATTTGTTTTAACATTGAACGTAAAAATATTAGTAGATTTTGTTGGATTTGTAATCCATGCATGAACATGTACATTATTGACAGCTTTGTATGTTATTTTTTCATTTTGATTGTTGAATAAATCAAAAACATTCACATTATTCGCGGATAAATCGAGGTCATCACTGGATGGAATATCTATCAATGTTTTTTCCAATGAATTAACCAACGCAAGTTGTTCGGTATTTGTACCTGTAAGTGCATATGTGGTAATTACGAAATTCAATGTAGAGTTATCGTCGAACGGTTTGATCACACCTTGATTTATGATTAGTTTATTTTCATCCAACTCCCCACTAATATCTGTGGTAATACCAGCAAGTGTAATGGGAGTGAAGTCTTTGCGTGTTGATTTTACAAGACCATTTGGAGAATTTAATGCGATTAACACCACGGTAACGGGTATATCAGGAATTAATAAAGAGGTGTCATTTGTTTGATAATTGAAAATAGTATCAAAAGATACGGAAGGAACGGAATATACATCGAATGGTTGAATATTGACGTCTTCAAATAAACCGTTTTGTGAAGTGATCGTTTGTGATTGTAAAAAGGACGACAAGTTTTCATCCGAAACATTTACAATTTGATCAGCTCGGAATGCGGTGATGTAATATGAATCGATCACTTGATCGGAGTCACTTTGAAACAATGTTGCCCCACTTACAATGATATTGACATTATCTTCCGTGAATATTGTGTCTTCCATGTGTGGATATAAACGATCGTTAGCGGTGAGTGAATTCACTTGTATGGTGCTTCTAGATTGATCGTTGCTCAACCAAGAATATATTTGTACATTGTTAACGGTGAATACTTGTTGGACCGTTCCATCCACATCGATTACGGTGGTCAAATCAAAATTAGAATTGAACACCGACGAAGATACGGATACAATTTCAGACGCGTTGATGATCAAATTGTTGGCGGCGTCAATTGTGTTGTCGCCAAACACGTCGTACGTAAATGCAACCACATTGACGTTCCATGTTTCATTGTTTGTTGAAATTTGAGACGCGGATGGATTTATTTTTATTAGATTATTTGTTTCATTGAAGGAAGTATCGAGAGAATCAATACCAATATTGTTTGTGAGTTGATTTGAGATTTTATATGAAATAACTTCGTCATTACTACCCACGAACACTACGGATACGGTGTAATTCGCATTTGACGAGATATCTACAACATTGTTGTTGTCATCGAAAACGCGTTTAATGGTGATTTCATTTTGGTTTTCAAAAACTCGGAAAGATGTTGGTTGTAATTCTTCTGTGAATGATACGAATGTACCTAGGTCGTTTGTATTTGGTATTTGTTGTTGTAATATAGATAATGGTACATGAGTTGTATTGTCAAACAACGAACCATATACATAGTACCCTTTTACATTTGTGTTTGTTTTCGAAGTGTGATGGACTTGACTTAACGCACCATTAGGAATTGCAAGTTGAGATTGGGCGTTTAAATTGACTTGCTCCAATACAGAATCCAAATTCAAGCCAAGTTTGTTTATATTTTGAATCACATCGGATTTGGATACAATTGTGGAGGTGAAAGAACCATTCGAGTTGGAATAGGTGACGTGATTGTATATGACGGCATTCGCTAATCCAGAAATGTCATGAAATGAAATGGAATTTTGATCTACATAATTAACAAATGAATCATGATTGAACGCAAACTTTTTGGGTTGACGTGTGGATTTATTGACGGTGATGGTGAATAACCCAGCATCATTGTGATTAATAATATGATTCACCTGTTCGTCGGTTAAATTTCGATTATTCGACACAAACGAAACAATTTCTGCATTTTTCAACCTGCCATTATTCAATGTGGAATTCGTATACGATAAACCATCATTGACCAATATAGCATCATTACCGATATGTGATATTGTGGTGAATCGTCGAACAATATTTGCAATACTCATATTACCGTATTTGTTTTTCAAGTACGCATTAGAGTATCCTTGGGATAATAATGTATTAAAATTATCTATTTTTTGAACTTCTTCAATTTCTGATGAATGGATAATAGACACGCCGACGACGATAGAACCAGGCTCAATGGAATCGATGATTACTTGATCCGTAGAAACATTGGCATCGGTAGAAACCTCGTTAATTACATCCAATTCAAGTTCCGAAGTGTCATTTGCTACTGTGGAATAATCAGCATCAAACGTCAAACTAAACGACGTGGATTCTATATTACTATCGGTAACAATATTTGCTTCTATAATGGAAACAACGGGTTCCTCTACATTGGATTGCATCCAAGTTATATCATGTTTATCGTCTGTATTCAATAACATGACGAGTTCATATTCCTTGTTGTATGATATTGGATTGAATGTTACAGGCGATGTTGATGAAAGTGCTTGAGAAATGTTATTGATATTGGCGTCAAATACCGAATGTAATTGATAATCGGTTACGTCAAATTGATTAATGGAATGTGTTTCAATAAATTCTTTAGTAACGGTCAATGTGTTTATATCGTTTGCATTTCTTTCAACTGCCAAGTATTTGACATTGGTGGGTTGATGTTGTGAACTGAAACCCGTAGATACCACGAATATTTTTTGCTGATCTTCTGTGAAACCGATGTTTTTCAAGCGCGCGTGTGGTTTATCCACTTGTGTTTGGTCAAATTCTGTAAATAATTTAAACGAAACATCTCTTTTATGCACTGTTCCATAGTTGACGTCGGTTGGTTTCCCAATATCATGCACAATAATATAAACAACTCCATAATTGACGTCATTTACATACACGGTGTCGTTGGGATTTGTATGGTCCAACCCAACTAAACGACTTACGTTTTGAGCGATGGTTGTTGTTGGTAATGTGGATGTTCCATGAATCACTGTATTATTATCATTTGTTGTATTGGGAAGATGATTTTTGGCGTAAGTTCCTGCAATAGCATCATTAACACCGTCTGGATTCACGAAACCCACCAATAAATATTCAATGACGTTTCCTTCTTGAGTCAAGGCGTCATATTGTATATCCATTGACATTTCCAATTTATTTACAGAGTAATCATTACCAATGTAATCAAACCAAGCAGATATTTTATTAGTAATTAATTCAGATTCATCAATTGTTGTGTATGCATTATGTCTTCCTACGAAACCGCATGTGGTCAAGCCAATATTGTTAACGACGACAATAAATACAGAATAATCCGAATATTCGTAAGGAATGTCTTCAATAGTAACCGAATCGATAGATTTAAATACTTTATCTATATATCCAATAAAGTTGGTGTTATTGGGATTGTGAGAATCGTATACGTTGCTTAAATTTTCTAATTGTACCATTTGAAAAACGGCACTTGATGTTTTATTATCATTGAAAAATGAAACAACGTCATCTATGTTACTTTCATTGTATTCGTGTTCGAAAGCCAAAGAATATACGGTTCCGCCATAAATATCGTTTATTGTACACTTTGTTTGAATTTGGAAGAGGACCATATTCAATTTTTGGGTTTTTAGATTTTTTGTTTATTAATAAGATTTAATAAGATTAAAAATATCGCATGTTTATTTAACAATAAATTATAATCGTATATAGATAAATGTATTTAAAAATAAATTCAGAAATATCAGACTTAAGTGGTGGTGTTGCATATGCTTTTGCGGTTCACGGTAATATCGATAATGAAGACGATTTTATATCGACAACTTTAAACGAAATAACGAATAACGAATGGGATTATGAATCCTATACAATAAAAATGATTCCTGATATTTTACCTGATAATGTAGCCACTGACATAAATATAGAAATACATGAAGCGTTATCAATGGATAAGCTGTCATTAACACCATTGAATGATGTAAATCAGGTGAATGTTTTTATATATGCTCGTGATTTCAGAGGAAATCATAATATTACAGCATTTAATTCGAATCCCATACATATTTAATAAATGTCCTGACTTCCAATATGAAATTTAATTTTGATATTATATATCATTAAATGGTGTATACATTGGCCATCGAAGCAAATATTAGTGATCAAAATGGTGCCTTGGCGTATGCTTTTGCATTAGAATCCAATATTGCAGTCTCTGCGCTTCATACCATGATCGAAACAAATGTTTGGGATTACAGAAATGCGAAATTGATTGAACAAGAAGTGGAAGAAAATCACGTGGTAACTCACGTGAAAACAACCATTTCCTCATTTTTCAATGGTGATCAATTACAAAACACGGCCGATTTCATAGCTCCTCAAGATTATTATATATACATATTGGCGGTTGATGAATATGAAAACATTGGAATACGTTATCACGTAAATAATCCAGTCAATTTTGTTAATGCGGAACATACATTGGTTGTATCTTTTTCAGATTGGTTGTTTAATTCATCAACAAATTCCTTTGCTGAAGGGCGTTTAGCTCCCAATTCTGCAGAGATGCAATTCAATCCCCAGGGTAGAATTATGTTTACATTTCTTGAAGATAATGCAAATTGGGAAAGTGAACTTAAAGCAAATGTAATTATAAATCCAAATGAAAGAATTATTGATCAATTGTATATCATTGCTTCTGAAACAAATTATGGTATTGTCCCGACTGTAGAAAATAAGACGCAATTACTTTCATTGATACCTGAATTGGATCAAATTGATGTAACTTCTACATTTTTATCGGAATCATCGGTACTCCCATTAACGATTTCCAAATTTTTTAAAAATGGACTATCGGAATCCATGAAAATTGGTATTCATTATTACATTTATACAATTTCACACGATATGGGTTTCGATACGTTTGATGTTGAATTTTCAACCACTACATTAACGGGAACACCACCAACCATATCTGACACGTATGCAGATGCGTATGTTTTGCGTCATTTCAAAGTCAATTGGACAAACCCACTGACTGTTGACAATTATCAGTTAGATGAAGCATCAAATAATAATTTTTTTAACGGTGCTACTTATAAAAGATTACGAATTACGGTAGGGGATTATGTAAAATTTGAAACTCAAAGCAGTCATGCGTTATTTGAATCTTTTTACGATTCAACCACAAATACGATTATACGAACAGACAATAGTGTAAGCGAAACATCTAAACGATTTACATCATCTGGAATATATGCGTATAATTGTTTCGAAAGTCACGCAACTATGTTATTGGTCATTGAAGTGATTCATCAACAGTTGGATAATACACCAATTATAACACATGGTTATCTTTATTCAAATGTGATTAATGTGGATTGGACCAACCCAATAACAACCCACGACGCTATTTTAACAAACGTTACGACTACCACCTATTACAATGGAAGTGTTTATAAATATTTGCAACTAAAATTGGGGGATTCTATTAATTTCAATGTTCAAAGTGGTCATGCTTTTTTTGAATCTTCTTATGACTATGCATCAAACACTATGACCCGTACGGACGACCCTGTTGATGCATTTCATAAACGTTTTGTGTCATTAGGTGTATTTGGATATAATTGTTTTGCTAACCATACATCGATGTTATTAGTCATTGAAGTTGTTTATTAAAAATGTTGGAATATAATAAATGAAACAAAATGAATGTTTTTCAATACTTATACTTGGATTGGTTTTGTTAATGTTTTTTGTATATTGTAAAAAAAGGGAACATTTTATGCACAATAGTTCAATACCCAATAGTTCAATACCCAACAGTTCAGTAAATTATACAAAAAGTGAAAATATAGCCGTAAATTCTCCTCATGGTCACGATATTGATGTATCCACTGGTGAAAACATATTAGATCCATCCAAATCGATGTATACAGGAAGTATAGGTGATTGTGAAAATGTATGTAATGGTTTGGAACGATGTGGTGGTTTTATGACGCATGACGTACAAGACAATTTGATCAAGACGTGTTGGATGAAAGACTTGTCTACTACCAATAATTTGCAAACAATTATACCTCATGATAATTACAATTTGTACATAAATCAACGCCCTAGACAACCAATGTCGATTCAACATAGATTGGCTACGAAACAATACAAAGAATCGATTCTAAATTCCAATTTGCAAAGTACGGCGACGGTAAAATCAATAAAGGATAAAATGGAAAATGAAGAAAAGAAACGTCGCATCAACAGAGAAAAGGCGATACGACAAGAAATCATGGAAAAGGAGCAACAACAACGAGCGCAACAACTAAATCGTTCCAAACAAAATCGATTTCAATCTTGTCAAGTAAATGATGATTGTATACGTCCATTTGATTGTTTACAAATTGGAAATAAAAAAAGATGTATGTCCATCAATGATGCTCGTTACGCTTGCCAAAAGGAACTTGGAAGAAACTATACCTACAACATTAACGACTCAAAATGTGTAGTAAATGCAAATTATAGAAGACGTACCCTTGCACCGTCAAGTAGATCTTTTGGTAGATCAAGGAATGCACCTAGGGTTATGTCGAGAAGAAATTATTCGCGAAGAAGACGGGGGGGAAGATACAGATGAAATCAAAGATTCATCATTTTGAAATAACATTTCCTACATAATTCTATATTTTCTAATACTCGACGAATGCTAGATTCTTTGTTATCATTGAATATACAATTGTATACGTCGATTAACTTTATCGACGTTTCAATTTTGAACCTTTTATACGCCATTTTAGAAGTACAAATAAATTGTTTGTTTTTAATGTTTTCAATATTGTATTTATGATCAACATTATGTCTTGCGAATTCAGAGAGTAACACTTTCATGTCGAAAGTAATATTATGTGAAATCACAAGATCAGCGTTACAGATTAATGTGTACAGTATGGGAAGCACTGTTTGAATATCTACACCATTGCGATTCGCATTATGTTGTGATATACCATGAACATGTTCATTCTTAATATCCCATCCATTTGGTTTGATTAAAGTACTAAATACGAATGATTTGCAAGGTTTTGCATATATATCAATCGTATTTTGTATTTCCACATCCCATAATTCGATACCTATTTCTACTAATCGACAGTGTTCATATTCGGTAATTAATGTACTATTTTCGTAATTATGGAGTCCATTTGTTTTAACCCCTATGAACATATGCAATACCATTTTATTTGTTATCATTTTATGTTCTTAAACCCATTACACTTAAAGAGAACATAATTACATTAATATATCACTAGTGTAAATGATGAATCGATCAATTTCAACATCAAATTCGCTATATGAACGTCAGACATCGTTTTGTGATAATGCTGAAATAAGAAAGTGTCAATCATTGCCACAACTATATTCTATCGATAATTATGATTATGGTCCATTCATTCGGTTCAATTTGAATGTGATTTTATTAATTCTTCAATCAGATCCCAAATCTGATAATCTACACGCGTCGTCTGTTCAAAGTATGCATAATTTGATTCGAATTATTGGAAACGACCCAATTTACATTGATCATTTTATTTTGAAAACAAAACCAAACGTGTATGTAACTCGTTTTTTTGATACGATTGAATTAAAAAAAGACGCGATTGGTGTACATTATTATGGAATTAAATCACCGATGTTTGTTCATCATGAAAATTTTCCATGTACAGAAACAGAAATAGAAAAGACGGAACAATTAATTGTGAATGTTTTGAAGAAACTCAATCCCAAATTAAGTTTTAAAAAAACATTTTTTGACGATTTTTGGTACAAGGTTAGTCCTGTGAAATATGCTTCTTATAAAGAAGATATGGCTATGCACATTAAGGAGCACAAATCCAATTTTACATTAAATTACATTAATATTTTTGTATATTCAATATTTACGATTATATTGGTGGTATTTAAATGTTTTTAAAGTCAATAATTGTTAAATACAAAATGTATAAAACATACTCGACGTCCGTGATGTACACGCGTTTGACTTTCAAAACCTTTCAAGTTTGCCCTTTTCGAAAAACTAAATTTCCAAAAAACAAAATTTCAACGAAATTGCCTTTTATACGTCCAACATTAGTTCGTTCTTTTTCTTCTGAAGTGTTGTTGCATAATCTATCCTATAGTGATATATTCATGTATAGTGTTTATAAAAACTTCGTTACTATTCAATTACCGAGTTTGTTTTTATATCGAGTTATGCGTTTATCAATTAGTCAAATGGCGTTTTATTTGTTACTTACAGGAATTACACAATGTTATATTGATTTTTTAAAAATTTTGTAAAAAGGTATCACTAGAAACAATATTAACTTTAAGAAGAAACTGTACTATTAAACTTTAATTACACTTAAAGAACATGTATATATTTATATATCAATGTCTGTGACGTACGATGAGTCACTTAACGATACGGCATCATCATCAACCAAACGCAAAACAACTACAATCTACATACCATCGGAGGTGGATGAACATGTGTTGTATATTAACGGGGGAAAAGTATGTAACACATATTCCAATTCATCAGACGTTGTTGAAAAAGGAGAATCCTTGGGAAGTAATACCATTGGGTCTAAATATGATAAACGTATTGAAACCTGAAATGTGCATTGAAGTTCATAGAATATTGTTAGATGATAAATTGATATATAACAACACATTGTATTATCGAATCAATGGTGATGTTCTTTATATATTACAAAATAATGGTAAACTAGATATATTGCGTGAAGTTGATGGTAATTTGGAAGTTGAAGAACGTATACACATTGGTGTATACGAATTGGACTTTATGGACGTATTATATGATGGTATGAATCGAAACCATATAATATTAATTGTTTGTTTGCAAAAACTATATATTCATGAAACAAAACGTAATAAACTTCGCATACATTCACTACGTGATTTGAATTGGATCAATATATTTTTGACGAGTGAACGAGGTGATTACGTGATTATTTATAGTACTGGAATGTATTATTCGAAAACGAAACAAATGTATGAAAATTTGGATTATATAAGTTCCATATGTAATTTATATAATACAAAGAAATGGTTTGTGAATTGTATAGACGCCATATATTTTTTAAATGATGAAGGAATGGACTTATTTATAACTCAAGGAAGTAGGGCGGTATTGTATGGTATAGAATCGGAAAATTTGTTGAACAATATATATATAAACACTACAAATGACGCAATAGAAATAAATAAAGAACATGACATCGCCGTATATATTTATAGAAATCGAGTTTGTATTGCTCAAATTACACCACCATACGAAATTTTTCCTGTAATTCAATTGGAAATTGGTACCATAATTAAGTATATAAACTATAATGCTTCAAAAAACGAATTGAAATTATTTTCATATTCTAGTATTCAAACATTCAAAATGGATTTTAGATCTTTGACGGCTTCTACTAAAATGGCCACAACTTTTGAGTAATCAACCGCAAGGTATCCATCAGAACGTTTATGTACAAGACTTGGAAAGTATACAGCGACCTCTTGGGCAATGAATCCGTATTGAGGGTGATCTGAATTAAATTGAGTTTTATCATTCCAATCGAAAGTAACTCCATGTAATTTATCAATCAACAAAAGAGCATTTTCAATTGGTTTATCGTTCTTTTTTAATCTTGAATCGGAAGGTTGATAAAAATCGTGTGCGGTGGCTACACCTAAACCGTTAACCGAGAATACTTCTTCGTCTCCGTTATGCACAATGAATCTATCTGTTTGAGTGTTTCCGTTTAATTTAACTGTAATGTCATTGTTGCGTGCATACACGTTACGAGTATGTATTTCATTCATGTTAATTGTTCCTCCAATAATACTTACATTATCGTGATTTTGATACCCCATGGATTTGATGTCATTGTTGAAACTGATGAATGTAATGATTGTTTTGTCGATTTCAAAATAAGGATCATCGATACTCGCAATGAATGATTTCAAGTGGTTTACTGTACCTTGGTTATTTATGTTGGAAACACATATCAAAGAATGTTCGATATCGCTTTCCGTCATGAAATTGGAAATGCGTGAACAAATGGAAAAGGTTCCATGTAGTCCATTGTCGATACGGTGAATTATATATACACCGTTATACCGCAAGTCTTGACAATTTCTTAAGAGAATTTTCATATTTTCGACGACTACTACACTGTCAATAGTATTATTTCCTGAGTTTGTGAATAATGCGTAATTGTTTTCCAACCCAAACATGGGAGTGATGCTTATTTCGTCGTCATTATTGGACGCAAGATCAACCAAAATAGTTTGCGAATTCATACCACCAATCCCAATAATGTTTGTGACTGTAGATTTATTAACGCTAGACGTTTCAATATTCGTGGTGGGGGGAGTCCATGTATTTGTGGAAACGTTTCCGTACGCTATTAATCCAGCGTTTTTACAATATGAATGTAAATCTTTAACAGATTCTACTAAAATAGATACAATTTTGGCATAATCTACAGCGAGATGGTCGTCCAATGTTTCAGTTACGAGCGATGGGAAATGTTCTTGAACTTCTTGAGCAATAAAACCATAACTACGACCATTTACATTCTTTCTTTCGTCTATCCATTCAAAAGTTTTACCTTGTAATTTATCAACCAAATCCAATGGATTTTGTATAGTTTCATCATTTTGTTTTAAATTTTTGTCGGATAATGAGTAAAATTGATAACATGAAACTGTACCTTCACCGTCGACTTGAAATATAACGTCATCTACTTGAGTTTCCGTGTTTTTGGCGTGAACTTCAAATTTACTGTTACTAGAGTTGTCTAGCAAATTAATTTGGAATGTATTTGTGGTTGATGAAAATGAATTGACATGTAATTCGTCGATTTGAATGTTTCCGCCATTAATGTTCACATTCCCAGCATCTTGAAAAGCCATGGAGCCCTGATCGGTATACGTTAATTGAAGGAACGAAATGTTGCTAGAATCTAAAATAAATGAAGAATCGTCCGTTGGTGAACTAACAACAAAATTACTGCCATTCATAGACGTAGTAATATTGGATGAAACTGATATAAATGTGGATGCTAAATTTGTTTTGAAATCAGACACTCTTTCACAATGTACGTAATTATTTGCAATGGTGTCGACATTTACAACATCGAAAACTCCATTATATGCTGAAATATTTGCATTTCGAATCAAAACACGATTACCGACATGAATCAATTGTGAATCGAGTGTTCGTGATGTATCGTTGAAAGAAAATGTGATAAAACGGGTACCATTAATGTCTTGAGTATTGATAACCCGTACATCATCACTATTTGTATTTGTTACGGATACTGGTCGAATGACATTTTTAATATTGTAATTATAAATATTAACGGTATCGACCACATTAGAAGTAACATTTCCATTTCCATAATCATTCCAATTATCAATGGTAACAAAGTGATTTTGTAAAAATGAAATATTCGCTTCATGTGGAATTATATGATACATTTGATCAAGACGCATGTCAAGATTTGCATTACTGACAAAATTGTTTCCGATATTCGAAGACAATTCATCGATTTTTATATTTACAACAGATACATCATCGTGTATGTTCGCCAATTGTTGGATAGTGTCGGTGATCCAAACTTGATGTTGACTTTCAACATTAGAAACGTAAAGATTCACAAGATCGATGTTTGCATTCAAGGATGATTTCGTATCATCAATTTTGGAATGAACATTTGCGAATTGTTGAATAGTATCGGTGATCCAAACTTGTTGGAGAGTTTCGACATTTGCGATACGTTGATCTACATGTGTGACATTTGCGTTTGTTGCATATACATCCAACGAGTCTAATGAATCGTGTATATTCGCCAATTGTTGAATGGTGTTAGTGATCCAAACTTGTTGTTGACTTTCAACATTAGAAACGTAAAGATTCACAAGATCGATGTTTGCATTCAAGGAAGATTTCGCATCATCAATTTTGGAATGAACATTTGCGAATTGTTGAATAGTATCGGTGATCCAAACTTGTTGGAGAGTTTCGACATTTGCGATACGTTGATCTACATGTGTGACATTTGCGTTTGTTGCATATACATCCAACGAGTCTAATGAATCGTGTATATTCGCCAATTGTTGAATGGTATTAGTGATCCAAACTTGTTGTTGACTTTCAACATTAGAAACGTAAAGATTCACAAGATCGATATTGGTTTGTAAACCGATGTTCAATTGTTGATGGTGAATATTGGATGTCTGTATCAATGATATTAAATTTGATTCAACTTGCACATTCATATCTTGAAAAATGACAATATTGTTCAAATTATTCGCCTGGGTATTGGTGGTAATTAGTTCAGATATTTCAACTTGTGTAATATATCCATTATCATTGAGATCTTGTTGAGTAACCATACCTTCTACATTCGCACTGATGTTACTGTTTTGTATGGACGTATTGATTAGTTGAACAATTTCGGTTTGATTGATGTATCCGTTATCATTGAGATTTTGTTGAGTAATCAAACCTTCTACATTCGCACTGATGTTACTGTTTTGTATGGACGTATTGATTAGTTGAACAATTTCGGTTTGATTAATGTACCCATAATTGTCAAGATCTTGTTGAGTAATCATACCTTCTACATTCGCGCTAATATTGGTATTTTGTATGGATGTGTTAATTAGTTGAACAATTTCGTTTTGATTGATGTATCCATTATCATTGAGATCTTGTTGAGTAATCATGCCATAAACGTTCGCATTTATGTTGCCGTTTTGAAACAATTCATTTATTTCAGTTCGGGTCATTAAATCATTGTTGTCGAAGTAGTCGTACCACATCGATTTAGAAACATAATTGGTTTGTAGGTAAAATTCTGTAATTGTACCAGAACTAGAACCAGAACCAGAACCAGAAAACGAGTATGTATTTAATAACTGAATGACATCGTTTTTAGTTTGATATTGATGAATATCTAGAAAACTAGGTGTAACGTTTCCGTTTGAAGTGATTCCATGATTGAAATCAAGTAATTTTTCCAACACATAAACTTTCATTTGATCAAATGAAACATGTTCGATGTTATGTGATACATTGATCAAATTCACAATTTCATTTTTGTTTATGTACTCATTAATATGTAAATAATGAGGAATTAATGCGTCAACATCAAGAAATAATTCGTGTTTAGAATAAAAATTATTTGCTAAATAAGAGTGGTCTACAAATGAATACGAGTTTATTTTAGTTTCAATGTCATCAATGGATAAAATACTAGATTCTAAAGATGCAATATATGAGTTTTGTTGAAAATATGAGTTTAACTCGGGAGAATCGATATATGATTTTATTTTTGTCAATATTTCTGTATTGTCTGATTGAATAAATTCTGCAACATGACTAGAAAAATCCATATTATTTACATCAGTTCTTGTTGGATAATTGGTCAATGTATTGTCAATTGTAGATGACATAGTTGACGAATTCACAAAATTGTATTGATTTATTAAATTTGGTAATGTGTTTGTAGAAAAACTGTTTATTTCATTTAATACAGATGTTTGTACATCACCCTCACTAACTAAATCCACAATGGCATTATTAATTGAAGTTGTGACTTCTGAAGAAGTGGTATAATTGTAATTTTGGATGGTTGTTGGAAGGGTGTTTAACGTAAATTGGTTCAATGCGTTATTAATAGAGCTTGTGACATCGGTATCTGATACAAAATCATTAGTTGCTGTACTGAGAGTTGTATTAGTATAATTGTTTAGTGCCGAAGTAATGAGATTATTTGTATCCGTTTCTTTAATGAATGGTGCTGTGGACGAGTAATTGTTGAGAGCGACAATAATGGACGAGTCAACTTCCGCATCGGTTACAAAATTAGATATATCAGATTTCGATGCAAAATTGTTATTAATGTATGTTTTGTCGTAGGTATTGTTTACAGAGTTTTGTAGTAGCAATAAATCCGCTGCTACATTTTCATTAATGGAACCAGAATTGGACGTAACATTAGCCAATTGTATTGTTAAATCTGTTTTGGAAACATATAAATCATTCAGTTGAGATTGAGTATAATAATATTGTTGAATATTTGATTCCACATTTGATATGTAATCGAAAACACTATCAACACAAGAGGTTACAAATTGTTCTGTAATAAACCCTGACACATTTGCAACAGGTACTCCACTGACGGCACTATAAATCAATTCTTGAACCTCAGTTGTAGTTACGATATTGTTGTTATGATTGTACATGGCGATTACATTATTTACATTGTTGTATGTGACGAATGATGAAAAATCATAATCACCAATATATGTATCAACGATTTGATTCACGTCAGATACATTTGTAAATTCAAACGCATCTTTGACATTTGATATATTTGCATATGTAACAAAATCATTATAGTTGAAAATACCTCCAGTCACTTGATTATGGATTATATTATTAACTTGTTCAACATTCGCCAATGCATATTGAGATATTATTTGAGAGACACCATCCATAGTTACGGTGTTGATTCGAATATTAGAAATGTCATAATAATTATTCGTCAAGTAATCTTTCATGGCAGCTTTGGTGATGATTTCTTTTTCATTTAAATTTGAGAATGATAATGCATCATTTACAAATACTCTTTCACTAAAAAGATTGGCGTCAATATGTACTTCGCTTTTGAGTGATAATGTATTACTAAATGAATGTATATTGGAGCAATAAATGTTTGATGTCGTTATAAATTCATTCGATAATGATGTTTCATTAACCGAACCAATTGAGTTATTGTCTATAAAGAATGCGTAAGTATTTCCGTCTATAGGTGAAACAGAATCACCAGTCCATTTAGGCACTAAGGAAATATACACCAATGAACTAGTTTCATCTCTAGATGAAAATCCCAACCCATGAGGATCTAAGTTTACTTCAGTGGTTTCAACATATGTTCCCATCTGATATTTCAAAACATTCAAATGGAACGAACATAACGCAAACTAACGTATTCTAGTTTTTCATTTAATTCTTTAATTGCTTCGATTATGAATGGAATCAATTCAATATAAGCAATACTTTTAAATCCTTCCGAATTAGTTTCCACAATATCAGGTAATATTGTCTCTACATCTTGAGCTATTAATCCATACGACTTTTGTACATCGTCCTTTAAATTATAACATTTACCTGTTAATGATTTAATTAATTCTAAAGAATGTTTTACGTTTTCTATATTTGATTTTAATCTAATATCACTTAAACCCCTAAACTTTTTTGCAATTACATGACCATCCACTTCCAAACTCATGTCCGATTGTGACGAGGTGTCGTTTACACGAATTCCATTGTTGGAATTTGCGGAAATACCTTCACCAATTAATACGTCAAATCCTGATGAAGTTTGGGGAGACTCAGTTTCTATGAAGACCAGTTGTTTTGTTGATGTCATATATACATAGCGTTTCAAAAAAAAACTTATAAATATACGCTGGGATTTGTACTTACAGTATTAAATACATTGTCAGCTTGCGATTCCGTCATGATTGTACCATTCAACGATGTCAATGATGTTTTTATATCATTATTTGTTGTGAAATACTTGACGTTAAATAAGTTAGTAGACGAATACTCAGTAGAATCCAATGGTATTTGTGTATGTGAATCATTTGAAGCGAATAACAAATAATGTAAATTGTGTTCAATTAACGATGGTGTGGATATATCGTACGCGTCATTAAATTTGAGAACCATAATGCCTATATTTGTGTCTCCGAAAACTTGCATATAACGCGTTTCAATATCGCAAGTGATACTGATATCAAGATATTCTGTATTGTTATTTACAATATTTAACTGTGTGTTTGACAATATTTTAATTTTATCCCCAACTAATTGTAGATCACTAGTTTTTGATTTTAATTTGTATAACATGGTGTGTAATTGGTCGAAAAACCCCAGATTAAATAGCGATGTTCGTAATGAAATAACCGCGATGACATATAAACCTGTGGCGGCATTTAATATTGTGTTTGAAGTATCAATCAAGGTATCAAACATGTGAATACCATCATACATTTCGGATTGATTCAAGTTTACTTTGACGCCACCAACAACATGAATATCAGAAGATACACCTTTTATAATGGTAGATTCAACAATGTACGAATCATATGCATGAATGACAAAGAATTCGATGGTTTCATTATCGTTATTGTTGTATATACTTGTTTTTGTTTGTAAAGACGCTGTTTTATTTCCATTTGTTTGTACACCATACACATTGTGATTCACACTGTATTCACCATACGTAGTAATGGATATAAAGTTTATTACATTAAATTCCAAACGCAATATATTTGTATTGGCGTCCAACTGTTGTGAAATGTCTGAAGTTTTCATGCGTCCAATAATGACATTTGGGTGATGAAATATAACCTCACGTTGTAATTTGTCAATTATTTTAATTTGGAAAATATCGTAATTTATATCAAATTGAGTGATGGGTACAGTGACAATAGGGTCCATTTGTTTCCAAGAAATATTTCTGAAATCAAAACTACGATCAGTAGCATCAATTACGTTAATTACAATAATCATATTAGAGAAACTGTCCGTGCTATGAAACAAATATCGACCAGATGAAGAAAAAGTAATTGTAACGGATTGAAGTAATTCGTATTGTTTTATAATTTCATTATTTTCTGTTATTGTTCCTTGATATAATGGTTTATCTTGGACGACAAACTGGATAACGTCATTTGTAAATATGGTCGTTTCACGGTAATAAACATTATTGACGGATAGCGATGCAACAAACGTGATAGTTGGTATTGTATTATTGAAAAAGTCTGTATCCCAATTAATAGAATACGTTTGAAACGTAGGTGTGGTTGTATTTGAGTCCACATTACTTTGTGTGATGATAGTTGGGTATGGAGTTAAAATTTCGTCATTGTAAATAATGTCATTTACATTGGCGAGAGAGGCTATGATACATTGTTTTGGTATGGGGGTATCGTCAATAATATCGGTAATATGCAAATATATTTCTCCATTTTCGGCCAATATGGTATTTGATGTGATATCTGTAACAGGTTCTTTATCTAATAAAATATGATAAACATTACTTTCGGTTACAATTACTTCATCGTTAATATTAGCTTCGATGATAAGTTGCAAATATCCAGACGGTAATTCATCAACCATGTTTTCATCAAGCGATGCAATTATTAACGTTTCATTTGAAATATTGGAATTCACATCATAAGTGGTTATTGTCTTTAACAACACTGAATTGTCGGTCAGACTCACCGATTTGATGTACACACTTTCAATATTGGACGTAATTGGATCGTTTAGCAATTTAAATGAGAATTGCAACGGTGAAGACATATCGACATAAGGTGAATGTACATGAACTTTATTATTTAGAATTCCTTGAATTTGTAATGTGGTCGTTGTTGATGTAATCGTAAATTCTCTATTAGATTGATCAGTAAATTTAAAGTATACGTCGATATACGATATATTCGACGACAAAACATCTAGATTTGTATCCATATATTTAGGTTGTTTAATACTAAGTGACTCAGTAGGAGACGTCACCATATTTGTAAAATAATTGGTATCTGATTCATTGGATTTGATACAATAAAACCAGCTTATATTGCTATTAATAGTAACATCGTCTGGTATAGAAGCAATGACATGAATATATTCTCCTTTTTGTTGTGTTAATATGATGTTGACCACTGGCAAATTCTTTGTATACACAAATTTGGGCATTAATGTTGACCGTCTATTAAAAAAATCAACGAGTTCACATATAACCATATACTGAGAAGTGTGATCTAAATTTTGAACAGGAAATTGAATATTTTGCATATCATTGAATATAGATGTATTAAAGAAAGTTTGTTCATCTCCCGTTTGTAAATAATCTACGTTATTTATTGTATCATATTTCAGTTCTAAATACATTTTGTTTTCTTCTTGATTGTATGTTTGGTCATTAACTGATTTAGATACGTTATATATATAAGCGAATAGACTATATCGATTTTTAGTATTGGAAATTAATTGATTTAAATCGACTTGAATTGTATCAAAATTTATGCTACTAACATTGACGTTATATGTGACGTCACCACTACCATCATAAATAATTTCTATAGAATCAGTGTTATAATAAGTGCTTGCGAAAAACTTGAATGTACCTTGAGATTGCTGAATATCTTCTTCATTTTCAAAAGTAAAATATGCAAATTTTCCAGATGATTTAGAAACTAAATATGTAAGCGGAATATCAACGTCATTTAATAGTAATTTTGCAAAAATTGTGTTATTATGGTCAAATTGAGTGACCACCACAAATTCGAAATTATTTAAATTTTGTATATATCGAACGCCATTATTAAATTCAACATCGACCACTTTATTCAACTGGACGACTTCTGTATGTATTGTGAATTCGTTGGATACATTATCTGTAGCTAAGATATTGACATGATATTGATTGAGTTGATGTTTTTCATTAAAATTGAAATTATTTGTATCCGCCAAAGATTGCAAGACATTGCCAGTAAATACATTTGAAGGGATTGATATATTTGCATATGGTGTTTGGGAAGAAATGTAATCAATCACCAACAAATCTTTATTTGTTACAAAATTTAATAATGTATCTTCGATCAAGTGTTGTACATTCCCATTGTAATTGTTTGAAATATCTTGTACGTTACCGTCCAATTCAAATTTGGTCAAATTACTGAAATCGTTAACATCTATATCATCATTGATCAATATATTGTTTATTTTTATTCCCTGGAACAAATCACCGACTTGAATCAAATTGTTGTTCGAATACGTCGATTGTTCATAGTTTTTAACAAATATAAATGAATCGTAATTATTTTCGTTGTAATAAGATGAATTACTACCGACAATTACTGGTGCATCGATTAAGTATTGTATATTACTATGAATGAATTGTATACTTTCATTGATCGACATTATACTTTCGGTATTGAAAGCATATACAGTTGCATTATTTATTGTATTGATATACGATGATACCATGTATGTATGGGAATAAGCATTACCTTGTTCAAAAGACGTGTGATCGTATTTAGTTTGAATAATATCAAAGAATAATTCAGGAATGGTGATTGTATGAAACAAGGCGACGTCATAGATTGATGGACCTGATGATTCCATAGTTTGAACTAAAGAAGTATACGTGAAGGTTGCAGTTTGGCCAAGTTCATCGACACATAAAGCCGATATTTCATAAAAGATCCCGTCCTTTAATTCTTCCATGATAAATTCAAACGGTTGAGAATTCACATTATATTCAGAAATATGAATATTTGCATCGATAATACTGTCTGTTCCATATCCAGATTTACGCATAGCGGTCACGTAAATGTTATGATCGACGGTCGAATCATCAATTAAATTTGAAATAACGACTGACAATTTATGATGTGGATTTGTGGTGTTTCTGCTTACTTGGATTGTTAAATTGGTAGGGGGGAACCTATCGATAACACATGGAATCGTTGTGTTATACACTACGTCAAAAAAATCAATAGAAACATTGATATCTCCACTAGGAGAATCGGTTGGTATAACGATCGGCATGTACCAATTTTTTTGAGCTCCTTTTACTTTGCTATAATTATCTTGTGTCTCATTCCATGGAACGGACAATGTTACTGTGTTATCGAAATAATATCCGTTTACATTGTTGCTTGTTTCCCATAGTACATTGATTTCTTCTCCGCGTTTAACGAAACGTTTATCAAATCTTAAATTATATATAATGTCATTCATAGATCTTAAATATACAATATGAAAAGCGAGAATGTAATCTGTATTCGCATTAAATCCTGAAATATAAGAAATTGTCAAAAGATTGCGAGTATGTTCCGATATAAATATAAGAGGGAATGTAGACCAATAACTAGAATATACGATACAAGTTCCTACAATTTCCATGTTTTCAGTTTCATCGGCGGAAAGAGGTAAATCAACATTTAATTTTCTAATTTTGGTTTTCGGACGGATAAATATATTTCCGATAAGTTCAACTCGTTTTCCCAACACACTCCATTGATAGTTGATTGTGGACGTATGTTCATCGGTATCAACGTCATATTGTGTTGTGTACAATTCACTAAAACGAGTGGGTGATATAACGCCTTGTCCCATTAAACCAAAATACCTTAGACTGATATTTATCTTGTATTTAGCATGATCTTGTTTGAAAAATGACGTTGATCTAACATTCAAGTACGATGAATCTTGTGAATCAATAAATCCTACACTATATGTATTCAAAGAAGAAATCTCTTTTGTGACTTCATCATAATTTTGTCCTAATATGACACTAGCAGGTATATATCGTATATAAGAATTTGCTTCGAATGGTAATTTTATTTTTAATATGAAATCATTGTCGTCGTACGTTTTTTTCATTTCAACCCCCACATTCATTTCAATATTGACAGTAGTATCCTCTATTTTGCCGTAAAAACTAGAATCCAACAAATTGTATATCAAATTGTTCGGTTTCAATGAATTCATAGTAATATTGTATGAAATCTCATTTGCAATGTTATAAATAGTCAGATTTATATTCTGAGCAATTTGGAAATCATTCGAAAGTTTATCTATTTGAACTTGTAAATTAATGATATCATTGGATAATACATCTTTTAATTCTAATATATTAATCAATTCAGCTGAAATATCTTTGTTGTTAACTATAAGCTTATCATTTACATGAATGTTACGTGTGATGGTTAAATTAGAAAACCGTGCATCTCTTAATTGAGCAGATCCTTCCTTAAAAATGGTAGATGAAGTCTGACCTTCTTGTTGATAATTAGATACAATAGTGTCTATAACATTTCTCCCACTACTTTGATTGACAATGTTTCGGGACACTGGAAGTGACGTTATGTAATCTTCATTTGGTAATTTATATTGAACTGGCTCGTTTGTTTGACGATTTTTAATGACATTGTGTTTTGTATGCTCCAGAAAAAAAATACCATGTTTTTCAAGATGACGTATACAATCATTTCTTGTTTTATTATTAATTTCAGATGAAGATACGCCCATTTTTATCAATTCGGTCCGCAACAATGTACTTGGACATTCTGAAATCTTTGTGTACATTCTTTACTTATTACTAGTATAATATTTTGGAAATTAAACCGTTAAAGTATTTCTATGATGCTCTTCTTCTGTAAACATGCAACTTTTTTTATCACATATATATTGGATATGTACTAAATTATAAGGGGGTATTATTGGTGTGGCATAAATCATTTTCATACACGTGGTTAAATTCATACAAACCATTCTTTCACTTTCAGGATACTGACTGCAAAGAACTGAACTTGGACTCTTTACCGTTGATTGTAAACAATCTGGTAATAAATATGATGATGTTCTTGGGAGAACACACAACAATTGAGCGATGGGCGTCAACGGACCGTTCGAAACATCAAACATGAATGTTCTTTGTGTATTTTGGATATATGTATACATTTCCACAAAATCCGTTAAACAAGGTGCTGCTCTATATTTATATTTATAAGACCATGAAGATACTACTCCATTTATATAATAGGACCAACACCACAAGATAGAATCTAAATAATCTGAACAAAGTTCACGTATTTCATGAAAATTATAAGAAATATTTATTACGTCATTGTAATAACAAGGCTTCCAAATAACAGACGATTCTGAATAGTTCAAATTTATTGTTTGTCTTGAATACTCATCATGCATCATATGGTTTGGATTGGTCAAATAACCGTGATTGTACAACTCGATTGCTTGTGTGACATTATGTGGTTTATCATTTCTACGTTGTTTATTTCGCTTATGTTGGTTTATTTTCAAACATCGATATTCATGTCTTGATAAATTGTTTAAAAATCGGATGAATTGTATCCAATTGATATGCGTTGTTGTTAAACACGTCAATTTATAATATTCTTGTGAATACTCTTTGATTAATATATTCCACCCATCGTTTCTGATTCGAGTAAATTCAAACGCTTCAACAAAGTCGTTACCACCCAACATCAATACCAATACGAGATCTTGCAAGACTTGGTCACGATTGCGATCTTGTAAATGATGTTCTATTATAAGTGAATCTATGCACTTCATAGTGTCAAAAAATTTGATTTCGTCATTGTCATCCTCTCTACATAAAAACGAATGTAAACATCGAGTACTCATACACAACACAATTAAATCGGCGTCAAGACCATATATAACAATATTATCACAAACATTATTCCTAATGTGATTGAATATTTTCCATTCCCCTTCACCGATTTCGTTGCAATCACTGAAAATTACAGTGGGTACCTTAAACACGTTTAAATTAATTACACTTCGAATTCTTTCATTTAATTTATACATGAAATTTGTACCAGGTGTCAGTTTCGTAGAGTCAAACGATGTGCGTACGCTCTGATTGGATTGATATTGCATTCCTATATGATGTTCGTAAAACATGTCGAATTGTTTCTTGAATCTTCTTTCTCGTTGACGATGTAATTTCGTGTTTGGAACTGGCCCGTCAATCGCTATGTATACCATTTGATGTGGTTTTACAACATCATTAATTATAAACCTGGTATATTTTATAATTTCACAAATAACAACTTCGTCATGTTGACCCTCGTTTTCATTTTCTACATTACATCTGCGTAACGCATAATGCATCAAACAGTTGAAATCTAGATAAAAAAAATCACATTTAGGTGCCTTATCTATAAAAATATCATGGTTACTGTTCATCAATGTTTTGAATAATTTTGGCACACCCATATTATATTTCAAAATATTAGTCCTTAATACGTTTAAACAATTTATTTGTTTTTATCCACATATTCGTTGACGAATCCCAATTGAGATTTCGTCAAACCAATCATAACGTGTGTAAATATTGTTGAAGCAATTACTAAACGAATTTCATCACTTGGTGCCCAATTGACATATTGTAAAAATAATGTAAAACTGATTGCTAAAATTGCTCTAGCTAACCCCTCTAAAAATAAAGATATCATTATTAATATATTCATTTATTTTTTTCATATAAATCAGAAACCCATCCTAAATTAGGTTGCATCATACCAATCATGATATGGGTAAAAACCGTCGTAATACCTATTGATTTAATTGGATCTCCTCTGTTTATTCCCAAATGTTGTAACAATAAGAAAAAACTAACTGCTAAAATAGAACGTGAAACTCCCTCTAAAAACAAATTAATCATATATAATATATTACAGGAAATCTTTTTATATCAAAGAAAATTTTATGTTAATTTGGGGTATAACGTTTTTGTGGGGTTAAACCATTTACCAAAATTTACATAAAGGGGCAGGTTTCATCCTATATTGTGATAACGTAGGACATGCAGTACCATCATTTTCTGGTTGACTGCTGACATACGATATACTAATATATATTTTTACACACATCCCACGCCGAATGTTGCTATTCCGGTAGTTTTATTAAATTGTATCTTCCTGTTGTATCACTCATAGGTTTATTAAAACTAATCCATGACCCACCATTAACTGTTTTATAAGAACTGGCTCTATATTCGCGATGTGGACAATGGGCACATTTTGTGGCATCTAAATTACCAAACGACCATTTTTTGTTTACAACCATATCACGAATCCATTCATTGCACGCTCCCACATTACATTGAGATTGAGATTTAGGTTCGCAGGTATCGGTGGCATCCTTATACTCATGTGGAACCCCGGTAGTATCTCCATGTTTCCAACACGCCCATTCGGCACCAAGCAAATCCAAACATCTTTTATCTACAAAACCATTCCATCTACATTCCAAAGGATCCGTTTTACCGTCTGTTCTAACCGTTGCACAATCTGCCGTGGTATTACATTCTCCCCATGCTTGTTGGAGTACTTGTGCACATTCAGGGCCAGGTTGGTCCCGAGTTTCTGATAACGTAGGACATGCAGTACCATTATTTTGTGGTTGACGCGTGATGGATCGTGTTCTTGTTTGTCTGGTTACTTGCCCGCACTGGAGAGCAGGTGGACCCCACTCAGTCCATTCACTAGTCTCACAATTAACTGGTGCACATTCAGGGCCAGGTTGGTCCCGAGTTTCTGATAACGTAGGACATGCAGTACCATTATTTTGTGGTTGACGCGTGATGGATCGTGTTCTTGTTTGTCTGGTTTCTTGTCCGCAAGGTAAAGTAGACGGACTCCACTGACCATACGCACTCACTTCACAATTAACTGGTGGACATATAGGTCCAGATTGGTCCCGATTTTCTGACAACGTAGGACATGCTATACCATTATTTTGTGGTTGACGCGTGATGGATCGTGTTCTTGTTTGTCTGGTTACTTGCCCGCAAGGTAAAGTAGACGGACTCCACTGACCATACGCACTCACTTCACAATTAACTGGCGATTGTACACATATAGGGCCAGATTGGTCCCGAGTTTCTGATAACGTAGGACATGCAGTACCATTATTTTGTGGTTGACGCGTGATGGATCGTGTTCTTGTTTGTCTGGTTACTTGCCCGCAAGGTAAAGTAGACGGACTCCACGGACCATACGCACTCACTGCACAATTAACTGGCATTGGGGTCGAAGAATCAACTGGGGTCGAAGAATCAACTGGGGTCGAAGAATCAACTGGAGAAGACCCACCTGAAGAGGGGTCTGTACCACCAGAGGAATTACCTACATTTTTAGGACATGCTACTTCTACTTTACTTTTGATATCATCATGTTTCACACTATAAACATTTTCAAATATATAATTCAAAATAGGATCATCATCGGGTTCCGTTTCAACCAAGGCTTCTAAAGTATTACTTTCACAGTCTAAATCACCTCCTTCGGTTTCTGATTTCCATACAAAATCAGGATCGTCCATTTTTTTTACCAATGCTGGCGCACCACCCATCATACCCATGGCGTATGCGTATACAGCACCGAAAATCAACAATAAAACTATCAATATTTCCATATCTATACATATATCGAAATATTTATTTTATTACAACAACTAATGTATATATTTTTTCATTTAATGTTCATATATTTCAAATGAAACCCTACGCTTGTTTTGTTGAACCTTTTTATCAAACCACACCGTTGTCGTCTTTATCTTAGTCTTATTGGGTTCATCTTCAATATATTCTCTAGTAGTTGTGAATGTTTTTGATTTGGATGTAAAAACATCTATTTTGACGGTTTTTGGATTCGGTATTGGGTTGGTGGCGTTCATATTGATATTCAGTTGGCGCAATATGACTGAATTCATTATATATATAATCAATATTATTCTTTAATCACTTGATCAGTGTACCACTTGGTAGATTGTAAAAGTGTGATTTACTTGACACGTGTATGAAAATAAATGGTCCCAGGTGTAAATGCCACTTGGCGTTGTTGTCTATGATATCGAAAATTGTACTTTAAGTGTATTTTACAGTTGTCACTTTGCTAAATATAATTTTATTGACACGTAAGCCGTATTGTCCACTTGGCGTGCTGTCTGGACACACTACCAAAATGACGTTTCTCATCTCATCCGAATTGGTATGGGAGCCAGTTGACCCGTTGAGATGTCATTCGATAGTGTAGGCCGTCCTTATGGATGCTAAATAACTACCGCTACTAGTCTTTCCTTGATCCACTATTACTAGATGTTTTCTACTACCCAATGAAATGGGTTTTGTGTTTTCACCCACCAAATTCACACACTTGATGCGACCATGATGGACCAATATAGCATGATAGTTTTCCAATTGTACTTGTTCCGCGTTTACAAATCCAGGAAATTGATCACACGAAAAATTCATGTTCAAACTCCCGTATATCAGAACGGTGCTACAAGGCATCAAAAGGTTGAGTATCTTATGAGATTTTACCTTTCTCAGGTTTTTCCCACTCATTTTTAAGGCGTGATACACCACTGGATGTGAATATTTCTCCAGTTTGTGATTTCCAAGCAAATCTGTCGAAATATTCCCATCACCATCACAGTACGATTCGTACGCCGTCTTGCGCTTTTTGCGACAGTTGGTCATATCCATCTCGGTCTTGTCCATCGCTTCACATAGTAAAGCCTTCACCTTCCCCCTATTCGGAGCTCCGCGTGGTTGGATTATTTTCTGAACCACGAACGGCACGCATCCACCGTCCGCGAATATGAGACCGTCTTCGGACAAAGAGGGAAGCATTATCCCTCCTTCCGCGACTACATCAACCACTCTTGGTTCATTGAAGTTTGGTTCGGGTTGCATTAACACCGCTTCATTAGAACAAGGTTCATTTGAGAACTCGGTTTGCGTAGATTCGGGAAGATCCGACAGGTCCATATTGTACATATCCTCAACGGAAATGCCCATAAAGTCGCAAAGATCCTCAATACTAATGATCGCATCATCATTCGTACGAAGGTCCTCTTGCAAACTCATTGGTGGAGGTGGGAGGGATGGGGGGGGGGGGCTTAGTGTGAAGTGAGGGAACAATGGCAGCTGCGATGCCTTTTATACACAAAAACCGCAGGAACTTTGAAACTCCTCCTCACCAACACCCGACACGTGTCTTTCCGTACGCGTTTTCCGTACGCACGTTGCGCACGTGTCTTTCGTACGCGCTTTCTGTACGCACGTTGCGTAATCTTATGTAAATCTAGATATGAATAAAATATCACGAATATTACGACATTTTGATCATTGTTGTGAGGGTGTGTTACGAGAACAGGTAACGACGACGAATCGTATTGTACAAGTATAACAACTCGCGCATAGGTCTTCTAAAACACTCGATATCCTCGACACCAACGCGCGTCTCTCAAAGGTATGTTAACATGGGTAAACCGAAACCGTCTCGAGAGCGTCCACGCACCTTGTTTCGCGTTACTTGTTATTCTTTTATCACCAACAAACGTTTACTACCGTTTCCTAGACCCAAACACACTTCCAAGCGGTTCATTGAACCCCGCGCACACCGTTCAGCACTCACTTCGTTCAGCACTCCGAACAGACCTAAACCACCCCCGAGTGGGTTGAATCGAACCTGTCTGAGCCTTCTCAGACCGTTCTTGCGCGTCGTACAATATTCTTTTGTATCCAACAAACGTTTACCACCGTTTCACAGCCCCGAGCACTTCCCAAACGGTTTCATTGAACCCCGCGCACACCGTTCAGCACTCACTTCGTTCAGTACTCCGAACAGACCCAAAGCACCCCCGAGTGGGTTGAATCGAACCTGTCTAAGCCTTCTCAGACCGTTCTTGCGCGTCGTACAATATTCTTTTATCACCAACAAACGTTTACCACCGTTTCACAGCCCCGAGCACTTCCCAAACGGTTTCATTGAACCCCGCGCACACCGTTCAGCACTCACTTCGTTCAGCACTCCGAACAGACCTAAACCACCCCCGAGTGG
>Ga0315315_10000422_pt1 | contig 35053 bp, 28 predicted proteins | sample M140m3416metaG_FD_203699 | JGI IMG/M metagenome (GOLD analysis project Ga0315315, IMG submission 203699) | Ammonia-oxidizing marine archaeal communities from Monterey Bay, California, United States - M1 40m 3416 | ecosystem: Environmental > Aquatic > Marine > Intertidal zone | place: USA...
TGTTTGGTAGCAGCACGTTTATTGTTTTGGCCTATACTTCCGCATATGTACAACAGCAGTGAAACAAAAAGTGACCGGGTAATCGAGGTCAATGATCTGGCCAAAGAATATCGGGTCTATGACAAGCCGGAAGGCCTCTGGGCAAGCGTTCGCGGGCTCTTTCACCGTGAAAATCGAACAATCCATGCATTACGTGGGGTGAATCTTAGTGTCGGTCGTGGTGAATTTCTGGCCATGCTTGGACCAAATGGGGCGGGTAAGACAACGTTTTTGAAGCTTCTTTCTGGCATTATTACGCCGACACGGGGTAGTGCCAGCGTTTTGGGCCATGTGCCATGGGATCGAGCCGATGATTTTCGCCGTCGGTTTGCCTTGGTTATGGGCCAAAAAAATCAGCTTTGGTGGGATCTACCGGCAGCAGAAAGTTTCAGGCTCCACCAAGAAATTTATCGAATTGAACCCGTCCGATTTGCACAAATCCATGATGAACTTGTTGACATGCTCGGAGTTTCTCGGCTTCTTGGGCAACCAGTGCGGGAACTCTCTCTTGGGGAGCGAATGAAGCTGGAACTTATTGCAGCATTGCTCCACGAGCCTGAAGTACTGTTTCTCGACGAACCAACTATTGGTCTTGATGTGGTAGCGCAACACACAATCCATGAATTTCTAAGGCACGTTCAAAAGCAGCGATCAGTCACTGTTGTTCTGACAACGCATTATATGAAAGACGTTGCTGCTCTTTGTGAGCGTGTTGTTGTAGTTACAGAGGGCAGTATTCTTTATGACGGCTCCCTTGAGCAAATCGTTGATCGCTTTACAACACACAAGGTTGTCACCCTTGATCTTGAACAGCCACCTGCTGAAGGCGAAATAGAAAAATTTGGATTTTCTTGTGAAGTTCGTGGTCCCCGTGTGTCACTGCGAATCGATCGGACACGGATAGCAGATGTCTTGCCAAAACTATTAGCGAGTCAGCAGGTTAGAGATGTTTCTGTTGAGGATGTGCCCTTGGAAGAAATTGTTGCAGGTCTGTTTCGTGGGGCTGCAAGTCGCCAGCTGAATCACGACCGAGAGCAGGGGGCGAGTCTGGCATGAGTGCTCATACAGAGTCATCGCGGCTTCGGGTGTCGTACGGCTGGTTATCTGGTCTGAAGTCATGGTGGCGGATGCTTATCATCTGTCTTGAGGAGCGGCTGGCGTATCGCACCGACTTTGCGTTAGGGACTGTGATGCGGTTCTTGCCGATTGTCACGCAGGTTTTTCTCTGGACGGCAGTCTTTAACGCCTCAGACAGAACAGATATTGCAGGCTACTCGCGTGATAATATTGTTGCTTACTATTTACTTGCAATGATTACTCGTGCTTTTTCGAGCATGCCTGGTCTTGCAGGAGGCATCTCCCGAAGTATTCGTGATGGATCGGTGAAGAAGTATTTGATTCAACCAGTCGATTACATCGGTTTTCTTCTTGCTTCTCGTATCGCCCACAAACTTGTTTACTACATCGTAGCCATGCTTCCTTTTGTCTCAGTCCTATTCTTCTGCCGCAGTTATTTTCCACCGGCACCTGATGGACTAACTATTGTTGCGTATGTATTGTCTTTACTTCTTTCATTTCTGCTCGGATTCTTTCTCGAAGCAACTCTTGGAATGATTGCATTTTGGTTCCTTGAAGTTTCGAGCATCATATTTGCCTACATGCTATTTCAATACCTGCTCTCAGGACACATGTTTCCTATCGATATGCTCGCAGATATTCCAACAGGGCTGGCGGGGGTAAGCCTTGCAGATGTTGTTCGGTTTTTACCGTTTGAGTACACGGCTTATTTTCCGGCAGCAGTCTGGCTTGGTAAAATAACGGGATGGGAGCTTGTTGCAGGACTCCTTATCGAGCTTACGTGGCTTCTTGTCATGATCGGTGTCTGTCGTTTTGTTTGGTGGCGGGGCACAAAACGATACAGCGGTTTTGGTGGCTAGTCTCCGAGGAGATTCAGATGGGTCGGTATTTTAAAATTTTCTCGACGTTTGCACGGGCGTGTCTGGTGCGTGACATGACCTTTCGAGCAAATTTTCTGCTTGAGTGCTTGACGAGTCTTGGGTGGATGTCGATGAATCTCGCATTTTACCTTCTGATATTTAGCTTTACTCCGGAAATAGGTCGTAATAGCGGTTGGTCCCGTGAGCCATTTTTTGCATTTGTTGCGACAGGATTGATCATTAATTCGATTGTTCAAACCTTGTTTATGCCCAGTGCTTCAGAACTCACTGAGATGGTGCGCACTGGAGGGCTCGATTCGGTTCTTGTACGACCACTTGATGCTCAATTTTTACTCTCAATGCACAGGTTTGATTTTTCATCTATGGCCAACGGAATCGTCGGAGTTGCACTATTGGTTTGGTCAACCTCTCGCTTTTCCGTTGCTCCACCGCTCATTGCATGGTTTCTGTATCCGGTACTTATTGCTTGTGGTGTAGCGATTTTGTACGGCCTAATCATAATGCTGGCTGCCGCAACTATTTTGATGGGAAGAAACCAAAGCCTGTATGACTTCTGGTTTTACATTACAAATTTTTCAAGGTATCCTGCCGAGATATATGCTGGACCATGGGGGGGGCCACTCCGAATGGTCTGTACGTTTGTTATTCCGATTTTGCTTGTTGTGAATGTGCCTGCAGGGACCATTGCTCGTCCACTTTCGGGCAATGCGTGGGGCATGATTTTCTTGACGTGTGCTGCAGCAATTATTTCAGTCGGGCTATCAAGAATTGTTTTTCAGGCCGCGCTGGCAAGATATCGTAGTGCCTCAAGCTAGTTGATTTTCTTTATATGACACAGTCTCCCTCCAAACCGGTGCTCATGTCATCACTAGTCAATTGGTTGCAACTTATTCGTTTACCAAATCTTGCTACAGCAGCGGCTGATCCACTGGCAGGATTTCTTGTTGTTGGGGGCTTCGGTACATATTCAAGTCTTCCTCTAGTCGGTTGGCTAGTAATTGCATCATCGTTATGTCTCTATGCTGGCGGAATGGTTCAGAACGATGTTGTGGATTTTGAGATTGACCACGTAGAACGTCCATTCAGGCCGCTTCCAAGTGGTCGAGTTTCTAGAGAAGTCGCTGGTCTTGTAGCGGGTTCGCTGCTTGTTTTTGGCGTCGCCTTCGCGTGTGTAGCCTCGGCATATGTGAATAAAATGGCGCCTGCCTGCTTGGGAGTGACACTTGCCGCGGCAATCTGTTGCTATAACCGCTATGCCAAAGGCACACGGTGGGGACCTATGGTCATGGGTGGTTGTCGGAGTCTTAATTGGTCTCTTGGCATGGTTGCTGCGGGCTCTCCGTCGCTGCCGATGTGGATGATTCCTTGTGGGGTAGGAGTCTATGTTGGGGGCATTACGTTGTTCGCTCATGATGAGGTCAGTACTGGTAGCAGAAAAAAACTTTTTTTCGGTGCTTTTATCATGCTGCTCGGGCTTATTCTTTCAGGGTCGTCGCCATTGTTTGTTATGGAAATGAAACAGCCTGAATTTTCAATATGGCTTACGGAAGGCCGCCTCATCATGTGGTACGCCCTTTGGGTTGTGCTAGGATTTTATATCCTTGCTCGTTGCGGCCAAGCTGTTATGAATCCGGTGCCACATCGAATGCAAGCAGCAGTTGGTAATGCGATTATGTCCATTATTACGCTCGACGCTGTGATGGTGCTTGCGTTTTGTGGTGAACAATGGGCCGTAGTTGTACTTGCTCTTCTGGTATGGTTTGTTCTTGGTCGCCGACTTGCTGCCGCAACGTGATTGTGATATCGAATGAAAATTGGTTACAGCACAAATAGTTTAGGAGACGTAGATTTTCAAGAAGCCCTTTTAGCACTTTGTGATCAAGGGTATGAGTCCATAGCCATTACGCCTGACCAACACTTTCTTAATCCGTATAGCAAAACATTGGTGTCGGAAGTTCGTGATTGGCAGCAGGCCTTGGCACGAACTCAAATGAAGTGCGTTGTTGAAACGGGAGCTCGTTACCTTCTTGATCCAAAAATAAAACACCACCCAACTCTTCTTTCCGATAGGCCAGATGAACGGGATCGCAGGATAGGATTTCTTCACAAGGCAATTAATCTGGCAGAAGAGTTCGAGGCAGACTGTGTGTCTCTGTGGTCGGGTGCCGTCAACTCATATGACGATCAGGAGGTGCTTTGGAGAAAGCTGCTAGATGGTATTGGAGAGGTGCTTGACTATGCTACAAAGCGGGGTGTGGTGCTTGGTTTTGAACCAGAACCCGGGATGTTTATTGACACCGTAACCCGTGCCGAAGAATTGCTAAAGAGACTCAACCAACCAAAGGGTCTTGGGTTAACAATTGACATTGGTCATCTGGAGTGTCTGGGAGAGAGGCCATTAGACGAGACCGTTCGTCTGGTTCGTGATCGAATTGTCAATGTGCATATCGATGACATGCGTGTCTGTCGTCACGAACATCTGCCATTGGGAAGCGGCGATATTGATTTCATTCCGGTTTTGCATGAACTTTTTGCAGTTGGATATCACGGTGGTTTGCATGTTGAATTACCAAGGCAGAGTTATAGGTGGCATGCAACGGCAAAAGAGTCGTACGAGTTCATTCGTAATGCTATTCGCTCCGTTTCACAGGTAAGGCCTTCGGTTTCATAAGCGTATTCGGGGTAGTACGGTGTTCACGAGTGTTCGATGGATTCCAGTTTTGAAGTCCTGGGCGATAATCACCTTACGGAGTTAATTACCTAGCACCATTCAGGTGCTGGTTCAATTTCGTCTCCGGGGCGGCCTCCGGCATCCGCTCTTCCAGAACCCTCGAGGCGGCTGATCGGTTTGACTTCCATGTCTTCGTTGCATGCAATTTGGCACGACAGGCGAAGCCCAGGTGTTGATGACAAGTCTCTTGCCTCAAGGACATCTTTTTCTGCGTGTGTCATGGCTTTTGGCTCACCTGATACAAATTCAACGCGGCAACTTGTACACCTTCCAAAGCCACCACAAGCGTGCAACTGATCGACGTCGCATTCATCAATCATCGCGTTGACGAGTCGTTTTCCCTTAGGTACTTCAAAAACACCAAATCCTTCAACAGTTAATTTTGGCATAGGTCTGCTCCTTTATTTGAGGGTGTTGCAAATTATTCTTTATGGATGGTTGGGTAAAACGACTGCGTTGAACAGAAGTAGGCTGTTATGAAGCTTTTTTTTTCTTTCGAGGTGGGGGTGGAGGGTCGAGATCTTCTGTTAATTCAACATCCGAGACGTGAGAAGTAATACCATTTTTTGGTACAGCAATTCCACTCGTCCAAACGAGTGCGTTAAGTATCAGGGTTCGGAATTCATCGTTTGCCCAATTGTTATGAAAGTGACCCCCGGTGCATCCGAATCCACGGCCGCCGTCAGGGCGTTCGTAGGCCCATGCAAGAACTTCACGGTGGCCTTTGTTTGAACGGACAGTTGGGTTGTTGCTGTGTAAGCCATCTGGACGTTCTCGCGTGCTGTTGGGAGGAATAGCTGTCAGGATTTTGGTGACGTCATCGTTGGGTTCACGAAATCTCATGTGATAATACCACTCATCATTTACTTCGAACGGTTTCACGCCGTTACAAATTGGATGATTTTTAGCAAGTTCTGTGGCTGCAAGAGTCCAGTGCGGGTTTACGGACCAATTGGTTTCAAAAAATCCACCGATCCAATTTAGGAATTCAGCACCACCCTTTTCTTTAGGCACCTCTACGCCGTAATGAAGACATGCAATGCCAACACCACGTTTCGCTAGGGCGTCAATCTGCGCCAGTCGATTCCTTTGGATAACAGGGTGCCCGTTTCCACCATCAGAAAATAAGAGAATTGCATCAGCATTATCGAATGCTGTTGGGTCATTCGGCCAGCCGTCTGTGTGAACTGCTGTAATCAAGGTGCCGCCGACAGAATCCTGAAGGCATTTTTGGAAGAGGAGGCAGCCTGCTCTGAACTCGTGAGCACCCTGCTTATGGCTCGCTCGCCCTGCTAGCAAAAGGAGTTTTTTGCGGTTGCCTGTAAGTCGAAGACGTTTCAACAGAATGTTTTTAAACTCAACCTTCATGGGTTGCCCTGCATGCAGTTGAAAGGCAAGGATGCCACTAGCTTTTTGCTTTCCACTTTCTTTGTCGGTTGTTTCCGACATGAGTTCGCCGTTGATAAAGTGCTGGAGATGGTTGCCGCGAGCAACAATACGATACGTATTCCAATCCCCGGTTAGAATTTTAGATTGAAGGTTCCCGCCTGTATCGATTGGCTCCCCAATTTTTTTCATGCCATCATTTTCAATACTCGTTCGCTCACCTCGTTTTGTAACGATTCCTCGGCCATTTTGTTCGTAAAGTATCCCACTATGATTGGGTCCGGATTCCATGTCCGCTTGATATCCCGCGACACGAAATCCACCGAGATCTTGGCTTCGATACTGGATTCCACTATTGCCATTAGTAATACGGTATTCGAGCTGGAGTTCAAAGTCATCCACTTTTCCATGTTGCCAGATAAGATACGTTGTTGCCTTCAGTGGGGACGTTGTTTCACCGATGAGAATGCCATCTTCAACTCTCCAGAATTTCTTGTTCCCTTTCCAGCCGTTGAGTGATTGGCCATCAAAGATTGAGACATATCCATCTTTATTTTGAATGGGCTCTAGAGTTGCGGCCTCGAGTGGTTGAAGTGTACCTGTGAGAAGGAAGAGGCTGGCAAGTAAGTTGAGCACATGTTGGCGAAAAAACATTTGTAAATCCTTAAGGCACTCTAACGAAGTATCAGAGTATTGGCTCAGCTTTATTAAGAAAGGTGCTAGACGAACTCCTGACTTTGGTAGGGAGTATTGCACTATTAGCCCGAAGCAACAACAAGCATGCACCACGACCGTGTGTAGTACATCTGCAATTATGGCGTAGGTGTGACGAGATGGTCTGCATCGAAGTAGTTTTCTTCGAGGCCGAAAAGTTCTAAGAAACCATCAATCCGAACAACTTTGATCCCAAGTTTATTCGCTTGTTGGAGATTTATGCGTCGTCGCTGCTTTGCCGCGTCATCCCATCCTGGGTTTTCGTCTGCAGCCCCAGTTTGATCCGGGATGCCGGCGTCGACGAGTAAAGAAGTAGTATGGCTTACCGTTTGGGTGACGTCCCCCCCCACTTTTTTGATGAGATCTTCGAGTGCCTGATCGTCTGTTTCTGAGTCGCGATCAATTTGGATGTGACCGACAAAAACAACTTCAAGAGGCATGAGAGGACTCCAGAGACTTGTTGCAACTGCGTCCCCGTTAACAATGGGGTTGTAATTCGATGTATTGAGAATGCGTCCCCGTGCAACTGTGCCAGACTCTACTGACACGATTTCCAGAATCCCTTTTTTAGAAGAAATGAGAGGCATTTGTTCGGTGGGTTCGTAAACGAAAAAGAGCATTCCTGGCCGAATGCCAATTGTTCTCGGGAACCGCATAAGAACAGAACGTTCAAGTTCGTTCACAACGATAACTCGACCATCGAAACCGTCGATTCGATCATCTGCTGGTGTGGCGGCCAAGATCGTACGTTGCAGCGCTGGGTCCGCGATTCGCATAGCGCCAAGCACTTGATTCTGTCTCTGAATCAGGCTGTCACGATCGGTAAGTTCCTCAAGAACAATTGCGACTTGATCTGCTGCATTGTCGGCGGAAGAAAATTTGTCGCGGCGGTCTGGTGTAATGTAAGGAGCAACTTCATCATGAATCTGCTTCTCGAGGTCAGCGAGTCGTGCTGCCTTGTCATTTGCGGCATTTAGGGCTCGGGTAAGTTCTTCCGTTTCGGCAGTAAACTTCGCGGCTGTTTCTTCACGAGCCTTTCCGATAGCATCAATTTCGGTTTGTTTCTCATCCATTGTTTTATTATGAGAAGACTGCGTTTCTTGAAGATTGCTTTGAGTCGTTTTTAGTTTGCCTTGAAGGTCACGGTTCTCTGAGGCCAAACTTGCATTGTCGGCATTCGCACTTTTGAGCGCGTTATTAAACGTTTTAATAAGGCCACGGTATGTTGGTGTCGTGTTTTCATCTCCACCATATTTTTTTGCCGTGTCCTGAAGGCTCGCTAATTCTTTGTCAACTGCATCAATAGAATCGCCGGGGTCGACACCTATACGTGATTCAAGCAAATCTTTTTGGGATTGTTGCGATGCGGTAAGGCTTTGCCGGGCCTCATTTGCTGCGGTTTCAGCCTGAGCTTTTGCAACTTTAGCATCTTGGTTTTGGGCATAGAAGACATAGGTTGTCACTGCTAGCACAAACGTGCACATGACAAAAATGATCAGTGCAATCGTAAGAGCTTGGATGGCACTAGCCTTTTTCTTAGCCATTATTTCTTACACTTCTTTGAATGGTCGAGTTTGAATGGTCGAGGGGGCAACTGGTAGTAGAGTACGTGCGGTACTCACGCGAAGAAGAATTTCAGCTTCGTGTTTTCGGCTTTTGGTAGCCATCGACAGATTTTCCAAGGAGGATGCAACCCATGAACGATTGTAGGGCTCATACCGAAAGCAAGGGCAGGTTCTTTGTGGAGGTAGACGATTGTGAGGATTGTTAAGCTTGTTGGGCCTTATGATGGCAGTGCGTGTTCAGTTACGGCCGTTTTCGGCGCGCGATCGCATTTATGTACTGGATTATCGCTGGTTCGAGATCATCAGGTTCACACTGAAAAGCATTTTTAAACTCATTCATTCTCTCTTCCGGTGAGTCTAGTTCGAGTGGGCCCTTTTTGCTGAAATGTGCGATGTACGTACAGAAATCCTCTCGCCTCATTGTTGCCAGGAACGATACCAAGGCCCACGCATGCGCATAGGCAATGAGTGCCTCGTCAGGGTTGTGGAATGGTTTATCCTCAGCAATAAAACGGGAAATGAGGCCAGGTGTAAATTGTTTGAGTATCAATTCCAGTCGGGCTTCGTTGATTGCACCAATAGATTGCCAGCCTCTGGAATTCGTCAGGTCGGGTGTTTCAAAGTATGTTGCAATTCCTTCACTCAACCAGACAGGAGTTGGCGAGAGTCGAACGTGCAGGCCAGCATTGAACGCAAGTTGATGAGTAGCTTCGTGCACGAGTGTTGCGATAAGACTCGAAGCCTGTGGGTTTCGTAAAATTGAATTGCCAGCTGAACTAAGAGACTGCCTTGTTGTCGGATCATTCGAGTCACTTCCTGTAATATCATACGTAGTGATTTGATTTGTCAGTTGGTTGTAATATCCGACAATGCTGTGCGAGGCATCACCAACTTCTTTCTTTGCAGCACGTTTGTAGTCATTGCGATTTGAAAAAATGATAACGATAAGAGGATGTTCAGGTTGTTGGACTTCGAGTCCTGCTTGTGACCAGAAAGCATGAAATCCAGTAAAAAGTCGTTCGAGTAATGCTGCAGACCAACGTGCGTATCCAAGCGACGTGTTGTAACAAATCAGGTAGTGCCGCGTTGTGATGAATGAAAATCCATCAGGGAGATTGGCAATAGTTTTCTGCCCTAATTGTTTTGGAGTGAGCGGATTTATTTCACGGAGTGTCGATTGCTGAGTGATACTCTCACCAGAAACGATATGAAGCGTTTGTTGGTCATCCTCCAGAAGGAGACTGCCATCCAGAGCTTCTACGAGCAGTTTTCCACGGAGTTTTTTTGTGGTGCCTTGAGGAGTCTGGTGAGAGACCTCGATTGCTTGGGAAGGTTTTAGTTTTACGAGAGGTGGCGATGCTTGTGCAGGTAACCCGAGGGTCGTGCCTAAAACCACCACGAAGGAGATATAAAAATAGCGTGTGCCCATAAGCTGGTTGTTCGATCTTGGAGTGGAAAAGACTTTTCCACTCTAACGTATGTACACCTCGGTCTCCGAGGCTCTTTTCGAGCAGAAGGAATCCAAAGAAGCAAAGCAGAAACGGCGTGGCTGTCTGGGTAAAACAGGTTCTTGCTGTTTTCTTTGTTTTTAAGGTGGCTTTGGTGTTGGTCTATCAATGACCGAATGAGTACTTTCCTAGTCGTTAAAATTTGATCCTTACGCCCTGTAGTCCAGTAGGATTCCAGCACAATGTCATCATGTCGCCCTCGATTTTATTTCACTGCAAAACAAAAACATATGAGAGTTTCTGCTTTGGTAAGTGTTTTTTTTACCAGCTTGTTTTTAGCAGGATGCGCGAATTCTATTCCTTGGATGAACTCGCAACAGGCTGCACTTGAAAAGGAAAAGTATGGACTCAACGCGGACCAAAGAATTAAAGAGTTAAGCCAGCAAGCAAAAAAAGTGAAAGGTGGCAACTCTGAGGCACGCGCAGGGTTTTCAAAAAAGCTCGTCAATGAAATGATGGCTGAGCACGATCCTCGAGTACGAGCTGAAATACTCAAATGTACCGCGGGTTTTGATAATCCCTCGGCGCGTGCAATTTGTGTTGGGGGACTTGATGACCCAGACTCTTTGGTTCGTATTGCCGCTTGCGATGCCTGGGTTGAGATTGGCGGAGATGAAGCAATTCGACATCTAGCAAATCGTTTTCGCAGTGACGAGGATATTGATGTACGTCTCCACGCAGTTCGAGACCTCGGTTCCCTTGGGAATGAAGCGGCAATACCCGTTTTGGCTGAAGCACTTGAGGCACCTGATCCTGCAATTCAATTCAGAGCGGTGGCTTCTTTGAAAGAAGTGAGTGGTCGTGATCTTGGCAATGATGTGAATGCGTGGCGTGAATGGGCAGTCGACCCATCTGCCTATCGTGAAGAATGGTCGGTTGCTGAAGTGTGGCGGCAAATTTTCTAAATTGAAGAAATTGAAAGCTTTAGAATTTCTTGGCCAGAAAACAGTACTTTTCATTTCAGGGATTCTCCGTCTACGTGGGGGCAGTAGCTTGGCAGGAAACGTGCATCAGCCGTTTGTCTCGTGGGAGAAAATCTGTACAGACTGCCTGATTTAAGCCAAATTGATGAATGATGCTAGTGATTCAGGCAGTGATTCAGTCGAAGAATGGTTAGTTTTCTGATTGTAGAGGTTGGGATGGTTTTTTCGGTCTCTTGCCAGTGGTCGCTTTCCAAATTGCTTCCAGCCGATACTCACCATATCTGTATCAATCAGTCGGTTCCTACAGGCTTTCTTAGGCTGTCCGCAGTTATTTTGTGCGGGCTCGGGGATTGTTTTTGCTGATGCGGTGTGAGGTTTGTGTCACGGGTGCCACGGGAGGTCTGTGGGGTGATCATACTTTGCTATTCGAACCCTCAACGTGACACGACCACTGTGCAACAAAAACCCATCGTAAACGAATCCAGAAAAAAGCGTGTTTTGTATTTGCCGTGTGTGTTGCGACAACTTCAACAATGGTTCATAAATTGTCGGGCTGGTAAGTGCAGTGCTACAGTTGCGGTTCTTCTGGGTGCTCTCGTGTGCATTGTGTTTGTTGAAGGACTGAGTTTTGCTGCTACCCCACGATCAGGGAGATTTTTAGATAGGCTGCTTCGTTCAGCTGAAGTAACTCCGCAACTCATCTCTGTACCGGTGCCACGGCCAGCAACAGCATCTGAACGGCGAGCTAGCCAGCAAAAGAAGCGGCTCAGTGTTCCAACGGAGGAAGAAAAGCAACCAGTCGTTTCGGCAGATATATACAGTTGGGAATCTTTTATTCGTTTTGCGGAGGGATTTCAGGATGTTGGTGAACACGTTATCCGTGTTGCTGTCGATCCCTCTTATATTCCTGATGATGAGCCAAAGTTCCAGCCTATTTTTGATGCTTCTGAGTTGGCCGTAATTGAGGAACAACGCACAATGGCCTCGGCGGGTAGTGGTTCCCCGAGAACGCAGGCTCCTATCCGCGCGACGTCGATGTCATCAAATCCCTACGGAAGCAAAAAGTCGATTGGAGCAATGCCGCCGAAGTCGTCACGACTTCAACGTTTGCGTATGAGAATCGCTCAGACTCTTGCAACGTATCAACGTCGACCAATGAACACGTCTCACCACAGTCCTTGGGAGATTATGCATGGTTTTGTTGGCTTTGGTATTCCGACAAAGATACGTGCTGGAGGACCACGAGGAGAGCTAGTCAACGCGATCGGTTGGATGAATTCTGGTGGCCGATGCCGTGGTCAGGTAATGCTTACTGTGCGCGACGAAAAGCCACACGCACTGTATGGAGTTGGTCTACAGGGGCATTCGGCTCAATACCTGGCGATCCTCGCCCAGTGTCGAGTTTCGGCAAAGTCCCCGCTTTTGCTTGGTGGTCAAAATTTTACTGTTGCAGATCTCATTGATGATGAAAAATTGAACTGTCGCTCTGGAACAGAACTAACCTTTGCGCTTATTGGGCTTGCACATTATTTGCCGACAGATGCTGTCTGGCGAAGTAGCGATGGAGAAATGTGGTCACTTGATCGTTTGATGCAGGAGGAAATCAACCAGCCAATCAGGACCGCACCCTGTGGTGGAACTCACCGGCTATTTAGTCTTGCGTATGGGTGTCAGCGACGGCTAAGAGCAACAGGTAAATTAGACGGGGTCTATCAACGAGCAAATATTTATGTGCGGGAGTATCAAAACCTGACTCTTCGGCGGCTTCAGAACAGAGATGGATCATTTAGTACAGAGTGGTTTAAGTACCCTGACAACCGTGAAGACGATGTTGATCGAAAAGTACAAACAACAGGACATATCCTCGAATGGCTTGTGGCTTCCTTGGATCAAGAAAGACTGTACGAGAGTCGAATTATTGCTGCAGCAGAGTTTATCGCTACAGCCTTAGCTCGAGAGCCAGGGCGAAACTGGAAGGATGGTCCGCTCGGCCACGCCTTGCATGCACTGTCTATTTATCAGGAGCGAGTGTGGGGGGTGGTTCTCCCTGGGAATGTAGTTGCTTTTACGGGCCCAATGAAGGCTGCCGTAACAGAAGAGCTAGCACGGTCTGATGAAGAGATTCGCCAGGCGACACTCCCGAACGATGATAAGACCCGGCAGTAAAACGTCTTTCTTGAATGCAAAGCGACTCGGCCGTACCTTTCTAGATAGGAAATTCATACGGCGTGGATGTTTTTGCCACTTTCTCGGTCAGTAGCCATGAGCACACTAGTACTTTCACCCCAACTAGTGCAGATTCTCGAAGCCGCATCACACCTTGTCGATGTGACCGATTCGGCTGCGTTGCTGATCGTCGTTGAGCAGCGGCTTGATTGGTCACGGCTACGTGATTTGCTCGGTGCTCTTACAGTGTTGATTGCATCAGATGACGCAGCACATCTTGTTGGTGTTACAGATCACGGTATGGAACGGGTGATGATTGACGTGGCCGGTCTACCTGTTCACGAAAGGTTGACGCAGGCTCTTCTTGAGTGTGTCGCCGCAGATGCGATAGGCCCTGAGTCTCAGGTCGTTGCGGTGTACAGTGGCTTCGAAGCTGGCACTGTGGATTCAGTAAGTGTGTTGCGATTAACAGAGCATCTCGGACAATTAACCAGTCGTGACTTAAGGAACCTTGATACGAAAGTGCCACTTGAGACACTCAAGGTTGTTGTTGACATGGCCGTTGAGATTGGTCGAGAGGGACGTGAAGGCAAACCCGTTGGGACCCTATTCGTTGTTGGTGATGCACGCAAAGTGATTCAGTCGAGCCATTCAACGGGGTTTGATCCAGTTCGCGGATACAACCGCGGGGAGCGAAAGCTGAACGATGCTCGAGTTCGTGAAGGGCTGAAAGAAATTGCACAGCTTGACGGAGCATTTGTTGTAAGTGCAGATGGAACAATCGAGGCAGCAGCACGCTATATTGACGCATCTGCAGAGAGTGTTTCTGTAGCCAAAGGGCTTGGGGCAAGGCATTGGGCGGCAGCGGCAATCACGCGAAGAACAAAAAGTGTGGCCGTTGCAGTGAGTGAAACCAGTGGCACGGTTCGTATATTTCAAAATGGTGAAGTCATTTTGCGAATTGAACCGTTTCGGCGGGCTATGAAATGGAAAGATTTTGAGTACGAGCCACCAAGCGGTGACTAAAACTCTCCGGTGGCTGTTGGATTGGGTCGAAAGCGAATGTCGAGCCAATTGTCCTTATCTCACGAATGCGTTTCCTGAAAAATCTGATTTCAAAAAGACTGTTTCCATATTTCCCGACGGTTTTATCGCCCCAAGGGCATGTATTCGTTTCTGAAACGCGTTATGGCACAAAATAAAAATCAAATCGATGTCAATCTTTCGGGGCAGACTGTCTGGGTTCTTGATCTTTTTTCTCGTGTTTATCAACTCTTTCACGCTTTGCCTGAAATGAGTAGTCCTGAAGGTGTTCCTGTTTCAGTTGTGTTTGGGCTTACTCGCGACTTGATTGATATTATCGAGAAGAAAAAGCCGAACTACCTGTTTTGTGGCTCAGATACTCCAGAACCTACGTTCCGTCACCAGCAGTTCGCAGACTATAAAGCAACGCGTTCAGAGATGCCGGCAGACCTTGTTCCACAATTGCCTCTTGTGAAACAGTTGCTTGAGGTAGTCGGTGTGCCATGCCTAGAGCTCGCTGGTTATGAAGCTGATGATGTACTTGCCACACTTGCGGTGCAAACAGTCAAAGCCGGAGGTGACTGCACTCTTGTGACATCAGACAAAGATGCTCGCCAGCTTCTCGGACCACATGTTCGACTCTTAAATCTTCGGAACAATACATTCATTGATGAGGCCGAACTTCTGAAAGATTGGGGAATACGGCCTGATCAGGTTGTAGATTATCTCTCGCTTGTAGGTGATGCGGTCGATAACGTTCCCGGTATTCCTGGGATAGGTCCAAAGATTGCCTCTGGTCTTCTGCAGCAATTTGGAACTCTTGAAGAAGTCTTGTCGCGATGTGATGAGGTTAAGGGTACAAAGCGTCGAGAGAACATTGCATTGCACGGAGATACCGCGAGACAGGGTCGCAGCCTCATACAGCTTAAACTAGACACGCCAATCCAAATTCCTTGGGAATACGCAGTTGTTCAACGTCCTGACCCGGAGCCGCTGATTAAGTTTTTACAGCAGTTGGGTTTTAAGACACTTGTGAAAAAAGTGCAAAGTTTGGCAGGTGGAAAGACTGCTGTGACCAAGCCTGTAAAAAAAAGTGGCCAAGGGCTTCTTTCACTTGGTGATGAGAACACTATTGAACCCCCACGCTTTCCGGCACCCGTGCTTCCAGCAAAATCTTCAGCAGTAACATCGTCAGTCAAAAAGTTGCGAGAGGTCGTGTCGACTGATGGTTTCCTGGTGGTTGCGGCTACGGAGTCTGCCGTAAGAGGCCGAAGTAAAGTCGGTGAGCCACAGGTCTGGCCAGACGTGACAGGGCTTTCAGTCCTTGGTGTTTCGGGGGCGGAATCCCAGGAGAGCGTCTGGTTTTCTGCAACACAGATATCGTCTTCGGCTGCAATTCGAAAGATGTTGGCTGACTCGGAGGTGCCAAAAGTTGGGTATGACTTAAAGCGTCAGGTAGTTGGCCTCTCACGCCTTGGTGTTGATTTGATTGGTGTACAATTTGACCCATTAATCGCTGGGCATCTTCTTGACGCGGGGCAACGTAATCAAGGGCTTGCCGACTTGCTCGACCGTTTTTCCGATGTCGTTTTGGCATCGGAAAGTATTCAGGATATTCCATTAACTGCTGAACAAGGCGCATCTGTATGTCATAGTGTGGCGGCACTGGTTCACTCCATGTCAGATGATATTAAGAAGTCAGGGTTTCAGTCACTTTTTAATGATGTCGAACTACCTCTTGCTGTAGTGCTAGCGAAGATGGAGTGTCGTGGGGTTTGTGTCGATACGGACTTACTCAATCGTCTTTCTGTTGACTACACTTCGGAATTAGATGGACTAGAGAAAGAATCTCATGAATTGGCCGGGCACGCCTTTTCTCTTGCTTCTCCTTTGCAGGTTCGAACGGTCTTGTTTGAAGAGCAAGGGTTGCCTGTTATCAAGCGAACGAAAACAGGGCCAAGTACAGACGCTGAAGTATTAGAGGAACTGGCTGCTCTTCATGAATTACCAGCAAAGTTGCTGCAGCATCGGAAGTACGCAAAGCTCAAGAGCACATATGTTGATGCACTCCCGCTTCTTGTTGATCCACGGACCAATAGAATTCATACAACGTTCAACCAAACAATTACTGCAACAGGGCGGCTGAGTTCGAGTGATCCGAATCTCCAGAATATTCCGATTCGAACCGCTGAAGGGCAGCAGATTCGTTCTGCCTTTCGGCCGGCAGAGGAGGGGTGGCAGTTTCTTGCAGCAGACTATTCGCAAATCGAACTCCGTATTCTGGCACATCTTTCTGGGGACGCTGCAATGCTTGCAGCTTTTCGAAACAAAGAAGATATTCATACTCGAACAGCAGCGGCTGTTTTTGATGTGGAACTAAAAGAAGTCACCTCGGAAATGCGAAGAACAGCAAAAGCTGTGAATTTCGGAATTCTCTACGGCCAATCGGCATTCGGTCTGGCAAAATCGCTCAGTATTTCGCAACCCGAGGCGGCGGAATTTATTGCGGCTTATTTTGAAAAATTTTCTGGTGCATCAGAGTTTATTGATGACGTGCTCGATCGGTGCCGTACTGACCGGGGTGTTACAACGATGTTAGGGAGACGACGAGCCATAGAGGGTGTTCGTGATCGTGATGGACGTCGAGGGGTCGGTGGTGTATTCGCGTTATCGTTGCCAGAGCGAACTGCAGTGAACACTGTGGTGCAGGGCTCTGCAGCTGATCTTATCAAACTAGCAATGCTTCAAGTGGCTGGGCGGCTGGTTCGTGAAAAATTATCATCATTTCTTGTGCTCCAGATTCATGATGAGCTGCTCTTTGAATTTCCTGACAATGAATTTGACTCACTTCAATCACTCGTTGTGGGTGAGATGGGAAGTGCGATGGATCTCGAAGTGCCTCTCGAAGTGTCGGTGCAGATGGGATCAACATGGGCTGATTGTGAAAAGTAAAGGTCTGTCAAATGACTGTGGTGGGTCTTATTGGAAAAATTGGTGCTGGAAAGACGACAGTCGCTCGATTGTTGGGGCAGTACGGTGCCACGGTCATCGATGCTGATGCATTGACGCATGATGCTTTGAAAGAAGGAGCGGTCCAGGAACGCATTCGAGATCGCTTTGGAAGCAGTGTCTTTGTAGGTGATGTGGTTAATCGTTCGTGCCTAGCTGAATTGGTGTTTGGCGATCAACCAGAGCACAAAAAGGCACTGCAAGATCTCGAGGAAATTATCCATCCAAGGGTACGGCATGCACTCGAGGAGAGGCTCCGAAGGATTGACGCCCAGCCATTGAGTAAGAAAGCCAGTGGCGTCGTGGTGCTCGATGTGCCGTTGCTCGTGCAGGCCCGGCTTCATAATCGCTGCGATCGCCTCATCTGGCTTGAGTGTGAGGATTCTGTGAGGCATCAGCGCTTAGTTCAGAGAGGCATGTCGGCCGGGCAGGTCGCAGCCCGAGAAGAGGCATGGATTGCAGGCTTTCAGAAGGACTCTGTGCCTGATCACATGCTTTACATCGTGGATACATCAGGCGATATCGCATATACTATTGAAGAGATTGAGAAGTTTTGGGAGGAACTGTCACACCGTTCGTCCTAAAGGCCACTCTTGATTCCCGCCTCACTTCCTTCCGCTTCACCGCCTTTCAGTAATCAAACCCTACCATCGTTGTGCTGAGATCACACGGCTCCAAAAGGTCTACTCGTTTTGTCGACCGAAATTGGCGTGCAGTACATTCCCCCGTGAGAAATAAAGATTCATGTCAGACAACGATCCAGCCCACGACGATCTGCCAACTGACGCACAAGGCAAGCCGATGTCGATTGCAGAGGAAATTGCAGCAGAAGTCGATGCGGACGATGTGGAAGTGCGGGAACGGTATGACCTGCTCAAGCAGACTGATACAAAAATTGCTGAGTTGCAAAAACTCTCAATGGCTGAGCTCATTGCATTAGCCAGGTCTGAGCAGATTGCCGAAACAGCCGGTGAAAAGAAACAAGATCTTGTTTTTAAGATATTAAAGGAGCGCGTGAAGCTGAATGGATTGATGTTTGGTGAGGGCACACTTGAAATCTTGCCAGATGGCTTTGGGTTTCTGCGTAGTCCGGACTATCACTACTTGGCCTGTCCAGATGACATTTATGTCTCGCCGAGCCAGATACGGCGATTCGGCCTTCGGAATGGTATGAGTGTGGCGGGACAGATTCGTCCGCCAAAGGAAAGTGAACGCTACTTTGCGCTGCTGCGTATTGAGGCCATCAACGGTGATGATCCAGCCCGGCTTGCAAATAATGTGTTCTTTGATGACCTTACGCCGCTTCATCCGGATCAAAGAATTCAGTTGGAGACTGCGGCTGAGGAGGTATCGACACGGATCGTTGACCTAATTGTTCCAATCGGATTTGGGCAGAGGGGGCTTATCGTAAGTCCTCCTCGTGCTGGAAAGACCATTTTGATGCAGAAAATGGCGAAGGCAGTATTGGCAAACTATCCGGAAGCTTTTGTATTCATGCTCCTGATTGATGAGCGGCCAGAGGAAGTGACTGACATGGAACGCCAGGTTCAGGGGCCAGGGTGCGAAGTCATAAGTTCAACGTTTGATGAAAATGCGAGTCGTCATGTTCAAGTTGCGGATATGGTTATTGAAAAAGCAAAGCGTCTGGTTGAATACGGAAAAGACGTTGTTATTTTTCTGGACTCAATCACTCGTCTTGCTAGAGCATGGAATTCCGAAGTTCCAAACTCAGGGAAGATTCTTTCAGGTGGCGTTGATTCCAATGCCCTGCAGAGACCAAAAAGATTTTTTGGAAGTGCTCGAAAAGTAGAAGAAGGTGGCTCGCTAACCATCGTTGCGACGGCTCTTGTTGATACGGGCAGCAAAATGGACGATGTTATTTTTGAGGAGTTCAAGGGAACTGGTAATCTTGAAATTGTTCTTGATCGTCGTTTGGTAGACAAGCGTGTATATCCAGCCATTGATATCAATCGTTCGGGAACACGTCGTGAGGAAATGCTTCTTTCTGATGATGAATATCGACGAACAAGTGTGCTTCGAAGAGTGTTTAGTGAAATGAATGCACCAGATGCAATGGAGCTGCTTGTGAACCGCTTGACGAAAACAAGTTCAAATCATGAATTTCTGCAAAGTCTGAAGTCCTGAGGCAACTATGCGGATTCCATCACAATCTATCGTTGAGAATAAAGCCGTTGCTGCCTGTACGACACATACGTTGCAAACTGCATCCGCACCGAGTGATGTACGTGTCGCAATTGTCGTCTCACGCTATAACCATGCAATTACCTATTCGTTGCTGTGCGGTGCAGTTGAGACGCTGAACAATGCTGGTGTTGTGTCAGGCCGCATTGAAGTTGCGGAAGTACCTGGAGCGTTTGAACTGCCACTTGCTGCCGATGCTCTGGCCTGTAGTGGTCGATTTGCCGCAGTGTTATGCCTTGGTGCCGTCATTCGTGGTGAAACGACCCACGATCAACATATTAATACAGCTGTGGCGAACGGCATCGAAACTGCTGGCCGGCAATATGGCATTCCGGTTCTTTTCGGACTCCTCACGTGTGACACGCTGAAGCAGGCGGAGGCCCGTGCTGGTGGCGATGTCGGCAACAAAGGTGCTGAGTGCGCTGAGGCGGCAATTGCCATGATCAATCTACTTCAAAATATCTCGGAGTAATGATGTATCAGTAGATTCAACACTGTTACAAATATTGCTTATACTCTTTGTTTTATTCAGCTATTCGGATTATCTAACAATTATGTCGACCCGCCGTCGTGCTCGTGAAATTGCTCTGCAAGTACTCTATCAATTTGATCTGAATCCTTCGGCTATCTCCGTAGATTACAAGCCCTTTTTGTATGCGAGGCTCCAAGAACCGGCGTCTGTCATTTTTTCGAAGGCGCTGGTTGAGGGTGTCTCAACACATCAGCAGCAGATTGATAACGTTCTCGATCAGCGGTCTGAACATTGGCGGGTGAATAGAATGGCGACGACCGATCGTGCAGTTTTGCGATTGGCTGTGTTTGAGCTTGCGTGTTCTGATACACCAGGACCAGTTGTCGTTGATGAAGGCATTGAGCTTGCGCGACGCTACGGTTCAGCTCATTCAGCCCCATTTGTTAGTGGAATACTTGGCCGGTGCCTTGACGACCGAGAAATTCTGCAAAAAGAGCTTCAGGGCAACGAGCACCCGGCCGATGCCTAGGCCACTTGGCGATTCTTCCTTTTTCTCACAATACAACAAGTAATTAGCTATGGCATTATTTCGCTTTGGAAAATCTTCATCAGAGGTGGCGGATAATTCGGCGGGTAGTAATGAACAGCCTGTTACGGCAAAGCCCGGAATGTTCGATCGTCTACGGGCAGGGTTGTCAAAAACTGCTCAGGTTCTCAATACAGATGTCCGTGACCTGCTGAAGCAGGAGGGGCGACGGGTTGATACACCATTTCTTGAGGAACTCCGCGGAGCATTGGTAAAAACTGATATGGGGCCGTCTGCGGCTGAGACAATTGTCAAGGACGTTGGAGAGCGGCTGCGATCACGAGTTGTCGATCCGGCGGTTGTTGTTGAGTCGATTCGTCGCACCCTTCAGGACAAGTTGGTGGGAACAACCGGAGATCTTGCTGAATCTTCCTCGGGTCCAACAGTCATTCTTGTGACGGGTGTGAACGGTTCAGGGAAGACAACCTCGATTGCAAAACTCACTCGACGGTTTACCGAGGCAGGCCTGCGAGTTGTTCTCGGTGCGGGTGATACATTTCGTGCAGCGGCAGTAGAACAATTATCGATGTGGGCAGGGCGTCTAGGTGCAGAAATTGTTTGTGGTGAATCAGGTTCTGATCCTGCGAGTGTGGCTCATCGAGCAGTGGCACAAGCTCTCCAAGGTAATTTCGACATCTGTATCATAGATACTGCTGGACGGCTGCAGACGCAGTCAAACCTGATGCAGGAACTTGGAAAAATTCGTCGGGTGATAAGCAAGCAGATTCCTGATGCACCCCATGAGGTGTTACTTGTTATTGATGCAACAGCCGGCCAGAATGCTCTTTCTCAAGCAGAGGGTTTTAAGGAAGCAGCCGGTTGTACTGGAATTATCCTTGCGAAACTTGATGGTTCTGCCCGCGGAGGGGTAATTGTGCCTGTGGCTGAACGGTTTGGGTTGCCCGTGAAGTTTGTTGGGCTCGGTGAATCGGCGGATGATCTCGCGACTTTTGATCCTGAATCATTTGTTGACGCCATGTTGGAGGGTGTCCTGCAGCCTTAAAAACATCCCTTTCCTTCTATTTTCACATTCGGGTCGTACCGATTTGGAAAAGTGTACGGCCTTTTTTTATGAAAATAAGTTCTGTCACATTGTTGTGACGAATATCATCTCGGGTTAGTTTAGTGAAATTTTCTTGGCGGAAAAGTTTCCTTTCTGGCCTACACGCCTAACAGGTAGCAACGGATGCCACCTGGTGTTTAATACCTACGGATTGGGGAGTTTTGAACATGCGATTTCTGAAGCTTAAGCTGCCGGTTTGGGTAGCCGCTGGACTGATTTCGACAACGGTAGTTGGGGCTGAGCCAACGATACCGTCGCAGGTCGATACAAGTATTTATGATTCCTTTGCTCAGGCTGAAGGGCAGGCGCCCGTCACGCTTATGCCCCGTGCAGGCGTGCCTGATGAGGATGTCTATCAGTATCGCGGAGCTGCACCGCAAGAAGCAGCAATTGAAGAGGGAGCAACTCGTTACCTTGAAACAGACTTTTTATTAAACCGAGGGATTGAAACCTACGGTTTCGTTGAACTCGGTATTGGTGCCAATGCCTTGGGCTCCCCTTGGAATGGCCCGATCACGTTTAATGATCGTGCGTGGCAGGGGCAGATGAATCAGCTTTATCTCATCAACGAGCGGGTGCTGAAAGAAGATCAGTTGAGCTTGGGCGGTCGAATTGACCTGCTCTATGGTACTGACTTCCTTTACACCCAAGCTGCTGGACTCGACGGGTTTGCTCCTAATGATTGGGCTACAAATCGCTATTATGGCCTGGCTATGCCACAGCTTTATGGTGAAGTTGGAACCCAAGAGCTCAATGTCAAGTTTGGACATTTCTATACGTTGATTGGATACGAAGTTGTTCCTGCGATTGGTAACTTTTTCTACACGCATGCTTACACCATGCAGTATGGTGAACCGTTTACCCATACTGGTGTACTTGGCACGTGGAATCCAAATGATCAGTTGTCCATCATCGGTGGTATTACCAACGGTTGGGATAACTGGGACGTTGGCTTGCCAACAAACCAGGCGAACCCTTCTGCCGGAAGTACAAGTAACGCAGGTTTCTTGGGAGCTGTAACATTCTCCAGTTCTGATGGAACTCAGGCTCTTACCGTTGCCAATGCAAGTGGCAATGAAGCGTCTGGGGCTCAGAATGCCGGTGGTCAAGATTTTATTGGTGCTCGATCAGTTACCAGTGTTGTGTACACGAATGAGATAACTGACAAGCTAACATATGTGTACCAGAGTGACATTGGTTATCAGGCATATGCTAATACCGCTGTTCAGAATCAGGGCCAGCAACCTGGTTCAGCATACTGGTACGGTGTGAATAATTACGTGTTCTACAACTTCACTGATTACCTGATCGGTGGTTTTCGATTGGAGTGGTTCCGTGATAATAATGGATACCGCGTTGGTACCGGTGGTTTCCGTGAAGGTGCTCTTACCGGAAACGGAAACGGCTTTGCCGGTAACTTCTGGGAAGCGACCTGGGGTCTTAACTACTTCGTTGGGAACAACCTGGTTATTCGTCCAGAACTGCGTTATGACTGGTTCAGCCGCGACGGCCAACAAGCAGGTGGTCCCGGTAACATGCCATTCGGTCCGAACCTGAATAATAACGGTCAGTTCTATGGTGGTTGCGACATCATCTGGCAGTTCTAAGAATCTAGGTTGAAGCTGCGAGCCCTTCGGGGCCGGTAGCTCAGACCAACAAAAATCCTGTTTAGGCGAAGGCGCTGCTCACCTCACGGTGAGCAGCGTTTTTCGTACTGGAGTTCTTATGGTATCGCCAACGGCTTGTGTGGGTGTTCAGACGGAACCAAAGACAATGATGAACAACGACGGCCGCGGAAAGAGACACGGTTCAGGTATGGCTGGCTGCTCTGAGTATCACTCGGTAGCCTCGGAATGCGTTCATGCCAGAAGAAATAAACCAATTATTTACGAGGTTTTTTAATATTACTGAAAAAATATTAGGCGCAGGCAAACTGGGCGATATAGGCTGATTGTCAGTTCTTGCGGTCGCTGTTACCGTTGTAATCAGTTGCTCACGGAAGGTCCTCGCGACCAGGGCAACGTTCATCCGATGAATATTTGGATGAAATAGTATCACGGAGGAAATTGCCGATGACTTCATGGATTGGGCGACCTGTCGCCCTCCTGACGACGAGTGTTTCAACTGCCGTCCTCGCAGTGGCGGCTGTTGTCCTTCTGGCAGCATCAACGCAGGCTTCCGAAGAGTGGCTCACTGACTACGATGAAGCGCTTGCAGAATCAACACGGAGCGGCAAGCCAGTGTTTGTGCTCTTTACCGGAAGTGACTGGTGCCCGCATTGCCGAACGCTTGAAGATCGAGTCTTTGAAACATCAGAATTTCAATCGTGGTCTGAAGAACATGTCGTTCTGCTCATGCTCGATCTGCCCGAATCAGGAATTAGCCCAACTGTTCGTAGTGAACGATCTCGAATCTGTATCAAGTACGGTGTTCGAACGTTTCCTTCTGTACTCGTGCTGGATTCATTCGGTGAAAAAATTGTAGAAGAGAAGGGGTACCGTGGAACACCGGCGTCCACGTGGATTAAACGAATCGCTGCCAAGGTCCCGGCTCCTGAAGTAGTCGCTGATCTTGAGGAACCTATGCTAACTTCACTCAGCGAAGCTGTTGATAAGGCTCAAGGTAATGATCGTCCAATCCTGCTTGTTGTTAGTGGCAGTAGCGATAAAACAGCACGTATCCGTTCTGCAAGCCTTGTCAACGATCCAGAGTTTCATGCACTTGTTGAAGAGAACTTTGTCGTCGCCACAATGCCAGCCTCAACAGAAAACGGAGAGCCAGCAGATGCTTCTTTAGAGCAACTCCTTGGCGGCACCCTTGAGCCGGACGCTGTTGAAGTCATTGTGACTGACGATGGTGAAACAACAGTATTCATGGCATCTGGCAGTCAGTCACCAAAACGAATCGTCAGTGGTTTACGACGATTTCTTATGGCACGACAAGCAGCACGCCAGTCGAGTGCCACTAGGCGGTAGTGAGTTATATTGTTTCTTCTGCATGCTCGCTGAGCGTGTGGCCTTCGTCAGGTTCCTCAGTAAGACTTGATTGACGAACCTGAAACCGGCCAGCCTCAGTGTTGAGCTCAGTAATCAATGCCCGGAGCTCATCCAGTGAGGCATAGAAAATAGCATGAGCAGCAGACGATTCTCCAGCTGCAGTGCGTAATTTTTCCATGGCATCACGAATTTGTCCGGCGCCTTCAGACTGTGCCTGCATTCCCTCGTGCACCTGATCAAGTGAATGACTTACTGCAGCAACAGGTTCAACGACACGCCCAAGGCTGCTACCAATTTCTGCGACCGTCGACACTCGACTGCTCACCTCGTCTCGGAAACGGTCCATCTCCATGGTTCCACTTGAGACTGCAGTCTGCATTTCACTGACAAGTCGCTCGATGTCTTTTGTTGCAAGCGCGGTCTGGTCAGCAAGACGACGGATTTCCTGAGCTACAATTCGAAATCCTCGCCCAGCTTCACCAGCCTTTTCGGCTTCAATAGTGGCGTTCAGTGACAGAAGGTTTGTATGCTCGGCGACTTTGGCAATTGTTGTTACAACAGTTGTGATACCCGCAGCGCGCTGGCTTATTGATGAGAGTTTTCGCGTGAAAGCATGCATGGATTCATCAAGTTGTTGCATGGACACTGTCATGCGATCAACGCCAGTTTGGCCCTCGTCAGCAACTGATTGTGCTTCTCTGGCTGTTTCACGGACGTGGCTTGTCGCTTCAAGAAGCTCATTGCTTGTCGCTGATATTTGACTGACGGCAGCCGCTATTTCCGCGGTTGATCCATCGAATCGACTGATGACATGTTCTTGCTGCCTGAGCGATGCTGTCGTGTCAGCTTCTACCGTAGAAAGCCTCGCGCCTGCAGTCTGGATACGTCCTATGAGTTGACTTAGTGAATCGTTCATACTCGTAAACGCTTGGAGTAATCGTCCGACTTCATTGTGGCCCGCTTGCTGTGGCTCACTCGTGAGGTCGCCGGATGCGATTGCCTCTGCTACGGCAGCGGCGTGTCCAACAGGCATGGCAATAGAACGACCGAGCCAGACTCCGGCTAGGATGCCGGGTATGCCAATAGCACAGGCCGCAATAAGCCCAGCAAAAGCCTGTTTCCAGATGACGCCATACGCCGACTTTGTTGAGATTGTTACAAGAACCGCGCCACCGAGAGAACCGTCCGCTGTCAGTATTGGTGCAGCAACGTGATATCCATGCACATCAAGGCGACCAATTGGCAACTGCTCTAAAATGCAATCGCAGACAATGCCCCTATCGTTGTCTGTCAAGACATTCAGGTTCTCTTTAGAATGATTTTCACCAACGCTGCGAGTCACAAGAGGGGTTAGTTCAGATGACAGGATTGTAATTTCCTGCACATCGCCACCGATAAGTTGATCAAGAAGTCGCTGAAGACCAAGGTTTTGATCGAGTCGGTCAAGGTACGATGCCTCCATGCCAACCTGCACAATACGCGGTTTATCGATGCCGCCGACGCCAACGTACTTGAATATCTTGTCATCGGTTTCTCGTTGTTGTGCTTTCTGGATGACACTTTGTGTTTCACCTTCAAGGAGTCGGTAAAAAGCAGATGCTTGAGGCTGTTTGGTAGGGTCTGGTGAGAAAGTGAAGTCTTCAGCGTCATTGGTGTAGATGACGGTTCGTCCACTGGAGTCTGTGGCCAGGAGTTCGATCCCAGCAGCGTCGGCTATTGGCTTGAGCTGATCTCGGATGGTTTTAGTGGATACGCCTGCCGCTTCGCCAATCGATACCAAAGATGCGAGCAGTGACGCTTGTGTTTTCATCTGCTTGCCCATCTCGTCTTCAACCTGGCGAGGGACTTCGGCCGCGAATGCTGCTGTACTGGCAAGGCTGGTTGCGATGCTATTGCCACCAACACGTACTTGCTCCAGAACGGCTTGACGACTTGCCAGTGTTTCAACAACAGTTGTGACAGCAGCTACAAGCGTGATCAGGAGGGCAGCAATCAGGGCAATACGGGAACGAAGCGACATGGGCAGGAGACCAGCGAGGACGGGTATGTTGTCACACCCAATGCCATGAGAAGACAACCCTCAAGGCTAGCCCATCTTCTGCGACCGTGCCAGTTGGTAAAGCCCGGTACTAAAAAAAATCTAGTTAAGTCACGCTTGGCAGTCGTCAGAATGCTTCGTTGTGCCGTGCGACCGTTACAATCGTTGTATTTGATGGTACGGTTTTTACGATTGGGGGCCGTCGCAAAACGAGATCATGGGGCTTTTGTAAAGAATTAGCGAGCCAGCAGCCAACAATCGGAAGGAGCGTAAACAGGGGCGCGGCAATCCACGGGAGCCATGGCGAAAGTCCAGTCTGATGCCTCGTGACACTTTTGGACGCATGATCCGCAATGCGGAAGTGACGATCAATCTGCATAGAATGCCCTGAATGAGTACCAGACAACGTACAAGCAACGTTTTTCATTTCGAGAAAGGCATGAAACCTTTACTCTGACGCAGATAAGTAGCTCTTTCAGCCCTCGTATGGCAACGGAGATTTCAGGGATTCCGTAGCCATTGAGCATGGGTAAGCTAGGGTAACAGTGACCGAGGCGGGGATCGAACCCGCACGGAGATTCCTCTCCACGGGATTTTAAGTCCCGTGCGTCTGCCAATTTCGCCACTCGGCCGAGTGTTTTAGGATATTAGCTGTTCATGGTACTTCTCCGCAAATGGTGTCACATTTACCCGCAGGTCTGGAATTCAAAGCCCTCTCAAAGTAGTGTCAGAATCATGAAAAACGTATTTGTGCCTCCCAGATTTCGTCGATCCCAAAACACGTGTTTGCACTGGACAGGTAGGGCGTTGAAGTGACTGGAAATGAGTTGATAGAGATGCCAGGTTTTGACGGATTTCTCGGGAGCCGAGCATCAATCGGTATGGACGTTGTAATCGTCGGGCTTCTTCTCCTGTTGCCAATTTTATTGATGAGCATCATTGCCGTGAGGAGAAGGCATTATCGCGTCCATAAGGCCTTGCAGATTTTTATTATGACGGCACTCTTGGCAGCAATTCTTATCTTTGAAATCGATATTCGGTTGTTCAGTGACTGGAGAATTCGTGCTGCACCAAGCCCGTACTGGCCAATAGGTGTTGGGACTTCGCTTGCTGTGCATCTTGTGTTTGCTGTGTCGACACTTGTACTGCTTCTGTGGGTGTTGATCGAGGCATTTTGGAAATTTCCAAAACCACCAGTGCCTGGAAGCCATAGCAAAAGGCATCGTCGGATGGCTCGCTTGGCAGCCGCTGATCTCGTGCTGACAGCTGTGACGGGCGGTTTTTTCTACTGGTTGGCTTTTGTTGTCTGAGGGGTAGTGGAGTTTCCAGCTCTCCTTATTTTTCGGCTCTAGTTTGTTATTCAGCTCTAGACGGGGACTGATTCAAGATCATCCGCGGCAATGCATCTTATGATGCTGGTGATTTGTTGAGCCATCTGCAGAGACCGATACCACCAAAGTAGAGTGCTGCCAGTGGTGTTGCGAGAAGCAGCATGCTATACGGATCTGCTGGAGTTAGTATGGCCGCAGCAATAAAGATGATGACAAACGCCATTCGCCACTGGCTGGTGAACGTTTTAACTTCAACAATGCCGAGCCGGTCGAGAAATACCATAACCAAAGGAAGTTGGAACCCAAGTCCAAATCCAACCGGAAGAAATAAGACGAAGCTAAGCCATTCACTTATTCGTGGGTCAGGATCAAGTCCAAGCCATTCGTTGAAGGCGAGAAGATACGTAAGCACGAAGTCAAAAACGAAAAAGAACGCGAGAAGCACGCCGGCGGCAAAAAGACCGGTACTTGCCGGCAAGAAAATGTGTACCACTTTTTTTTCATGAGGGTAGAGTCCTGCCGCAACGAAAATCCACAGCTGATAGATGATCCAAGGCCCTGCAAGTACGAGCCCAACAAGGAACGACGCCTTCACGTAGATACCAAACGCTTCTTGGGCGCTTAGTGTCGTGATGCTTACCCGGCTGTCTCTAGCAAGTGGCTGCCAAAGGAGAATTGGGGCTAGTGATTCCGTATCAAATGATTCTTGCTGGCTTATGTTGGGCTTGGCGCCAGGTAGTCGGCTGGGGTGAATTTCACGGAGATCAAAAGAAAGATTGTGCTGTTCAACGGCATCCACGATTTCTTTTCGCGAATATGGGAGGGTCGGGCCTCCGGCCCGCCGAGGCGTCCAGGCATCAAATGTCTCGATAGCACGTTCCGTGTAGTAATCTCCCAATGCTTTTCGCAAAGGAGACTCAATGATGTGGATAACCGGTTTCGCGACAAAGAATCCAATGGCAACTCCACAGAGAAGACCGATCGCACCGCGAATAAGGCATGCCCGTAATTCTTCAAGGTGCTCTCCAAATGTCATCGTCGAACTGTTGAAGAGATCGTCTTTGTCCGGAGTTATGGCGTTTTTTGTCATTTGTGAAAGCCGTTTGTACCTATGCTGTACCCAGATCACTATGACTCACTTTGATCTGCTCTGAAGTACTGCAGTAATCCAAGAGTAATCAGCTACTGTCGTCTGTGCCATGGCTCGCTTTGTTTGCTGCACAATAGCGATAATTTGCCAGCCAAAACTGCTTGGCAGTTTAAATATAAGGCCCAACGTGACACGAATTGTGTCTCAAGAAGTGGCGTTTGCGATTCGTGGCATAAGGCAGGAGGCTATCCGTCATAGTTATCAAGAAAGCGGTGGGGAGAAAATTTCGTTAAGCGACAAAGAAAGAAAAAATCATTAATTTTGGGCTTAAGATTCTTTCATTCGATGATCTATTGATCTTTAAGTTCACCGTTCTCGTCATACTTATAATATTCGGTGGGACCGACCACCTCACCCTCTTCGTAGGGTCTCTTGTATTTGATTCGACCCTTTTCGTCATAAGCTTTCCACCACCCGTTGAGTTTGCCATCGACGTAGGTTCCTCTTCCTGCCAACTCGCCGTTCTCGGGATCATATTGTTCATAAATTCCGAATCGCTTGTCGTCTTTGAAGGTTGTCTTTCTACTCAATGTGCCATTCTTAGCGTAGTATTTCCAAACTCCCTGCCGCTTGTTATCTCTGTACTCGCCTTCTCTTTCTAACGTTCCATGCTTGTAATAATATTGCCGGGGACCGTCCGGTTGTCTGGCAAAAGAAAAGATGGGTAAGCCTACGGCTAAGAGGGTAGCCAGGAGTAAAAGTCTTAGCATTATCATCCAACGTTTATTGAGAGTTATCTGTGAAAATAAGTGCCCCCGTCAGGAGTCACAGGTCAAAACCACGTTGTTTATTGATTGATTGGAAAACGTCAACAGATTCTTTTTTACTTGTGAACAAATAGAACGTATCAGAATTTGACCGAATCTGAGCAATTAGAAATCGACACAGTTTCGAAATGACTTTTCAACAGCCTCCCAGGTTGAGTTCTAACTGTGGCTTGGACCAGAACACTCAATAACTAGTACTTTACAATAGGCTCTCTTTTATAGAGAGGGATGGGAGGGAGTATCTTTGTCACGTTTTGTGGCCTTATGGCCTGAAATTTGCCGGTGGGACCAGGTTTTGCCCTGAAACACCCTGCACCCCACTGTGGTGTGTCATTGTTTGTTGGGCTCTTACTTGTTGGTGTGGAAAGATCGTCGGCAAGTAATAATTATTTCAGCCATTTCTCGGTTTTGATGGTAGACTACGTTTGCAGAGTTTCGGATTGGACAATTCCGTTCAGGCGAATGCTGCTCAACTCTTTAGGAATCATAATGGCTGAAGGCACTATTAAGCGACTTACTGACAAAGGTTTTGGGTTCATTGACGTTGGCACTGGCAAAGACTTGTTCTTTCACTCCAACAGTGTTGAAGGAACTACCTATAACGAGCTCCGTGAAGGACAACGCGTCACTTTCAACGAAGGACAAGGCCAAAAAGGTCCATGTGCCGAGAACGTGCAACTAGCCGGCGAGTAAGGGTAACACCTGCCGGTTATCGATTGTGAATGTGTCTTATGGCTTTGTACGGTAGTTGGCACTTGTTGTGGAGTTGTGGCGTTTTTCGACACTTTGACCAAATCAAGTGTGGGTTTCCGTGCCTTGTCTAGGTGCCGTTGTGCCCAATCGGCCACATTCTGTGATCGATCTGTTTATGTCGCATGGGTCCGGTTCCATGGTCTGATGCAGATCATTGTAGGCATCGTCACGTTTAATCTGTTCCGTCTACAATCATCTTGCTTCCTACCTGTGTTGATCAATCCCTAGTCTTGATCAAACCCCTCGGCGTGTGCCTGTAGCCTCCGAGGAGCTGAGGAGCTACATTAGGCAATTATCATGAACTGGAATACGTCGCTGGCAACGGTTGGCAAGACGGTAGTGAAACCCTCAACGATATTTGATTCAATCGGTTGTACTGGTTTCGCCCTGCCGAGCACCATCCATTGGTAATTTCGTTAATGATTCCAATGTTACCAATCGGTTCGTTGGTATTGGTTTCCTAGAAACCGCCTAAAGAAATATGCGTTTAATTGCTGCCAAAATGTTACGGACACATGTCACAGTTGGTGATGCCTGGTGACCGGTGCGTTTCGCCTGTGTTGGCGTTTGTGTCATGGTCTTTAGGATTTGATATAGCAGACTTGGACCAAATTCAACCGGCTATATAGCGGTTTATGGTTCCAATACGGTTGCAACATTCCACGGGCTGTTAGTACGAGTTGGTCCTGTTTTCTTTGTGCTAGCTACAACCGCGTTAATCAATTGGTGCGAATGTCTCCAGCCTCCTGGCGTCTACTTTCCGTAGGTGTTTCCGAGGCCAGGGCGATTATCGGTGGGTTTTACATCACACATGGCATCATAAATCTTCCGAACCCCTTCGACGAGTGTTTTGACATCCTTTGGGTTGAGGGCATGAAGCTTCTGCATCGATCGCCACGAACTTAAAATAAGACTTTTTAAAAATTCATTTTTTTTGACATGTCGTCCACTCTTGCGGAGCATCCAATCTTCATTGCCGTATTGAGCATCCCAGTCTCGCCACTTTTTTGACATGCTGAGAGTCTCTTCGATACGGATTTCAAGCCCACCACGAAGTTTGCCAGTCTTGGGATCCAGGAATGTCCGTATCTCACTATCGCCGATCTTGCTGAGGGCTTCAGCCACAATCTCAAGAACCACGTTTGTCCCAACCATACCTTGGGTCATGGCGCGATCAAGAACAGGTCGAAGAAGATCAGCAAGTGTCTGACGATTGAAATTAGCGATCGTAAGTGTTGCTGGTGAACGAATCATCAAATGGACTTTATTGCGACATGACCGTGATTTATCAATGATTAAAAAAGCTGGCCTATCCCGAAAGACTACCTTGTAAAAAGTGTAATCAATACTACAAAATATTCTTAAATAAGGTGCCAGCAAATTAGGACGCTCGAATCGTCCTGAAGAACCTGCAGGATGCATTTCAGGTGTTTTTTAATGATCGAATTCGCTGCAGTTAAGTCTGTTCCGATGATGTCTCGTCTCAGAAGTGTGTCCTTGCCCGTCAGAGATCCTCAGAGTTTGCACCACCGTGGTGAGAAGAGCTATCCTCCACATTCTTTTACTGCCCTCCACATTCTTTTACTGCAAACCACTCCCAAGGTGACTTCATGATACGGATACATCCTTTCACTGCATTACGACCTTCATTCGAGGATGCTCCAGAAGTCTCGAGTGATCCTTACGACGTTATCTCAACGAGTGAAGCCAGAGAGCGTGCTGCGGGAAAACCAAATTCATTTCTGCATGTTGTTCGCTCAGAAATCGATTTGCCGAAACAGACGGACTCATACGCATCAAAAGTGTATGAACGAGCAAGCGACAACCTGCAGAGTATGATTGCCGAGGGAGTGCTTCAAAGAGAATCCAAGCCGAGTCTCTATTTGTATCGACAAATACGGGAAGGTGTCGCTCAGGTGGGTGTTGTGGCGTGCGTCGAGACAGAGCAGTACCGTTCTGGTGAGATTCGAAAGCACGAGAAGACACGGCCTGATAAAGAAGATGATCGAACTCGGCATTTACTAGCTACAGCAAGCCACGCGGAGCCGGTTTTTTTATGTTTTCGTGATGCTTTGCAGGATGATGGTGCAACAATTTGTTCAATGATGGAGACTGACCTGCAGTCGTCACCACTGTTTGATTTTGTTGCTCCTGACGGCGTGCAGCACACAGGTTGGTGTGTTGCTGATCCAGCACGATATGTGTCGATGTTTGGCCAGTTGAACAGGTTGTATATTGCCGATGGTCATCATCGGTCTGCTGGAGCGGAGCGGGCAGCAATAGCATCCAAGCAAGCGGACAGCACTTGTGGTAATGAAAAAGAATATAGTCGGTTTCTGGCAGTAGTCTTTCCTCACGATCAATTGAGAATATTGCCATACAATCGTGTTGTGGCAGATTTGCATGGGCTTTCCGAAGATGAGTTTCTCGACAGATTGCGGGCAGCAGGTTCACTCGAGCGAGCAAAGGCCGGGACGCCAGAAAATCCAGGGCAGGTTTTGGTTTTTGTTGCAGGCAAGTGGTGGCTCCTTACATTCCTCGAGTCATCGATAGATCGAAATGATCCGATTGCCAGTCTCGATGTTGCTCTGTTGCAGGACCGGGTGCTCGCGCCAATTTTGGGTATTGGTGATCCACGGACAGATTCACGAATTGCTTTTGTCGGAGGTGTCCGTGGTTGTGAAGAATTAGAGAAACGTGCGAGTGATCAAGGTGTTGCTTTTTCCATGCACGCGACGAGTGCAGACGAACTGCTAGCGGTTGCGGATGCAGATGAGATCATGCCACCAAAAAGTACATGGTTTGAGCCGAAGCTTCGCAGCGGTCTTTTTGTGCACGAGTTTGAGAGAGTCGACGGCGCAAAAGCGTAATCAACTAAAAAGCAGACTGACATTCTGCTGCTGGAAGAGGTTTCGTTGCGGCCTGATTTTGAGCTTTGGGCAGGCCTACGTGTCACTCAGTGCGTTACTCACGAGGGATGGACACATGGCTGAGAACCTTTAAATACTTGGATGATTTCATCTTCAGCAATTCATCGTGTACTTAAGAAGAGGGGTGCACGCTTTTGATTCAATTTAGGTGTTTGCCTGATTTCTCGGGCACACACGATTGGATAAACTTACGTTCTTCTTGCATGTGATGACTGACCAAGAGGCCGCGGTTTGAGCGAGCAGAGGCTGGTGCATCAAAGGGCAATGGGAACGTAATTCAAAGATACTACGACTGGAGTCTGAAGTGCCTGGGAAACAATTTCCTGATCTTTCACGAAGAAAATTTCTTGCCCGGATAAGCGTAGGAGGGATGGCTTTTGGTGCTGTTGGGTCAGCTATGACGACCTCGCTGCTTCGCGCAGAAGACAGTCCTGTGGATGCTTCCGGAAAAGTTATCGCCGGATTTGAAACGAATGAGCCAGCGGCAGAATCAGACGGATTGTGGAAACCCTTCTCTGATCGAAAAATACGCGTTGGCATTGCAGGATACGGTCTATGCAAATTCGGTGCACAATTTGGCTTCCAAGATCATCCGAATGTTGAAGTTGCTGCTGTGACGGATTTGATTGTCGATCGCCGCGCGCAGTTGGCGAAGGCATGTCGCTGCGAGAAAGTGTATGAGTCCTGCGAAGCAATGCTGAATGACGACAGCATCGAAGCAGTTTATATCGCAACGGACGCGCCAAGCCATGCGAGCTTGGCGATCACTGCGCTGCAGCGTGGCAAGCACGTTGCATCTGCGGTGCCTGCCGTTTTTGGTTCTCTTGAGGATGCCGATAGGCTTTTCGAGGCCGTCAAGAAGACGGGGCGTCACTACATGATGTTTGAAACATCATGCTTCCATAAAGATCTCTACGCATGGCACCGTCGGTATGATGCAGGAGCCCTTGGGAAGATTGTATATTCCGAGGGAGAATATTATCACTACTTCGGTAAGCCTTTAGGTGGATACAATCCGAAAACGCGGACTGTTGATACAAACGGTTGGCGCAAGGGATTACCTCCCCAATGGTATCCCACACATGCGACAGCATTTTATGTTGGTGTCACTGGTCAATGGTTCACGGAGGTCTCTGCGCTTGGAACCCCAAGTGTTGTGTCCCATCTACAGCCCGAAAATAACCAGTATAAAAATCCATTTGGGTCAGAAGTCGGACTCTTTCGGACAGCTGAGGGGGGTATGTCACGAATGGCCGTTTCGTGGGACATGCCATCTGCGCACGGAGAACAAGGCAGAGTCTATGGTCAAAAGGATGAAAAAGTTCGAGTGTCAACTGCCAGGCCAGCACTCCCACCGGGTATGGCTGCTGGATCACATGGTGGCTCGCACGGTCACCTGACGAGTGAATTTGTAGACGCTATTCTTCGGAACAGGAAGCCATGGATTGATGCCGCACAGTCACTCAACATGACCGTTGCGGGCATTGTGGCGCACCAATCAGCGCTTCGTGATGGAGAGACGCTTCGGGTTCCTCAGTATCATATGGATCAAAGCAGTAATTCGTGACCTGGTGACGCACAGGGTGCAATCCTGTGAAGTATTATCCTTGCACGGGTGAGTCGCTGGATTTTTTGCTGATGAAGCCTTTGCTGCATCAGGCGCCGTACTTTCCGAAACGACCAGCGTGAGCCATGGCCAGAAGCATGAGGTGCTTGGCCGGAAACTGCCCAAGACCACCGCTG
>Ga0315315_10000423_pt1 | contig 34977 bp, 35 predicted proteins | sample M140m3416metaG_FD_203699 | JGI IMG/M metagenome (GOLD analysis project Ga0315315, IMG submission 203699) | Ammonia-oxidizing marine archaeal communities from Monterey Bay, California, United States - M1 40m 3416 | ecosystem: Environmental > Aquatic > Marine > Intertidal zone | place: USA...
AAATAAAGAATTACCCAGTATTTTTATTGAAAAAGAAACTGATTTATATAAAAATATCTTTCTATATTCGAAAGTCATCAAGAATGCAACTGAAATTCACTGCTTAGATAGTAGTTTTCTTCACTTAATTGAAAGGGTTGAAACAGATGCGAAACTTATTTTTCATAATATAAAAAAGGATGGACAAAGAGGTGCCGATGTTCATTTAATTAAAAATTGGAAAATTGTAAATTATTTTAAATAGATTTTTGATATTATTAACATCAGTGAAGTACAAAACAATTATTTAGGAATATTTTATGAAAGTTAATATACCAATTTCACTTGGTGAGCTTCTTGATAAAATTTCAATATTGGAGATAAAAAATAAAAAAATATTAGATGAATCAAAAATATTAAATATTAAAAAGGAATTAAATGGCTTAAAAAAAGTCCTTGATGAATTAAATATTAACTTATCTGAAACCAATAGTTTATACAATAAACTTTACAAAATTAATTTAACATTATGGGAAATTGAGGACTCAATTAGAGTGCTTGAAAAAAATGAAAATTTTGGAGAAAAATTTATTGAATTAGCAAGAGCAGTCTATAAAACAAACGATCAAAGGTTCGAAGTGAAAAATGATATCAATAAACTTTTCAACTCTGAATATGTTGAAGAAAAATCCTACGAAGACTACTAATGTTGGCTTAATTGAAAGTAGCTGTTTTCTTTACATGGAATTATGCCCTCACAACATGGTCTGAATCAGGTACTTTAAGTCGGGAATTAAAGTTTTTTCAGAAAATAGAAGATGAAAACGATGTATCATTTTCATTTTTTACTTATGGAAACAATCAGGATTCTAAATTAGCATTTGAATATAAGTTGCAAGAAGTACATCCGATTTATAGCTCTACAAAGTATTACAAAAGCAAAATTTTAAGAATTTTGTCTTCAATTTACTTACCAGTCAAATTTAAGGAGAAAATAGAAAATGTGGATTTGTTATTTCAAAATCAATTACTCGGTTGCTGGATACCTATTTTAATTAAAAAAATATACAAAAAGCCCCTAGTTATAAGAACAGGATACGATATGTTAGATTTTGCAAAGCAAGATAAAAAATCTTATTTTATAATTTTTTTATATAAAATTCTTACAAACTTTGCAGTTAAAAACTGTAATTACTTTACAGTTACCAGTAAAAATGATTTCGACAGGTTTGTGTCGACCTATCCCAAATACAAAGAAAAATTTTTATTAAGACCAAACTGGGTAGAAGTCAATGAATTATCAGAATTTACAGAGAGACATAACAATAGAGTATTAGCTGTTGGAAGGCTGGTAAGTCAAAAGAATTTCAGTTATTTAATTTCAGAATTTGAAAATATGAAAACAAATTGGGTATTAGATATTGTAGGTACAGGGCCAGATGTTGAGAAATTGAGTGGTCAGGCAAAAAAACAAAATGTTAATATAAATCTCATAGGTAGCATGAATAATGAAGAGCTACTTCAACTTTATCAAAAGTACAAATACTTTATTTCAACCTCTTTGTTTGAAGGAAACCCGAAGTCTCTATTAGAAGCTATGGGATCCGGCTGTATAGTGATTGGTTCAAATATAAATAATCACAGCGAAATAATTTCAGATAATATAAATGGCTATCTATTTGAAATTAAAAAAAGTTATTTACAAAGAAAATTTGAATTAGTTTTAGAAGATTATGCAAATTTGCCACTAATTAGTAAAAATGCACATATTTTTATAAAAAATGAATACTCTCTAAATACCTCTACGGAAACGTTTTATCAGGACTTTTATAAAACTCTTTCTAAGTAATGTTCCAACACAAATAATTTCCATATTCTTTGACCATTAATTCTAGATTTGTTAATACTCAACAACTTAATAATATTATCGTTCAAGGTGCTAACGATATGTCCATTCGAAATTTTCTCGGATATGAAGTCTAAATTATTAAAAACCCAGTTTTCAACATCAAAAACAAAACCTTGTTTATCTCTATCTATAAAATTATCACTAAAATCGACGGAGAGATATTTTTTTAAAATCTCTTTAGGCTTATTGGGATTTAAATATGTAGTGTCATGAGTCATCACAAATTCTATCAATTTATGGTCTACGAATGGAGATCTTACTTCAAGAGAATTAGCCATAGAAGTCCTGTCAATTTTAAACATCATCATCTCTGGTAAAAAAAGTTTATAATCTGCGATAAGTAAATTTTTATAATAGTAAGCATCTTTGTAATTCAGTCCATCAGCATATGTATTATTATCTGAACTAACATTTAACAATTTTATTAATTTTTGGTCCTCTAAAAAAGATCTATACTTGGTTTCTAAACTACTTGACTTTGAAAGAAGTCTGTTCCCTGTTCCTAAAATCGAAGGATAAATATTATATGTTTTTGAAATTAAATTACTTATGAAACTAGATTTTTGTAAACTTCTCATTGTTCTTTCATAACCACCCAGTAACTCATCACCACCATCTCCAGATATTGCGACCTTATAAAATTGTGATATCTGTTTACTTAAAATATATGAAGGCACAACAGATGGATCGCTATAGGGTTCATCCAGAGAATCTAATGATTGATTAATTTCATCAAAAGATATATTTGAGGATATGGTTGAAGATTTATGATCTAAATTATACTTGCTTACAACCTCTTTAATATATTTGCTTTCGTCATACTTACTATCTTCTATATATATTGAAAAAGAATTTACTTCCTTTTGGTTATCGACTAAGTTTTTAACAATTGAGGTAGAGTCAATACCTCCTGATAGAAAGTTGGCAACAGGAACATCAGCAGCTGTCCTCAAGTCGATAGATTCTGTCAAAATGCTAAAAAATTCTTCATCATCAAAGGGTTTATTATCTACAAAATTTTCAACATTCCAATATTTAGTTTTTTTTGCAACAAACTTATTTTTCATTAAATCAACAGTAAGTATCTCTGATGGCATTAATTTGTAAACATTTTTAAATAATGTAAATGGTGAACTAACAATTCCATAATTCAAATAACTATTTAATTGATTCTCGTCAATTTTATATTCTTTTATTATTTTTAATAATGACAATAAGCTTGACCCGAAGTGAATATTCTCATTATCTAAATAGTAATATAATGGCTTTTGACCTAACCTATCTCTAATTAAGTGTAACTTGGATTCTTTTTCATCAAGAAATGCAATAGCAAACTGTCCCCTTAGTTTGCTTATAAATTTTTTACCGTAATAAGACAAACCTACCAAAATTGTCTCTGTATCGGAATGTGACGTATGGAATTTTAGACCTTGATTTTCTAGGTCTTTTCTTAGCTCTGCATGATTGTAAATTTCACCATTAAACATAACCATTGTATTGAAGTCTTTTGAATACATTGGTTGATTAGCTTCTTCTGTGAGGTCAAGGATTGACAGCCTGTTAAACCAAAAATTTAAATTATATGTATTAAATTTTTTTTCAATAAAACATTTTGAGTCTGGACCTCTGCATTCAATAAATTTGTTAGCCTCTTCAATTAAAGAAATGTCAATATTTTCTAAAGAAACAGATCCTGTGAACCCACACATTCTTTAATTATATCCATAGGAATAACTATTATTATTGTTAAATTAACATTATGAAAGAAAATATCAACTTTTTATATTGCTTTGACTCAAACTATAATATTCAAGCATTTACTTCTATAATTTCATTACTTAAAAATACCTCAAGAAAGATAAATATTTATGTAATCCATAGTGAAGATAATTTTAATACTCAGGTCCCCAAAGAAATACTAAATCATAAAAACTTATCATCTTTAACTTCATATAAATTTAATGATTATAACTATGACTTTCCAAACATAAAAAATGTTCACATTAGTGTAGCAACTTATTTCAGACTCTTTATTAAGAACTACCTTCCTGGTAATGAAAAAGTTTTTGTCTTCTTAGATCCTGATGTTATTTGCATTCAAGACCCAGTAAGTGAAATACAAAATACTATTAAAAAATTAAATAATTCAGAATTTACAATAGCAGCCAAAACAGAGCATACTTCAGGTGTTAAAAGGATTAATGTAAATGACAAATACTTTAATGCTGGAGTAATGGTAATTGATTTTGAAAAATGGCAACAAAAAGATTTTCATACTCAATTAATAAATAAACTAAACGTCTTAAAAAATAATATTATTCAATGGGATCAGGATGTTTTAAACTCTATGTTAAATGGTAATTATTTAGAACTAGGAGAAGTGTTAAATTTTAAAGCTGCCACAAAAATAAATAAAAAAAATAAGGGAGATGTAGTTTTTATACATTATATGGGCAGCCATAAACCTTGGTTAACTAGTGGTATGTTTCAAAAAGATTCAAATTTTTATCACTCAAATTTTAGGAGTATCGCAAAAACTAGTTTTCATATAGAACACAAATGGAAAGTCAGATCTGTATTTGATTTATTGAAAGCAATATTTACTTTAAAAATATTTAGATTAAATAAACCATTAATTTTTATATTTGAGTTTATAACATCTTTTTTAAAAGATAAAAAATAAGTAATTTATAATATAGACATTAAATGTATTTAAGGGAGTTTTGTTGAAAGTTTTAGTACTGGGAAGTAAGGGTATGGTTGGCTCTTCAGTTTCTAGAAAACTAAAGAAAAATAGTTCTTTAGATATATTCGAATCAACCAGAAATGACACTAACCTGTTTTCAATTACTGAAACACAAAAATTATTTAATAACTTTCAACCAAATGTTGTAATCAATGCTGCTGCAAAAGTTGGTGGAATTCTTGCAAATAATCTTCAAAGAACAGAATTTATAATAAATAATCTCAAAATAAATATAAATATAATTGAAAGTATCACAAAATTTCCGGAAACTAAATTAATTAATTTAGGTAGTAGCTGCATATATCCTCTTGGTGCTGAAGTGCCAATATCAGAATCTAGTCTAATGTCTGGAAAACTTGAACCAACTAACTCTCCTTATGCAATGGCAAAATTAACAGCAATCGAGATGGGTGATGCTATTTCTAAACAATATGGTCATAAAGTTTTAGACTTAATGCCAACAAATCTTTATGGTCCTAACGATAATTTTTCAGAAAAAGAAAGTCATGTGATCCCGGGTTTAATTTCTAGAATGCATCGTGCAAAAATAGAAAACAAAGATGAATTTGAAGTTTGGGGAACCGGAATGCCACTAAGGGAATTTCTATTTGTAGACGATCTGGCAAGTGCCATTGAATTTACAATTGCAAATGATATCGACCCAGGCTTGTATAACATTGGTAGCAATGAAGAAGTTACAATTAAATCTCTTGTTAAAAGTATAAATAATGTGGTTAAGTTTCAAGGTAAAATTATTTTTGATGATACAAAACCTGATGGGAATCCCAGGAAACTATTAGATTCATCTAAGTTTACTAGTCTTGGATGGAAGCCTGAGGTAAGTTTGTATGATGGATTAAAAGTAACCTACGATTGGTATTTAAAAAATATAGTTTAAGTAGAATGCTCCCAAGTTGGTTTCATCAAGCCATTTTCAATCAGGACTTTTTCTCTTTTTGCTAACTCAAGATCGCTTTCAATCATCTTTTTAACCAATTCATCAAAACTAGTCTTAGGTTCCCACCCAAGTATATTTTTAGCCTTTGAGGGATCACCAAGTAAATGGTGTACTTCGTTTGGTCGGGAGTATTTTTCTGAAGTTAAAACATAATCTTCCCAATTGAGTCCAACATGATTAAATGCTTTCTTAGCAAATTCTTTAACAGTGTGGGTTTCACCTGTGGCTAATACCCAATCATCAGGATGTTTATGATGCATCATAGCAAACATGCCTTCAGTGTAGTCACCAGCATAACCCCAGTCTCTTGATGCATCAAGATTTCCTAGAGTGAGATTAGTTTGCAATTTATTATAAATTCTGCCAACTGCTCTTGTAATTTTTCGTGTAACAAAAGTTTCACCTCTATGGGGAGACTCATGATTGAAAAGAATGCCATTAACAGCAAAAATGTTGTAAGATTCTCTATAAACTTTAGTTATATTATGTGCGAAGACTTTTCCCGCTGCATATGGACTTTTTGGTTCAAATAATGATTTTTCATTTAAAATAATTTTTTCAGAACCTCCATACATTTCTGATGATGAGGCCTGGTAAAACTTAATATCTTTTTCAACATTTCTAATAGACTCAAGAATCGTAATTGGCCCAATAGTAGAAGTGTGTGTAGAGTAAATAGGATTTTTAAAAGAAACCGCTACATGAGATTGAGCAGCTAAGTTATAAATTTCATCAGGTAATATTTTATTTATTAAATTCGTAAGTGATGATGAATCTAATAAATCTGAATAATAAAGCTTAAGGCCACCTTCACCTCCATATTTTGAAATTAATGGATCGATTCTGCTTGTGTTGATACTTGAGGCTCTTCTAACCAATCCATGAACTTCATAGCCTTTTTCAAGTAACTGGTTTGACAAATAATAGCCATCTTGTCCCGTAATACCAGTAATTAATGCTTTCATATTATCACCTTTTTTTAAATTTTACACCTGTAAAAAAACTACTTACAAAAAAGTAAAATACTATTGCAAAATAAGGGTTTTCCATAGAGCCATCAAACATAGATATAAATGCAAGGGGTAGAAAAAAGAGTAAAAATTCAAAGTTAGTAAATTTAAATTTTGGAATTTTTATCATGTTATAGAAAAAATACAAAACTAGTAATAAACCAAAAATACCTCCCCTAATAAAAATATTCAGAAAATAGTTATGAGAATTTTCATTTAGGCCATCTAATCCAGAATAAATAAAATTGTCAAATACAGGAGGTCTGCTGTCAAATCCTTGTCCGAATAAAATTTCGTCATTTTGTTCAGCAAATATAATGATTTCCTGCCAAAGCTGTAATCGCCAATTTAAGTTCCCATCAGCAGAATAGAGTCTGTTTTCAAAGATGTAAAAAAAAGGAACTTCGTCATCAAAAGTATTTGAAACTACATATTTATGTTTAAATACTTGAGCAACAGCTTCAGGCGTTTCTTCAAACTCAAAGGATAGATCCAATAAAAAATGAGAGGTAGTTAAAAATAGAATCGTTGATATCAAAAATAATATGAAAGACCTTCTTTTGTTTTCAACAAAATATTTCTTTTTTCTGTAAACCATAATGACGATATAGAAAAGCAAGACGATAGCAGCAGATCTACTCTTAAAAAAGATTAATGGAATATAAAAAGATGAAGTGAGTACAAATAAATCAATTAAAGAACTATTTTCTCCGTATTTATTAGCAAAAAAAGTAACAACTATAAAAAAGATTGCTATTTCTGCCCCTTTTAAAAATTGAGTTTTATCAGAATACTCGTTAAAAAATTGAGTTAAAAAATCTGGATAATAAAGAACATTAAACATAAATTGTATAAATAAACCTATGTATCCTAGATAAAAATAGTTTTTTGTGAATTCTAAGTTTTTAAATATTATTAATCCAAAAAATATAAATGAAATATACCAAATATACACACTTGACTTATATATATATAAGTCTAAAAAATTTGCTGAATTTATTAAATTAATTACTACAAAATATATAACTAATATTAGGAAACTATTTATAAACCTTGGACCAAGATTATTTCTAAAAAATTTCATTTTATAAATTAATAAAAATAATAATAATATTGAAAAACCAGTTAATAGCTCAGCTAATCTAAATCCAAATACATATAATCCCATTAATGAACGTCCGTTTACTAAGATGGTCAAAATTAAAATAAACAAAGAATTTAATATAGAAGATTTATATTTAGCTAATATTTTATGTGACATTCTGGATATTATACTTAATTTTTCCTAATAACTTTTTTAATAAAAAGTATTTAATATAAATAAACCTAATAAATTTATTAAAGAGGTAGCTGATAAAAATATTTATTTTAGATTTTAAATTTCTGTCTCCTAAAATTTCCGACTTTTTATGATGAGCCTCATTGAATAGTTGATTTATATAGTTTGCAGCACTTAGAAAATCATATGGGTATCCATCTAGCTTTAAAACAAAATTATCATATTCTTTTTTTATAGAATCTAAAGATTTTAAAAAACTTTCAATTTCATAACTAACACCAAAGTTATTACAGTATTCAGACGTTGAGCCACTGTCTTTATATAAAATTGGTAATCCACATAGCGCTCCTTCCATGTGGTGGTTTCCTGATGGTTCGTTTTCTGAAGCTGTAATGTAAATATCATGTTTCTTTAGTTCATTAGCTAAATCTTTTGCTTCCAGAGGTTGTATGATATTTATGTTGTTAAATTGCATATCTTTTGGTTTGTTTCCTATAAAGGTGAATTCAAACAAATTTTTATACTTCTCAGAGTTAAGAAAATTATCTAATTGTTTGTATTCTAAATATCCTTTCCTTAAATTATCACTCCAATGATGAGTAACAAGTTTTAATTTTGTTTTTTTATTCCAATAAGTTTTATTTTTATTATTAAAAATGTCTTTATTTGGCCCACCCATAACTACATAAGATTTTTTTTTGCTTAACTCATATCCATTAAAAATATTTTTCAACCAATTGCTAACAAATAGATTTATATCCACTACTTGATTAAATTTATTTAACTTGGCATTAATGTTTTGTGTACCTTTTCTTTCATCACACTCATTAAACCTTTGAAATACTATTGCTTGACTGTTATAAAATTTTAAATAAAACTCAATGTCGTAGCTATTAAAACTTGAAGTTTCAGAAGATATCAGTGGGTTAGTTAGTAAAATGATGTCTATATCTAGATCGTTTAGATGATTAATAACTGTATGTCCCTTATTGTTGAGAAAATTTATTAGATTTTTTAAAAACTCATTACCTCCGCCAAATGGCCCATCGATAATTTTTGAACCAATACTAATTTTCATAAGTTTCCCTTTTGAATTTTTTTAAAAAAATATTGTTGCTCTTCTTTCCTGAGTGAAGAAATATTATTTTCCATATTCAAAACATACAGCTTATTTTTAAGGATTTTTATTTTATAATTTTTTTTCAGTAATTCTATAAATAATTTGTAATCTTGCGCATATACTATATTTTCATCATACATCCCAACATCTATAACTGCGCTTTTCTTGACCATTAACGTTCCGTGGATAAATGGATTTTTATATTTTATTACAAAACTTAATGGTAATAAATGTGAAAGTCTAGGTATTGATCGTTTTGAGTTTTTGATATAAGCTCTTGTTGTGCACCCATCTAATTGAAGGTTGTGTAGGTTTTCAAATTGAACTTCAAGCCTTGTTGGCAAGCTAATATCATCACTGTCTTGCCTTGCTAGTATTTGTCCTTTTGATTTCTTTATTAAAATATTTAATGATTTAGTTAAGCCCTTGTTATCTTTATTTCTAAATATCCTTAATCTTCTATCTTTTATGTCTTTTAAAATATCATAAGTTTTATCTGTAGAGCAATCATCCATTACAAGAAGTTCAATATTTTTATAACTTTGTGAGAGAATACTGTCAATTGATGTTTTTATATTTTTATCATCGTTATAGACAGAAAGTAAAACAGAAATTAAGGGGCTTTCAATGACTTTATTCATTTGAGTAAAAAATAGATTCTAAATTCGTATGTAGTATATCTGAACTCATATTTTCAAGAATATGATTATGAATTTTTTTACTTTCCTCTAAGAGTAGTTTTTTATTTTGTAAAAGGAGAATTTTTTCAACTAAATCAAGGTAATCAAATTGTTTGAATGAAAGTTTATAATCCTTAGGAAAATACTCATCCAATCCTCCAAAAGAGGGATATATTGAGGGTATGCCATAGGCTGAGGCTTCTGATATTAATCTTGGTTGTCCTTCAAACATTTTTGTCGCAGTAATTACAGCTCTAGAATTTTTAATTAATTTTTTTGTTTTTTCATTTTCTACAAAACCAAGAAACTCAATTTTCTGAGAAGAGTATCTATTTATAAATTCACTCTCCAACTGACCAGTTCCAATTACTAACAATTTGAGATTGATGTTTGATTCTATCCATGATTCTAAAAGTTCTTCTATACCTTTTTGTTCTACAAGAGAACCTGCATACACTACATATTCACTATTAGCTAAATAAGTGTAATTTTCAGATATTTCAAATGGATTGTAGTTTTTAAATACTTTATTTTTTTTAACTCCTTTTTTAATCAAGTAATCCTTACAAAATTCGTTTAGAGCAATAACTTTTAGATTGTATTTTCTTAAGATGTTTATGTATTTTTTTCCATACAAGATAACAAAAAAGGACTTAATGTATGAATTTTCAAAATACTTATTGAAAACACCCAACCTTTTATTCATATTGCCGCACTTATAACAAAACTCTTTACCTTTAAGGTGATTTGAAGCACTAAAGGTATCTGTACATGCAAATCTAAAATTATGAATTTTTAAAATAATCTCAATATTTTCTTTTAATAAAACACTGAAAATACCTAGATTTGCTTTAAACCATGTATTGTGAACATATACTATATCTGGCTTAAATGAATTTATTTTTGCTTTCAGTGCTTTATTTGTTGATATATTTGAAAGAGTAATAAAACTTATAACATCAAATATATTTAGGCTTTTTGAATTGTCAAAATTTAAATACTCTACTTCATAAAATTTTTTTAAAAATTTTATCTCTTCTACAAAGTTTGAATCCTCTCCACCATATTTTTTATATTTAGTGTTGATTAATAGAATTTTTTTCATTTAAATTTTTCAGTTTTCATAATTTTTACCACCCCCATGGTTAGCATCGTAATAAAACAGAGGTTCATCTATGTACACTAAATTGGAAAGCTGAATAAGCCCTAACCAACAGTCGTGATCGGAAGTATGTTCAAAATATGGCGTTCTGTATAAACCTCTAAATCCACCTAATTGTTCTATTAAGTTTCTTTCTACTAACACACTCGATAAAACAACTGAGTTGTGATACTTTAGGAAATCATAATCCCAAACTTGAGGGAATGAACTAAATTTAAAATACTTTGTCCACCTGTACTTTTTTTTGATTTTTTTTAAGTGGTGTTCTGCGTTGTAAATCGAATATTTTTTATTTTCATTGTATACTCCGTAACCAAAATATCCATCAGTACATGAGAAACCAATTTTTTTTATCTTCATTTCAGAAAGTTGATGCTCAAGCTTTGTAGGCAACCAAAAATCGTCATCATCAAGAAAAGCTATAAAGTCTCCACTTGCTTCAGAAATACCATAATTTCTAACTGCTGGTCTTGACCCCCCCCAGTCAGGTGTGTTGTTTCTATCAATGTTAATTACTTTAGCCATACTTTTTAGTTCACTTGATTGATAGCCCTCCTCTGTAGAACCATCATTAACAACTATTATTTCATAATTATCATATGTTTGATTTTGAATACTCTTTATTGCATTAAGTAAATAGTTGTATCTATTAAACGAAGGGATGATTACGCTTATTTTATTTGAATTCATGTTGTAATCCAATTTTATAACAAAAGTATTATTTCAGTTACAACTTTTTTATTTTTACACTTTCGTTAACTTTAAATACTGTATATTGTTGTTAAAAGAAATTTTATGCTAAAAAACTTTGAAAATCACGAATTTTTAAACGGGCAAAATTTTTCTAAAATTGCAGATGTTATATTTGCAATAAATGTTCCTAATAAAAATTTATCTGGGTTTAATATCGATGATTATAAAATTATCTCAAAAAATAGTGAATTTACTGGATTAAAACTTAAAAATCTAAAAATTAAAAATGGAGATATAGTTTACTGTAACTCCAGTTATTTAAGTTTATTTTTTAAATACTTAGAACGTTTAAATAAAATTACATCCATAACTTTAATTACATCTCAATCTGATTTTTCTATAACAAAAAAGGTATTTATAAATAAACCGAAAAGTATCACAAAGTGGTTTGCAGTAAATGTAGCTTATAAAGATAGTTGCCTAATCCCAATACCTCTCGGACTAGCCAATAATTATTCTCCAAAGAATATAAGAATTAATGATTTAGTAAATTTTAAATTTGAGGAAGTTGAAAAAGTGAACAAATTGTACGTTAACTTAAGAAAAAGTACAAATTATAAAGAAAGAGAAAATATTGAAAATATATTTAGAAATAAAGAATGGGTGGTAATTAAAGAACCCAATTTATCGATAGATGACTATATAAGTGATTTAAATAAATATAAATTTATACTTTGCCCATGGGGTAATGGTTTTGATACCCACAGAATTTGGGAATCACTTTACTGCGGATCGATTCCAATTACAAAATCGCATGTTGGTTTATCATTCGGCAATTTACCAATAATTTCATTTGAAAATTTTAATAATTTGTCAATTGAAAAATTAATTACCGAATCTAATAAAATAGATTATAATTTTGAATCTTTAAATTTAAAATACTGGAATCAGCTTATTAAAACAGAAATTAATTTAGATGCAGAAGGATCAGAAAGTATTGATGAAATAAACTATGTAGAGTTTTTGTATTGGAATCAAATTAAGATATTTAAATTTATAAATAGTAAATTAAAAATTGTTAGATTTTACTTAAAAAAATTGTTAAAAAGTTAAACAACTTTCTTTAATAATCTTTTACCCTTAGAAAGTTCAATTTTGAAATGGTGTGTATAATTTTTAAAACTATCCATATCATGTGTTGAATTTATGATTGTTAAATCAGTGTTTGATAATAAATCAAACACAAGGGCTTTCGTCTCTTCATCTAAATTAGAGGTGGATTCATCTAAAAATAAGGTGTCTGCATTTGAAAGAAGTACTCTCATAAATGCAATTTTCTGCATTTGTCCAGATGACAAGCTTTTATTATCTACTCTGACATCAAGATCAATTTGGACTTTGTCTTCAAACAGCTTAAATTTATTAATAATTTCTATGATTTCTTTATCACTTTTATTATTTTTATTTCCATACATAAGATTTTCTCTTAATGACCCAGTAAAAATTAGTGGGTTAGGTCCTACAAAACCTAATTTTTCTGTTCTAGCAAAAACTTTTCCAGCATTTGGATAAAAAACACCAGCTAAAAGACCCAGCAAAGTACTTTTACCAGTTCCATTAGTACCAGTAATTAGTGTATGGGAACCTTTTGTGATCTTTAAATTTAATCCATCGAATATTACAATATCGCTATTTAAATATTTAAAATTCACATCTTTTATCTCGAACATTATTTTATTTGATGATTCATTAGAAATAACATAATTTTCTCGTAATGTTGTAGTTTTGTATTTTTCAAGTTTATAAAATGCATCAAGATGTACATGTGAATTTACTATCTGTGTTGTAGCACTAGACATACTAGCTAATGACTGAAACATTCTAAGGGTGACACCCATAAATGCTAAAGTTATATTAAAAATATTGTTGAAATAAAGTGCGATAACTGAAATCAAAAATACAGTAGTGAATGGTGCCAGGTATGAATTTAAAACTGATAGTTTGTGCTTAGTCATGTTATCTTCAAACAAACGACTGGTTATTTTCAAATATCTGCTGGTTTCATCTTTTTCTTTTTTTAGTAACTTGATTAAAAATACATTATTTAAAACTCTTTGCACGTCGCTACTTGCCTCTAAGCCTGCCTCATATATTAAATGTTCATAGTCTTTTGATTTTTTAATTATAAAATAAATAGGATAAATTAAAAAAAGAATTCCAACAAAAAAAGCAGTTATTGTTCTCGGCTCTGTAGCGAAAAGATAGATTGTAAATGCTATAGATTGCAAAAAGAAGTTGAGAAAATTAGCAATGCTAGTGTAAAAGAATGAAATATGTGGCACCAAAGTATTTACATAATAATATGTATCGGCAGTAGAAAAATTACGATTTTCAAATATTTGAGATAGTACGTAATTTTTTAAATTTAACTGAATTGCTGTTTCAAGCTTTTTAAGAGTGACGCTTTGTAAGTATTGTATGAAATATCTAAACGTAATAATTACAGGAAGAAGTATTTTTATTTCAAACAAATAATTAAGAAATTCCAATTCATCTGGCAGTACAGCGATTTCTGAAAATATAGATGTAAAAAACAAAATAATACCAATATCAGAAAAAGCAATCATTTGTGTTAAGAAAACTGAAAATCCAATAATAATTTTTTTATTATTTGTTTTTGTTATTTTTGATACATGTAAAATATCAGATACAATCTGTTTTAGATTATTCATCATGTATTCAAAATAATATATATATATATTTAATTATTCTTATTTTCAATACTTTTATACAAATAAATACACATTAGAATTAATTTATTGGTAGATTAATCTAAATGTTAAAAGTAAAAGTAAGTATTGGTTGGAATTTTCCATTCAGATCAGATTCACTATCGATTTATAATTTTACAAATTCAAAAGACAACATTTATAATAATAAAAAGTTCTTTATCAATACTGAAGTTGAAGAACCAGATTATTGGTTTATCGTAGAAAATACTTTTTCAACAAAAATAGAAAAAGTAAAAATAAACAAAGGTAATATAATTTTCCTTGGTTCTGATTCTAGATACGAACCAAGTTATTTTTTATTAAACTCTAAACAAGAGTTTCTCAGTCAATTCAATACTGTCTACTCTCATACTGCTGTGAATTTAAAAAATTCTCTTAATGAGCCTTCATTTTGTAATTGGAAACTCAGGGGAGATCCATTTGAAAATAAGTTTAAAGAATCTGATATTGATTTTTATGAAAATTTTCATCCCAAAAAAACCAAGTTATTAAGCGTCTACTGTACAGATAAGCAAGTAAACGAGGTACAAAAAGTTAGATTTGATTTTGTTAAGAAATTGAAAAAAGAATTAGGAGATGAACTTCATTGGTATGGTTATGAAAATAAAACAGAAGATAAAATTGAGGGTATTGCTAGTTATAAATACCACTTAGTTCTAGAAAATAATTTATTACCTAACACAATGACTGAAAAGCTTTTTGATTCCTATTTAGGAAATTCATATCCGATTTATTCTGGAGCTACAAATGCAGATGAGTATTTTCCAAAAAATAGTTTTACAAGAATTAATATGCATGATTTTAACGGATCAATTAATACAATTAAAGATTGTATTTCAAACAACTATTATGAAACAAACCACGGTGAGCTACTTGAAGCAAAAAAAGTAGTCTTAGAAAGATTTAATCTAATTAAAAGAATTGATGAAATAGTAGAAAAAAGATTAAATACACCATTAGTAAAGAATTTAAAATCAGAATCTATAATATATCCAAAATTTCACTACGAAGGCAAAACTAAGTTATCTAGAATACTTTTTTCCATAAATCAAAGGATTAAAAAACTTACAAATTATTTAGAAGAATTTTACAGCTAGCTATAGCTAATTCAATGTAGACTTTTGTAATGGAATTAAATTTTGTTTATTGTTTTGATGATAATTTTAACCTTCAGGCTTTAACTTCAATTAAATCTTTACTTAATAAAATTACCAAAAAAGCAAACATCTTTATAATTCACAAAAATATCGAATCATTTAAAAAAATGTCAAGCTTTATAAGTGAACATGAGAAGTTATCAAGTCTTCATATTTATCAATTTGATTCAACCAAGGTAAATTTGCCACCAATCAAATCTCATGTTTCTGAAGCAACTTACTATAGACTATTTATCTCACAATACTTACCTAAAAATATTGAATTTTTAGTTTATCTAGATGCAGATATAGTTTCTGTAAATGATCCCACCTCAAAGTTGCTTGAAACTTTTTCAGAAATTAAATCTGATGGTAATGTAATCGCTGCAAAGATAGAAACAACGAGAGAACAAGAAAAGATGTTTTTTAACACACTAGATCTAAAAAGTGATGTGAAATTTAATGCGGGAGTCTTAGTAATTGACTTTAATGCCTGGATAAAAGAGGAAGTTGAATCAGATTTATTGAAAATATTGAATTTAAGGCACAATGAAATATTTGACTATGATCAAGAAGTTTTGAATATATATTTTGACGGTCAATTCACAAAACTAGATGAGAACTTAAACTACCAAGCAATAGGGGGTCAAGATGAAAACCTATACAGCTTTATTGAAAAAAATGTTAACTTTCTACATTATCTAGGTAAAGGAAAACCTTGGAATGTAGATAATTATTTATTTTCAACTTCTAAATTCTATCAAAAGGAATTTAATAAATTAGGTTTTGATAAACCACATTTAGTTTTTCCAAAAAATATAAGTATGCTAAAAAAATTCTTAAAGTTAGTATTTAGCTCAGACTTTAAAAATTATGAGAGCCGTTTTAAATTTCTAAAATATTCTTTTATTTCATTTTTTAAAAAATAAACCCTCATCTGATACTTATAGAATTGAGAAAATTAATAAAGTCTTAGTTTTCTCTTAAGAATTCTCTTAATCTTCTTTTTGTTAGGTGTCGTTTTCTTCCAATAGTAGTTAGAACTATGAAGAGTAACTTCTTCTGGTGGAGAAGCATTTATAGAAATATTTTCTTCAACTAATTTATTTAGCCTGCTGTGTAGATTGAATTCTGTTAATACTTTGTTTTTTGAGTCTAAAAGTTGGTTGAAGTTATTTTTATACAAGTTACTCTCAAGGACATTTTCAATAGTTCTAATTGAGTTTTTTACATCATTTATGTCAATAGAAACTACAGAGTCTTTATCGAATAATTCGCTAATGTTTGTTGCTCCATAATAAATAGGAAAGGAAAGCCCAAGAAAAGAATCATAGAGCTTTTCAGTAACGAGATTATTTCTTGAGCCATTTTCAATTGCTATGTGGTACTTAGATTTGAAAATTATATCAGATTTTTTCTCTATCGTATTTACTCCATTACCATACCAATGTAACCTTTCTCCAAAATGATCTTTCAAAATTTTAACAAATTCAAGTCTTAGTGAGTGATTTTCAGTATGAGATTTACTTGAACAAATAACACTTAAATCAATTGTTTTTTCTATCTCATTTAATTTAGAAAAATAGTCAAAATTAAGATTTGAATCTTCAAAAACGTCATCACCATGGTTTGCATGAATCATCCACGGGGAAAAAGTAGGAGTGCTGCTAACATAGTTTTCGTGCTTGGTAGCGTAGCAACCAAAGCCTTTGCTGAATTGATTTAGAAAATCTACCATATGGATATCAAAATAATGATTTTTTTTGTATGAAGTTTCATTATTTAAGTAAATTATATTATTTTTTGGAACTATACATGTTTCTGTTTCTTGTTTCAAATTCTCCAAAACAATCCAACCGTCAGCCTTAGAAATTTCGCTGTTTATGTGATAGTTGATTTTTTGATTTTGATTTTTACTGTAAAAATTCTTAAAAGATAAGTTACTGCCATGACCAGGCAGCGAGAATTTTATATCAATCATTGTATAATTGTAACTATTATTTTATATTTTCATAACTTTAATATTTGAGCTTTAATTTAATAATTTAGATAAATTTAGAAAAGTGAACTAAATCTTTAATAATTTTTTATCTTTATCCAAGATTTTTCAAAATTTAAATCTTGTTTTGAATTCTTCATCCATGGATCAGCAACAATAACCAAAGGTGATTTTGACTCAGTCAGCAACGCAGGAATAAGTGAAAAAGTGCTATTTCCAACAATAAAATTTTCAAAATTAAACATTTTTGTAATGTCAATAAATAGATCGTCAATATTGTCTTTCGGACCATGTATCGCTGTTGCCTGATTAAATATATCTTGCTCACCAACCCAAGCAATATCATCTGTAAATACCTCAAAGGAAAAATCTTTTATCCTTTTTTTACAACACCTGATTGCTTCTTCATAAAATTTAATATTTAACTCTTCCCCTACACCAAGATAATCATCCCTTCTTACGTGAACTAAGGTTTTTCCTGGTTGAATTTTATGTTTCATGTTGTCTTTTATAACTTTCACATTCATTAAGCTTTCAATTAAGTAGTCTTCATGATTTTTAATAAAATCTACATTTTGCCAGTATCCATCAAAATGATTAAAGTATCGTTTGTTCTTGCTTGAGAAAGACTCTAAATTATATACTTTTGTAAATACTTTTTTTATTAACTTATTTATAGAATTATTAAACATATTCTTCTGAGAAACATAATAAAAAAACTTATACAGACCAACTTCAAACTTGCTAGATTCTTGAAATCCAAAGTAATAGCTACTTAAAGGGAATCTTTGAGCATTAGATTTATTAATATTGACAGTAACACTATAACCTTCGGTCTTTAGATGGTTAGCAAAAGAATATTGAAAAATTTGATTTCCAAATCCTCCTTTAATTTCTACAATAGCTTTCATAACTAATCTCTATAATAGAATTTAAAATTCAACAACTTTGGTATTTTAAATAATTAGCTATTTTATATAATTTATTTTTATTAAGGTACGTTACATTAGGAATAAACAAAACAATAGCTTTTTTACAGCTAAGGAAAATATAAGAAACTTATTTAAAACTATATTTATAAGTTATATTGATAAAGAAATGAAAATTGATACAGTAATACTGTCTAGCAATGATAATCCAGATTATATCCAGTTCTGGCCAATTGTTTCTGAAGCATGGTCATTGATGGGAGTAAATCCCATCTTAATTTATACAGGTGAAAAAAAAATAAAATTAAAAGGTAATGTTATTAATTTCAATATTAAAAATATGGACTCCTCATTTGTAGCACAAAATATACGTATTTTATATCCAAGTTTACTAACCAACAAAACATGCTTAGTTTCAGATATTGATAATCTACCTCTTTCAAAAAATTATTTCCTAGATTCCGTTTCAAGTTTTAATAAAAATTCATTTATTATTTACCGACCAGATGCCTGCCCACCTAACATGATTTCTATGATGTGGAATGCAGCTGCATCTGCAACTTGGTATGAATTATTTAAAGTAGATTCTGAAAAAAAAATAGAGAAATATTTAAATAAATGGTACACGAAAAATTATTCCATACAGGGTAAGGCATGGTATACGGATCAAATTAAACTAAGAAAACATGTTAATAAATTTTCTAGAAAAAATAAATCAAGAATTATAGAACTTGACGATGAAGCATTGGGCTTTTATAGATTTAATAGAAATCGACTCGAAAAACACCTTGCTGTGATGAATGAAAACCCTGATGTAAGGTTTACTGACTTTCATATGCCAAGACCTTTAAGTGAAAATAAAGAAATAATTAATAAGGTATTTGAGCATCATAAAAGATACATAATATCTTAAAATTTCATATTGTTTCTTATATTATTACTATTCTTATTACCTATTAGGCTCAGTTAATTGTTTAGTAATAATAATATTTTCATTATTAAGTTTCCAATAAAAGTACGTCGTGTATCCATTGATTTTCGATGGAAGCTCTCTATATTTTTTCTTTTGTAAATATAAATAGAGGTTTAAAATGCCTTGCTCATTAGTTTTACTTATTGGATATTTATTAACAAGATCGATAATTTGATTTTTTGTATTCTTGCTAATTATTGTTGTGTCAAAATACATGACACCTGTTTGAAAATAATCATTAACTCTCAGATCGTAATTTTTTTCTAACTTTAGGTATGCGGGGTGCGATTGATCAAACTGTGTCTTAAGTTCTCTGTCGTATTTAGGGTAAGTGTCAGATCTAGCCATGAAACAATTTTCTGGGGTGAGTGCAAGTATGGGATTAATATCGGAATGAATGTTCATATTAATGTCTAGATAAAATACATAATCCCAATTTTTGATAAATTCATCAAATAAATGTAGCTTATGCCATTGAAATTTTTTTGTTAAGTTTCTGTTTGGGTCATTATATGTTTCTAGATTATTCAGTTCAAATTCTGTAATTTTATCAAATTTAATATTTTTAAATCTTAAGACTTTGACTTTGTTTTTTTTTCTTATTGATTTAATTAAAAAGCATGGGCAAAATCTAGATGTAATTACTAATATTTCACCTTGATAATTTCCGTGTCCCCGTAATTGGTCGTATAGTTTGTTAAAGTTACTATTTAAAAATTTAAAATCGCTTACAACTGCAACAACTGTTTTTTTGTCACTGGAATCCATGAACTCAGTTTAACTTATTTGTGATATCTAAATTTTATAAATTAACAATTGGCCTAGGTGGTTTGGAGAAACAAAAAACCGTTTGTCAAACTTAAGTTCATTTCCGAATTTTGTCACTCCATCTGTGAACCATCCACCAAAATCATCAAGAATTATTAAAGCTCCCTGTATTGCATTCTTATAAATAAATTCTAAACTTTCTTTTGCAGATATATAAGTGTCAACATCAATATGTGCAAAAGAAATAGGTTTATGAATCTTGACTTCATTCATAGAATTTGGAAAAATTCCTTGAATAGTATGTATTTTATGACCTAAAATATTTTCGAGTTCATTAATATCCTCAATGCTTGTGTCATCATATTCTTCCCCCTTAAAAAAAGTATCTTTTTCAGAAGTGTTCACTACACCTGAAAAAGTATCGCATGCATAATAATCTATATTTTTACTCTTGTTTGATAATGCTACAAGGCCAGTTGCACCCCCCTTCCAGCAACCAACTTCAATGAAAGAAGTATCTGGCTCCAAGTATCTTTTTGACATATCGTACAGGGTGAACAATCTAGATTTTGGGTTTAATGTATGATTAGAAATTAAATTATAGTTTAAATTAAAATCTACATCAGTCTTCCAAGGTAAGTAAAAATATTCGAATATTTCTATTCCATAATCTTTTCTATTTTCTTTATACCTTAAATTAACTTGGAATATTTTAAATAAAAAAGAGGTCAAATATTCAAGTCTTTTTCTTGCGGTTTTAACTTTTTTTAAATTAAACATAATTACCCTCTGATAGAATTGAGCTGCCACCCTGTCATTCTTAATTTATAAGTATTCCTCCTAATCCGGTTTTATTCTAACTTATTAATTAAAGTAAATTAGCAAGTTAAAATAGAAATTACTATAAATAAAATTAAATTCAACCAAATCAAAAATGAAAAGCTTTATAGGTTTTTTTGTTATTCTCTAATATTTGTTGTATATTTAAATTCTATTTTGAACCTATTTTCTAGAATTCAGGCAGATGTTTTTAGAACAATCAATTTTTTTGACATTGGAGCTGGAATTTTATTGTTCACATGTCTTTACTTTGCAGGTAGTGCAATAAAGATCATTCTAAAATTTGAAACTACATCGATCGGCATTACATTATATTTATTTAGCTTCTTTATTTTTGATTGTTTTGTTTTGTTTTTCTATCAAAAATTATCTTTCTTAGAAATAATATTTATAGTAAATCTACTTTGGTTTTCATTTTTTTTAGTAAAATTAAAAAGTCTCAAAGCTTTTCTACCATTATTGGTTTCGTTTGTTTCTTTGAGGTTGTATTTTATTGAATATATATCAAAACTAACATCAAATAATAATATTCGTGGAGATGTTGAGGCTGTGTTCTTTGAACAGGCAAGGAATATTTACGAAGGCAGCTACTTTATTTCTATAAATAATTATGTTTTTGAAGGATATCCTCAGTTTTTAAGTTATATTCAATCTACTTTTTTAGGCATAGCTGGAAGTATCGACAATTATATCTTTTTTAGCTTTACTTCTCATATAGTGTTTTATTTATCTTTATTATTTTTTATTGAATTGAATATTTCTAAATTCCACAAATTACTTTCTTTGGGATTATTCTCGTTGCTTTTATTAAATAGCAAATTTATACAATTTTTATTTACTACATCATTAATGTCTGAAGGATTAGTAAGTTTACTTTCAGCAATCTTAATTATCGCTGTATGTAACAACTTAAAAAATACTAAGCACCTTGACTACAAAATATTTTTCCTATTGGGAATAATGTATTTTTCAAAACAATTCAACAGTTCTTTGGTTCTAATAATGACATTATTAGTGTTTTTTATTGAAGGAAGAAAAAAAGTAGTAATGTTAGGACTTTCTGGTTTTGTGCTTAAAGAATTGCTGTTTCTTTTTGTATTTGTAGAAGTAAGTAAGGACCACCATATTAGACAAATGGATGTTACGGATACCATTTTAGACTTACTTCTTTTTAGAGACTTAGAAATTCAAAACATACTTTCGATAATACAGAATTTGTGGATGGATAAACCATTATCAATTTTATTTTTTATTTTTTATTTTTCATATTTATATTCAAAAATATTCACTAAAAGATTTGAATTAAAAACTGATCTAATCTTTATTTTAATTAATCTTAATATAATTTTTGTATTCTTAATTTATATATCTGTATGGCAAAATATGGAACTTGAGTCACCTATTAGGTATTTTTTAAGTAACCTTCATTTAATTATAGCTTCAATATTGATATCTATAGAAGGTGCAAAAAAATAAAATATTCTTGATTGATTCGCTGTTTAAAAGATTATATTGTTGAGAAAAAACTATAATTTATTTTGATAAAAATCTTTATACCAGGCAATTGTTTTTGATATACCCTCATCAAATTTTGTTAGTTGAAATTTAGGATTATATATTTTGATAAATTTACTGCTATCAATTTTTTGTTCTGGAATTTCATTCAGCTTATTATTTAACACAACAGGCTTAATTGCAGTTCCAAAAATTGTTGAGATGTTTGTATATACTTCATTTACACTTAAAGTTTCTCCAGACCCAAGATTGAAAATAAAATTATCATTTTTATTCTTTGTGAGTAGGATAATAAATTTTATAAGATCATCTACGTAAATATACTCCCGAAGAAATCTTCCATTACTCCTGAAAATAGGTGGTTTGTTTTCTATAAGGCTCTTTACAATATGTGGAATTAATCTATCGTAATTAAAATCAGCAGGTCCGTAAATATTAGATGATCTAAAAAGTGTTATGTCTAATCCATATATTACTTTATAATTTTGAGCTATTAAATCTGCAGAGATTTTAGAAATATCATAAGTAAAATTGCTATAAAGTTTATGGTCTTCTCTATATGGCAGATTGTCAGAAATGCCATAAACTTTATCCGTTGATGCGTGCACGATTTTAGGGTTTATTTCCAACTTTCTGATTGAATCAAATAGATTTAAGCTTCCAAATATATTTGACTTATACGTTTCTATTGGATTTTCTGAACTTCTTAAAACTTGACTTTCAGCAGCTAAATTAAAAATTATGTCTGGGTTAATTTCTTCTAGTAGGTTGATTAAATTTCTATTATTCAAATTTAGCTTATAATCCTTAACCACTCCATAGTTAGAAATTAATTTAGGGTTTAAATCTTTTTTATCTATTGAAAAAACTTCATAATTGTTTTTTTTAGATAGTTTATTAATTAGGTTTGCACCTAAAAATCCAGATCCACCTGTGACAAGTGCTTTCATAGCCAAAAAGCTTCTTTTTCTTGATACATCTTATTAATCTCTCTTAAGTCTCTCATGTTATCAACTGGGAAAAATTCACCATTATGTTTGTGTGCTGATAATTGATTGTCATTTATCAATCTATTCATAGTATCTACCTCGAAAACATCATCTTTCTTTAGATAATCTAAAAGTTTTAAATTTCCAAACATATAACCAATATTTATCCACTCTTTAAGATTTGGTTTTTCTCTAAAGTCTGTAACTTTACCATTTTTAATATCTATTATTCCAAATCTAGACGATGGGTGTCCAGCTGAAAGGGTCAACGCCGTGTTGTTTTTTTTATTGACTTTTTTTACTAAATCCAAATTTACATTTGAGAGGCCGTCACCATATGTTATGAAAAATTCATCTTCAAGATGTTCTTTTATCGCAAATATTCTTCCACCAGTATTAGTCTTAACACCGGTATTTATTACCTTAATTTCTGCACCCTTGTACATAAATGTTTGTCTATCTATTTTTTTATAATTTTTTCCTAAGTAGTTTGTTATATAATTGCTTTTATATCCAGAACATACAATAAATTTTCGACAATTAAATTTTAAATAATAATCAACTATGTGAAGAAGTATCGGCTTTCTTCCAATATTAACCATTGGTTTTGGAATCTTATGAGTTTTTTCATGAAGCCTTGTACCGTAACCACCAGCTAGAATTACTACGTTCATATATACCTTTTTTACTAAGTTAATCAATGATAATAATAACGGAGAATTAATTTCTTTAGATAATTATTAAGAATTAACTAAATTGGACAATTAATAGTCTATATTTGAAAAGGTATAATATTCATATGTCTTTACTAAAGTTAACCAAGCTAAACGATACATACAACTTAAAAGTAAAAGGAGTTGCGCATACTGGTAAGGAAGTAGGGGAATATAAAAATTTAGATTAAGCACTTATCACTTAAGAAAAATGTAACTGTTAAAAATACGTTTCAACTACGAGCAAACAATTCAATTTATGTGCTTTACTTAAAATATTCGATACCCCTCGTGAGCTTTTGTTTTTTGTACTTTGCTAAATTTTTTTGATATATTTTCAAGTCTTTTTTTACATAAGTTTTATTTTTTTCTGAATCGAATACAAAGACTTTTATATCTCTGTGAGATTTATGTTTATAGCCGAAATGATAGGCCCTATTTGAAAGATCTCCATCGGCGTACCAGAAATTAAATCTTGTGTTGTACATTCCAATTTCTTTAAAAATCTTTTTATTATAAATTCCATAGTTCATTGTTAAAATCTCTGCTTCTTCCTGTCCTACTGTTTTATCCTCTAGATTCCAGTTATTTTCTGCTGTGTTACCGTGTAACCAACTAGGGTCTGAATGATCTTCTAGATTACCTAGTTTCCAGTTAAAAATATGAAAATCATAAATATTGTTATTAAGTGTTTCAATTACCTCGTCCCATCCATTGATCATTAAAGCGTCGTCGTCCCATTGGCAAATATAATCAAATTTGGAATTCTGAATCGCTAAATTTGAAAAATGAGGATATGAGGATCTTTTTCCGTAATCAATAAATTTAATATTTTTATTATTTAGATTATGTACATATTCTACGGTGCCGTCTGTACTTCCTCCATCAACAATAACAAGCTCTAACAGATTATTAGCATCTACAGTGTTTGAGATTAATCTTTTTATATTATTCAATCTGTTGTAACTACCAGTTATGATGCTTATCATTTTTTACCCAGATTATGCTTTATAAAACCTTTTATCTTTTGGACTGTAGCGTTTATTCTATACTTTGCTTCAACATATTTGATTATGAATTCTAGATACTCTAAGAAAGATATAAATAAATTTTTTTTCCCAATAAATATTTTTGGTGTTTTAGTATTTGATGCGTATTTGGATACAAAGATTGATGAGAGTTCTTTTGCTATCTCAGAATTAACATCTTCCCTATCTGGAAATGTAATGTCTTTTTGCGAGCTAGATAAATCATTATCAAGGATTGCCATATATTCTCTTATGTGGGTTCCACCACTATCAGTTTGTGCAGAAACATGTGAATATTTAGGGGCTAGACTAACTCCTCTATTTTTACTTACTGTGCAGTGCCATTTAATCCACCAGGAATCATTGTGGTGATTTAGTTGCTGGATAAGAATATCTCTTAGATCTCTACCACCTTTTAAGAAATTTCTATAATTATTAAATTTGAATATTTCTTTTATAATATGATTATTTTCCCAAATCGCTTGTGACCACCTATTGGACCAAGAACCCCACCCATGCGATGAGGACCTGTAAGTGAAATATGAATTATATGGATATGAGTCAGGAAATTCTAGAAGGTTTTTATTGATACCCATTCCATTAATAGACCAGACTTTTAAATTGTTTTCATATCTTAAAAGGGATTCATTCATATAATTTATAAAGTATTTTGAAGTTACCAAGTCGTCTTCTAAAACAATAAAATTTTTGTACTGTTTTGAAACTTCCGTAATACCTACAATAATAGACTCTGCTAATCCTATATTTATTTTTTGCTCATAATATGAAACACTTTTAGCAAATTTTTTTATAGTCTTTAAATACTCTCTAACTTCATTAACTTTAAAAGTATCATTAATATTGTCAATTTTTGGACCATCAGAAAAAATAAACAAATCTGTTTTTTCAATTTCTAAATTTTTAGATAAAGCTTCTATGGTTTTTTTTAAAACATTAACTCTATTGTACGTAAATAAGATAACAGGTGCATTTTCTGTTGTTTGACTTGGTTTAATCATAAAATAACCTTAATATTTTATTTCTAATTATTATGTTTTAACATTATTTGTAGTTCGATAATACAATATCGTCGAAACATAGTTCATTAAATAATTTTTCAAATTTTTCTGCTTTTTCTTTGTTGAAAAAAACAATCAATAATTGGTTTGTTTCTGCGTAGTTAATTACAAATTTTGTTAATTGATCTTTATTATTTTGTAATATTTTTTCTACACAACTCTTTACATCTTCTCTGTCATAATCATCCACTACTAAAACTTTTAAATCTTGTAATTTACCTACAAAATTCAAAGCTTCCAAAGAATCTCTTCTGCCTCCTTTGTTGCCAACACCCCCTGGTGCGTCTAAAAATAAAAGTTCTGTTTTTTCGATATTATGTATTTTATTAATTTTTCTTAAATCAAACCAATCATTCTGAATTGAAACATGGTACAGGTGCTTAGTGTCCAAGTATCCTAATTTAAATGATATCTTATTTTTTAAATGAAAAGAGTAGTGTTGTTCAATAGAAATAAAATTTGTTTTTTTTGAACTTGCAAAATAGGATATCGTATGGGTGCTTCTACCTGAACCTAATTCTGTAATAAATTTAGGTAATGTGACATGAAGCAATAGTTCTAAAGCCAAAAAAACTTCAAAGCCTTTAGTAAACCAAGGGAAAAATCCAAGCTTTTCTAAAATTTTTCTAATTTTCTTAGATAATTTTTTTAAAGGAGGAAAATAGTAATACGCTAATCCAAGTAACTTAGCACCTGTTTCTTTCATTACTTGATTGCTAGATAACCTGTAAACGGAGCGTACTTGAAAATTATTTCAATATCGCTAAATCCTCCAGCGTGAAGAATTTGTAAATTACCATTGTCAGAAAAGGGTTCTAACACACCTGATAGAGACATATATTTGTTAAAAATTTGTTCATTTTGGAAGCCATTATTTTGCTTGTACTCAAAATATGATGTTGTAATTAAATCTTGATATCTTGCATCAGATGCTCTAGTTTTTTCAAATAGAAAAAACCCTCCACCCCAGTTGAGAGATTCGTAAATATTTTTTATTAATTCAACCCTTATGCTTGGGTGAATAAATTGAATAGTGTAAAAACTTGTAATTAAATTAGCTTTGTTGAATTTAAATTCTGTAATATCCCCAGATTTGAAAATACAACCTTTATTCAAAGAATTTTTCTTTGCTTCTTTGATCATTTGTTTAGAGTTATCAATTCCAATAGATTTAATATTTTTATGTTGGTTTTTAGAATTAACTTTTCTAGTTAACGCGCCTGTCGAACATCCTAAATCATAATAAATACTCTTTTCAGTAGTGAAAAAATCACTCATTGTTGTAATTAAATCTTGGGCCTCAGAATACAACGGTACTGATTTTTTAACATGTTCATCAAAATTAGCAGCTACTTTATCAGAAGAAAAAGTCCATGATGATTTTGAAGCATCTATCCCATTATCAATTTGATTTTTGTTATTACTATTATCTACCATAATAAAAATTGACAGAGCCTGGCTGCCTCTTTTTCCTTTCTTGAAAGATTATTTTTTAGGAACTTACCTAATTGTAACTAATTCACAATTAATTTCCATCGATTATTAAGCATTGAATGACATAAGAATTAGATATTATAATAAAATTTCTGCTTATAATAAACTTACATAATTAAGGATTCAATTTTATGAGTAAGTCTAAAAATTTACTGATACTTGGCGGGAATGGTTTTTTAGGAACAAATGTAGTAGATAAATTAAATCAAACAAATGAGTACGAAGTTTATCAGTTAAATGGTAAAGACGACCTTGATCTAACAAAAGATAGCCTGTTTAATAATTATCTTTCTAAAAACAAAATTGATTACATTATTAATTGTGCTGCTTTTGTGGGTGGGATTGCTTATGGGTATGATTTTCCAGCAGAGCTGCTTATGAAAAATACAATCATGGCGAGTAACATATATAGATCGGCTCATGAAAATAATATTAAATTATTAGTAAATCCAATTTCTAACTGTGCTTACCCTAAAAATCAAAACCTATATGAAGAAGAATATTTTTGGGATGGGGCTCCTCATGAGTCAGTTTTCGAATATGGGTTTGCAAAGAAATATTTTGTAGCCTTAGGAAATGCCTACTATAAAGAGTATAGATTCGCCTCAGCAAATATAGTTTTATCTAATATGTATGGTCCGCATGATCATTTTGAAGAAAAAAAATCACATGCATTAGGCGCATTAATTAAAAAAATATATGATGCAAAACTTAATGACTCTGAGTATGTTGACATTTGGGGTACTGGAAAGCCAATTAGAGAATGGCTTTATGTAGAAGATGGTGCTGATGCGTTAATAAATAGTCTTAAACTGAGTGACAATAATTATTTTTTCAATATAGGGGTTAATAAAGGTATCTCTATTTATGAAATGGCCAAAACTATTGCAAAAATTATTGATTGGAATGGAGAATTTACCTTTGATACATCTAAGCCCGATGGAGCAGAAGAAAAAAGGGTTTTAGGAAAATTTACAGAACAAAACTTAAACTGGTCTCCGCAAATTTCACTAGAAAATGGAATCAGCGCTACTGTAAAATGGTATGAAAATAATATATTAAAACTATGAATATTAAAAAAATTACACACAGAGGCAAGCTTTATGCGGTTTACTTTGATGTGCTAGAAGCAAACGAGGGTCTTTCCTTTATTTCTGACGATGAAGATTACATACAAGTCGGTATATGGAACTACGAAGCAAAAAAGGTTTTACCTGCTCACTTTCATAATGAATATGTTAGAGAAGCGACAAGAACTTGTGAATCCATATTTGTTGTTAGAGGGAAAGTTAAATGTAATATCTATACTAAATCTGGAAATTTTCTTGATACATTTATACTAAATAAAAATGAAATGGCGATACAGCTCTATGGAGTTCATGAATATGAAATATTAGATAAAGCAATCGTAGTTGAAACTAAAAATGGACCCTATTTTGGACCCAAGAAAGATAGAAAAAGAGTAAATGTCCAAAAAGATTAACCAGATTGAACCATTAATAGATTTTCAAGATGAAAAAGCTGTTAGTTCGTATATTAAGTCAGGAGGTTGGATAACCGAACATCTTGAGACAGAAAAATTAGAAAATAATATCAAAAATTATGTAGATAGAAAATATGCAATAGCTGTTCCAAATGGAACTATAGCAATATATCTTTCTCTTCTTGCACTGGGTCTTACTAAAGGAAAAAAAGTTGCTGTTCCTAACTTAACAATGATTGCAACGATAAATGCAATCATATGGGCTGGTGCAACACCAGTACTAGTTGATGTTGATGAGACACTTTGTATGTCTTTAAAGAGTTTAAAGAAAATAAAAAATTTAGATGCAGTAATATTTGTTCCATTAAATGGAAGAGTTGGTTCAGGAAAGGAAATAGAAAACTGGTGTAAACAAAATAAATTAAAACTAATTGAAGACTCAGCACATGCACTCGGATCATCTTATTCTCACAAAAAATGTGGAAAACTTGGTGATTTAAGTATTTTTTCATTTACTCCTCATAAGATAATTACTATGGGTCAAGGTGGAATGATATTAACAGACAAAAAAACATTATCTAACTTCATAAAAGGCTTAAAAACCTTTAATAGATCTGGTGATAAGTCAGATTTTCATAAAGGGTTTGGGTTAAATTTTAAAATAACAGACTTGCAAGCCGCAATGGGAAATTCTCAGTTTAAGAAATTAGGTAAGCATATTGAAGCAAAGAAAAAAATACTCAATAATTATAAAAACAATATTTCAGATGAATTTAAAATTATCGAATTTACCAAATATGAAATTCCATGGTTTATAGATATTTGCTTTAATAGTAAATCAAAAAGAACGAATGCTATTAATAACTTAGATGAACAAGGAATAGAAACTAGACTAAGCTACCCTCCATTAAGTAAACAAAAATATCTTAAAAAATATGCAAACAACAACTTGAATTATTCAGAATCAGTTTATGAAAAGATTTTATGGATGCCATCATCAATAAACTTAACAAAAAAAAGTATCTCAAACATATGTTCAGTGATAAATGAATAAAAAAATACATTTAGGTTGCGGAAAACGATACTTAGAAGGCTACATTCATGTTGACATACATCCTCATGATCACATCGATTATGTAAGTAGCATTGATAAATTAGATATGTTTCAAGATGAATATGCAGAGTTAATTTATGCTAGTCATTGTATTGAGTATTTTGATAGGGATGAGATCATTGAAGTATTAAGAGAATGGAAAAGAGTACTTGTGCCAGGCGGAACTCTTAGATTAGCTGTTCCAAATTTTGAAGCATTGATGAAAGTTTATTCAGATAGTAATGATTTGAGCAAAATACTAGGCCCGTTATATGGCAAATGGAACATTGGGGAAGATAAGCATATATATCATAAAACTGTTTACGATTTGGAATCATTAACTTTCTTGTTGAAACAAATTGGGTTTGAGCAAGTAAGAGAATGGGACTGGAAAGATATATTTAGTAATCAGAAAGATTTTGATGATCACTCTCAAGCATATTATCCGCACATGGATAAAGAAAAAGGACTTCTAATTAGTCTAAATGTTGAAGCTACTACACCAAAATTATAAACTCATCGATTCTGTCAAAATGTCTATATTTTCAAACGAAATAAATAACCTAGGATGTTTTAGTTAAAGCAACATTGTTTTGTGTTGTTTTCTTAACCAAAAAAATAAAATTGCTTTCTGTCATTTGGATGATGCGAGACTCAAAATTGTCTGGAATAAGATTTTTTACAATTTTCCAAGTATCAATAGTCCAAACCCCTATGTCTTCAATGATAAAATAACCACCTTTATTTAAGTTACTCAAAGCAAAAATTAATGTATTTAGATTTGAAAGCTGATAATGTAAGCCATCATCAATAATCAAATCAAATTTATTATCAAGCAATTTGGGGATATTACTAAAAGTGTCAAAGTTATTTTGGTCAACAAAGAATGTACTTATTCTTTCTTCAGAGAATAATATATCGGGATCGACGTCAGCACCATAAATATAACCGTTCAAAAAAGTGTCTCTAAATGCTCTGACTGATGCTCCAGGAGATCCAGTTACCCCCATCGAACTAACTATTTTTGGGTTATTAGTTCCTAACCCTATCTCAAGTATTGTGTAGTCTTTCTCCAAGTCTTCTAACAAACATGAATAAACCATGTGATAGTTATTACCAACTTTATCTGAACCCCTTAAGTTAAAATTTTCAATTAATTTTTCTTTAATATTTTCTGAGTTCTTATTTTTATTTTCTTCGAAATAAGCTAGATAATTAACTACATCAACTTTATTTTTTAATTCTGAAATTTCAGCGATTCTAGGTATTACCTCGTTAATATTTTTAATCAATAGAGGAACGAATGATTCATAGCTTTGATTGCCATGTGGTTTGAAAGAACTGAAAGTCGTTAAAAGATTTAATTTGGATGTTTTTCTTGGATTGTTCCACTGAGGATTTAAAGTACTTTTAATTTTATTAATTAATCTTTTCACTATCTTGACTGTACTTCAGTAAATTATATAAATAGCCATTATGAATTTTTTTATGGAGAAAGATATTTTTGGTTTTTTTTAAATTTATGTAACTATCTCTAATTAAAACTCAAGGTAACTGTAGGACTAATACCCTCCCCGTGTTTGTTGTAGTAAGTATCTGATTTTTTTCTGCACTGAATATATTAACGGAATTAATATACAGATAATTTTCAATTGGATATATTTTCAATTCTCTAGTTATGAAATTTAATGAAAATAATTCTTGTGATAGATAATCTGCAAAAAAAATGTCAAAATTATACTCACTTCTAGGATTTTCAAGTATTCCACCACCTATTATTGCAGCTCTGTATATGTCTGTTTGGCCATCACAATTTTCATTTTTTTCAGAATAACAAGGAAGGTGGTTGTAATAAAAGGCTGGTTTTATGGCATTTTTTTCAATATATTCAACCACATCAAAAGGCTCTCCATCATCCCAATAGAAAATATCAAGATTATAATTACCAATACTGTCTAAATCTTCAGCTCTTTTTGGGCCTTCAAATACTGGCCACCCAAAATTATTATGAATTTCAGATAATTTAGCAATATTTAATTCTTCATTTTGAGTAAAACCTGTGTCAAAAATTATTAGATTGTCTCTAAACTCAAAGAATTGCCAGGGATTCCTTAGTCCCGATACGACAATATTTTTATTTACTTCTTCTTGAGTAGATGATAGGTTTGCTTTTTGAATAAATTTGCTTGAATCGCAATTTAAACCAATTATTTTTCCAGTTATTTTTGAAGAGTCAAGTGGTGATGAATTTAATCTTGATTCAAAATTCGCCTCACTAATATCTCCAATAGAGCCTAAAAAACAATTATAATATTCTGACCATATCACCTTTCCACCGTAGTGTGAATAAGTGTCTGATTGTGTTTCTATAATTTTGGTACTAGTTACAACTTCAGTTAATTCATCAAGATACTCAAAAATTTCAAAAACAATCTTATTATCTAAACTAACGTAGGAAATGATAAATTCATTTGCATATGGATTTAAGGCGAAGCTAAGTAATCCATTCTCATCTCCAGCTCTTAGTACTCTATCCTCAATACTTAATACAAGATTTTTTGTATTATTTTCGAAACTATATTCAAATATTTTTCCATTTTTTTGGACTACTATAAATATATCCCCATATTCAATTATGTTTGTAACCGAATCTTCAAAATTTACTTCATTTACTATTTGTAATCCAGTAACACAGCTGACCGACACGTTTGAGCCAAGGAAGTCGTTACAGTCATCTAATGCTACAAAAGAATGCTTGTATGGTAATTCAAAACTGTTAGCTGTCTTATCAGACTCTTTTGAAGTAATCGTAGTAGATGATTCCTGAAGAGTAGTTATTGATCCATCTAAATTAACTTGGTCTGAGTTAAAAGTACAGGCACTAACTGTAATGAGAAGCAATATTAAGTGTTTAATATCTTTTGACATATCTAGTAAATTCTACAATCTGAACGAGATTAAACATATAAACACTTGAATTAAAACAACTCACATTAATTTTTTTTGATATATCGTAGCCGAAACTCTAGTGGTCAGAGGCAGAACCGAACTGCCGACCCCTTGTTTTCAGATATGGGCTAACCATTTGACCTTAGTTGATTATAACTAATCCTATTTGAATATACGCTCTTTATAAAGAGGCAGTATATTACTGTGAGGGTAGATTAAAAGAGACTTCCTTAGTGAGCGTTTCATCATTTAGTCATTGTTTTTATATGCATTTGATAACATTGTCAACTCTATCAAGAAGTTTATAAGTCTTAGGAAGTTCAAGGGTGTCGTTATATCAAAAGAATAAATAGTAGACAATAAATAATTCAAACAACGTAGTGGTTATAATTTGGATATGTCTCTACTAAATTTAGCTAAACTTAACAATACCTATAACTTAAAAGTTAAAGGTGTTGCTCATTTTGGTGCGCATTTGGGCGAAGAAGTAAAAGAATATAAAAAATTAAATTACACAAATATTCATTTATTTGAACCTCAAAAAAAATTATTCAAAAAGCTAGAGGAATCATTTTCAATATTTGAAGATATTTATTTATACAATGTAGGACTCGGTGAAAAAAAAATAACAACAGAAATTTATTTAAGTCCACCAAATGAAGGTGCATCTGCTTCTTTGCTAAAACCTTCAGGGCATTTAGATTATCACCCTGAAATAATTTTTGAAGGTAGGGAAAGTGTTGAAATCTATTCATATGATGAGTTTGATTTAAAAAATGTAAACTTTCTAAACATAGATATCCAAGGTTATGAATTAGAAGCATTAAAAGGGAGCGAGAATTCTCTTAAAAATTACATCAACTACATATTCATCGAAATTAGTAGGAAAGAAATGTATGAAGGTGCTGTTTTAAAAAAGGAACTTGATAACTTTCTGGAAAATTTTGGATTCATCAGAGTGAGTACTAGATGGGCAAGTTCCAAGATTCCATGGGGAGATGCTTTTTATGTAAAAAAGGCAGAAGTCCATACATACAAAAAAATATTAGTGTTTTGTAATAAATTTTTTGAAGAATTTAATTTTTATTATCTCTTTATTGACCCGTACAGAAAATTTAATAGTTGGAAGTATAAAACAAAACAAAACATTAAGAAAAAATTAAAGTTTTAAAAATTAACTTTAATGAAATTCATAGATACTAAAACTTGAATTGATATATGCATTGTTATTGGCGTAAGTGGACACTAAAAAAAGGCTAAAACAATAAATTCACTTCAATGATTCTAAGAAACTACTAGAGTGCAAACAACTGGTTAATAGATTTTCAGGGGTAGTATTTATTCAATTCATTTAACACTTTTATAATCTCAAAGACTACTAAATCTGCACCTTCAATAGATAGGTGTTTAGAGTCTGAATAAAAAATTTTATCTCTAGTATTTCCAACACAGTAATTTGGTTCAAAAGAATTACAAAAAATTTCATCTACATTCACAAAGGAAACATTCTGTTGATCTAAGTCTCTATAAATACTTTCAAGAACTTTCATACCTTCCAAATTCTGCCACTCTTGATAGCTAATCTTTACTACGTCTTTACCTTCAAGAAGTAAGTTAGGAATATTTGGTCTAAAAGTAGGAATTTGAGTTAATAAAATGAC